>Ga0209550_10001733_pt1 | contig 20934 bp, 21 predicted proteins | sample LauGreSuBDMM15SN_2_FD_187567 | JGI IMG/M metagenome (GOLD analysis project Ga0209550, IMG submission 187567) | Freshwater lake microbial communities from Lake Michigan, USA - Su13.BD.MM15.SN (SPAdes) (version 5) | ecosystem: Environmental > Aquatic > Freshwater > Lake | place: Lake Michigan... | reverse complement strand
TCTTTTCCAACAAGACTACAACGACACTCTTAACGACATTGACACTCTCATCGAACAATTTGACTTTTAAATCTTTAATCAAAATTACCCTTTTTTTATCCTGAAAATTTTACTTAAAAAAACTGCTGCAACCGAGTTTTCATTCCGATTCCTAGTTTTCGAGGAGGCTTGAAATTTATCGGAATGGTTATAAAAATATCGTTTATTAATGTTATTTTTATTATTTTATTAACATTTTTTGCGACAGTGTACGTTATATTTGTAGTTCCTTGGGCTAACCATCCACCTAAACTTGCATTCGATAAATCATCACTAGTCACTCCAGTTATTTGATAATAACAATCTGGCAATTCTGAATGACAAACAAATGTTAAAGTAAACGAATCGGCTTTTGATACCGACGATTTGTTACACGAAACGGAATATCCAACGCCTAAAGATACATAAAGACCACTAAAACTAAAAAAAGTTTTTAGATTTGTTTGGAAAGTCGCTGAATTTCTTGAATTAGGCACTGGTATTGGACCTGTATATTTATAATAAATAGAGTTTATGAACTGAGTTAAAATCAGTGTACTAGCTGTTCCATAAAATACCGTATCCAATAAATATCCACCACCGCCTTGATAACAATGCAAACAAATTCTCGATAAATTTGAAGCATTGCGGAAACTTGCTATATTTTTCCCTTTCCAATAAATATTATTTAACCCTGAAGAATTAAATATGTCTTCTGGAGAAACCATAGATGTGAATGTCATATTTTTTCGAAACAAAACTCTTGATAATAAAGGACAATTACTACATGCATAATCATTTATTTGGGCATCTGTTTCCCAATCAATGAACGTTAATTTATTATTGCCAGATAAAATGGAATAAGGAGTTGAAAGAACGGTCGACGGCATTCTGAAACTGGTGAACCCATTCCCATTCAAGTAATTTATTTGAATTACTGAACTAGGAATATTTAAATTAACAAGTTTTGGACAAGATGAGATAGATCCAATTAATGTCACTGAATCTGGAATTATTAACTCGGCTAATTGTGGAAAATCCTCTATAAAATTTATTTGTGAAACGATATAACCATTAACGACACTCGGGATTGTATAAGAAGTGAGCGTTGATTTCACAGGACTAATGTAAGAAGACAATTGATTTAATATAGCGTATTGAAAGCCAACGGTATAACTATATCGCATTACTCCATCATCAAAATTAACAAGCACCTTTGCGAAATTCACGATCGAATCATTAAAATAAATCTGACTCACATCTTCCTGTGTTGATTCCATGATCCAGTCTCCGCCATACTTCAAGTTTCCCGTATTGTTATCCGACGCTCCTACGACAACTCCAGTTTCCAAGTGTAGGATTGCATAAAACTGTTTCCATCTCTCGTCTAACAACGTACTACATGCCAAAAAGTCCAAATGAACCAAGGAGTAGTTTCGGATCAGATCAATAATAAATTGCACGTTTCTGGAATATTGTGCGTTGGGAAGGAGATCCGAATCGCTAAACAACGCTTCCTGGTTCATAAATGTCTGACCAAAATGGAATGCGAATCCCACTCGATCCACATTTGGATAAGCCGTCAATGTTTCCATCAATAAGGAAGTGGAGGTCGACTCGTGATATTCAATGCCGATTGTATCCTCATTGGTAGATTCTAAAAGTTCTTTTACGGAAGAATGAACAAATAGTATTTTCATTTATTAATCATTATATTATTTCCTGGCGCTAACTTATATAAAAATTAAATCCCCTTTTTTTTATGGCTTGTATAATTTGTGACGAAAAATTCAATAAACGAAATCATTCTCTCGTCCGATGTCCCTATTGCGACTTTGACGCTTGTCGAATTTGTTGCGAGACGTATATTTCGGAACAACCCATTCCCAAATGTATGAACATCAGTTGCAATAAAGAATGGAGTCGCAAATTCATAGTGAATTCCTTTACCAAAACATTTATCCAAGGAACTTGGAAAAGGGTGAGAGAACACGTTTTATTTCAAAAAGAAGTAGCATTACTCCCAGCGACACAAATATTAATGGAACAAGAACAAGAACAGGCGAAAATAAATAAAGAACATCAACAACGAATTCAACAACTAATCGATAATGAAAGAGTAAAAATGAGTGAATGCGATGCTGTGATTCAAACTGCGAGAGACCAAAAACAGTTTCACCAGAACGAAATTCATCAATTATACCAAATATATCAAGTCCAACCGTCTCTGAAATCAGAGCCGAAAATGTGTATTCGTGCATGTCCCGAAAATGATTGTCGAGGATTTTTGAGTAGTCAATGGAAATGTGGGTTATGCGAATCTTATACTTGTTCCGATTGTCATGCAGTAAAAGGCAAATCGCGCGACGCCGAACATGTATGCAATCCAGAGGACATTTTAACCGCAAAACTATTGGCGACCGACACGAAACCGTGTCCTTCTTGCGCTTCTTCCATTTTCAAGATCGAAGGCTGTGACCAAATGTGGTGCACGCAGTGCCACACCGCCTTTTCTTGGCGCACGGGTCACATCGAGACCAACGTGCATAACCCACATTACTATGAATGGCAACGGCGCAATGGAGGCGTTCCCAGAGCGCCAGGCGATATTCAGTGTGGTCGAGAACTCAATCATCGATATATTGAGGAAATTTCACAAAGTTGTATGGATATAGAAAGCAACGCGGTATTTTTAGCAGAAGCTCGATCTATCATTCAGTCGACAATTCATTTACGATTTGTCGAAATGCAAAAATATCGGGTTGATCCCGTGGAAAACAATTTGGCCTACCGACTTCAGTATTTGCGCAATTACATCGACAAAGAAACATTTCAATCGCGTTTACAAAAAGATAATATAATTCATGAAAAAAAGAGAGAGACATTTCAAGTGTTGGATTTGTTTGTTCAAGCGGTAACCGATATAATGTATCGGTTGTTGAATGAACCCGACGTTGAAGTGAAAAAGACAATTTTAACAGAAGTCTATCCTATAAAAGATTATGTCAACGAATGTTTAATCGAAATCTCGAAAACATATCTTAGTAAACCGAAACGCATAATTTTATTTCATGAACAAGCCGAGACAACCAACAGACGAAGAGTAATTCTTTTTTCTTAACATAGTATATAACTATATATGCCAACAAAAAAGAGCGTTTTAAAATCAAGAAACCGACTAACGCGAAAACGTGGCGGAGATAAAGTTTCCAATGAAAATACTGAAATTGAAATCATTTTTGGTGATTTTATGCTAACGCATAAAATTGATAATCAAAAACAAACGCGTTCAAAAGCCGAATTTGAAAGCCAAGGTTATCCTTATAATTACAAAACTTATCTTAAATACGAAAAAGAAGAATCAAGCAATCATTTAAAACATTCTAAAACCACGGTGAAAGCAATAAACAAATTTATTAAGCAATCAAACAATTATACAGTAAATATTAATAAGGATAAAAATCGCCCATTTATTCAAATGTTAAACGAAAACAAGGATTCATTATGTGCAAAGAAAGAAGGATTTTCAGAATTAATGATTTATAATACAATAAAAAATATGAAAGTTATTATGGATCCCATATTTATATTATTTTTAAAACATAAAGAGACAAAAAAAATTATTGGGTTTTGTCAATTACATATAAAGTATTTCGATTACAACGCCACAGAAATCGAAGTAACATATGTATGCGGATCTGATTATTCTGGCGTTGGTAAAATTCTTATCTCATTCACAAAAGATTTTGCAAAATTCATCGGTCTTCCAATCAAAATCGAAGCATATGTAACCAGCAAAGAGTTTTACCAAAAAATGGGATTTGAATGCAGTGATGAAACTAATTATGATATCCTGATGATACGAAAAAAAAAAGACGTGGAACCTGATGCAACTGTAATGTGCAAGAAAAGCATGCATGATTAATTTTATTCAAATCAATTGTACTCGCACTTTCTTGTACATTTTATCTTCATTATTAAACACAAAGAATTTACACGATACTTTATCGTATATTTTTAGCGGTTTTGAACTGATGACGCTGACAACATTGCCAAATGCTTCGACATAAATCTTGTATTTATTATCCGAGGATTCCAGAATAATTCCAGTAAACGAGAGATTCAGTAAATCTGAATTTGTCGAGAACTTATGCAATAACTCGCAATCCGTTTGTACTTTTCGAGTATTTTTCATTTTCTCATTCAAATCCTGGATGGCTTTCGTTTGTGCTTCTAAAAACGATTCCATTTCGGTCGATCGCGTTTTTGGTTGAACCACACGATAAACCCAATAGATTTGATTAAGTAAATCTACCATGCGACGAATGGGGCTCGTGAAATGAATATACTCGGATACGTTTAAAAGAGCATGTTGATATTGATTCTCGCGTTGATACATGACATATTTCCCTGAAACATGAGACTCCCAAATTTGTAGAAATTGTTCGCTTTTTGTTTTTTCTTTATCTTTTTCTTTTTCTTTTTCTTGTTCTTTCTCGTTTGTCGCTTTTTGTTCCAATACTCGAAAGATTCCTATTTCCCGACATTTCATTTGTCGAGCGGCAAATATATTCATTTGTGTCATCCAAAACGACACGACTTCGTGGCTATCTTTAATCGACGGATCCAATTGTTGAGAGATTCGTTTCAAAAGCATATAATGAGAGTTGGAAAGAAGATTTGTCGACTCATATGCAAAATTTTTATTCACACGAATGGAACAAGCGGTTAAGGTCGGTGCAATTCGTTCGTTGATTTTCATGCCCAACACAGGATCGTCGACAACTCGAAATTCCATTTGCCAAGCGAAACGAACTTTGCGTTCATCCAGACTACATAATTCTTCTCCGATGGCAATGGGTAACATGGGTCGCTTTTTGTCTGGTAAATACATGGTGGAAACACGGGTTCCAATGACGTTCCATAAATCCAACACTTCTAACCAGACCCATACATTCGCAATATACACAGATACGCGATATTCTTGTCCTTGTCCTTGTGTCTCGATTTCTTGAATGGAAATGGCGTCATCTCGATCCAAACATCCCGATGGGTCGATTGAAAATATATATTCTTTTGTTTTGTCCAAACGTAAAATAGGTCCAAACCGATCGACATCTTCGAATATTTGTTTTTCATAAAACTCGACCGGATGCGACCGTAATTTCGTTTTGCAGGCATTGATAGAGCCAGTAATAGAACTGTGTAAGTTTTTACAATATAATTGATATTCATAGAAAGCGGGTAAATCGTAGACATCGCCCAAACATTGCGAAAGCATCCCAATAGGGTGTTTCTCTACCCACGAATTGAAACGAAATGTAATATATTTATTTTTATGGTTTTTGTTGAACCCGACTTGCATATCATACGGAATTAGGAAACAAGGTAATTTCGGGTTATAGGGTCGGCATTTGTACAATAATCGTTTCTTGTTCTCCGTGCGACCATAACAACGACTATTTTCTAAAATCAACACGCCAGGAATGTTAATATTGTCTCGAACGGATGAAGAAACAATGCGAATTGTGGATAACGGCATTGTGAAAGTGTCGCCATCGAATAATTTGTTTTCATAAGGAGTAATGGAAAGAGGGGTCTCATTCGCAGACTCGAAAAAGGTCCAACTCGAGTAATCACGAGATTCAATCGAACACGTATACATTTTTTTATGTTTCTAATTAATGGAACGTTACTTTTTCAATTTTATTTTTTTCAAAATTTGTTCGAAACAAATATTAAGGCGATATGCAATAATTACAATAATGGCCAGCATAAAATATTCGCAACTTTGTAACACACCCAGTGATATAAATGAACATTTGCCTTGTTTAAAAGAATATGCATCTAAATGTGAAAGTGTATTCGAAACTGGTGTACGTGGTTGCGTAAGTAGTTGGGCATTCGTGGATATATCTTTATATTTATATCAAAAAATATAAAAAAGCTTTTTTCTGTACCGAACCTATTCCGCATTTTATCTAAAATGCGCGGGGTAGAATTAAACGACATCAACTGAAATTGGTTCTTGTGGTTCTTGTGGTTCTGTTGGTTCTTGTGGTTCTGTTGGTTCTTGTGGTTCTGTTGGTTCTTGTGGTTCTGTTGGTTCTTGCGGTGGTTCTTTAGTCTCGGCATCCACATTTTCTTTTTGTACCAATTCAATTATCTTCGCTCGTTCTTCTTTAATTATTTCAATGTTTCGAGAGAAATTTGGTTTATCTTCTTTCGAAAATCCTTTCATGTAATGGTCGTATGAATAAGGATTGTGAAACGGATTTGCGTAAAATTTCATACCATTTGCGTTTGATACAGGTTTTTGATCTTCCATTACCCCTTCTTCCACTCTTTCGTCGACTCTTTCTTCCACCTCTTCCACTTCTGTTTCTGAAGGTTTTATCCCAGCTTCCATTTGATTGGTTTTACGATCGTTCAACAGAACTTCTCTGTACAATTTGAGCGCGTGAGTATTTCGTTGTCTCAGTTGATGCATTTTGGGTTGATATAAATATCGTAAATTATCAATCGCAGACAATAAACTATTACTTCTTTCTTTTTCTTCGACAGATGGACGAATTAATGGCTCAGGTTGCGTAAGCAAGTCTCCCTTGAATTTCGAATCTAAAGCATTGCTGTTTTGAATCAAGGTTTCATATTCACTAAACTTGCTGTCTAAAAACACCTTGCCGTCCATTTTGCGTTTTTGTCGATCAATAGAAATTATTTTGAAAATTTGAACGCTCAAAATATAAAACTGTTTATGAGACAATAATTCATTTTCCATTCGCTTTTGGATATTCAAAAACATTTCCATACTGGTAATGATCCCACAGACTAACGAGATAACTCCATTCGTGGTGGAAATAATGGGCTGTTTCACATAAGCGTTTAATCCAATCGCAATATAGGCATTGACTGCACTAAGAATAATTAAAGGAACGCGGAAATAAGCCAATCGACTTTTAAAAACTTGGTATTTGTAATTATGGTACTCACTCAAATGAACGCAATTTAATCGAACCATATCCAAAATATGTTCGATGCTATCCGACCAATCATATGTTTTGGTGGTGCAAGAACTTGGCAAATCGTATCCTTCGCTATTTTCAGAAGAAGACATTTGAATATATTATAACGAAGGAAAAAAAAGAATAAACGTAAAAAAGAATAAAACCCCAATGAAACCCAGAAATCTATTGGCTCGAAAAAAAGAACATATTTTGAAAAAAGGAGACCAATTGAATGTCCTAAATACACCATTTTTAGTGATTGTCGAATCTCCGTCTAAATGTGCAAAAATAGAAAAATATTTAGGATTTCAATACAAATGCATCGCCTCGAAAGGTCACATTTGTAGTCTTAAAAATACTCCGTGTCAAAAGAACAATTATGTCTCGGAATTTGAAATCATTCCAGAAAAAAAAGGTGTGGTGGATATGTTGAAATCGTACGTCTCTCAAGTCAAACCCGAAAATGTATTTCTAGCAATGGATGATGATCGTGAAGGAGAAGCGATTGCATGGCATATTTGCAATGTATGCAATCTTTCCGTAGATAACACGTTTCGAATTCTGTTTCACGAAATCACTCCGCAAGCGATTCAACGTGCAATCAAATCGCCCATTCATATTCGTATGGGGATTGTTCGAGCGCAACAAGCGAGACAAATCATTGATCGATTGATCGGGTTTCAGATAAGTCCAATGCTAACGAAAATGATTATTCATGACTCGAAATTCTTGTCTGCCGGACGATGTCAAACGCCTATTCTAAAAATGATATTTGATCAATATGTCGACAACCAATCGAAAACGGCGGGAATGGAATATCAGATTCGCGGAACCTTTTTCTCTCAACCTTCCACTATTTGTGCCACATTGAATAAGAATTTTGAAACGGAATCTCAAGTCCTACATTTTCTCGAGTTGTCGAAAACATATGTTCATGTCTTAGATATAGATACGATTCCGAGAGAAAAAGAGATTTTACCTCCCATTCCGTTCAACACGAGTGGTTTATTGCAATATGCGAGTTCTCATTTGCATTTTTCTCCAACGCAAACGATGGCGTTCTCTCAAATTCTGTATCAAGAAGGATATATTACTTATATGAGAACAGACAGCGTTTCGTATGCGAGTTCTTTTTCAAATCAAATGAGGGAATTCATCACCAATGAATATGGGGAACAATTCACAGAAAAAGAAGAAGATAAAGAGGAAGAGAAAAGTGAAGAGAATCCACACGAAGCGATTCGCGTCACCAACATCGAGAGACGATCTATTCCTAATGATTTTCCAGAACCCGTTAGAAAATTGTATGATCTTATTTGGACTCGAAGTGTCGAGAGTTGTATGAATGCGTATAAATATAAACACCATGTCATCTCGATTTCGGCGCCGGATAAATCGTTTTATAAATATGATTTGGATATTCCAACTCATTTAGGTTGGAAGCGTGTTCATACGACCATAGAAGAGTTTGACTCGCAACAACAATCTGCGTCCTCTCTTTATCATTATATTCATCATATGGACGGCGAAATTGTGTCTTTTCAAAAACTGACGAGTCACGTTCAAGTAAAAGAGCGGAATGTATATTTTACAGAAGCAAACTTGATTCAAAAAATGGAAAAAATGGGCATAGGTCGTCCCTCGACGTATTCTTCGTTGATCGAAACGGTGCAAGAACGTCAATATGTCTCTCGAGAAAATATAGAAGGCATCTCTGTCAATTGTTCGGAGCATTGTTTGGAAAAGCAGACAATCGTCACCAAAATGACCGAACGAATATTTGGGGAAAGCAAAAATAAATTGGTGATTCAGAATTTGGGGTTTAGTGTAATTAAACAATTATACGCTCATTTTGAAACGTTGTTCAACTACGAGTATACTCGACAAATGGAAGAAGAATTGGATAAAATATCGGATTCGGACTGGAAACAAGTGTGCGTAACTTGTGAAGAAACGATTCAAAGATGCATGCTTCCTTTGCTGGAGAAAATGAAAAAGAAATATCCTATTGATGAACATCATCGCGTAGTATTTGGAAAGACAGGTGCAACTATACAGTTTTTATTGGAGGATGGCACAACGGGCTACAAAAACATAAAACAAATAGATCTCGATATGCGTTTATTGGAAAATGGAATATATAAATTAGATGACTTGCTCGAAATTCCAACAGAATGTCTCGGAATATTTGAAGGAAATGAATTGTTGTTAAAAAAGGGACCGTATGGCGCGTATGTGAAATGGGGCGATATCACGCAAAATATAAACGCGTTGTATAAAAAGAAAAAGGGGGAAATTAGTTATGTCGATATTGTGACGCATTTAGATACATTGAAAGAAAAAAAACAAGATAAGAAAATCATTCGAGAAATAAATGAAACGTTAAGTGTTCGAAAAGGAAAATACGGGTCATACATTTATTACAAACCCGACACGCAAACGGCGCCTGTTTTTATTAATTTACAAAAATGTCCTTTGGACGCATTGCAATGCGATTCGAATGAAATGATGAAATGGGTTATTCAAAAAACGAAAATATTATAGCGCAATATAATAAATGAATAATAAGCAATTATCCGACTTTGTAAATAAACTGTCGGAACATGTCAATGTAAAATTTGTCGCGTGTATCGTTTTAATTATATCATATATTATTAGTTTTTCGTACCTTTTGCATGATCAATCGGCGGAATATATGGCTTGGATATTTACATTTATCGTGAATACGTTTTTCCCCTTTGTTTGGTTGGAAGATTTTATGAAATTGTCGAAGATATTATCAACTAAAAATAAATCAGGAGAGTTGGAAAATCCCGCGCACTATTATTCTTACCTGTATGCATTTGCGTGTGTGGGAATCACGTTCCTGTTGCAGTTTGTGGTATTGGTGTTTATCATGATCAAAAACGAGAATATTAGAAAAATGAAAAAAAGGGAAAAGGAACGTCAAAACAATAGCTTGGAATTGAACGAAAAGAAAGTAGATACGACCAATATCGCGACTTCGGATAAATTGGTAGAACGCCGAGACAAGGTCACTACAAAACTATACATCACGAGTACGGTTTTGATTTGGGGAATTGTAGCATATAATTTTTCGGAATACATATCGATTTTGAAAGACAAAGAGAAAGATGCAGATCCGAATTTGAGTCGGAGTTTGACAAAAGGATCATTTACGATAGGAGCAGACATTGAATGGTGGATTTCTTTGATTCACAATGGAGCGTTATCTATCGACGGAATTTGGCACGAGTATGTAGATGCGATTCAAGCGCCACCAATGGTAAAGTCATTTTCGATGTACTGTATAACCTTTATCGCCATTTTCTTTGGTTGTTTTATTCGAATCCCTCGACATCCATTAAGTCATAATAAAAACGATCGTTATCGAATTGTCAATATCGATACTGTTTTTAATGCCAAATTTGAAAGACGAATGAAAGACTATAAGGAATTAACCATGTTTTTCTTCGCGTCGTTTATTTCGTTTTGTACCTTGTTATTTTTCTTTATGATTTCTGTTCCGAAAAACATTGCATTGGGGTTGAGTTTTTGTTGTATGGTCGTATATTTTGCAGTGTTTTACAAGAAGATAGATAAAATATTCAAAACGCGAGAAAACTTGCAGAAAATCATTTATTTCTTTTTCTGTTTGATATTTGCATTTCTGGGAACGCCACCAGCAATAGGGTTAATTGAGGTAGGAATGCGTTTGGCAAATCAAAGCCTGAATAAAAAGGTCTGGGGAGTGAATTTATTGTCGATATCTGTGGGATTTATATTTACATTTCTGTTATTTTTCTTGTACGGATATGGAATCGACAAAAAATGGGTGTTTAATGATGAAGGAAAACCATTCAAGACATTTTTGGCGGTTATGATAACCATGGCAATATCTCTCTTCATGGCCTTATCTACACAATTCAATATGTTAACGGCGCTGTATACGGGAGTGGTGAGTTTACTGAAATTGGTTTTAAAATACCTCGCTCCCATTGGACTCATTTCTTTTATTATTGTCCAATTCATATTTACGTTTAAAAACTATCAACAATTCAAACGAAAAACGGATGGATAAGGAACGGATAAGGAAAAGGGAAAACAAATATAAACCGAATTTGTTTTTGGAAAATAAATGAAATATTACGAAACGACTTTCGAAGAATATACAAATGCGGTAGACACGTACAATTTGCATCCAGAGTTATTGCCCCAATTAACCCAATTTCCCGCAAACGTGCATCAATTCAAAAACGTGATATTGTATGGTCCTTCGGGTGTGGGAAAATATTCACAAGCTTTGAAAATGATCAAGCGGTATAGTCCAAGTGGATTAAAGTATGATAAGAAATTGTCCATCACGAATGAAAAGTACGAGAAAAAAACAAAGAAAGCAGTCACGCCAACCACGGAAGAAAAACCAAAAGGAAAAACAAAAACGGTTTCCTACACGAAAAAACTAGATTACACATACCGAATTAGTGACATTCATTATGAAATAGACATGTCTACGTTGGGATGCAATTCGAAAAATGTATGGCACGATATTTTTTTCCAAATCGTCGACATTGTTTCCATAAAACCCGAAAAAGTCGGTATTATCTTATGCAAGAATTTCCATGCGATCTACAACGAATTGCTAGATGTTTTCAACAGTTATGTTCGTCATCCATTGCATCATTACAATATTCAAATTCATTTCGTTTTATTAACTGAACATATTGGATTTATTCCAGATAATATTTTACAAGCATGTGAGGTTATCAATGTAGCGCGTCCAACAAAAGACGCTTACTTACAAATGGTACATTGTCAAGAGCCGAGTATTTCTAGAGGGTTTTTGCCAAAACCAACAGGCGAAAACATTGAGGAACGAATGAAACAAATCGATTCAAGTTCTCTCATTAACTCGAAAGAAATATACTTGTTGCAAAATACAAAAGACGTGCAAGATATTCCCGAAAATGTATTTGACATTATAACCCATAATATAATTGAACTCATTTTAGCGCCAGAAAAAATAAAAATAGCTGAATTGCGCAATCATTTGTACGACCTATTGATTTATAATGTCGACGTTCCCGAATGTATTTGTTTTATTTTTTTCGAGTTGGTGGAAAGGAATGCGATATGCGGGGAATCTCGTATTTCTGATACGTTGAGACAAATTTTCATTTTCTTTAAATATTTCAACAATAATTATCGATCAATTTACCATTTGGAAAGCATTGTTTTTTTTCTGATTCATAAAATTCATTATGACCAGGAAAGGAAAGGTATAAAAAGAAACGGATAAGAATTAAAATGAATTTCTCGAGAGCAAAAGATATTTTAGAAATAGATGACCAAGAGATAAATCATTCCTTTATCAAGAAACAATACCATGCCAAAGCATTGATGTATCATCCCGACAAAAACAAAGAGGAAAATGCGTCTGCCAAATTTCGAGAAATCCAAGAAGCTTATGAATTTTTGTCGAAGAACGTGCAACCCGTGTCTCCAGAGCCAACGTATACGACGTTGTTACGATTTTTCATGGGATCCATTGACGAACCCTATCATGCAGAATATATTCAATCCTTGTTGGAAAAAGTATTGAGTGTCTGTGAAAAGCAAGCCCTGCAAATAATTCAGCATGCCGATTACTCAAAATTCATGATGATTTATAACATTCTTACTAGATATAGACACGTATTCCATTTATCTGATTTATTTTACGTCGAAATGGAAAAGCGTTCCATTTATTGGTTATCTCAAGGCAATATGAAGAAGCAACGTTTATATGAAAATCTACGTCGCGATTTCGTATTAAGTGAAGGACCCGAAGATAAACGATTCAAGAAGGTCATTCAATCGGAATGGAATTTAGAATATGAGGTGGAAATCGCAGAAGAGGAAGAAGAAGAGATCGAGACAATGATATTGAGGCCGTCCTTGAATGATTTATGGGAACATAACTTGTTTCGATACACGAAAAATGAAGAAAAATATCTCATTCCTCTTTGGCACCATGAATTGTTGTATGAATACCAAGAAGCCGATTTTCTCGTAAAAATTATTCCACAATTGCCTTCTTTGCATTTTTGGATCGACTCGGAGAATAATCTTCACCAAAAAATAGAATACACCATACGAGAAATGTGGGACGCAGTATTGCAGGGAAAATGTTTAGAAGTATATTTCGGAAAAAAAAGGTTTGTTTTTTATCCAACAGACCTAAAACTCACACAAGTTCAAACATGGACTTGGCACCAACAAGGAATTTCGAAAATTCAAGAAAGTATATACGACATTTCTCGAAAAGCGGATGTAGTGCTTCATGTTTATATAACTTGAACTCAGCGAAACTGCACTAAGTAAAATTGATCCACCATTTTCTTGATTTCGGGGATATCCGTCAAACGCATTTCTTCGAGCACGCTTGCGAATAACAAGTTGTGTTCGCCCCATTTTTTATACAATTGATACAGCTTTCTGTATTCAAAATGAAAATCATACTTGTGTTTCAAGAGTTTTTTCTTTTCGTAGCAATTCAGTTTTTCGACAGATGAATTGAGGTCGACGCATTTGTGATAGGTTTTCACAAATTCCAGTTCTACCTCATCGGCACAAGGTATATTCAAAGATAAAATATTTTGAATATAACAGAGGAACGATAATTGGAGCAAAGTCATTTTATTAAGATGAAGATAAATGAAAATTTAGCCATTGGTTTCAATTTTTTCCATACACGCGCGCGTTTTTACGGGTGCCTGTCAAAAATCGAACCGTTTTTTTTAATCCCCATCTCTTTTTCGTTTTTTTCGGACTTAAAGAACTCTTTGGGTTTGGGCTAATTTGATCGGCAATGAAAGGAACCACGCCACCAAGAGAGTCTTTGAAATTGGGAGATCTAGAAACTCTTTTTAGAAATGGACTTTTGGAAAAAGAACGTGACCGGCTTCTTTTGGTCATCTATATAGTCTAACTATATTTATGAAATAGGTTCATACATTCCAATTTATTTCGATTTATCATGTATAATGTCAGTGTCCATTCCGATTTCGATTGGAGAGTTATATGATAAGCACACTATTTTAGAAATTAAACTGGAAAGAATAAAGAATGAGGAAAAAAGGAAGTGGATTCAAAAAGAATATGATTTACTAAATCCACTGATCGAATCCAATCCGATCCGGGCGGAACTAAAAAGACAGATCAAACGAGTGAATGTCGAATTATGGGACGTAGAAGAACGTTTACGAAAACAAGAAATGAATCTTAATTTTGACCACGATTTTATTATGAACGCAAGAAATGTGTATCTTTTTAACGATGAACGTTCAATTATTAAACAACAAATAAATATAGAAACGAAATCTTCTTTGAGAGAAATAAAAAGTTATGTATAAGCACTTGGAGAAAATCGGGGGAGAGTTTGAAGCGCAACATAAATTTGCAGACGCGATTCGAATATACGAACAAATAATGGAAAAACAACCCATGAATGGTTCAATTCAGAATCAAATCGGTGTTTGTTATTTTAAACAAGGACAGTTTTTATTCGCCATTGAAGCTTTGAAAAAGGTGTTGCGGATAAAAAACGATATTCCGGACGTGTATAATAATTTGAGTTCCTGTTATGTGAATTTGAGACAATATAAAACGGCAGAAACGGTTCTGTTGATTTCTCACAAGTTACAAAATTCAGACAATACACATTATGCACTGGGAAATTTATATTTTTATATGAAGCAGTACGACAAATCCATCTTTCATTACAAACAAATAAGTACCATACTTACAAATAAAAGTTTCTTGTACAACCTGGGATTTTCTTATTTGGCACAAAAACGGTTTTTGGAGGGGTTTCGGTTATATGAAAACCGGTTACATGAAAATTCTGTCGACCCATTCACCAAACAAAATAAAAGAGTGGAAATTCCTTGGATTCCTTCGTGGGATGGGACGCAGAAATATTCTCATTTATTAGTGATTTATGAACAAGGGATTGGCGATAATATACAATATTTCCGATTTATTTTAGAATTGTCTCGAAAATATCCGGATCGAAAAATAACTTACTTTTGCAAAAACACAGTTGCTCATTTATTCAAACCATATCCGAATATAGAAGTGGTGCTGAATATAAATGATTCCACGTTCGATTTCAAAGTGTACATCATGTCCCTGCCCTTTTGTCTCAAAATAAAAGAAATACTTCCGATCACAGACAATTATATTTTAACCAATGCAAAGAAAGATTCTTATTGGAAGGACTATTTTGCTTCTCATTATAAAGGATTGAAAGTGGGATTTTTGAACAATGGATTATTGAGTTCTTTTATTGAAAAGAATATTTCATTAAAAGAATGGAATTGTTTCGAGGATCTGAACATATCCTTCATTTGTCTCGGAAAAGACATTTCAGTTGAAGAAAAAAAGGGATGTTCGAAAAACATTTCTTTTCTCGATGCCGATAACGATCTCCCGTTTGAAGATACGGCGAGCATTTTACCTTTACTCGACGTGTTTATTACAGTAGATACTGCAATTGCTCATTTGGCGGGAGTCATGAAAATAAAAACGTGGTTATTGCTGGGCTATGGCTCAGACTGGCGATGGTTTTCTAATGAGGACCGAGAAAGCGTTTGGTATTCTTCTCTCGAGTTGTTTCGAATGCAAGAAAACAAAGATATGAAAGAATTATTGCCGATTGTGAAACAACGATTATTTCATTTGTCCAATCACGCCAGTGGATCCGAACCCGCCCTCACCACGAGCAGTGATACTTAAATCATCTTCAGACTCCACGAGGGTGACTGTAAATGGACATAACGAAGGATGACATAATTGCACTAATCGCATATTCTGTTCAACCAGAAAAGGAGTTTGGGATAAGTTGCGAAAGACTCCGATTAAATTGCCTCTATACCCAGCATCAATAATTCCAGTTTGGTTTGCAAGATTTAATGGGGTTTTGGATATGGATGAACGCGGATACATAAAGAACGCACACCCACGATTGGCTCCCAACATTTCCATTTTTATTTTGAAATCAATCTTCCCAACTGTCTCGGGTACAATGACTGTTGCTTCTGGTACAAAAATATCAAAACCAGAATTGGGGAAATCTGCACAACGTACATGCTCATTATGTTGACGGACATGTTCCTTGTATAATTCTCTCAGTCCTGGGATTTTATCGTCAACGAATAATAAAAGAGTGGCGACAGACATTTCTTATATTAAATTCTATATCTTTATATTTGTTTTCTTCCTCTTCATACTCTAATCCAAAAAACGTTTAGCGGGGGGACTTATTATCTACATTAGCAGTTTCTATAAAAATATACAGTATTATTATATAATGCCACCGCGTTTTGCTCAAATAACTACTCCTACAAATTATACTGTAACGTATGGAAGTAGTCCAATGCAAATTAACTTCGAAAATATAGGGCGAACACTTATACCAACAAACATTGTTTATACAATGTCAAATCCAAGTGTCGCGAGTTTAAGTGCAACCGGATTAATTTCTTTCCTTCAACCAGGTAAAACTACTCTAACAATATTAGAAATTCGTAATAGTTCTGGAACATACTATGTTGATTCTACTATTACCATTACAGTGAATCCATTAACCATTACGTCAGACCCGATCACGAACGTCTCGAATCCCGTAAATAAGCTTCTCACTCAAACGCCCGTCAAGCAAGTAATAAACAATGGAACGTTATCTGGTCGAGGTGCGATGCCGGCGAAAGATTCCACTTCTTCCGACAACAACACATTTTCTATGGGCCGAAATATGTTTACTCGAACTTTCTCTCAAACACAAACAAATACATCTTATTTAGAAAAGAAATATTACGGAAGTAGTCGAAACCGCGATGCATCTGTGATTGTCGAACAAAATAAACTACTGGAAATTGGAGTTACCAAGAATGCAAGTGAGGCGCCCATTGCGTTCACTACCACGGAAGACAAAAACACTACAAGACAAGCGTTACATAGAGTAAGAAGTGGTGGATCGGTGGTTCCTCCAAAACGCGCATTTTCGTAAATAAATTGTGCCGATAAAGTATATATCATGCAAAAATATTTAGCCGAATTTCTTGGAAGCGTTTTTTTCATTTATGTGATTTTAGCAACAGGAAACCCTTTGGCGATTGGTGCCGCTCTAGCCATTTCGATTTTGTTGGCGTCCAATATTTCGGGGGGACATTTTAACCCCGCCGTTTCGATTGTTATGGCATCCGCAGGAAAAATAAGTACCACCGATTTAATGCCATATATTATCGCGCAAATATTGGGAGGACTCGTAGCGCTAGAAATATATAAACGATTCAAAGTCTAATCTAATTCTATTATAATGAGACAAACCAGAAAACGAAAAACAAAAGGAGGATATAATTACAAAAAAAAGACCAATAAAACGAAATCACATAAAACCAAACGATTATCGGCGTTTAAGTAATTTAAACACGAAATATAAACCAATCACGGATAATCCCCCAATATAAATCTGCACTAAAACAGGTATGGTTGCAACTTTTTTAGGGGTTTCTTTGGTCACAACGACTTTTTCCGAAAAGTATCGAGGTAAAACCAATTCTGATCCTCGTCCTTCTTGTACCGCGATAAATTCGTTTTTTTCAGGATGTATCTGCACGTTCATTATATATTATATATTATAACTTTATAAATAATATAAAAAGATGGCTAAAACTCTTGAGTATGGAGCCTGAATTTGATTTAGAAGAAATGCAACAGTTTGGATTTATTTATACCTTTTTCAAATTTGTTTGGAATTACATTGAACAATTTACTATTCAATATTTAAGCTTGTAAATTGGTCATGGGTTCTTGAAGAAAAATAAAATTCAAGTAATTGTCGACGATTGGATTTCCATATTCAAACCGTTCCGTTGCTTTGGGTCGACAAAATAAGTACAAATCGATGGAATGAAACGAATAATATTTTTCGGAATGTTGAATTTCTCGAATAAACAAATTGTCAATATACGCATATACATTGTTACTATTATTATGAATTAACTCGTTCTTCAACTGTTCTTTTTGTTTTAATAACAATTGAAGTTTCTCCATTTCTTCCTGTTTCTTTTCTGCAGGAGCGCTTTCTTGTTCCCATTTGAACATGATATACCGGATTTCATTCTTGACGTCTTTGTAATTCATAATCAGAACTTTTTTGTATTGTTCAATCTTTTTGATAAACGAAAAAATATTGATATGAGAGATGATTGGATTCAAGAGCTGTATTTCATACGGAATCACTAAATTATTATATGTATATTGAATATCCATGATCCGTTTTTCGGTTTCTTTCATTTTCTCTAAAATCAGGGAATGTTTTTCCTCGACATTTTCCGAAAAAAGGATTTGGTTTCGAGACATTTCCACCGAAAGTCCTAGTTTTTCGTATTGATTCGAAATGCTCAGAAATATTTCGGCCAATGCCTGCCATTTCATGAAATTATTCATTGCGATGAGCACCGTTAATAATGCATTCAAAACAGACAAAACCCATCCACTCCATGAGACTTGATCAAAAAAGGGACCAACCACCGTAATGGTTCCAGTGATAAAAATAGCGGGAAACATGAGCATATTGAATTTTTGTTTTGTTACACGATTGGATTGAGAGAAAACGTGAGCTTGTCCTTTCAAATAGGTAAGAAGAATGTCTAATTCACTCGACAATTTCAGTTCTTTCGTATACTGTTTGTCGATCGACATTTCCACTTCTTGGTACGTTAATTTTTTGAATGGTTTTCTCGGTTTCGATACCTCTGTTTCTGCTCCAATCGAATAGGACGAAGACCCGCGACTAGAACAAATCGACATGGTCAATGGACTATTGGAATATAGTTCTTCTCTCAAAACATCTTTGTCCGACTTGTTATTTTGTTCGCGTATTTTTTCCAACTCGTGACTCAATTTGTCGACAAAATGATCATTTTTTGGTTTCGTTTGTTGATACACATCTAAAATGGAAATGATATCGACCGATTTATATGATCCTCCTCTCTCAATGTCGATAAATACTTCTGAATAAGTATCGTCTTCTAAAATATTATACGGAGTCAATTCTTCTTCTTGATTCATTTTTATATTGAGCGAAAAGAAAAGATTACGAAAAATGAATGTACGGAGGAGTTGCCCATTCTTCGAAAGGAACCGCTAGAGTAGTAGATTTTTCGAGAGATAACAAAGTTTCCAATGCTTTCATTCGTCTTTCTAAAGGAGTTCCTCCGTTTTTGTGCTTTCGAGAAATTTGTTTCCATCTCCATTCAAATTGGAGAGCGGCCGTCCAGTCTGGGAATCCCGAGACATAGCATGATCGGGACCATGTTTTCCCGCTTTCTACTTTCGCGCCGGTCTGTCTCGCTCCACCTTTGATTTCTTTGTTATGTTGTCTCAGTCGGTGATCCAAGTCGATGGTTGCGCCGATATAAGTGCTTTGGTCCGTACACACTAATAAATAGACGTAAAATGCCATTTTTAATATGTGAGATAAATATTCATATTTTTTAACTCGTTATATAAAAACTCGTTATGGCGACTACCTTTCAAAATGCCAATTTTATCGGCACTGTGAAGATTCGAGGAGATTTAGATATTACCGGGCCTACGACTGAGACAATTTTTGGTGGAACGATTCGTTGCAATTCTTTATATTTTGCTGGTGATGAGATTTCCACAGTGTATGCAAAACTAGAAATGCCTACTTTAACGGGATTAAATGTAGTTGGGCAAACTGCTGGAGATCCGGTCATTAAAATTTATCCGAATTATACCGGCGCCCATCAAAGTTCTTACATTTGTATTAATAATACTGGCGTAACCGATGGTTCTCCCAATCAATTAATTTTAGGTTCAGTTAGCACAGCTACAAGTCCAAACGATTTTCGTGGTTACGCAAAAATCGATACAGCTAGCAATGGCGTTAGCAGTTCGACTCCATTGTCGATTTGCACTCAAGGCATTGAACATATTTTAATATCTCCAGAAAATGGAGTGCAATTTAAAACGCAAGTTTCATCAGACAATTTTGTAAACGCACCAACGTATCGTTTTAAAACGGATGTCACGGGGAATACTTATATCTCATGGAATAGCGGCTATAAGTCGATGGATTTTGTTTCATATCAAGGCATGTATGCTTGGTATTATAACTATCAAAATGGAACCGGCAATAAATCAATGACTTTGAGTAGAGAAGGAGTATTGGCAGGAATAACCGGTATAGATGCCGACATCAGTTCGTCATTGTCGATTCGTTGTCAAGGCTCTGAACATATCCGTTTAGAGCCTGCATCCACGACAACTTCGTTCATGAATACTACAATAACTGGCACTTTATATACAAAAAACATTGGAATCGATGATACGTGCTCATTATATGCTGGATTGGGCATTCATTGTAAACCAGGGGCGTATGGCGCGTATAGCGGGAATGTCTTCAATGCGAATTGGGAACAATCGGCTCTAAATTTTTATATTGGAACTGCTAAGGTTGCAACATTAACTTCAACTTGCGATTACCGATTAAAAGATAATATTGAAACTCCAAAAAGCGTATTGGATAGGTTATGTTCTATTCCTATGTTTACTTATAATTATAAAAATATTTCTATATTTCGAGACAATGGAAAACATATCGGATATTTTGCGCACGAATTGCAAAATGCATTCCCAGAACTGGATAATATCGTAACTGGAAAAAAAGACGAAGTAGATGCGTCCGGAAATATGGTGATACAAACGATCAATGCAGAATTCACTCATTTATTAATGAAAGCCATCCAGGAACAAAACGAGATTGTTCTCAATGTCCAAAAGCGCATTGAAAATTTGGAATCTTGCCTTCACAATTCAAACAATTGAAAATTCGATT
>Ga0209550_10001732_pt1 | contig 20935 bp, 20 predicted proteins | sample LauGreSuBDMM15SN_2_FD_187567 | JGI IMG/M metagenome (GOLD analysis project Ga0209550, IMG submission 187567) | Freshwater lake microbial communities from Lake Michigan, USA - Su13.BD.MM15.SN (SPAdes) (version 5) | ecosystem: Environmental > Aquatic > Freshwater > Lake | place: Lake Michigan... | reverse complement strand
GGTGATCCCCATGCTCTGGAGAATCTTTGGGTATGTTGTTTGCATGTTGCGTGTCACGTCAAATAAAACAAAAATCACCATAACCTCCCTTGTCCGGTCGTACCCGCCAACCCCGTCCGCGTACAGCTACGCTAGCAAGCGGTGTCGCTTTGCTTCTTCGATGGGATGAGTTCATTGACGAACGTCGTACTGTACGTTCACCCTCACCGCTCACGCCGCTGTTGTCAGTGTCGTCCCGTTTTAACTTCACGCACACACAACCACTTCACGGACGTGTTGCGTACAGGAAAAAATCACACCCTGTGGCTCGCCAGGTCGTACGCCGTTCGGAGGAGGACCTCGGCGGGGTCGTGCACAGCTACGCTCCGTAAGTGTTCAGTGCGTGTCGGCCACTTTGGTGAATGTCGTGGGACGTACTCGGGCGTTGCAGGACTCGCTCTTGGTGGGCTGCGGGCAGCAGCGCGTTCGGCGGGCGTGACGGCGTGGCGGCCAGCAGGACGCCAAGGTGGCTGCACGAGCGGCTGGCGCGGAGGCTCAACACCGACGAGCGGATTGCGTGCAAAGCGTGGCGGCACCTCGAGCCGACGAGCCTCACCCTCAGACGCGGCACGTTCGTCGCACACGCCATCGATGTGCCCGTTGTTGTACGCCTCGCCCATGTAGTGTTGGAGCTGCGCGTTGAACCTCGCCTGGGCAGCGAGTTCGCCCTTGCACTGGGCAGCGAGTTCGAGCTGGGCAGCAAGTTCGAGGCCTAGCCGATCGCGCCCGGCTTTGAGCGCCATCACCTCTGTCTGCGCCGCGTCTGCGCTGCTGCGCGCCGCCTCGAGCGCCGCGCGTAGCTGCTGCATCTCCGCCTTTAATGTGGACAGTTCGACATCTTTGGCCGCAAGCCCCTCAGCGTATAGCGGATCTTTGGCCGCAAGACCCTCAGCGTACCCCTCGTACTTGCCCTGCGCATAGCCTTCGCTGCGCCCCTGCGCGTACCCTTCAGAGCGCCCTTGCACATGCCCATCAGAGCAGCCTTGCGCATAGCCCTGCTCAAGGCCCTGCTGCTTGGCATGCTTAACACCGTCTTCGAACTGCGCGCGCTTTTGCATCTCGAGCTCAAACTTCATCCGTTCATTCGCGGCGTGCGCCTCGGCCCGAGCCGCTTTGAGCTCCTCGTGAGTAGAGTGTAGCTCGTCCGCAGCCTTGGACTTCGCCTCGGTGAGCTCCCTCGTGTGAATCGCATGCAGCTCCGCCTCGCGCACTGCCCACTGCACACTCTGCTTCTCTGTTGCGTGCTTCACCTCCGCCTGATCGGCTGCCTGCGCCTCCGCTGCTTGCTCTCTCGCTGCTGCCCAGCCGTGCTCGTAGCCATCCGTTTGGCCCTGCGACCAGCCTTCGACGTGGCCTCGTGCATAGCCCTCGTGCCAGGACTGCACACTGCCCTTGCCATATCCATCATCTCGCCCCACGCTGTACGCACGCTCATACACTGCCCGATGCGATGGCGTCTCGAGCGCTGTGGCTGCCGACGACACCCACCCCGGCGAACATGCCGCTGGTGGCGGGGGCGACCCCAGCCGCTGCAGTGGGTCGGCCCACTGCCATCCGCCGTCAAGACAACGCTCGACGAACTCGGAAGTAGCGCGCAACAGGGCGAGCTGTTCAGCACTCGCAGTGGCCGGACGTAGCCACGTGGCAGGTGAGTCGGCCACGAGGGGCGTCGGGAGCGCGAAGGACGAAGAAACGGGTGTTGCGTGCTCAGCGGATGCTGCAGGGTCGGCGCCTGTGACGGCAGAGACATCGGGAGTGGGCACGCTGGCCGCCGCGGGCCCTGGGGGCGTCGGCCAGCCACCTTCCGTCTTGGCGGGCGACAAGCTTGACGAGCGCGAGGCAGAGCTGGTCAGTGTTGGAGATTCACCATCTACCTTGGCGGGCGACGAGCTAGTTGAGCGCAAGCGCGGCGCGAGCTTCTTGAACTCGTCCCAACCGATGACGCCGCTTTGATCGACATCAACAGCCGCCCATTCTGCACGGGCGTCACGCTCGTCGCGGACAATGCCGACATTGATGATTGCTTGCGTGAATTCGCGCCTTGAAAGGCCGCCCGAGTTGTCGCGGTCCACCAGCTCGAAGGCCATCCAGAGTCGCTCCTCGAGGGGTGAGAGTCCATCCGGCTTCGGAAGCTTTGTTTTCTTCTTCATGACGCGTGATTCTTGATTCAGGTTGGGATCAACCTTTCGGCGGCTGCGACCTGTATCGACTGGAGAGCCCGCATCTGTGGGGTTAATCTCGGCCGCGACCGCCGACTCATCGACCATCTTGGCCGCCGGAGCGGCGGTGGGTACCGGAGCGGCGATGTTCACCAGCGCAGAGGTGGCCAGGCTGGCCACCGGAGCAGAGGAGGCCACCGGAGCAGAGGAGGCCACCGAAGCACAGGTGGCCACCGGGGCAGGAAAAACCGCCTGGTACCTTCGGAAGCCACAGTCTTCGAGAAGCATCTCGCCGCCCGAAAGGCTCACCACGCTCAGCAGCTCATCGGCGCTGAGCCAGCATGGTTCGAGCGGCTTGGCTGCTGCACGACGCAGTGCCGCTGAGAGCACGCCGACCGCCAGGCAGCCTTCCGCCAAGCCCGTGCGTCGTAGCACAAAGCCGGTTGTCTCGACGAGCTTGCGAAGCCGCTCACGTGCAGCCTCGCTCGCACCCGCTCCCGAGGTAAGCGTTCGCTCACTCAGGCCCTGCGTCCAGCAGCATAGGTCCTGTGTGTAGCTATCCGTCGCCCACACTAGTGCAGCCTCGTTCGCTGAGCTGGAAAGCTGCGCTGGCGCTGCTGATTGCGGCAGTGCCGACAGAGCGACCGGAGGCTGCGGAGCAGCCAGCGGTGGCGGCGGTGGCCAGACTGTACCCGTGGGCCAGCAGCGATGAGGATGAGGACGGTGGATGGAACCTGAGTCTGACGGCCACCGCTGAGTCGCATTTGGTCCCTGTGCGAATATGATAGGCTGAGGATACGGCGCGCGCATGGCTCTAGGAGAAGTCTGCTGCTGGGCTATGGTCTGCGTTGCTGGCTGTGATGATAGGAATTGATCATATCGTGGCTTCACGTTAGGCGAGCTCGGTGAAAGAACGCTCGGAAACGCTACTCCTGCACAACAATCTGACGGAGGTGTGTATGGCGTTTGAGCTTGTGAGGAGTGCATTCGTTTGTTACGAGGTGCTCGCTCTTCGCGCTCTTGGGGTCGCCGATTCCAGAACGACCCACAAAGCTCCCATCGCGGCCAGAAGCCAGAATATGAGTACCGGTACTTTACCGGTACGACCGGTGCAGTATTACCGGTATCGTATCGACAGTCGTTTCTGGCGTCCGTACAACGTGAAGTAACGTCTCGCGGACGTGATAAACAACCCCGTATTACAACCATCCAAACACAGTTAACCACACACCTTTGACCTCAGAACCTTCGAGGCGCGACGGCTAGCGACGGCCAGCGACAGCCCGACAGCGAACCGAGAGACGCACGGTGGACACATGAAGGTCGGTGGAGTTGCGCTCGCGCTCGCTCGCCTTGCTGCTGGCTCACCGGTCACCGCCTCAGCAGACGTGCGAGGGCCTTTAAGAGCTTGGTGACCGCGGGCCTCGGCGTCTGCAGGTGCGTCACAAATCGCATTGCCTTCTTGGCATCGCCCCATGGCTGCCGTCCTGCGGGTCCGCCGTACGCGCCGCCGATGAGCACGCCATCCTCTGCTGCGAGCGCCTTGGCGAGCTCGCTGGTGTTCACACCCGCGGGGGGTGCGCACCAGACCATGTTCGTCTCCGGGGACTGCACGTCGAACCCAAGCTCCGAGAGCCCGCTGGCAAGCGCTCGAGCGTTGGCGTGGTCCTCGGCAAGGCGTTCGCGGTGGTGCTGCAGTGCATATCTGCCCGCGGCGGCGAGCAGACCTGCCTGCCGCCAACCTCCGCCAAGCATCTTGCGGTGATGCCTCGCTGCGTCGATGATCTCGGCAGAGCCGAGTAAGACGGATCCGATGGGCGCACCGAGGCCTTTGGAAAGACAGACACTCACCGAATCAAAGGGTGCAGCAAACTCGGCCGCACTGTGCCCACTGGCAGCCACCGCATTCCAGAGTCGTGCGCCATCGAGATGCGCAGCGAGGCCAAGGCGACGCGCCACGCCCACCGCGCCCTCGAGCTCCGCAAGCGATTGGACCGAACCGTTGAGCGTGTTCTCGAGCGAGAGCAGCGTTGTGACTGGTTGGTGGTACAGGCAGTTGTCCGTGCGCACGTTGGCCTCAACGGTCGATGCAGTGAGGAAGCGATTGCCAGGATCGGGCGCCACCGCAGCAACAGCAGCACCCGTGGCATGGATTGCGCCTACTTCCCATACATGAATGTGCGCTCGATGGTCGCAGAGCACCTCCTTGAGCGGGCCCAGGTGCACGCGCATCGCGAGCTGGTTGGACATGGTACCTGAGACGACGAAGAGCGCAGCCTCCTTGCCAAGAAGCGCCGCGGTCTCCTCCTCGAGTGCCAGTACTGTCGGATCGTCGCCGAAGACGTCATCACCGAGGCGCGCCGATACCATCGCCTGCAACATCGCGGGGGTCGGCTGCGTCACCGTGTCGCTTCGGAAATCGGCGGTCGGAGATCCATAGTGTCCCTCCATCACTGCGAGTTCACTGCGGCGGATTTGTTGATTCCAAACTGTGCTGGACCACCGCGTGCATGTCGACGGGCGAACCTGGTACATGTAGTCGCCGTTTCGGAGCTTTCACAGCTTACATCGAAGGAACCCCACACTTCTACCGGGTATTCTTCGGAATGTCAGTCGGCCAAGCCACCTTGTCTTCGATCTCTGCCGCACAATCCGAGGCTGGAACATCGTCTGCGATTGAATCCGTGGCCAGCGATGATAACCTGCACTTTGCAGGTGTGCTGCACCTCTTGTTCGCAGAACTCGAGGCATTACGCGCTCGGCACATGCAAGAGCAACAGCAGCATGAAGACTCCTATGCTCGACTTGTGGCCGTACATCGGCATCAGATGGCAGCTCTGCGATCGCTGCTAGATGCGGAGGCCGATCGGGCAGCCGCAGCTCGCGCAGATGTGCTCGCGGTGACTGTGGCGGCGGGCAACGAGCGCCTGGCCTTGCACGCCGAGCTTGCGAGGTGCAGAAGGCAGTCAAATGCACATGCTGTGGACGAGTCGGCGGTAGTGCAGACAGCGCGAAGTGAGGCCGAAGAGCGTGAGGAGAGCCTGCGGCGCCAGCTGCGCGCGGCAGAGCGCCAGATCGAGCTGCAGACAGCATCGATGGCCAAGGCACTTGCAGCGGCGACGGTACGCGCACGAGATGATGGTGCTACGATTACCCAGCTGCGCAAAGATTTAGACACAATGAGCAGTACATTACGAGCCGCTCAAGTCCAGGCCACAAAATCTGAAGGGCGGGCAGCAAAGCAATCCGAGGAGAATAAAAAGCTGGTCGCCCTACTGAACGCTTCAGAGCAGCGTGTGCAGAGCTTGCGATCTCGATCGAGCGTGTTGCGCCCTCCGCGACGGGTGCAGACAGGCTCAGGCACAACGACAGAGCGTGCGCGATCAGCGCGGTAATGGAGTGTACGAATTAGCACAAGGAAGCGAACTAGGGCTAGTGAGCACAGTGGTCAGTGGCCGGGCACTTGATAACGTGGAGAACAGGCGCAGCGGGTCACAGGTCACTGGTCACAGTGAGTGCCGGGCCGCAGTGAGAGCCGGCCGATCAGCGCCAGTCGCGTCGGGCAGTCGTCGCCAGGCGAACGCGCTTTTTATGCGTTACTTGTACACCGCACCTGTATAGAGTTTTAATGCCTGAGCAATGAGCATGTGCCCTCGCGGCCCACACTAGTACACCGTCACCGATCTCCGTACTCGAGATCTCCTACAATCGTCTCCCCCACAATGCCAACGTCCGAACGTGCGGTGCCCGAGAATGGCGGCAAGCGCGCCGGAGCGCGCATTCATCCTTTTGCGTTTCGCTTTTTGCCGTCTTTTGAAAGTCGTTCAGTCCGGGGTTCAGTCACACCAGCGCGCTCACCACGTCAAAGGCCTGGGCAAAATCGAGATGCGCCCACAGATCACGTTTTTGCTGGCGGGCTCCGCTCTCTGTTGGACTCGGCCCGAGAAAGCTATCCGGATACCGCCCGCGGCAGCAGAACACGTCTTTTCCAGAGCGTTTATCCACGATCGGCTCTCGTAGCCCAGTGCCGCTTGCGCTGGTTCGTAAACCCTGCATGCAGGGGAGCAGAGCAGATTGTTAGCTGGGGGCCGAGCAGCATGTTATCAGTCCTGCCAGCCTCCTATCCGGTTAGTTCGATTTCAAACGAACGCACAATGTTCGATTTGCCTGATCTCCATGCCGGTCACGTGCGCCAATTCTTCTTTTTCCTCATTCGATGGGTAAGGCTCCTCGCAGTGCTCGTCAAACCATGAACGCAACACTGAGAGCTGCTCATGTCGATGATTCCGGCGGCGACTGCCTCGTTTTTCACTTGCCACCATCTTCATGGGAGGCGAGACGAGCCTCTCATCGCTCGTAGTGGTGGGCTGGTCCACAACGCAAGGCGCGTCAGCAATATCGAGCTTCTTGCCGAGACCCGCAAGAAGGCCCATGCAAGCTTCGAGTTGTGCTTGGTTGACCGCGCGATCCCTTCTGAGCTGTATGGACTGTTGCCGAAGCGCCTCTGCTTGCTCGGCAACGAACCTCACCTGGCTCTCGAAGCTCAACAACGCATGCGTCGACGTGTCCGTTTCTTGCTCCTGCGAGGGACTGTCATCTGCAGATTGTGACAGCGGGTTGGACGGCCAGCTGGAAGAATTCTCATGCATCCATCGTTCCACCTGTTTTGCAGGGATTACACACGTCAGGACATAGTCGTGTCATGAGGGACGCAACGCCCCGCACCTCGGATCGTGAGAGGCGAAATTGGGCAAGAAGGTTTGACTGGCTCGAGCTGCGATGCCAAGATCGTGTCCGAGTACGGCGAACAGCATCGGAGCTAGAAAGTTCGCCAATCGTGATCGAATCGCAACTCTCGAGCAGCCGGTCGAAGTCGCCAGAACTCACAAGACGCCGAAGGCTATGGCTCAGCGAGTCTGACATAGTGCTCGGTCTCTTCAGAGTTCACGTCGTCCCTAGGGGCGCAGCCAGTCCAGCAGAGACTTGCGCGGCCCGCGGGTCTTTCCCCCCCGTGGAGAGGTCGGCAGGAGGCGCGCGACAGTGGTGGAGCCGAGAAAACGGGCAGAAAACGCGACCACTCGAAAGATGACCAGGACTTCCGCTTTCGGCAGGTTCCTTGGAGAGACGAAACGAGATTCGTCATATTTTCCATAGCGATCACGATTTTGGGTGATCGGCGCTCAAGTACTCGAACTCATCAACAGAAGCCGAGAAGGTGGAACTGCCGCACGTGTTTGGCCCGTGAGATGCACATCATCATCAAACCGCGGAGTGCTACTTTTCCGGTCTGGAACCCGATCTGGAGTGTTCGAGATCTCACTACTCACCCGCTGACACTGACAGTCCTCCGCGCCGCGCGGGCACTTTTCGTCCTCAGATCTGCTCTTCTGTGAGAGCAAACATGGCAAGACCACGAGGCTCTCGCTGCGTGAGCTGCTCGATGACGAACTCGGGAGGCACACAGGGAGTCGCCCGAGCCCATGCTTGCGCAACGAGAGCGTCCGTAGTGCGAGTAGCACCGACTTTGACTATCGCCGCTGCCACAAGTTCGGTATGGGCCCAGTCGTCGCTCGTGCACACTGTAGCGCCGCCTGCGGTCAGGATCTTCCGCAGAACTTCGGGGGCTGGCTGCGTGCCCTGCCCGACTACAAAGAGTCTGCCAGCAAAGGGGCCGTCCAGGCCGCTCTCACGGCGAAGGCGATGCTGGCGAGGCGCTCCGAGCCACAGCGTGCCTTTGCCAAACTCGCATGTCTCGTCGCCGAAGATCTCGTAGTTGACCTCAGGCTGCCACACACCTGCTGCCTGGCTAGCATGCAGCCAATCCTGATTGAGGAGCCACCTGCCTGCCGAGATGGCTGAGAGCGTCTTCTCGGTGCGTTTGAGCGTCACAGCGACTACGTGCGTGCATCGCAAATCAAATTGCTGCCCTTCGACCAGCGTAGCTCCTCCGAGCCGATCGGCAGCTGCCTGGATGCGAGTAGTGTCCTCGTCGCTACCCCCGACGATCTGAATGACGCGCAGCTTCTGTCCACACCCTCTCTTGAGCGGCCGTGGCTCTTCCACAGCGGATGGGGGGCCCTCCGCCTCGGCTGAATGCAATGATTCTTCCACAGCGGATGGGGGGGGCTCCGCCTCAGCTGCATGCAACGGTTCTTCGACGGCGGATGGCGGGGCCTCCGACTCAGCTGCATCCTGCGAGCCTAGACGTCTGCGAGCCTGCTGCTGCTCGAGATCATCCGATGCGTGCAACCATTCGTCAGTCACCGAGCGCTTGGGACGTTCACTGTCCCGCCGCTCAGCTAGAGCATTGGTGTCGCTTTGATCGAGCTCGCGAGCGGCAATGCTGACCGAATCGAATTCGGTGCCGAGATCACCGTTCTCGCCATTAGGTTCGTGGCCCGCAGCATCATCTGCATCGCCGTCGCCCGACACACCGCCACTCGGCATCTTAGTTAGGGAGCGCTCGTCGCCGGACACACCGTCTCCGCCACCAAATTCCACGAGCGTCTCACCGGGTGCGTCGACGCCATCTGCGTCGCCCTCCTCTCCGCCTTGATGAGCATCGTCGGCACCACTTTGCTTCAACACGCACTGCATGCAGATGTCCAGATCGCATTCATGGCAGCAGTAGCTCCACGTCCCAACGGGCAGTTCACAATCACATTTATCGCAGGAGAGCAGGTCCGGGCATTCCTTGGCCACGGGCTCGCGCGCAAGTGGGTGGCCCTTTTCGCACTGCGGCACGTCGCCTGCCTCAGGCTCGAGTTCGTGGCCCATGGCGCGCTTCGCACGTTTAGCGACGCGACGCGCGACTATGAGCGACGATCGTGAAGCAGACGAAGGGGCGTGTTTTGCTGCCGTCGCTACAGCAGCTAAGGCGGCGGCCGCTGCCCTCTTTTTCGCAGCTGCCTCATTCACCTCCTTCGCTTCACTGGCGGCTCTTAGGGCGACGCGCAGCTTTGCAACAACGACCTCCTCACCACCACGATGCGAATCACGATGGCACTGGACTGTCAGCAGCTCCTCGACAGTGAGGAACGCCTTGCACTGGCTGCACACGTCCCAGTCGCATAGCTCGCAGCAGTAGCCGTCGCGCTCGATTGGGTCCTCACACACGTTGCAATGTATGTTTAGGCCAGCAGCCTCCCCACGCCGGATACGGTGTGAGGGCAGGACGAGAATGGTGTTGCGCTTGAGCCGCGAGTTCGTCGTGAGTTTGGCCTTAGTGAAGCGGTCCACATTGCTCTTGAGGAGCTGTGTGCAATCGTACTGGCACCGCTCCGAGATGGCCTTCGGAGTCTGGTCATCGACCGCCACGCACGTGATCCAATGACCACGCTTCCACACAGCTGGATCGACCTGCACGTCGCAGGCCCACGACGCCTGCGACAGCGCGAGCGCCCATGGCATCGTCAGCTGCCGCTCGTACGCAGCGACCGCTTGCACTGTCGCCTCGCGCTCCAGAACCTCTTCGGCACTCGACTCGGGCGACTCGGGCATGCTCTCATCGATGGTGCCGTCGAGGAGCTCGCGACTCACGCTGCCCCAACCAAGACCACTATCGGCCGCGCTGCTCGGTGCCGAGTCCATGCCGTCCGGATCGAGCACCACGCGCCACTCAGCGAGCCCTGCGTTGCCCACGGACTCAACAATGGGGCGCCAGCCACGGATAGTTCCGTCGACAGCCAGCCAACCACTCTCACTGGAGCGAAAGCAGCGTGCGCGCCTGCCCACGAGGTCGTGATCCAAGAGCCAGGGACGCGCCATCGTGGCCTCCTCGGCGGCAGCGGTGCAAGACACGACCTTGGACATCCGGAGTGCTGCTGCAGATTCTTCATCAGAGCTGTCGAGTGCCTCCTCGTCTGCACGGTTGGCTGAGAGCAACGGCCGCGGTGCAGACTGGCAGCCGCGTTGCAGACGCCCTCCAACCGCCTCCTCGTCAGACGAATCCGCCGCAAGACTGGAAGCCGCGCCGCGTCCTATGCCGCCTCGAAGGCTGCCGATTCCCCGACCGCCACGGTAGCCAGCGGCGGTCCCCCCGCGCCGCCGAGGAGCCCCCGTCGCGCGATGACGCACGAGGGCGGGCGTGCCCTTCCCGTTCACCTGTCCACTCTTCGCGGGCAGACCCGAAATCGGGCGGATGGTGTATGCTTCCTCGGGCAGCAACTTCCACTGCTCGACGCAGTCGGCTAGCCAGCGTAGCGACACGATGTGGATGGGCGAGGCCCGACCGGCCTCCGTCTTCCAGCGGGTCGCCGCTATGACCATCGGCTCCTCGCACAGCTTGGTCGCACAAGCCGAATCGTCGCACACAAGGTGCGTGTTCCGTTCGCGCGAGAGCGTCGCGCGGAGCTTGCATCCGATGGAAAGGACGAGCAGTCGCGCGAAGTCGTGCATCTCTTTGTCTAGCCCATCGTCCAAGGTAATGACGAGCTGACGCATCCGAGGAATGCCTTGGTAGCTGCGGACAGGTCGGAAGAGTGGAGACGCCTCGGGTGGCAGCCACATTGATGGACTGCGCTCCTGGTAGCCGAGCCAGATCGGCGACATGCGGCGTTCAGGGGGCACAAGCGGACAACCGTCCACCAGGCAGCACTCTCGCTCGACAGCGGCAATCTCAAAGAGACTGGAGTTGGCAACGGCAACCGAGCCGACACAGACGGCGCCGAGTGCAATGAGTGCGGCCGTGCACTCCTCGGCGTGCTCGCGTGCTGACACGAGAAAGGTTTTTCCGCGGAGGGTGGCCATCGTGGAGGAAGGCGGGAAGCAGGGACGCAAAAGACACTGTTAATGTGAAGAGTCACACTTGGGTGTCCGTCGATGTACTTGTAACCACACACTTGACCCTCTCGGGGGAAAATCCCTATCCACACCGTGCGATTCCTCTGTTTCCCTCGCACGGCCCACAAGTCGCGGAACAGCAAAGTCCACACCCTGCCGCAGACTAAGTGGATGGTCTTCATCCTGGACGATCCACAGCAATCTCTGCCGCATTATCCACAGCAAAGTCCAGATCAAGTCCTCGACGCGCTCGAGCAGACCTCCAAAGAGCTGGGCCGAAGCGGCTCGACGGACTCAAAGCCGAAGCCGCCAAAGCCCGGTCGCGGTGATATTGCTCCGCCGCCGCAGCAGCAGCGAGACTCGCGCCTCCCCAAGCGCGATAGCACGAAGATGCATATGGACAAGTCCATGTTCAAGTCGTTCGACACGAATGGCGATGGCTACGTAAGCATGGAAGAGCTCGATCAGAACATAAAGCTCATTGGCCAACGCCGGCTGCTACCGGAGCCTCACGGGCCGTGGGCCAGGCGCCCATGGCTTCAAGGCACGCCGTCAAAGTGTTCAAATGAGAAGCTGGCCAACTGGCTGTGCCCCGCGAGTGCACGGCTCTCGCCACGCGCCCTCTGCGATGCCCGCATCAAGTGGCGCGAGGCCCAGGTGCGCAGCTGGGTTATGACCCACTGCCCCGCTATGGTCATATCAGCCAAAGCGAAGAAGAACATACCGCCGGAACGCCTAGAAGTGTTGCGCCGGGCTTTTGACCTCATGGATGCAGACGGGTCCGGTCGGATTGATTTCAAGGAGATGGCCGCCTCGATGCGAGCGCTGGGCTTCAACGATTCCGAGATTCGACAGACGATCAAGTCAGGCGACGTTGACGGTGATGGCGAGCTGGACTTCAATGAGTACCTCAGGCTCATAGACATCAGCGCGCGCTCCTCCACATCATCGAACCCTGAACGCGACTCGTTTCCGTTTGCGTTAGTCGCCGAGTCGATCCGCATCTCGCGCCTCGTCGATAGCTACTCTCCAGCAATTCGAGAGGCGCTTCCGCCCTTTCCCCAGCCCGTGCGGCCACCCGTCATTGGCCGAGCAAAATCAAGCAAAATCGATCTCGACGAAGGGCCCAACGCCCCGCCGATCCAGCAACAGATCGCGGCGGCGCTTCGCCAGAACGCGGCGAGGGTGCTCGACCTTTTCCGCCAGTGGGATGCCGATGGCGACGGCGAGGTGAGCAAGAAGGAGTTTCGCAAGGCTATGCCTGCCATCGGTCTCGATGTGTCCGTCCAGGAGGTGGATGCCCTCTTTGACAGCTGGGACCAGGACGGAGGTGGCGTACTCAACTTCAAGGAGCTAAGCAAGGTCCTGAGGAGCCCACCGCCGCCGCCCGCCATCGCAGCCGTTGCGATCGCGGCAGTAGCGACCACGAGACCGACACGAGGACTCGGCGTGACCACGCCACGTCTCGGTGTGACCGTAGCGGAGCCTGCGAGTCCTCGGTCGCCGCCGGCGACCTCGCATGGGCGCCGCCCGCGTCCACAGGGTGGGGGCCATCCAGCTCGCATATTATCATCGCGTTGACACCCCCAAACGCCGCATATGCCGTTCGGCTTTACGGGAACAGCTGATCTCGCGGGCGTCATTGCGTGCGGCGGAGATCCACGTGCCACGCGCTGCCCGCGCGGCGGCGGCGCCCGGGCTCAGGGTTCGCGGTTGGGTGGAACGGCTTCGTAGCGAGGCGAGCGGTACAGCTGTTGTGTACCGAACCGAACGGAAAGCCGACTTGTACTTTGTACGCGGTCGGACTACCGTATTAGAAATTTGAATGTCCGCGGCCGCGCGACCGCCGTGGTCGGCCGTAGGCGTAGCCCGCCGTTCGGTAGGTTTGAGCGTCGGCGCACGAAAACTGGCTCCATTCAGTTTTCACCGCGCCGGCATTGACCGCCGTCGTGAGGACTCGCCACCGGACCGGCCGCGCCGCGGGCCGGCGGGCCCGGCGCCGCGGCTTACCGGCTTTGACAATCCGCTTTGCGGCATTTTAGCGGCATTGCGGGTTTGTCCGGGAGAGAACCCGGGGGCAAGGGGCGCAAGGCCTCAATGCGAACGCCGAACGCGCAACGGCGAACCATGGCGAACGGGCGGGCGCGGGGCGGGCGCGCCGTCGGTCCGCTGTGCCTGTGGGGTCCCCGTTCCCCGAGCCCGACCCCGTAAATGCGTCCCGCCGGCGTGTGATCCTGACGCGAACGTGGAACGAGCTCTCGAGTCTGCACCTTTGACTCCTTTGGCCAGCCCTTGAATTACCCTTACGCCCTTAACCAATTGATTCTTTTGAATGTGCTGCTATTCTGAATGCTTGAATCGGGGGAATTACTAACGGGGTATCAGGGTCGGACCGGCCCACGCCACCGCACGCCGATCGCGCGAGCTTCGCTCATCATTGGAGGGTGGACAAGCTCGGTCGACAGGGCGGCGACACGCGGGCCCATATCTGACTCACAGAAGCGACCAAGAGACGACCGCCACGCTTCACGCATCTCTGCGAGCGCACCAAGATTCTCTGGGGAATGACGAACAGATTCTCCGGGGATGAGTAGGCTTCGTCCTCGTGTTCGCTGCGAAGATCGGCATGGATGCGGCTCGCTACTATTCTCATTTGCGCCAAGCTCGTTGCATCTGATCGGCCAGCCACGCAATCCCGGCATCGATGCCCTCACCGGTTAGCGCGTTGCTTGCCGCTGCGCACGCAACGCACAGGAGCGACGTCATGAGAACACGCGAAGTGAGTGGAGAGCTTCGCTTGTGCGAGGAGCTCGAGGCTCCGCCAGCGACCGCGCGCACCGATGTGCCACGGCTTATCCGTGATCCGATCGAGCTCGAGGAGCGACACGCATTCCACGGGCTGCTTCGCCGTCGGTAGGTCCATCTTGTTGGCGAAGAAGAGCAGCGGCACTGAGCGGAGGTCCTGATGCTGCAGCATCTGCTCAAGCTCGTCCTTGGCTACGCACATGCGGAGCGCGTCGGTCGAATCGATGCAGAAAATGATGCCACCCACATCTTTATAGTAGTGCTCCCAGAGATTTCGATACCTCCCCTGCCCCGACATGTCAAAGATTGTGAAGTAGAGGCCGCTTTTCTGGAACTCTTCGACATTGAAGCCCACGGTGGGCACAATCTCCTGGGTCACCGCCTGAGCAAAATCCGAGCCCAGGGCACAATCGCAGTGAGCGCCGATGGCGTGAGCAGCAACTGAGCCCCGCAGGTCAGGGCCGCAACGCACGCGTGCGCACCTTCTTTGGCTTCAGGTGCGCAATGATTGTGGTCTTACCACTATTGTCAAGCCCAACGCAGACTATCCGCACCTTTTTGCTGTTACTGCTTAGGCCGAGCGAGCTTAAGAGCATCTTGAAGAGACCCATGGCGGCGCTGGCTTGTCGGCGTTGGCGCTGCTGGTGAAAGCGAAGGTCGTCAGCGGCAGAAACTTTACCGGCAAGTCTCTGTGGAATCACAGAAGTGCCTGGTTCGTTCGTTCATCTCAGAAGCATAGAGACTACTGTGACCAATCGACAACCTGAAACAACTCCTGAAACGTCGTGTGGTCTCGACATCCCTCGTCGCCATGCTGGGTGGTGTGGCCTCTCTGCGGCCGGTGCTGTCGATGATGATGATGGTGATCCCGCGGCCCGAACGCAGCGCACAGCGACGTGCGGTGGCGCCCGAGTTTCGTGAGGACTTTGCCAACACACGGTGCTTTGTTGAGAACTTGAGTAAAAACACGGATTGGGCCGCGCTGAAAGATCACTTCAAGGCGGAAGGATATCCCGTCATTTATGCGTCGGTCTCCACCGACCGCGATGGGAGCTCCAAAGGCTGTGGCATCGTCCAGTTCGAAACCGTGCATGCAGCTCAGCACGCCATCGACTTCATGAAAGGCACGCTCCTTGATGGCCAAGACATCAACATCAGACCCGATTTCCAAGAGCAGAGCCGCCGAACGGCGGCGGGACCAAACGACGACCATTTCGAGAGCCGTGGCGGTCTTGGCAGGCGCGACAGGCGCGACGATACTGGCGCCAGCAGCCGCAGCAGGCTGGGCGGGTTCTCGCGCGCAGCTGGAGACACGGCGCCAGTGGACATACCACTCGTCGAGTCGTTACTATCTGAGCGAACGGAGCTGCGCAAGCGGCGCGACTTCGACGGCGCGGACGCCATCCGGGAGGAGCTGCGGCGAATGGGCATCGGTGTCGACGATAAGGCGAGGACGTGGGTTGTGATGGGCCGCGGTGGCAGTGGAGCGCCAGGTGGCGACGACGCGAACGGCCGTAAAGGTCGGGCTGAGAGGTCTGAGGACGAGCGCGACGCGCAGCCGTGGATGAGCAAGCCGTGGACGAGGGTTGAAGGAACGGATGACGGGCGTGAGGTCGACGAGGCAGAGGTGCTCCTCCGGCTGGCTGCTCGGGACGACGCGCGTGAGCGCCGCGATTTCGTCGGCGCGGACTCGATCCTTGAGGAGCTCATTCGCATGGGCGTGGGCGTGGATGATGCGCGGCGTCAGCGCTGCTGGTGGCTTGGACGGCGTGCTGACGGCCGAGAGCAGGACCAGATCGGCACAGGCGCCGCCCCAGGCCGGCGGAAGTGGTACCGAGGGGACGAGGATGGCGGCGGTGCCGAGGGCTCCGGGGACGGGCGACGCAAGACACAGAGGCGCATGTGAACAGATGCGTCTGTGAACAGAGGCGACGCACGAAGTTCCCTTGTTCCTTTCCTATCGCTTTGATCTCCTCACACAGCGCGGGCCGCGGGGCGCGGTGGGGCGGAGCAAGTCGGACGTGAGGGCAGGCGTCGGAATGTAGGCGAGGGACCACGTGGCAGAGGTGCGTTCAGTGTGTCAGCATTTCATGTGGTTCACGTTCACGTTCACGTTCACGTTAAATTGCCCTGAGTACTCCCCTCGCTCCCCTCTCGGCAATGTGGTGCGTGATCGATTCTCTTGTCGCGATTCTCACTCGAATGCCCTGTCCCCCTGAGAATATCCGGAACGCCGTTCACTCCAGGCGAAACTGGAATCGTTCAAACCCGAGACAAAAAGACTCAAAAAACAAAAACAGCCAAACACACCTACATCGCCTGTGAAACTGTCTCCGATGACCTCCGAAGTTGTTCGCCGGGACACCCGAACGCAGAGAAGAATCACGAAGGATTCAGTCCGTGTTCTCCAGGACCGGTGCCGCCGAATGCAGAAGCTCCTGATCACACTGCTGCACATTGCGTCTTGGGCGGGCAGCGCGTACGCGCATCGCCCTCCTCTGGGTGCCACCTACCGCCGGACGGTTTCGCTGCCTGTTATTGGGACCCAGACAGTGGTGCGTTTGGCCCAAATCGCCCAAACGCAAGCCTGACCTGCTCATGGCCCTTGAGTGGACCACTTCGGCGTCGCTCACCGTGTGTAGCTCCCTTCCTTGCGCAGCAACTTACCATCCTCACTCGAAATATGGCGAGGCTGCAGCTTCAAGGACGTCTCCAACTTGATGAGCCTGTGGAGTATGACATCACAGACGAGGGCAAGCTGAGCTTCGCCCTTACCAACAGCACGAAGCAGCTGCTTCGCCGCTTTCGCACATCGCTTGACGCCGCTGCCTACGACATGTCGGACGACACTGCCCATGTTGTCGTATGGCCGCCTCTGCCCCTCTCCGTCACTATCAAGCTCCAGCGCGTCCCGAGTAGGGAGCCCAGCAAACTCGCCGCAGCATTGGAGGGCGCCCGCATGCCCACCTTCATCCAGGGTTTATGGTCGCAGAAGCAAAAGGGTTCAGAAACGTCTGCCGCGTGAGCTCTCTAGCGAATGGCCACGCGGCGCTGCACAACTATGCTCTCTCAGCGTCCTGATCCGACCAGATATTGGGGTCTTGTCAGGGCGGTCACGTAAGTCGTAACGGTACGTAGGTAATGCGCGTATAGGAAATACGCTATACGGACAAATTTTACCGGTACTAGATCGGAACATGCATGTCGAGTGTCCTTGTTGCCGATCAATCATCCCGCGGTGATCACTCATCCCGGCGCCACGCGCGCCGGGCACCTCGAGGTTCGCCCTCCTCCTCCTCCTCCTCCTCCTCCTCCTGCGCTCTGCGCGCTCGCTTCTTGATCCCGAGCTTGAAGGAGCGCTTGCGGGAGAAGAGATGCTCCACCTCCTCTCCCGCCGTGAGCGCGTCCCGCAGACCCTCAACGAGATGAGATCGGTCCTCCGTATAGAGGGTGGTGGAGACGCCAGACCGGCCGGCACGTGCTGTGCGCCCGACGCGGTGGATGAACTCGACCGCGTTCGTGGCCACGTCGAACTGCACGACGTGCGCCACACCCACGAAGTCCAACCCCCGAGCGGCGAGTCCCGTGCATACAAGGACCCGCAGCCGTCCGTCGCCCATGATCGGCTCGTCGGCGATGCTGCCCTCTCCGAAGCGTTGGAGCAGGAGCCCGCGCTGCGGCACGGCGAGCTCGGCATGGAACAGGGCCGCCTCGCCCGGGCCCACCTCCCCCGCGACCTCCTCGAACGCCTCCTTTGCCGTCTGCAGCGTGTTCGCAAAGACGAGCACGCGCCCCGCCGGCCCGTGGCGCACGGCCTGACGCAGCGCTTCGCCACGCTGCGCCGCGTCGACCTTGATGAAGTAGTGCGAGATCTCGTGCTTGTTCCTGTGCACTTGCGCGGCGCGGTGCCACCTCGCAAGCGGAAAGAGCCGTTTCACGTGCTCCTCGATGTTTCGCGTGCCCGCGTTGGGCATTGTCGCGCCCACGAGCAAGAATTGCTTCGATGCGTACACACGGTGCCGCGCGGCGCGCGCCTCGGCGCCGTGCCGCCCGCGCGGCCCGCCCTTCCATCCGCCGCCGCCCTCGCCGCCGCTGCTCAGCGCCTCCTCCTTGGCGCTGCGCTTCACCAAGGAGATGAGCTGCTCAATAGGGTACGTCGAGCGCGCGGCGGGTTTAAACGAGCCCGCGAGCAGTGCGTCGGCCTCATCGAGAACAACTGTGCGCAGCCGCTCGGGCCCCAACCCAATATTGAGCGCGACGGCCGGCGTTGAAATCAAGATCGTCGCGTCCGTGTCCGCGTCCGTCTCCGACACGAGCGACGACGCACTCAGCCGACGGCGCTCGTCGGCAGGCAGCGAGGCAAGGAGCCCGGCGAAGACGGAGAGCACTTGCGCGCACAGGTCTCGGTTGGGAACGAGCACGAGGACTTGATCTGCCTGCCCTCGCAGCCGGCGCGGGCGCTCGACCGCCGCCTCGTCCTTCGCCTCCTCGATCTCTGCCGCCTCCTCGATCCTCGCCCCTCGGTCCAGCAGCCGGTGCAAGATCGGCAGCGCGTAAGCCAGCGTCTTACCGCTGCCGGTCTCGCTGAGCAGCACTGCATCGCCGCCACTCAGGACCGCTGCAAATGCCGAGCGCTGCACGTCCGTTGGCTGCTCGATGCCGGCGGCCGAGAGCGCGGGCAACAGCAGGGGCGAGAGCCCGAGCTCGCGAAAGCTGTTGGCCGTGGCTGGCGCCGCACACGCTCGTGGTGCAGCATGGCGCGCGCGGAGTGCACCGCAATCGACGACGACTCGACGCATCATCAGAGGCGCGAACCATCTGGCCGCGAAGATCAGGGCGCCGTGGCTCGTGCCCACTGCGCGCATTGATGACGTCGAGCCTCGGAACGTGCAAAAGGATTTTTTCTCGCGAAACTTCTTTTCAAATTGTTCATATTCCGGTGAAGAAAATTCGCGGGGGAATTGCGAAGAGTTCACACGTGGCTTCGATGAGCGGCTTCCATGGCAGGCTTCCATATGCGCGATTCGCTAGACAACTCCATGCGTCGTCGTCGGCAGCTCGTCACGTCAAGCATGTCAAGCAGGTTACCGAGCAGCTGCACGAGACTGTGCTCGCACCGCTCAACTCCAGGCTGCACGGCCCGCTGGAGCGCCGGCCGTTTACAGAGGGCATCCCACTGCCGTCAGTGCTTCTCCTGGGCAACCACTCGTCGGGCAAGTCGTCGTTCATCAACTTCGTGCTTGGGCGCAATGTCCAGGCGACTGGCGTCGCGCCGACGGACGATGGCTTCACCGTCATCGCACCCGGCGCTGAGGATGCCGACCGCGACGGACCAAGCTTCATCGGCGACCCAGGTCTCGGCTTTGCGCCGCTGCGCGTCTTCGGCCCAGCATTCATGAGCCACTTCCACCTCAAGGTTCGGTCGGGCCTCGCTACGCAGCTACTGCTCATCGATTCGCCGGGCATGATCGACTCTCCCGCTACGTCGGCGAGGCCCGCATTGGGCGTGGATTGGAGTACGACCGAGCGTGGGTACGACTTCCTGCGCGTGACGCAATGGCTGGCGGAGCACGCGGACGTCATCCTGCTCTTTTTCGACCCCGACAAGCCGGGCACGACGGGCGAGACGCTCCAGTGCCTCACGACGTCGCTGCGCACGCAGGAGCACAAGCTGCACATCATCATGAACAAGGTGGATCAGTTTGTGCACATTCACGACTTTGCGCGCGCGTACGGTTCCCTCTGCTGGAATCTATCCAAGGTGATCCCGCGCAAGGACCTGCCACGGATCTACACGATGTACCTGCCACCGAGTGCGCTCAAGGGCGGTGCGGGTGCGCGCGCGTCGGCGATGCAGCCGGGAGGTGCAGCCGCTTCGTCACTCTCGCATGCACTGGCCGAGCTCAGTTCCACACGCGACGAGGTGCTGCACGCGGTGCGCGCGGCGCCCGAGCGGCGCGTGGACAATCTGATCACGCGCACGCATGACGCGGCCGCGATGCTGCGCATGCACGCGGTCGTGCTCGAGGAGGCCCGCGCCGCTCTCATCCAGTGCCGACGGCAGTATGCGGCCAGCGCGGGCGCATTGCTTGCCGTGGCGCCGGCCGCCGCGTACACGATGCTACACGGCCCGATGAGTGACCTCGCACTCGTGCCGCTCAGCAGCGTGTCGGTCGCCGCAGGTTCGGCAGGCCTTTTTCTTGGGCTCGCGGCGCTCGCGGCGCTTCGCGGGCGGGCGGCCTTCCTTGCCCTGCATGCTCAGCTCGCGAGCGCGGCGGGGCTCGATGAAATTTTCGAGAGACTGCATGCCATCGAAGTGAATGAGGCAGATGAGTTCGCGCTTAGCCTGTGGCGGCGCGTGAGGCCGCAGCTGCAGAGGGCGATCGCGACGCTTGCCCTCACGGAGCTGGCGCCGCTCTCGTCGGGCGAGCGTTACGATCTGGACAATATCCTGCAGGGCGAGGTACCCAAGCTCAGGCGGCTCACCAGCTCTCATCCAGAGGCAGAGCAGGGCACGGGTCAGATAACGTGATGCATGTAGTGGTGGGTTGTGGAGATGGAGGTTTGTGGAGGTGACAGTCAATCGCTGGGAATTATGGATGGTGGTCCGAAACCACTTTTTGTGAGCGCGTCCTACCGAGCACCGAAAGTCACTTTTTCGCGAGTGTTCGCGCCTTTCGCCGACATCGATGGACGAGGCCGACTTCATGGAGAGCTTCGACGACGACCTCGCCCTCGAGGCAGAGCTCGAGGCGGAGCTCCAGGCAGAGTCCGCGGCGGCACTCGCTGTCGACGACGAGGATATCCCCGAGGAGTTTGACGCTACAAGTACGATGCGGCCGGTGGAGGTCAGACAGCAGCGACAGGCGGTGGTGCCCATGGAGGAGGAGCGGGCACCAATCGCCGAGGCTTCAGCACCTGCGTCAGCAATGGAGCAGGAGGAGCAGGAGCTAGAGGAGGCCACCGCTCCGCAGCACGACCGCGAGGTGGTGCGTACCTTTTCGGTCTCTCTTGAGAACGGCCGTGAGCTGCCCCTGTGCTTACTCGCACCGCGGGACCACTCGCACTTTGCGGCGGCTCGCACTGGAAACCTGCTCTCGCAGCCAATCAGCGTGCTCCGTGACACCCTCGACCGACAGGCCTCAGCCGCC
>Ga0209550_10001731_pt1 | contig 20937 bp, 21 predicted proteins | sample LauGreSuBDMM15SN_2_FD_187567 | JGI IMG/M metagenome (GOLD analysis project Ga0209550, IMG submission 187567) | Freshwater lake microbial communities from Lake Michigan, USA - Su13.BD.MM15.SN (SPAdes) (version 5) | ecosystem: Environmental > Aquatic > Freshwater > Lake | place: Lake Michigan... | reverse complement strand
CCATAAGCTGTTGTTTCTTTAAAAAAAAAGTGGTAACTTCTATCTATAAGCCCTTAAAAGAAAAAAAGGGATATAAAAAAAATAGTAATTAATAAAAATAAAAAAATGAGAAACAAAGATTTATTCGAACAAAAATTAGAAAGATTCGAAGCAGAAGTAAAAAACATGGGATACAATATCCATAAACAAGAATTAGATACTGCTTATGCGTTGGTAGAAACTTTATTAGAAAAAATAGGGGATCTTAGAACTTTACTAAATACCGAACACCAAGACTAATGAATCTAACAGCAGAGCAGATACAAAAAAATTGGGATAAGCATCTCAAAATTGTAGATACTTTTATAACAGGAGAACGTAAAGAGAAGTTAAAAGCTCTTTATGTTAGCCTGGCTGAAACTATGGTTATGGCTCCTGCTTCTGGCAAACCTTCATTTCATAATGCTTTTCCTGGAGGGTATATAGATCACGTTAATCGCGTGGTTCATTGTGCTTTGAAAACTAAGCAGTTGTGGGAAGAGATGGGTGCTAGTATAGATTTTACAGATGAGGAATTGGTTTTTGCTGCCCTTAATCATGATTTAGGAAAAATAGGTACTCAACAGGAAGCCTATTATCTCCCTCAGACTGATAAATGGAGACAGGATAAATTGGGAGAAATCTATACTCACAATAAGGATTTATCTTATATGCTTATTCAAGATCGTTCTCTATTTACTCTTCAGCAAAATCAAATACCTGTTTCAGAAAAAGAATTTTTAGCAATTAAGTTACATGATGGATTGTATGACGATGTAAATAAACCATACTACATTTCATTCAACCCAGATTCTAAATTAAGAACTAATTTAGTCTATATTCTACATCAGGCAGATTTTCTAGCATCTAAAATAGAATACGATACTTGGAAAGCTACAGGAGAGGTTCAACAACCTAAAGTAGAGAAAACAAAATCTTCCACAGGCAAGACAGTAAATGCCTCAGAAGGATTAATGAGTTTAGTAAAAAATATTTAATATGGAAATTTTAGCAATAATATTAGGTGTAGTGGTTTTGGGTTTAGGGTATATAGTATTCAACCTAAATCGTAAAGTAATTAAGCAAGAAGATATCATAGAATACCAAGTAGGTTATTTAAGAAATGTTGCGTACCTTATTAATGAGTCAAAAATTTATATTGAACAATTAGATGAAAAAGGTGCATTTAGATCCGACGATGAAGTAGGAGTCTTCTTTAATTTTATGAAAGAAATACAAGAAACCATAAATGATTACCGTCTCCCAGAAGACTATGGCAAAGCCACAAAATAAAGATAATTACTATTTTACACAAGAAACAGAGGATGCAATCGTAAGATATAACGCATCCTCTGATCCTGTTTTTAGAGATAGGATATTTACAAAAGAGATTTATCACCCTCTTTACAAATTAGCAGAAAACATTATTCATACTTTTAAATTTTACTACCTTGACGTGGATAGTATAGAGGATTTAAAATTAGACGTAGTAAGTATGCTTGTTGAAGAAAAGCTATATAGATTCGATCCAACCAATGGAGCAAAAGCTTTTTCTTATTTCCAAACCATTGTAAAAAGATGGCTTATTAATTACAATAATAAGAACTATAAAAAATTAAAACAAGTAGGATCTTTCGACGAAATGGAGGATTCTTACGAAGTAGAAGGGGTACCCAACTCAGAAAGAAAAGTAACCATTGCAGTAGTTGTAAATCAATTTGTGCAAAATAGTTACGATAATATTGAAATACTTTTTCCAAAAGAACAGGACCAAAAAGTAGCAGATGCAATTCTTACTATATTTAATACACGTCACGATTTAGAAATCTTTAGAAAGAAAGCTCTATACATTTATATTAGAGAAATGACTGATTGTGAAACTCCAACCCTTACAAAAGTAATTTCAAAACTAAAGGAAGAATTTTACAACGTACACAGAACTTATCAAGAAGCAGGATTTTTAATCCAATAATCTATTTATAAAATAAATACACTATGGGATTAGAAACGGTAATTTTTGGAAGCAAAACAGTTTCAGACGTATTAAAGGAGATTTACGACAACTCTAAAAATAAATCAAAACAAGTTAATTCTCTTATAGGGGAACTAAAACCTCTTGTAGAAAACATAGGAGATGCAACTTTGGTTGTTCCTATGATAAAAGAATACTTGGAGGTTGGAGTTAAGAATGATGAGCATCTTATTAAAATGGTAGCGCTTGTCCAAAGACTTGAATCAGGAGGAGGAAAAGATGCAGCAGACTTCTTCAATCCAGAAGAGCTTGCAAAACTAATGGAACAGAGTGAAGAACTAGGAAAGCAGCTAGATAAAAAAGACGAAGAGTAATGGCGTATAAATCACATTTAACGGCAAGAGTAAGTTCCAAGGGATCAGGAGGAGGTAAAGGAGGTGGCGGTACAGTCTATGGAAGAGTTATTAGAACCATTCTTACACTATCGGATCCTGACTGTAAAGATTCCTCTATGTTAAATGGTGTATTTTATAGGATACCCAAAACTCCTGGAGATGAAACTAAGGATACAGGTGTAGATAATACAGTTTTATTTGCAAAACAAGGAGATGCCTCTATGAGAGTAATTCCTATGCCTGGAGAATTAGTAGAGATAGTTCCTGCTTTAGGAGTAAATGCTACAGGAGGAAAGGTAATGTATTGGGGTAAAATAGTAAATGTCTGGAACCATCCACACCATAATGCTGTTCCTGATATAAAACAACAAGACTGGAGTGATAGGCTTATTGGAGGACAAACCGAAGAGGCCACAATAAGTCCACTACAAGCCAATCCAGGAGATACACTTTTTGAAGGTAGATTAGGTCAGTCATTGAGATTTGGAGGATATAGAGGAGTTCAATCAAAACTTATAGATAGTGCTAATGATGGAAAGCCTATTATATTAATAAGCAACGGTCAAGCCAAGACAGATGAAGGAAATACTCCCATAGAAGAGGATATAAATGAAGACTACAACTCAATACACCTACTATCAGATCATAGAGCAAACCTAACCGCAAGTAATACAAAAAGAGATTCATATAACACAAAACCACTATCTTCAGATCAATTTAAAGGTAATCAAATAATCTTAAATGGAGGAAGAATATATTTTAATGCAAAAGAGGATTCAATTTTACTATCTGCAAAAGAGTCAATAGGCCTAAATGCAAATACAATAAACTTAGACGCTACAGATTATTTTTGTGTAGATGCTAAAAAAATATATCTAGGAGTAAAGGCAAGAACAGGTCAAGTAGAGAATGCAGTCTTAGGAATGCAGTTAGATAACTGGTTACAGAGTCTAATAGCTAACTTACAGATTATAGCAGGTGCAATGAAATCAGCTACTAATGGAGGTGGAGCAGTTGCATCACTCCAAGCAGCAGGTACAGCTCTAGACATTACCTTAAACAGCTTAAAGACGCAGATCAAGAATATAAAATCAAGTAAAGTATTTATAGAATAATGGGATTCAAATCTAACATATCAGGAATAGTTGCTCAGCAATTAGGAAGTTTACAAGGGAAACTTGTAGCTCAAATAGAAGGCAGAGTTTCTGATACTTTGAAGAAGTTTAGTAATGAGTGTCCAACTTCTTCTGAATTACAAAAAATAATTAATACAAAAAATAACCTACTAGCAGCTTTAAATTCCTTTGAAAGGAGAATAGCATCGTTCAATGGAGCAATTGGAGGAATGCAAGGAGCTGTTTCAAGTGCAAAGGTAGTGATTCAAGTAATTAAAGCAATTCCAATACCAACAGCTATAATTCCACCAACGACAGGAGGTATAGGAATACCTGTAAGCATACTAACACGCTATAGTGATGCATTGGTATTATTAAATAAGATAATAGAAGTACTAGAGAACGATATAGACGGAGTAAAAGCAGTAATAGGGTCAGTTTCGTCGACTATAGCGTCTTTAAAACGTAGATTAGAAACAATAGATCTAGCAATAGAAACATGTAGCAAGAAGCAGCCAGCAGAATTAGCTCAAATATTAGCAGTAGCCCAACCACCTGAAAATACAGGATCAGAAGGCACACCTAATGCAGACTATTTGTACAAAGGGTACGTGCTAGCAATTATTGAAGATCCAAATTCTCCTAAAATAGCTCCAAGAAGATATGCAGTAGCTAAGGATAAGGGAGGAACAATTCGATTAAGAGGAGAGTCCTCATTCAGTTCAGATACGCAAGTTTTACTAGATGAAGTAAAATTTAAGATAGATAACCAGTTTACATAACATAACTATTTATTAATATGAAGTTAGATTTATTAAAAAAATTAATAAAAGAAGCAGTAAAAGAAGCAGTTCGTGAAGAATTGGAAACAATTCTTTCTGAGGATATAAAGCCTGCACAGGCACCTAAACAAACTGTAACAAAGTATGCAGAACATAAACCAGTAGTAGCAAGACCAGCTGCAACAGGCGATCCAATTGCAGATCTAATAAATGAAACTAAGTACTCGATGACTCAAGGAGAATATCAAAACTTAGTAAGTGCAACTTCTGACATGGTCCAAGCACCAGGTTTAGGAATGAACCCTATAGAAGGATTTAGACAAGGTCCTGAACCAGGATTAGATATCTCACAGTTTGATTTTATGATGAGAGCAGGAGACGTATACAAAGCATCAGTACAAAAAGATAAAGAAAGATTTGGAGCATAATGGCATTTAACGTACAACAAATAAATCCACTAGACTTACAACCTAGAAAAGCGGTAGGAGTAGGACTACCATTCTCCTCTAAGTCTGTATTTAACTCTACCTATACTACTAAAGATGCAATAAAATCAAATCTTATTAACTATTTTTTAACAGAAAAAGGAGAGAGGTTTTTAAATCCGGCATTAGGGGCAGGTTTAAGAGCACTTCTTTTTGATCAAATGACAGAAGATAAGAAAGAAGAGATTAAGTTTGTTGTTAGGCAAGGAGTAGCAGAGTGGTTTCCAAATATAAATATTCAAGCTCTAAACATTGCATATAACCAAGACATGAATACAGTAACAGTTAGTATGAGTTATAACGTAATAAGTACTAACATACAAGATCAATTAGTAATTAATTTTGAACAATAATGGCTCAAGATAGAGATATAAAATACGTAAATAGGGACTTTGGAGATTTTAGAGGCCAATTAATAGAGTACGCTAAGAATTACTTCCCAGATGCCTACAACGACTTCTCCCCAACATCACCAGGTATGATGTTTATAGAAATGGCTGCCTATGTAGGAGATGTATTATCATTCTACCAAGACACACAACTACAAGAAACATACCTTCAACACGCTAAAAATCCAGCCAACTTATATAACCTAGCATATATGATGGGTTACCGTCCAAAAATAACAACTCCAGCTACCGTTGATATAGAAGTATCGCACGTAGTGGGAGCAACTGGAGGAAATCCAAATTGGGGTCAAGCACTTAGTATACCGAGCAATACAAGAATAAAAACCACCACATCAGGACAGGTAAATTTCTTTATAAATAAACCAATAGATTTTACATTTTCAAGCTCTTATGACCAAACACAGGTAGGAGTAGAAACGTTAAGCAACGCAGGACAGCCTATAACTTTTAGATTAACCAAAACGGCATCTGCAGTATCTGGAGAAGTAAAAACAGTAACAGAGACAATAACATCAGTAGAAAAATTTAAAACTATTACTATTGATGATACAAATATAATAGGGGTACTTTCCATTACACAAGATAATGGTGCTACTATATGGTACGAAGTTCCGTTCCTAGGACAAGATACAATCTTCGTAGACAACACAAACACAAACCCAGATGCTCAAATTGTTCCATATAGCTTAACACTTCAAAGAGTTCCTAGAAGATTCGTAACTAGATTTACCTCAACAGGTCAATTACAAATTCAATTTGGAGCAGGTATAACAGGACAAGACGACTCAATAATAACGCCAGATCCAACTAATGTAGGATTAGGAACAAGTCAAGGAGTAAACAGGATAAGCTATGCATATGATCCTTCTAATTTTTTATCAACAAAATCATATGGACTTGCACCTTCTAATACAACTCTAACAATTACCTACCTAGTAGGAGGCGGAGTAGAGTCAAATGCACCTGCAAATAGTATAACAAGTTTAGTTTCAACTATTACAGATCCAACTAACTCTCTTACATTTAATAATCCACTTGCAGCTATTGGAGGAAGGGATGGAGATACTGTAGATGAATTAAGAGAAAATTCACTAAGAGCTTTTAACGAACAAGGAAGAGCAGTAACTTTACAGGATTATACAGTAAGAGCTTTATCGATGGATTCTAAATACGGATCAATTGCAAAAGTATATATAACACAAGATCAGTTGACAAATCCAAATAGTGCTACAGATAGCATAATAGATAGCAATCCACTATCTCTATCAATATTTACACTAGCTTACGACAATAATAAAAATCTAACACCAGCAACAGCTACATTAAAAAACAATCTTAAAACATACCTCTCAGAGTACATGATACTAACAGATGCACTTAATATAAAAGATGCATTTGTTATTAACATAGGTATAAATTTTGATATTATAGTAAAACCAAATTATATAGGAAAAGACGTATTACTAGCGTGTACGAATCTACTAAAAGATTACTTCAACATAACAAAGTGGAATATTAACCAACCAATAAATCTTTCAAGCATATACACATTACTAGACCAAGTAAAGGGTGTACAGACAGTACAAAAAGTAGAAATTGTTAATAATGCAGGAGGAATATATTCACAATATGAATACGGTATACAAGGGGCAACTAGAAGTAACATAGTTTACCCATCTTACGATCCATGTATATTTGAAATAAAATTTCCAGACACAGATATTAAAGGAAGAATAACAACAATATAACATGGCAGTATACAGAATATTTCCTGAAAAGGATGCGTTTATATCATCAGAAGTTCCTACAGGCAATACTGGAAAAGATGAAATAATAGAAATAGGTGGATATGTAGATAGTACCGGTTTAGGACAAACCAACCGTATAGTAGTACAGTACAGTACTTCTGAAATTAACGATGCAATTGCAAATAAGGTAACAGGATCATATAGTGCAAGCTTAAGTTTGTATTTAGCAGACGCATACCAAATACCAGTTAACTATGCTTTGTATGCATATCCTGTTTCTGGAGCATGGGATAGCGGAGTAGGAAAGTTTGGAGATATTCCAACTAACACAACAGGAGTTTCTTGGAAATATAGATTAGCAGGAGAAGCAGGTGAATGGGCAACAGGTAGTTTTGCTGCAAACACTACAGGGTCGTACCTATCAGGATCAACACCTGGAGGTGGAAACTGGTATACAGGATCAGCAGGTATAAATTTAGAATTTACACAATCACACGCTCTAAATTCTACTAACGATGTAAATATAGATGTTACAAAAGCTATACAGTTATTTAATTCAAATACCATAGTTAATAGTGGGTTTATATTAAAATTACCTAACAATCTAGAATATAATACAACATCCTCTATCCGTCTTAAATACTATGGCGTAGACACAAATACAATCTACCCACCTTTCTTAGAATTTAAATGGGATGACAGTGTATATAGTACAGGATCTTTATCGGTTCTTTCAAATAATATTTCAATTATTAACCTAACAAATAATAAAGGTAGGTATGTTGATAACGGAAAACAGAGATTTAGAGTGTCTGCAAGACCTAAATATCCAGTTAGATCCTTTACAACGTCATCAGCATTTTTAACAAACTACGCACTACCCTCAGCCTCATACTGGGGATTGAGAGATGAAAATACAGAAGAGATGGTTGTTGATTTTGATACCAAATTTACAAAGATAAGTTGTGATACAAATGGAGCATTCTTTGATGTATACATGGATGGGTTGCAACCTGAAAGATATTATCGTATATTAGTAAAGACAACTTTAGATGGAAGCACTACAGTAGTAGATAACCAAAATATATTTAAAGTAGTAAGAAATGGCTAATGATATTAACATACAAAAAACCGTTTACAATACTGCTGATTTTATCAAAGTAGTTGATAATACTTTTAAGACATTTACACAACCAGTAGTAGCAGAGGATCCAGATACTCCAGAAGAGTTATTTAGATTGTATGAAAAACTCTACTATGAAATAAGTGTAACAGGACCTACAGATTCACACGAATACTTAGTAAAAAAAAGTTCAGAGTTGTTAACATTTGATAGAGTTACAGAAGACATTCAACCGCTATTGGATGAAATAGCACAATTAAGACAACAGAATTTAGCACTAAATCAACAGATATTAGCACTAGAGACAAACATAACATAGATGGCAGATATAGTTTATACAGTTAATCAAGATTCACCTGAAAATATACAAGGTTTTGAGCAATACTCGCAAAAAGATAGAGCTCTGGTAAATTCTTTTCAGATTAACAATACATTCAACCCAACTAAAAACTACTCAGAACTACACATATTATCTCTCTCAGATGAGCTACTACAAAGCGACTATAACTACATAAGATATAAACAAGCAGCAGCAGCACAATCAGCAGGGCAAGACGGAACATCTGCTCTAACAATTGATCCTATTGAAGATAGCAAAACTTACGGATACACAAACGGTGGTGTTAAGTTATTATACCATTTTCTAGATGATCTTTATTCACAAGATAGAAGTGAGGTACAGTTTTACATTCAAGACATATCAGCAGATAGAACAGAAGTAAGTCTAGCAACACTACTAATACAACCAGACGACTTAGTTACTATTACTTCTGGAATTAAAACTAAATTAGAAAGTCAGTCATACTTTACAGGTTTTAGATTAAACTTTAAGGAGAATGATCTGCTTATTGCAACAAACATAGATACATTAGATTCATCTACAGGAAAAGTTGTTGTAGTAAAGCTATATGAACCACTACCAGATAGATACAATCTAAAAAGTACATTAAATATAGTAGACCTAGTATCAGACTCAGTAGCCTATGAAATAGAGGTAGAATTTATACTACCTCCGGAACTAGCATCTACTTTAAGATCTCCAAACTTTAACATTGATATAGCAGATAATAGTGTAATTCCAACAGGATATTATAATTACAATGAATTATTTAGCTACCCAATAAATAACTCAAACAGTCAACTATTCTCAGCAGTTAGTGAAAAAGGAATAGACATAAGTATTGATTTCTCAGATTTTAGTAACTTTATTCACTTTTCTTCTGCACAAGAAAGACTTCTTAATTTTAAATATAAATTAGATTTAATAAACAGCTACTCTAGTAGCCTATCTAGCATAGCTTCATCAACAACAGGACTTCAAGGAGTTTCTGGAAGTAGAGACTATTATCAAAACTTATTGACAGGAGTTGTAAATAACTTTGATCACTACGAGAGATTCCTATACTACGAATCAGGAAGCAATTCTTGGCCAAAAAGCAACACAACTAAGCCATACAATAACAAAGCCAGCAATGCCCCAGAAGCAATTACATGGTATGCAAATGAAATTGCAAATGCAATAGGCTTTGATAATACAAATTACAGCTCACTTGCTTACAGTATTCCAACATACCTAAGAGATGATGAAAATAATGAAAATTATTTAACATTTGTTTATATGGTTGGACAGCATTTTGATAACCTATGGCTATACTCAAAAGCAGTAACAGATAAGTACGATGCAGATAACAGAATGAATCATGGTATTTCTAAAGATTTAGTAGCAGAAGCTTTAGAAAATTTTGGAGTAAAACTGTATACTTCTAACAAATCTATAGAGGATTTATTTACAACATTTATAGGACAAGCATATCAATCTGGAAGTGAAGTAATTACTACATATATAACAGGATCTTTGACAGGTTCAAACACTCCTATCCAACCAGTTTCCTATGACAATTACCAAAAAGAAGTTCAAAAGAGAATATATCACAATTTACCTCTTCTTTTAAAATCTAAAGGAACAGAGAGAGGATTAAGAGCACTTATAAATTGTTTAGGAATACCCTCAGATATATTAAAGATAAAACTATACGGAGGTAGAAATAGAAATGAAACACCTTTCTACGGAGATTATAGCTACTATACAAGTTCCTTAGATAAAATACGTTTAGACAATACCGGTAGCATAGTAACAGGGAGTACCCTTTCTAACTATGTTTCTATTGGAAAAAGAGATGATAAATATACAGATGATTTACATCCAATTGAAGTAGGGTTCTCACCAACAGATAATGTAGATAATGCTATACGGCTAGGTACAGTACTACCTAACATAACTATTGGGACACAAGTTTGGAGCACTACCAATTTAGACGGAACCACCTACAGAGACGGTACACAAATACCACAAGTAACAGATAACACAGCATGGTCAAAGTTAACCACTGGTGCTTGGTGTTATTATGATAACAGAACCGATAGCGGATCAGTATATGGGAAACTATACAATTGGTATGCTGTAACTGACCCAAGAGGGATAGCTCCTCAAGGATGGCGTATTCCTACCGATACAGAATGGACAACTTTGACTGACTATTTAGGTGGAGCAAGTGTTGCAGGCGGTAAGATGAAAGCAACAGGAACTGCTCTCTGGAGAAGCCCAAATAGTTTCGCTACAAACACCAGTGGGTTCACAGGCCTTCCAGGAGGGAATCGCCTCAACAACGGGACATTTGTCAACACTAATACCGACGGTCATTGGTGGAGTACGACAGAAGCCTCAAGTAACCTGGCCTGGTCACGCAAGCTAGGTAATACAGGTCAAACTGCTGACAGGAATGATAATAATAAAAAACACGGTTTCTCGGTAAGATTGATACAGGATATAACTTCAAATACATTTAATATAGATGATTATATAGGAGATCCTAGAAACTTAACATCTGATACGTACTATAATTATACCCCAGCCGGAATACCCCAACTTAGCCTATCAGAAGTATCAACACAGATACTAAGCGGTTCTCAAGTAACTGGATCGTACAATGTACAAGATTTTATTAGATTAATTAAGTTTTTTGACAATACAATCTTTAAAATGGTTAAAGATTTTATTCCTGCTAGAGCAGTAGCAGATACAGGAATTATTATTAAACCATATATCCTGGGAAGAAGTAAGGCTAAATCAGCAATACTCTCAGGATCAAGACCAGAATATACCGGTTCAATTGATACAGCATTTGTAGAAGGAGGAGATGGAGGTATATTTAGAAGACCTACAGGAGACTTAGTTACAGGGTACTACGATCAAATACAGACAGCAGATGGAATAGTAGTGAATACTAATCTACATGGACAAGAACAGCCTAAGTATAATGGAGAATTTTCATACAGCAACTTAGCAGTTAGTGCAGTAGATCTTAACAGAGATAACCCATATAAGGCAATTACTATAGGAACATATAGCTTTCCTATACAATTTGTAAGTGCCTCTTTGGAGGTCTGTACGCTATTGCCGTATGTAGGAACATACTACGTTACTTCATCAACCACAATATTTAGTGGACCAGAATTTTTTAATCAAGGAATAAATAGTTCGGTTGTATACACAACTAATATTTCAAACGCAGGAGGAAGTACATTAGTTACCCCATATATCCCGGCAGGATTTCCACGTGCTTTTAGTAACATTGCCTATAATACAACATTTAATATATCTGCAAGTAACGTAAACTCTACTACAGTAGGAGGATGTCAAGCATTAGCAACAGTAAAGTTTGCCACTTGTAGTTTAGCAGAATCGCAAATAGGAGCACTAACGAGAGATGTAGCAAACGCTAATAACATACAATACCGAATAAGCAGTTGGTTCGACATACACCCCGATCAAGTACCGTTTATGCAGTGTACTATTAAAAACGTAACAACTAATAACACAATAGTCAATAATGTTGCTCTAAATTCAAGTTCTTTAACCAACTATATATTTAACTCAACTATCTATTCAGCAGGTGATATAGTAGATATAACTATTAATGATCCAAACCTTGGAGGTATATGTAACTTTACAAAACGAGTAACTGTAGGTATTTGTATATTAGGAGCATTTGCAGCTCCTCCAAGAGGGTTTGATTTTATATATTCAACATATATAGTAGGTATTTCAAATGATTTTGGAACTGGAACTTCACCATAATACCGTAGAAACCTAACAAGGTTATTATAAACTAAAATTAATAAAATATGCCAGATTTAACAGGAGGAGTAATTTACAGAGCACAGTGGCTAGAACGTCTGCCAGGTAGAGGAGTACAGTCTTACTTCACATCAGGTCAATATGACTTTCCTCCAGCAGTAAAGTACATAGTATATAAGATTAGGTATAGAGGGTTTGGTGGAACAGCGCAAGGAGCATTTACCTGTGTAGAGACCGTAGAGCTTGATCCATTAGAACCAGGTGGAGTTCCTCCTACTATAGGAACTACAACAGAAGTCACACAATATGTACCTGCAAGGAATCCAGACGGAACACAAATATCCCCACCACCAACAACGATTCCAACAGATAATGACAATTTCTGGCAATCAACAATTGAGGGAGCACAAAGTATTACTACAGGCGAAAACCCAGATAAAATATACGCATATATAATAAAAGCATATGACTCCGCTAATATAAGTAACCCGCAAAATCTTACTGGATGTGTATCTCAAGTAGTTGTATACGGAAGAATCTTGGGAATCGAAGCTACCTCAGCCGCTGTAACTTTCGAAGATAGAACAATACTAGTTAACTGGAACGTTAACCTATTAGGGCAGCCAATAAGTACATATGTAGAAACGCTTACCTTACCTATAAGGTTGTTTAACGGAGTGTTTTTAATACCACAATATACCTAAGATGACACAGCAAGAATTTTTATTATATACAAAGCTATATCCAAATAGGGTAAATGTATGGTATTCTGATACTGCCCCTTTTATTATACAAGGGATAAGTATACCGGTATTAACACCATCTCCAAATAGTGTTGATATTAGTGGATATCTACAACAAGCAAAACAGATAACAATACCTCTTACATCAGGAGGATCAACTACGGTAAACATACAATCAGGTAATTACATAAGTGTTAATACCCCGTCTACTAGTACAGGTGTTACAGAATATTTCTTTTTTACAACAACACCAACAACAATTGCTAGACCCGTACCGCAAAACATATCCCTAGGAATTGTACTAATATCCCCAGGTGTTATAGGTGTTGAATTTCAAGGAAGTCCGTATAACCTATCTGCAGGAATTATACAAGAAGCAAGAGCCTCAGAGTATATTATGCTTTCAGATAGATATAAGACATCAGAATTATCAGGGTCAAATGGATATACAGGACCTTTAAATATTGTGCAGTTACTAACAGGTTCTGCTGCAAAAGCAAGCGTTCAAGATAGTAATTATAGTAATTTGGGTTGGATAAAAGGCAGGTATGATGGTACATCTACAAATATTAACGATTATTTTGTAGAACCAGCCGTTAATGGTAGAATATTTCAAGCATCGATATACCCTGCCGGAGCAGCAGCAGATCAAATAAGATTTCAAATAACAAGTAGTCAAGTAGTATATACTGATTATTTCTACTCAGGAACAGGAGATAGACCAGGATTTAACGTTTTAGAGTCAGGATTTAGAGTAACAGGTTCACTTGGAATACCTCACCCATCTACCCAACCACCTAATACATATGTAGGATACAAAGGAAATAACTTTCTTTTTTACATTAAACCATACTCTGCTCTAGGGTACTCCCCTAACCCATTTAATCCAGGAGATGTAATAACAGTAATACTGCAAAGTTCACCTCCCACTACTACAGATCTTATGCAAGTGGAAACGGTAGGGCAGATAATTACTCCAACAGGGCCGCTTTATTCACTACTAGTAAAAAGAGGGTATGCTAATACAGGTATTGCAGACTTTAAAGCTAATCTAGATTTAGAAGTTAAAAAAGTAACCCCAGTAAAATTATACGAGCTAAAAGGAAACAGACTACAGGGACTTCCAGCAGCAAAAGTAGTAGTAAAAGAAACAGGAGATATTCTACTAGTAGATACTTTAGGATTTGTAGCCGGCTATGTTTAAATTTAAAAACAATATATTTATTAATAAAAACAAATTAAAATGGGATATTTAAGTAATCAAGTAGTAACAGTTGATGCAATTCTTACAAAAAAAGGAAGAGAGTTACTAGCAAAAGGTGATGGAACCTTTAAAATAACACAATTTGCTTTAGCAGATGATGAAATAGATTATACATTGTATAATCCTAATCATCCAAACGGATCTGCTTATTATGGCGAAGCTATAGAAGCTATGCCTTTATTAGAAGCATTTCCTGATGAAACTCAAATCATGAAGTATAAGCTTACAACTCTTCCAAGAGGTACTGCTAAATTACCAGTTCTTGATTTAGGGTATGCTGCTATTAGATTGAAACAAGGAGCATCATTAGCTATTACTCCTCAAACCTTAAACTACTTAGGAGCCTCTCAAGCTTTTGAAACTTCAGGATATGTAGCAACTATTGCAGATGCTAGAGTACTAAGTTCTTACAACGGGGTAGGAGTAAATACACCAGAAGCTACAGCATTAAACTCAACCACTACTTTGGGAACAAATGTTTCTAAAACAGTAATAGGTACTTCTATTAATTTAACTGCAACAACAGTTAATACGCTATTTGGAACAAATACACAACTACAAACCACAATTACAGTAATAGGTAGAGATTCAGGAGCTAGATTGACAATACCGGTAACTATCATAAAAGTAAATCAATAAGATATGTCATTTAAAAGATTAGACACAGAAGATATAGCAATCTCAGCTGAATCAATAGTAGCGCCAGCTTGGACTGCTCAACAAACAACTTTAAGCACAGGAAATTTTGTAACAGCTTCCTCTCAAACATCAGTAGGATCAGGTAACTACTACTATAATATATACCAAGCTGATCCAACTACTTCTACCGCAGCAGCAGTACAATTTGCTATTGCCTATGGTAATTTACAAGGGAGTGGTTCTACAGCACTTAATCCAAATGTAAGTGGATCATCTCCTTCTTCTATTAACTACGGACAGTATAGAACATTAATAAACGGTGATGAGAATACCAATTTCACTTTTGGAACAGTTACCCCGCAATCTATATTTATAATTACAGTAAATAGGGCTAGATATAAAGAAAAATTACTACCAGGGAGTTTTAACCTAACACTTACTTTCGGAAGCAATATTATTAAACTGACAGATAATAGTAGAAGTACTACAACTGTCTCTTATTTAGATTCAGGAAGAGTTTTTGATATTGTATCTGGATCAGATGGAATTGCCTATACAGGGGTTAATACCTCAGGATTCTCTAAGGATTCAGGATCATACGGTAAATTCCTACCAGATATCGGAACTATTATATTAAACGGAGCAGCATTAAGTGGATCAACCCCAGGTGGATTAGGTAGTGCTTTAACAGTAGCAGGAGGGATAGGATTACCTATTAACCAAAGCAACGGAATACCAAATAATGTTAATATAGATCAGTTCTACGGTGCACTAAAAGCAGGAGCTAATTTTAAGTTACAATCCGAAGAAACAATAGCATCTCAATACGTATTTATTAGAGTAAGAAACGGAGAGTATAACTACTCAACAAATCCATCTATCATCTCAGGTTCAGGAGATTTAAGATTTAACGTAATGGTGAACACTCCACAATCATACATTACTACAGTTGGAATGTACAATGATAATAACGATCTTTTAGCAGTAGCTAAACTTTCTAAACCTCTATTAAAAGATTTTACAAAAGAAGCATTACTAAGAATCAAGCTTGATTATTAATGAATGAGTACTTACAAAAAGTTAAATAAACAAGATGCATATATTACTACCTATAATGCTCACAAATCGTGGGCAGTAACTGGTAGTGATTTTGATAGTTACGGAATTCAAGCATCTGATTCAGCAAAGAATTATAATCCAACTTTACAGACATTAGGACCACTTGCTGCAGCACTTAACACATCGTACACTGCACAGAGTTTAGCACAATTATACTATCCTACACGATCTGCAGATACAGGTGAAATTATTTTACATTCATTTGATTATTACGACCAAACAACCCTAACATTATCAGGAAGTAGAACGTATGATAAAAACCGTGTTACAGCTGCAGATACAAAACCATATTTATTTTCGATACCAAGAAACCTATACGGAATAAATATACGTCCAGGTAGCTTTAAGATAACAGTAGATAACCCATTAACAGCAGCAACAATTATCAATGACTATGCAAATGGTGGATATCTTTCGAATGGTGGATTACCAAATCTAGCAACTACAACCGATGTAGTATTTTTAGATGACGCAGAAGGGAATATATACCTATCAGGAAGTAATCCGAGATACATAGTAGGCGATTTAATATATCCTCATGGAATGGCTATAATTACAGATGATCTTTATGCTAGGTTTTTTAATAATATACAAACACCAACTTTAGTTAATAAAGGTACTTATAAACCTTCACTAAGCTGGACAAGTACAACAATGTATTTTGATTCAAGTCACCCAATTTTTACACATAATTATCACTGTAAAATAAGAGAGTCAGAATACAACTATACCTACAATCCAACTGCACTTAGTAGTTCTTTAAAAACAGTTTATGATAGTGAAGGAAGTATTTATAGTACATCTTCTGCAGTAAATAACGGGATAATAAATAATAAGCTAACGGGTAGTGCTTTCCAACCGTACATAACAACAGTAGGTCTATATAATGATGCAAATCAACTGATAGCAGTAGGTAAAGCAACCAGACCTATTCCAAAACCTGCTAATACAGAAATGACAATAATAGTAAAAATAGATATTTAAAAATAAAGATATGGCAATCACACTAAGATCGGTAACAGGATCAGCACTTTCACTCGAACAGTTAGACACTAACTTTTCATCATTCTTCTACTCCGCCTCCATGTCAGGAAGTACTATAACCTTTTTTACAACAGGTAGTGATGGAGTAACGGTACCAACCCCTACATCAATGTCTATCTCAGTTACCACAACCTCTCCTTGGACTACCTTAACTGGTGGTACATTGTCAAGAAATAGCAATGTACAAATAACAGGATCTTTATCACAAGGATCAGGGTCAACATCATCAGGTATATATTCTCATGCTGAAGGAGCATACACTACTGCAACAGGATCATACTCACATGCAGAAGGACAAGGCTCAATTGCGTCAGGAACCGGATCACATGCAGAAGGAAATACTACACAAGCAAGGGGGGTATACTCACACGCAGAAGGAAACACTACTCAAGCAAACGGAGAAGGATCTCATACAGAGGGGTACTATGTTCAAGCAATAGCACCATATTCTCATGCTGAGGGAAGTGGTACTTTTAGCTACGGAACAGGTTCACACACTGAAGGAAATGGAGCATCAACAAACGGAGCTTATTCGCATGCTGAAGGAGCAAGTACTTTTGCAAATGGATACGCATCACATGCAGAAGGACAAGGGACTACTGCAACAGGATCTTATTCGCATGCTGAAGGGTATTACAGCATAGCATCAGGATCTTATTCACATGCAGAAGCAGATTCAGTAGCAATTGGAGATTATTCACATGCCGAAGGAAGACAAACAATAGCTTCAGGATTATATGCTCACTCAGAAGGATTTGGGAGTACAGCAGCAGGAAATAGTGCACACGCAGAAGGGTACCTTACAATAGCATCAGGAGCTTATTCACATGCTGAAGGAGAAAGTACTTTTGCAAATGGATACGCATCACATGCAGAAGGACAGAATACAAGAGCACAAGGAGACGCTTCACATGCTGAAGGATATTATACAACATCTTCGGGAGCATACTCACATGTAGAAGGATTTAATACAATATCATCAGGATCATACCAACACGTACAAGGACAATACAACCTATCATCATCAGCACAATCAGCTTTTATAATAGGTAACGGTACTGCATCAGGCTCTAGATCAAACCTAATATTTGCATCAGGCTCTCAAGTACAGGTAACAGGATCATTACAAGTATCAGGAAGTGTTATTGCAACATCTTTTACAGGTTCTTTATTCGGAACAGCTTCTTTTTCAATTGCAACAGCAACAAACGCAACATCAGCCTCTTACGCAGAGACAGCATCTTTCTGGAATGGTATCAGATCAGGAAGTGTACAAATAACAGGATCACTATCACAGGGATCAGGATCACTAGCAAAAGGACTTTTTGCACATGCTGAAGGTTCCGTAACAATAGCATCAGGAAGCTATTCACATGCTGAAGGATATGGAACCACAGCAACAGGACTTTATTCACATGCTGAAGGAGAAAGTTCAATAGCCTCAGGATATTACTCCCATGCTGAAGGTCAACAAACAATAGCATCAGGAGGAGCATCACATGCAGAAGGTGTTACTACACTAGCATCAGGAGTATATTCACATGCTGAAGGTCAGAGTACTCTAGCATCCGGACAAAGTTCTCATGCTGAAGGACTAAACACAATAGCCTCAGGATCTTACTCCCATGCTGAAGGAAGTGAGACAGTAGCACAAGGTTCTATATCACATGCTGAAGGGTACCTTACAATAGCATCAGGATCTTATTCACACGCAGAAGGAGATCAAACAACAGCATCAGGACTAGGATCACATGCAGAAGGACTAAGTACTGTAGCATCAGGATCTTATTCACATGCCGAAGGGGAGAGTACTACAGCTACCGGACAATCCTCACATGCTGAAGGGTATACTACGTTTGCAGTAGAAAACTATTCACATGCAGAAGGAACTGGAAACTATGCAAAAGGGTATGCATCGCATGCAGAAGGGACTCAGACAATAGCATCAGGATCTTATTCACACGCAGAAGGTAATCAAAATATAGCTCTAGGACCAGGATCACACGCAGAAGGATTTGGTTCAATATCTGTAGAAATGTGCTCACATGCAGAAGGTTTTTATACAGTAGCATTAGGTCAATACTCACATGCTGAAGGAAGTTATACAACAGCTTCAGGAAATTTTTCACATGCAGCAGGTAATCAAACAATAGCATCAGGATCATATCAATCAGTAATAGGACAGTTTAACATATCATCATCAGCTCAATCAGCATTCATAGTAGGTAATGGTACAGCAGATGCTAGTAGGTCAAATCTTATATTCGCTTCAGGATCTCAGGTACAGATAACAGGTTCGTTAATGGTAAACGACATTTTTCAATTAACAAGAAGAGCCTCTTTACCAGCAGCACCAGTAGAAGGAATGGTAGTAGCACAAGGATCAGCAGGATCTAGCAAACTATACTATTACAATGGAACATCTTGGAATGCATTATTCTAAAAAAAATAAACAATGTGGTTATATCAAAATAAAGAAATAAAAGAACTTACAGATATGCCCGAATCAACATTCGGGTTTATCTATGAAGTAACACATATTCCAACCGGTAGAAAGTATCTAGGAAAAAAACAACTTATTTCTGTTACAAAAAAAGCTTTAGGTAAGAAAGAACTGGCTTTAATAACAGATAAAAGAGCTAGTAAATCTAAAATAGTTAGAAAAGAATCTGATTGGAAAACCTATTATGGTTCTCACTCAGAAATAAAAGGCTTAATAAAAGAAGGTAAACAGTCGGAATTCTCAAGAGAAATTCTTACCTTTACTCCAAATAAGAAGCTGCATACGTACTATGAAAATAAATTCCTATTTATTAAAGGAGTAATAGAACCAGATTCAAATTACATAAACGATAATATAGAAGGAAGGTATTTTAGAAAAGATTTTTATGATAAAACTACTTAATCTATTAGTTGAAACAACTCAAGGCTTAAATTACCATTTAAAGCACAAACTCCCTTTATCTGAGAATATCTACAGGTATTCCTCTAATGCATTCTTACAACTATTCACTGAGGCAAGAACCCTTCATAGAGACGGTTTTTTACAACTATGTGAAGCAGATAGAGTTCTTTTAGAAGAAACAAATATAGGTGAGTATGGACTTTATGAAGGACAGCAAGTACCTTTAGATTTACCTATGATTGAAGTGGGGGAAGAGATTATCTGTAAAAAATGTAATCATGATTGGGAAGTAACACCTGAGGATAACCACCCAGCCCTTTGCCATGAGTGCGGATACGATAATGAAAGAAACGTATATGATAAACAAGCTCTTGAAGATTGGAAAGCACAAACTGAGGAAACAAATACAAGACTTCCTAGGGCAGGAGAGTATGGTGGAAATGTAAAAAGAAACATGACTGTTACTGATATTGAAAACAGACAGTTGAGAGTTATTGATATTACAGATAATAAAATAATACTAAAACCTTCATCAGTATCAGGAGACACAATAATATTTCCAAACAACTACGATCAATTTGCTAGAGTAGAAGACTTTTGGGATTATTTTAATTTAGATAAAATAAACGAAGCAAAGCATAAAGGACAGGATGTACAATTAAATAAACCTAAAAGAGGAGGACCTAAAAAGTTCTATGTTTACGTTAAAGATCCAAAAACTAAAAACATAAAGAAAGTTAATTTTGGTGATTCAGGTAACCTTACAGTTAAGCTAAATGAACCAGGAGCAAGAGCGGCATTTGCAGCAAGACACAAGTGTGCTATGAAGAAAGATAAAACGAGTCCAGGATACTGGAGCTGCAATATTGGAAGGTATTGGAAGTCGTTAGGAGGAGCAAAGAACTTTAGCGGATATTGGTAATATTTATATAAAAAATAACAATGGAAAATTTTACAAAAATGGTATCATGTCTGTTTCATTCAAGAACACAGGTACATGTATTTCATCTACAAACTAAATCATTCTCAGAACACCA
>Ga0209550_10001730_pt1 | contig 20940 bp, 9 predicted proteins | sample LauGreSuBDMM15SN_2_FD_187567 | JGI IMG/M metagenome (GOLD analysis project Ga0209550, IMG submission 187567) | Freshwater lake microbial communities from Lake Michigan, USA - Su13.BD.MM15.SN (SPAdes) (version 5) | ecosystem: Environmental > Aquatic > Freshwater > Lake | place: Lake Michigan, USA... | reverse complement strand
GAATTCTTTCAATTTTTGCTAAAAGAAAAATCTGAACTCTTAGTATTAGAAAATATAGTTTTCATCCAAGAGATCATTTACAGAAAAAAGAAATTATTGTATGATATTCTCATTGAAATTCCCATTCGGAATTCAAAAAAATAATACCCGGTGGGTGTGGTTCGAGAGCCTCACCAACCGAACTTTTTAGTATATCTGATTCGTACTACAGAAAAATAGTGTTGAGCCCTAAATCTAGAAGAGCCAATGATTTTGAGATCCAAATTATGAAGTACAAAAGCGCCATTCACAAATGGCAGAAGAAAGAGTTTGGGAGAATGTCTTATATCATATCCATCCTATTTTACCAAGGATTGGATACTTGGGATCCTGAAGGTGAACTCGAAGAAGTTAAAAGTCTTAAAAACCCTTTATCAAATGGAGTAAAAGAGGAAATTCTGATTTTTGACCTGAGAAGGATTGATCCTTTGGGGGATTTTGAAAATCCTGAAATGAAAGCAGGGTTCTTACTCTTGAAAATTATTCGTGATCGTTGGGAAGATTTTATTATTGGATGGAACAAAATTCGAGAAATTTTAAATTCTATGGAAGAGTCAAAAATGGTTGATTTAGAAGAAGAGATGTTGGATTATATATTTAGATCCAGATCAGAAGAAAATGATTTTTTAGAGGAGGCAATTATGGGAAAGAGAGTTTTAACTGCATACGAAAGGGCTTTGGAAGAAGGTAGAGAAGAAGGTGAAATGAAAAAAGCACTCGAAACTGCCCGCAAAATGCTAGAGGAAGAAGACAGCATTGAAAAGATCATCCGAATCACCGGACTTTCGGAGGATCAGCTAAAAGAGAATGGGATTTTGTAGGGTTGGGGTTTCAGAGAGTACCCCACCCCCTCTATTCCAAATTGTAGTACAATTCCGCATACATGGGGTCTCGATACACTGGCAACATTTTGTAATCCAATTATTTATATTATAATAAGTTGAATTTATATGTATAAAGCCAGCACTCGACCACCGAACTTGTCTACTATCCCAGTAAAGCAAGCCCATCCAATAAAGTATCACAATTCCCTCAAGTCCGGTCATCGAGTTTCCGCATCCTCTTGCGGAAGTATCGAGATACCGAAAAACGAAAAAAACCCCTGTAGCATTCCTTAAAACTTTGTCAGACAAAGAAAGAGTCCAGTAACTCATACCTTAGAACTGGTATTTTGTTTCTAGAACAATTGCCAGTTTGCTTATTTCTTACACCAAATAATCTTTTTGTTTGATTTCTATTTAGAGTACTAATATTCTTATCCTAAAGGAGTATGGCTAATGAAAAAAGGTAAATGGATAGGCATAGGTTTTTTTGGGATCATTCTAATTTTAGGATTTACTCTTTATTTTAAAATGCAAAGGGCATTGCCATCCTATGGGGAATCCCTTACGTATCCAGAGCTACAGGGGGTTGTGGAAATCCACACCGACTCCTATGGCATACCACATATCTTTGCAGACTCCAAAGAAGACCTATACTTTGGTTTGGGGTACGCTCAAGGCAGGGAGAGATACTTCCAGTTGCAAATTCTCAAACGAGTGGTCTCTGGAAGGCTTTCTGAAGTAGTAGGTGAGAAAGGAATCAAAGTAGACACACTCTTTCGACATGTAGGACTTAGGCGTAATTCTATCCAATGGATCAAAGATAATATTTCTTCCTCTCTTCCAGAAGCTGTACTACTAATTGATAAATACCTTTTGGGTCTCAACAAAATGGCTGATAAACCCCTCCCGGTGGAATTTTTTATCTTGGGATTAGAAGCAGAACCCATCACCAGGGAAGATATTCTGGCATTTGTTGGATTTATGGGCTTTGGGTTTGGGGAAGGTATTCATTCGGATCCTCTCATATCCGAATTGGAGGCTGAGTGGGGAAAAGAAATGATCGAGGAGATCACAGGAGAGATCTCACCCATTGCACTTGTTACCCCAGATTCTCTCCCTGCCATGAGACAACTTGCAATACAGAGCTTAGATTTAAAAAATCTCATGCGGGAGATAGGCTTGCCTTTGTTTCAAGGATCAAACTCTTGGGTAGTATCACCCTCTAAATCCAAAAGTAAAAAAGCTCTCTTTTCTAATGACCCACATATTGGTTTTTCCAATCCATCCATTTGGTTTGAAGCCTATTTAGAGTCTCCTGGATTTCATATCTATGGTCATTTTTTACCTTTGGTTCCCTTTGCACCAGTAGGATTCAATAAGAACTATGCGTGGGGGCTTACCATGTTTGAAAACGATGATATGGACTTTTATTTGGAAAAAGACAATCCCGCCAATCCCGATGAGTACTACCACGAGGGTAAAATCTTAAAATATAAAATTACGGAAGAAACTATAAAAGTCAAATTTGGAAAGGACATTCCCATTCGTATCAAAGAGAGTATCCATGGGCCCATACTCTCTGGTGTGGCAAAGAGCATAGAAAAAACCAAGGCATCCATTGCAATGAAATGGCCAATGTATGACAAAATGAATAATCCTTTGAATACTTTCTATGGATTTAACTTTGCAAAAAGTATCACAGAGTTTGATGCTGCATCCCAACATCTTTTGGTTCCCGGTTTGAATGTGGTATATGCAGATAATTCTGGCAATATTGCTTACTTTCCATGTGGAGTAATTCCCACTCGGAATTTTCCAAGTGATAGAATTTTGGATGGGGAATCGGGAAAATTTGAATGGGGAGTAAATATAACTGGTTCTGCCCGTCCGAAGAGTATCAATCCTCCTCGGGGCTTTATTTTTACTGCAAATCATAAGCACTATGGGAATGTGCCATACAAAATTCAGGGGTATTGGCAGGCGGATGATAGATCTTCTAGAATCAATTCACGTCTTACAGAAAAAAATGAATTTTCAATGGAAGATATGAAAGATATAATCTTAGATGATAAATTTGATTCAGCGTCGTACATTCTCCCCATTCTTAAACCTATTTTGGAATCTCAAAAGGATAGTTTTAGTTCCACAGAAAAATCTGCATTTGAAATTTTGGTTCTATGGGACCAAAAGGGAAATCCAAAGGAGGCGGGGGCTCTTATTTTTTCTGAGTTAAGAATTCATCTCTTACGAGAACTTTTTTTGGATGAATTGGGCGAGGAGCGTTTCAATATTTTGGCAGATACTTCCAGATTGTATCACTATCTTAAAAAAGTATACCCAAATTCCCAGAGCCCATGGTGGGATAATCACAGTACGCCAAAAAAAGAAACAAGAGAAGATGTAATCATTTTAGCATTTAAAAATACAATCCAAGGGATTCAATCCAAACAGGGATCCAACCCAGAGAGTTGGAAGTGGGGAAAAGAACATACCCTCTTACTCAAGCATGCCTTGGGTGATCTACCTATTTTGGGTTCATTGTTTAACTCGGGTCCTCGTGAAGTACCAGGTGGATCCGAGACTGTGAACAACCTTCTCTCCAAAATTTCAAAGGGTGATCACAAAGTCACTGCGGGACCTTCCATGCGAACCCAGATTGATTTTGGTGACCTAAACTCTATCCAAATCATCAATCCTTTGGGGGAATCAGGGCATAGATTGAGTCCACATTTCCAAGACCAGGCGGATCTCTATGCCAGGGGAGAGTTTCGCACCCTTTCTTTGGAAAAGATGAAAACGTCAGATAAAAACCGTACTACTATTCTAAGTTCTAAAAAAAAGGAATAGCCAAAATTATTAATTTTTTCAACTATATTCGAGTGAATCCAATGAAACCTAAATCTATTAAACTTCCTTTAGCAGCATTTATCTCCCTTAGCTTTGCTTTCATTTTAGTTATTACAGGATCTCTGATTGGACTGTTTACATATACGGGAACCAAAGAAATTTTACTCACCACCACTTCGAAACTTATAGAGAGATCGGGGGAGGGAACCATATCTGATCTACAGAGGATCTACGACCCCGTACGGGGGTTTGTGAGCCTTTTGGTAACCCATCCCCTAGTACAAGCAAAAACAACCAAAGAGAGAATGCTCCACATCCCATTTTTAAAAACAGCGTTGGATTCAGAAAAAGAAATGTCTGCGGCCTATATTGGTTACGAAGACGGTTCTTTTTTTCTTTTGAGAACCATTGGAAAAAATTACAAAATCAATTATACAATCCCAGAGGGATCTAGGTATTTACTCCAAACTCTAGAGACCAGTCCAAAAGGGGATATGGTTTTGTTTAACTTCTATTCTGGGTCTCTAGAACTCTTATCATCATTTACTCCACCAGACTACGATTATGATCCCAGAACAAGGGAATGGTACAAAGAAGCCGTAGCCAAGGAAGATGTAATACGATCAGATCCTTATATTTTTTATACCACAGGGGAAGTGGGTAAAACATTTGCAATTGCAACACCTTCTAAGGATGCAGTTGTGGGTGCGGATGTCACACTAGGTGCCATCAGTCATTCTCTCGCCCCGAGAAAGATAACAGAGAATACCGAAATTGTACTCATTGATTCCAAAAAAAATGCTGTTGCATACCTTGATTCTGAAAAGCTTATTCTCAATTCGGGAGAAGGAAAAGTTCAATTGGCACATTTAAATGAACTCGGAGTTCCCATTCTGGAAAACATCTCAAAAATATTCAAATCTGATATCGATAAAAATAATTATATTATAGAAGAAGGTAATACAAAATGGATTGTTTATACCCAAAAAATCCAAATCGAAAATGAAGAAATCAATTATCTAATCTTTGCTTCTCCCGAAGAAGAATTATTCATTGATGCTAAAAAATCATTAAATAAAATTTTACTCATTACCTTGGGGCTTATCGTGGTCACTTTGCCTATCATATGGTTGGTATCTAGAGCAATCTCAAAGTCGTTAGTAAAATTAAATAAGTATACGGATTCTATTCGTAATTTTCAATTTGGTGGCTCTCCTCCTAGGGAATCCTCCATCCGAGAAATGGATGAACTTGGAAAAACCGTTGGGATTATGAAAGATACCATCCAAAATTTTTTAGATATATCTTCCATGCTCACTGCCCAAAAAGATTTTGGAAAGCTAATGCAAAATATTCTTTCTGAAACGGTAGCTATCACAGATGCAAAAGCGGGAGTTTTGTATCTCGTTTCTGGTTCAGAAACAACATTAGAGTTAAAGTCTGTTTACTTAAAAGATGGAAATGAAATTTCTATTTCTGGAGCACCGGAGATATCGCTTGAAACAGAATCAGATACTTTTCCAATTCTCCATCATATCAAGGAGGGAAAAACTGCAGTTCTCTTAGTTGAAACTGTAATGTATTACAATGAACTAAAGTATTTCGGAGTAGATAATAATTACAATTTTAAATATCTAATTATTGTCCCAATGAAAAACCAAGACAATGAGTTTATAGGTGTACTTTGTCTCTTCATGGATAAAGATGTAACACGAAAAGCTGGTCTTTTATCATTTATTGAAAAGCTTTCTGGAACTTCTGCCATAGCGATTGAAAACCACCGACTCTTAGAAGCCCAAAAAGAGCTATTTGAATCCTTTATCAAATTGATTGCCGATGCTATTGATACAAAATCTCCCTACACGGGTGGTCATTGTTCCAGAGTGCCTGAGCTTGCTAAACTCATAGCAGATGCAGCAGTGAGCCAAAAAGAAGGTCCGTTTGCAGAGTTTACTCTTTCTGATAAAGAGAGAGAAGCACTCCATATCGGTGCGTGGCTCCATGATTGTGGAAAAATTGTGACACCGGAATATGTAGTTGACAAAGCTACAAAATTAGAAACCATCTATGACCGTCTCCATGAGATAAGAATGAGATTTGAAGTTATCAAGAGAGATAAGGAATTATTGTACTACAAAAATATTTTAGCCGGTGGGAATAAAGAAAAACTTGATGCAGAACTTCAAAAGGAACTAGCAAATTTAGATGATGATTTTAATTTCATCGCAACCTGCAATGAGGGCGGGGAGTACATGGCTCCCGAAAAAATTGAAAGGCTAAAATCGATTGCTGCCCGCACTTGGGAGCGTACCCTAGATGATTCGATTGGTTTGTCACACGAAGAAAAAAATAGAAAAAGTCATACAAAAGTTCAGCTTCCAGTCATAGAAAATTTACTCTCGGATAAGCCCGAGCATATTATAGAAAGAAAAGAATCAGAAACTATCAAACAGGACAATCCCTGGGGCTTTAAAGTGAATACTCCGAAATATAAATTCAATTATGGAGAAATCTATAATCTTTCTATAGGAAGGGGAACACTCACAGAGGAGGAGAGGTACATCATCAATGCTCACATGATACAAACTATAAAGATGCTCGATGAGCTTCCCTTTCCCCGTCATTTGAGGGCTGTACCCGAAATAGCGGGTGGGCATCACGAAAAGATGGATGGAACGGGGTATCCAAAAAAATTACAAAAAGACGATATGAGCACACTTGCAAGGATCATGTCCATTGCAGATGTATTTGAAGCACTCACTGCTGTGGATAGACCCTATAAAAAAGGGAAATCTCTCTCCGAAGCCATTAAAATTATGCAAAGCATGAAAAAAGAGCAACATTTAGATGGGGATCTTTTTGATTTATTTTTGAGCTCTGGTGTATTTCAGGAGTATGCAAATAAATACATGCGACCCTACCAAATTGATGAGATAAACATAGAATCATTCATCAATAAATAAGGGTTCTATTTTGAGTGGGTTAAATAATACCCACTCAAATGTTTGTAATTTTCCCAAATCTCTTTGTACTTTTCATCAATGGTTTCATAATTTTCTTTTTCTTTCTGCATCGTACTACATAATTTTGAAGATCCAGCAAATTGTTTTTCGGGAGAAATTCCGGATGCAGTAAGAATCCACCCACCTAAGAGATACGAGGGTAAATACTCGGGTAAACTGTAGGCAAGATTGTAATTTGACCAAACAAATATGGGAACTCCTTGTGAAGTGGGCTTACGATTATTCTTAAAGTGAATGGACTCATAAAGATTACCAAATCCTGGAAGATGATCGCTGTAAAACACCAAAAGGGTTGGTCTTTTTCTTGTTTTTAAATAGTTCAATAGTATTTTAAATGAGTCATCCACTTCTTTTGTTGAATGGAGATAGTCGCTGAGAACTTTTTTATGAGAGTCTTCTAGATTTAAAGTAAAGGAAGCAGAATCTCCAAACATACCCCAAGGGCCATGATTGCCAAGACTAATGGCAAAAAGAAGGGTGGGTGTTTTAGACTGTTCCAACTCTTGGATGATAGATTTCATCAAAGTAAAATCACTTATCAAATTATGAGTATTTTTGAAATTGGGATCATCTTTCCATTGCCAATAATAGTCTAAGTCTTTGAATTCCGAAAATCCTAGTTTTTTAAAGGCAATTTCCCGATTCCAATACTTTCTATCATTTGGATGGAGGGCTATTGTTTTGTATTGGTTTGAATTATAAATCTTTGGAATAGATAAAACAGTATCCAAAGGTAGATCATAGTAGGATGCCCTGGAACCAAAAAAATTTGTAGAAACTCCAGTTAAAACTTCAAACTCAGTTTGTAGGGTGTATCCTCCCCATACGGGAGGGAGGAGATACCCTTGCTTATCTTTGGATATAGCAGATCGGATAAAGTTAAGACTAAATTTTTTATGTAAATCTTTGATATCCCCTGGGTCAATGAGCGATTCGCTCTGGAGAATAATAACATCTGGTTTATCCTCCAATTCAAATGTGGTGGGATCTTCAGAAACTAAAAGGGGGTCATTCCAAAAAAGATCAATATTTTTTTGTATTGCTGTTTTCAAATCATGGCCTGAAACCAAGTACCCCAGTTGGATATTCCCTGTAACACCCACAGAATATGCCCCTTGGACTTGGTTAAATGCAGACCAATTGAAAAAAGGTAATTCTACTGCCGTGTTTATTCCAATATATTTATGTGAGTAATACGAAACTAATAGAGTTGTTATAACTAGGCTTATACGATATTTAAAAGCCAATAGGGAGGGCTGTTCAAATTTTAAAGCAGTTAGAATGAGTGCTAAAAATATTCCAAAACAAATGAAGATAACTAGAAAAAAAGATCCAATAAACCCAAGAACTAAATGAAGACCTTCTAAATACTGGTGAACTAGTAAAAAGTCATAATATATAATATTAGAGTTTAAAATTTCAGTTTTTTTGAGATTCATTAAAACTAAAAAAATATGGAACATATTTGTAATAAGGAGAGTTATTGAAATACGTTGTATTAAAAAATAGATAAGCAATGCAAAGAGAGTAGGGATGATTGCATTTACCAAAATGTTTTGGATTGGAGAAAAGATTTCAATATAGGGATCAATTAAAATAGACAGAAAAAATTCTAAAAAAATGATAATTAGTATACGTACAAAAGAGTTAGTTTTGAAAATATCTATATAATTACTTTTTAAAAATTCAATTTTTAACATAAAAATAAACTTCTATTTTGTATCTACAATGCAAGGATTTTTTTGTTTCAGTATCAATAGTAGCTTTCTCAATATATTTGAATTGACCATTGTGATTCCATGTATAGATTTATCTTAAGATTCATCTTGAAACCTTAAAAGGAGCTATTTATATGAGTTTTGATCAAACCTTACAATCCATTTTTCCAGAGGCTCTGGAAATACCTGAAGAATTCCAAATCAAAGAAATTCAACAAAAAGAGTATCTCATCAATGGAGAAATTAGGATATGGAATGGCAACTCACAGGAAGTTTTCTCACCTGTATATATAAAAACTAACTCGGGGTTAGTCCCAAAAAAATTAGGTAGCTATCCTATTTTATCTGAAAAAGAATCTCTCGAAGCCTTGGACGCTGCTAAAAAAGCGTATGACAATGGTAGGGGAATTTGGCCTACCATGACTGTTGAAAAGAGAATAAAATCTTTGGAACTCTTTGTAACCAAAATGAAAGAAAAACGTAAGGAAGTAGTACATATCCTTATGTGGGAAATCTGTAAGAATTATGCTGATTCCTGTAAAGAATTTGATAGAACTGTAGATTACATCAATGATACCATCAATGCCTATAAAGAACTAGATAGATCATCTTCTCGATTCCAAATAGAACAGGGTATCATTGGACAAATCCGAAGGGCTCCCCTAGGTGTTGTGCTTTGCATGGGCCCCTTTAACTACCCACTCAACGAAACTTTTACAACTCTCATACCAGCTCTTATCATGGGCAATACAACCATCTTCAAACCAGCCAAATTTGGAACACTCCTGTTTCAGCCTCTCTTGCAGGCATTCCAGGAATCCTTTCCCAAAGGAGTTGTAAATATTCTCTATGGGGAAGGTCATAAAGTAGTGCCCCCACTCATGGCCTCGGGTGCTATAGACGTATTTGCATTCATTGGATCGGCAAAAGCTGCCAATTCCCTCCAAAAATTACATCCCAAGCCCAATCGTCTCAGAAGTGTTCTGGGTCTCGGTGCAAAAAATCCAGCCATTGTTCTCAAAGATGCAGATATGGATCTTACCATCAGTGAATGCCTTTTGGGCTCACTTTCCTACAATGGACAACGTTGTACGGCATTGAAAATTCTATTTGTACAAAGAACCATCATTGATGAGTTTATTCAAAAATTTACAAATGCTGTATCAAATTTGAAATTTGGTATGCCTTGGGTGCCAGGAATTAGTATTACGCCATTACCAGAACCAAATAAAACTGGGCATATGAAAGAATTGATCGATGATGCAGTATCACATGGAGCAAAGGTTGTGAATCCTGATGGCGGAAAATTCAATGCTTCATTGATGTTTCCAGCGGTGTTGTACCCAGTTTCCGAAAAAATGAAAATTTATACAGAAGAGCAATTTGGTCCAATTGTGCCCATAGTTGCTTTTGATGATATTTCAGAGCCTATCCAATATATCAATGACTCTGATGTAGGACAACAGGCAAGTATTTTTGGAAAAGATCCCGCTATAATGGGTCAGCTCATAGATCCACTGGTCAATCAGGTATGTCGATTAAATATCAATAGCCAATGCCAACGGGGACCAGATTCGTTTCCGTTTACTGGTAGAAAGGATTCTGCTGAGGGAACTCTTTCCACTGGAGATGCCCTCAGAGTATTTTCTATTCGAACCCTAGTTGCAGCGAAAACACAAGATATAAACAAAGATCTTTTGTCCCAAATTATCCGTGAAAGAAAATCAAACTTTTTAAGTACAGACTATATCTTCTGAGATTTGAAAAACATTTGATTTAGGGTAGCATTAGATAAGCTAATAAATTTTTTTCTTGCTTTATATTTATTTGGAATAAGTATAAAGCAATATGGAATTAGATGATTACACAGATTTAGATCACCTTCATACGGGAAAAAATATAATCTTATACAGAGCAAGGGATCAGAATAATAATCTTTGTATTTTGAAGGTAATCTCTACAGAATATCCATCTCCCGAAGATTTACTTAAATTGCAAAATGAGTACTCTTTGTTAAAAGAGATCCAATCAGAATACGTTATTAATGTTCTAGAATTCTCTAAAAAAGCAAAAAAAAAGTATATAGTCATCGAAGATATAGATGCAAAGAGTTTGGAATCACAACTTGGTTTGCTCTATGGAAATTATGAAAAGATTATATTACTATTTATAAACATTTGTAAGGGTTTATCTGATATACATAAAAGTAATATTGTACACAAAGATATAAATCCCTCTAATATTCTCTATATACATGATACTTCAAAAATAAAAATAATTGATTTTGGTATTTCATCTAAATCGTACTCACATAGTTCTGAATTTAAACATGTGAATAAAATAGAAGGTACCCTATTTTATATAGCCCCCGAGCAAACAGGTAGGGTCAACCGTGGTATAGACCAAAGAACAGATCTATATTCACTAGGTATTACGTTATATAGAATTCTTACTGATGGAGTACTTCCATTTATTAGTGAAGACTTCATGGAAATTATACACAAACAGATAGCTGTAGAGCCTATCCCACCAATAAAAATAAATCCAAATTTGCCATCTATTCTATCTGAAATCACACTAAAACTTCTCTCTAAAAATCCAGAAGACAGGTACAACTCCGCTAAAGGTTTACAGAGAGATCTAGAAAAATGCTTAGAATCTTGGATGCAATACAAAAGTATACCCACATTTCAATTGGGTATACAGGATATAAATTCTGAGTTATCTTTTATACCTAAATTATATGGTAGGGAGAAAGAAGAGAAGCAAATCTTAGAAGCTTTTCAGAATGCATGTTCTGGAGAACCATCTTTATTTTTAATAGGAGGATACTCTGGTATTGGTAAAACATCTTTAGTAAATGAACTTTTCCAAAGTATTACAGAGAAAAAAGGTATATACGTTTCAGGAAAATTTGATCAATATCAAAAAAATATTCCTTTTTATGCAATCACACAGGCTTTTAATTCTATAATAGAGTACTTATTGTCTGAATCTCCAAATGAACTAGAAATTTGGAAAAAAAAGATACTAGAAATTACAGGTAGTAAAGCACAAGTTTTGATAGATGTAATACCATCTCTAGAAATTATCATAGGGAAACAGCCCCCCGTACCAGCTCTAAATCCTACAGAAACCCAAAATAGGTTCATTGAAATATTTCAAGAATTTTGGAAAATTATTGATACAAAAGATCATCCACTTACAATATTTATAGATGATTTGCAATGGGCAGATTCAGCATCATTGGCACTTCTTCAAAATATATTAAAATTAGTTAAAAATGGAACATACTTTATAATAGGTGCTTATCGGGATAATGAAATTGATGCTAATCATAAAATGATCCCATTTTTGGAGTCTTTAAAAAAAGAAGAGGTTTCAATTACAGAACTTATCTTAAAAAATTTAGATTCAAGAGACACATTTCATTTTATTCAAGACTCTTTGCATAGCAATAGTGAGATAACTAAAATTCTCAATCACTATATATTCCAAAAGTCAAATGGAAATCCATTTTTTACCATAGAGCTTATTAAAAATATATATAAAAATAGTATATTGTTTCTAAGTGAAAGTGGATCATGGGAAATAAATGAGGAGAAACTTTCAAACTATAAAATATCAGCCAATGTAGTAGATTTACTAAAAGAAAAAATCAATGAACTCACAATGGATGTGAAGGAGATTTTAAAAATTGCCTCTTGTATAGGAAATCAATTTGATTTAGAATCTATTAATTTTTTAAAAAATACTCAAAAAGAGGATACATCTGTACTCCAGGTAATCAATAAACTACTCCAAGATGGATTTATTCTAACTGTAAATAATAGTTCATTAAAAAGTAATGAAGATTCAAATATTTTACTATACAAATTTTCTCATGATAGAATCCACCAAGCCTCCTATCTTTTACTTTCCGAAGAAGAAAAGTTAAATTTTCACTATAAATTAGGATCTGTGTTACTAAATAAATTTCAGTTTCAAGATGATAAATTATTTATTATTGCGGATCATTGGAATGAATCGACTTCAAAAATAAACTCAGAGTCTGAAAGGATTTCTCATATAAAGATCAATCATCTCTCTGCTGTAAAATCTAAGGAAGCTACAGCCTACGAAAGTGCTATTCTTTTTTTAAATATTGGAAATGATCTCATAGAAGAGTACGATCTAACAGAAAAAATTTGGCAAATCGACTTTGATCTAAGTTATCAGTTTTTCTTACTTAAGGGAGAAATTGAATATATACTGGGGAATTTTAAAAAATCAAGCGAAACCATCACCAAAGCAATTGAAAAATGTAATACTAATTTTCAAAAGGCCAGTGCATACCAATCCTTAATTGTCCAAAATACTCTTTTGGCAAACTATGATGATGCTATCTCTTTGGGAAGGAAGGCACTAGGACTCTTGGGAATCGAGTTGCCTTCTGAAAACTATGAAGAGGCAAGAGATTTAGAAATAGATTCTATTTTTCAAAAAATTGGAGAGAGAAGCATAAGTTCCTTATATGATCTTCCCCTCATGACTGATAAGGAAAAAATTCTCTCAGTAAATTTACTCATCACAATGGGTCCCCCCTGCTATAGATATCACCAGCGGCTATGGGGGTTTATAGTTTCTAAGGTAGTCAATCTAACAATAGAGTTTGGAAATGTGCCAGAGGTTTCATATAGTCATACAGCTTTTGGAGGCTTATTGGGTTTTGTTAAAAAAGATTATTCCAAAACAAAGGAATTTGGAGATCTTGCAGAGCGATTGATGAGAGATAAATTTCATGCACCTTCTTCGCAGAGTGTGTTTTATTTGATGATCGGAAGTTCTGTAAGACATTGGATCAGTCCTCTCAGTAAATCTTCAGATGATTATATGAATGCTTACAATGTAGGTGTGGAATCAAGTAATTTACAATTTTCTGCCTATGCATTTGGGCATAATATGTACTGTATGTTTTTTAGGGGAGTACCTCTAGCAGAGCTATCAGAATTTATAAAAAGATCTCTTTTATTCAGTCGGTCTAGAAAAAATTGGTGGGCAATTGACCTTCTCGAAGGAGGGGAGCTTACCACAAAAAGTTTGGTCATAAGTGATAACTATGAAGAATTGGAAAATATTGAAAAAGAGTACATTGATAAAAGCATAGGCCATAAAAATATACAGGTTCTTTGTATATACTATATAATGAGATCAATAGCTTTTTATACGCTAGATCGTTATGAAGATTCTAAAAAATATTTAGAAAAGGCTCTGGAATATATACTTACTGTTCAAACCCAAGGTCTTTTACCCACATCCGAATTTGTTTTTATTCAGTCACTGCTTTTATATAAAATTAACCCTGAGTTGCTAAAGGATAGTAAAAGTAAAGAATCCATTTTACTAGATAAAAATCTAGAATTGCTATTGATTTGGAAAAATTCCAGCCCTGAAAACTATCTACCCCGTTATAATATGATACTATCTATAAAGACTATACTTGGAGGTAAATTTCTGGAATCTATTGATTTGTTGGATACTGCCATTGACTCATTTAGCAAATCTGAAAATTATCTATATATGGGAATGGCAACTGAAATGGCCGCTACACTATTTACTGAACTAAATAAGTATAAGTTAGCAAAGCCATATCTTAAGGATGCCTATTACTATTTTTCATTGTATGGCGCTACAAATAAAAACTTACTTATGAGTTTCAAATACAAAGAGATTTTAGATTTAGAAAAAACATTAGAAAATGAGTCTGATTCCTCTTTGACTAAAACTTCTTCGAATACATTTAAAGATAAAATCAGTACAGGTACAATATCTACAACCACCACTTCAAAAAATAGTAATAGTTTGGATATGTCATCAGTTATCAAAGCTACCCAAGCTATCAGTGGTGAAATACAGTTAAATGAGTTACTAATAAAACTTATTAAAATTACAGTTGAAAATGCGGGGGCAGTAACGGGTATCCTAATACTATACAAAGAAGGATCACTCTTTATTGAGGCAGAGTACAATATCAATACTTTGGCTATTAATATTCTTAAATCTATACCAGTAATAGAATCTAAGAAAGTACCCCTCTCTATATTAAACTATGTGGAATCCAAAAAAGAGATTCTCATATTAAAAGATGCAACCTTAGAAAAAAAGTTTTCACGAGATGATTACATTATTTCCAATAAACCTAAATCAGTTCTCTGTATGCCCCTTTTAAACCAAGGAAAATTAACAGGTATATTATACCTAGAGCATCCACATCTTTCAGGAGCATTTACAGATGATAGAATAGAAACACTCAAAATTCTTTCTTCCCAAGCATCAATTTCTATAGATAATGCAAGATTGTACGACGGTATGACAGAGCTAAATACAGCCTATGAGAGATTTTTTCCAGGAAACTTCTTAGAATTATTGGAGAAAAAGAATATCACAAAGATTCTATTAGGAGATCAAGTTCAAAAAAATATGTCTATTCTTTTCAGTGACATACGTTCTTTTACATCTCTCTCCGAAAAAATGTCTCCTCAAGATAATTTTAATTTTATAAATTCATATTTAAAAAGAGTGGGTCCCGTCATCCGTAAATATGATGGTTTTATAGATAAGTTTATTGGTGATGCAGTAATGGCACTTTTCCCCATTTCTCCAAATACTGCAATAGATGCATCTATCTCTATGCTAGATGAAGTATATCTAATGAACCAAAAACGAAAGACTAAAGGCTATCAGTCAATATCCATAGGCATAGGCGTTCATACGGGAAGCCTTATTTTAGGTGTAGTGGGTGAACACAATAGAATGGCAGGTACCGTGATAAGTGATTCAGTGAATTTAGCTTCCCGACTAGAAGGACTCACGAAAATGTACAACACAAATCTAATCACAAGTCTTACAACCTTCAATGCTCTATCCAATAAAGAGAAATATATACATAGAGTTTTAGATAGAGTAAGAGTAAAAGGTAAGCAGGAAGCTGTAACAGTTATCGAAATACTAAATGGATTGGGAAATAAATTAATAGACCTCAAACTCTCCACGAAGGAACACTTTGAACGTGGGGCAAGCCTTTACTCCTCTAAAGAGTTTATTGGATCTATAGAATCTTTTAGGAATGTTCTAAAAATAGACCCTCTTGATAAAGCAGCAGATATCTATTTGAAACGTGCAGAGTACTACTCCAAGGTAGGTGTTCCACCAGATTGGGAAGGAGTAGAATCTTTGGATACCAAGTAGTCCAATATTACATTTGGTCCTTGTTATTCTCAGTTTTTTTACCACTATAAAAAAATTACTTGCTAGAAATGAATAGTAAAAACGCCAATTATAAATTCTTAGAGCTAGAGAGAACGGATAAATAAAATGCCAAATCATATTACAAATCTTTTCAGGTATTTAATACTAATAATATGTTTAGTTAATTATATCTCATGCTCTAGCCAAGGAAAGGTACCTCCCAAGGCAATAAAAGGAGTTCTCGACCTCAGAGAATGGAGTTTTGATCCCTTAGAAGACTCAGAAAATGGTAATATCAAACTTGATGGGGAATGGGAGTTTTATTGGAGTACATTTCCAGGAAATGATTATTCACTTCCAGAGGAAAAGAAAGAGTACACTCAGGTTCCAATGCTTTGGGATGGATATAAAAAAGTGAGTACTACAAACAACAAAGAAATCAAAGAAGAAATTTTGGGAGGGGAGGGTTTTGCTACCTTCCGCTTAAAGGTATTGACTAGTAAAATTGAACAACTATCCTTTCGATTGCCCTCTCAAGGGACAGCATATGCTTTGTATGTCAATAAACAAATTATATTCAAAGGTGGGAATCCTGGAACTTCGGTGGAAGATTCAAAGCCCACACTGTCTATGGATTATATTAATTTCACACCCATAGAAAAAGAATTTTATCTAGTAATTTGTATTTCCAACTTTCATCATGCTCGGGGAGGGTTTTGGAGTTCAATTACAATGGGAAATCCTCAGTCTATTTCTCATCTAAAAGAGTACTATCTCACCATTGATATCTTTGTTTCTGGGGTATTGTTTATCATGGGTATCTACCATTTTTCTCTATTTTACCTGCGTAGGGATGACAAATCAAATCTTTACTTTGGATTGTTCTGCTCTATAATTTTCATTAGAACAATCATCACCGGAGAAAGATATATTTTTACATACTTTCCAAACTTAAGTTACTCTGTTAAAATAACCTTAGATTATTTAACCATGAACTTAGTTCTTCCTTTTCCTCTAGCATTTTTCTTCTCTCTCTATCCTACCTGGAAAAATAAAAAAGTTTTAAATATAATTAATATACTTACTTTACTATTAGTTAGTATTAATATTTTTCTACCCCCTTCCATTTTTACGAAAACATTAATTATTAGTCATATGATTTTAGTAATTATAATTATATGTTTAAGTAGCCTCATATTTTTAGAATATAAAAGAGATAGAGAAGGCATAAAAATATTTATGTTAGGTATAATCATTCTAACTGTTATAACAATAAATGACATTCTTCATACCAACAATATTATTGTCACGGGAAGTCTATTCCCTGTAGGTTTAGTTATCTTCATATTTTTTCAGTCTTTTCTTCTCTCTTCCAGATTTTCCAAAGCATTTGAAGATGTAAAAATTCTATCAAGCACATTAAAACTCTCCAACCAAGAGCTTGAACTCAATAAAGAAAGGGCTACAAAAGCGTATCTCGATTTAGAAGCATCCCAAAAGCAACTTGTCCAGTCAGATAAGATGATTACTCTAGGAACCATGGTGGCTGGAGTTGCCCATGAGATCAATACACCACTTGGGGCAATCAAGGCAAATTCAGAGAATATTCTAGAGTCTTTGAGGGGACTCATCCAAAAGCTAAATCCTACTCTCAGCCATATCACAATAGGAGATTTACATAATGCAATCCTTGTATTGGAGCTTACCAAGGAATCTGGGACTGCATACTCAAGTCGGGAGGCAAGAGTTCTTAGAAAGAAAGTGATTTCTATTCTAGAGGAAAGAGGCCAAAAGAATGTTGATCTTCTAGCAGACTATATTATAGAGTTAGGTCTGGTGGAAGCTTTAGAACGTAAAGAAAATATTATAAGTCATACAGATATTGAGAAGTATCTAAGTATTGCTGGAGATCTATATGGAATTAGAAAAAAATCTTCCGTAATACAAACTTCTGCTGAGAGGGTTTCTAAAATTGTTAAGTCTCTGAAATCCTTTATGCACTTTGACCAAAATGAAACAAAAGTTATCTCTGATTTGACAGAGGGGATGGAAACTGTTCTGATTATTCTTCACAATAAAATCAAATATGGAATAGAGGTAATTAAAAATTATGGAGAAAATGTACCACATATTTATTGTTATCCTGATGAGCTAAATCAAGTATGGACAAACCTAATTCACAACGCTATCCAGGCGATGCATGAAAAAGGGACTCTCCAGATAGACATTGAAAAAGTTTCTAATTTAGAGGAATCTCCTGATATAGACAAAAGAAATCCTGACTACAAAGGAGAGTATGTGTCAGTTTCCATTCAAGACAGTGGTTCGGGAATTTCTCCTGAGATACGATCAAAGATTTTTCAGGCTTTCTTTACTACCAAACCTGCAGGCGAGGGCTCTGGATTGGGCTTGCACATCATAGGAAAAATTCTAGAGAAACACGAGGGAGCTTTGTACTTAGAATCCGAACCTGGTAAGACGAGGTTCACTGTGGTACTTCCTGTATAGGTTAGAGTGAGATGATGTAGAGTGTTCTAATAATTTAAATTTTTCAATAATCTTCTTCTTTAATCTCAAATTTCTTTGTTACTTTTTTCTTCTCTTTATGAAAAGAGAAGAAGAAAGTAACCAAAAAAGAAGAGAAACCCGGACGGTCGCTCTGCTCCCTAATCCTCCGGGGTGTTGATTTACTTTGTAGTGTTCAATGTAATGGATAACGAATTGATCCTCAATTATTCTTGTAAGAATTCCTTTATTTCTTATCTACACCATTTTCAATATATAAAGACTTAATATTCTTATTTTGCTTTATATATAATATTTTCTCTCAAATTTAAAAAATTATAGTTGACATATATACTAAATATTAGTTCTTGTTTCAAAGCGTATAGCTTGGAGGAGACGAATGGTTCAAAAATTAGAAATTATTTTCTTAAATATTTTACGATTGGTAGTTTTGATTTCTGCCACAATTGCACTTTTAGTAGTTCTGGGTGGGCTTTTCATGGGAGTGAAAGGAATCCTCCCCGGTGGTTCTGATAAAGAAGCAAATCCCAGCATTTCACATAGTTCTATTCTTGAAAAATTTAAACAGGAAGAGCCTAAGCAGGTTAGTGATTCTTATTCATCAAGCTCTGAGGATAGTTCCTCCTCTTCTATTGTAGAGCCTGAAGATCCAAACATGAAGTATTATACAAGAGCTACAGATGCAATGATTTCCTATATTCAAAAAGCATCAGAAGGCAGGTAGTCAGTAGATAAAGTTAGACTGGTAGGAGTTTTGAAAAATATTGCGAAAGAACAAAAATCAAATTCTCTCATAACAAAGTATATAAGTTCATTAGCGGATTCATCAGAAAAAGTACTAACCAATCAAATCATGATTGATGCGGCAAAATCTTCATCTGCGATAACCGTATTACAAAAGTTTATTGAAACATATACGAAAGAATTCAATGAGCAAATTGAAGAAACAGAAAATGAAAATGAAAGAAGAAGATACAAAAACAATTCCGACCAAGAAAATGCTAAGTACTATTTTATGGTGGGAGGAGGAGCTTTTCTGGCTTTCCTATTTATCGTTTTTCTTTCTATTATTATAAAAATTGAGAGAAATCTGAGAAGGGATTCTACGAATTAGTATTACATATATTGTATCTGATTGAAACAGATTGAGGATTGAACTTATATTCAAATCATTCTTACTAAGAAAATTCTTGAAGATTTAAAATTTATTTATCAGGGGAAAAAAATGCAAGGAAATGAAAATTCGAAACATATTAATAGAAAGGATCAAGAATCTGGTGGCTATTTAAAACTCCAGGTGCATATGTCACATATAATAAAACAGAATTCAAATGGATAGTTTAAAGATATCATGACTGTGCTCTTTGAATACGGAAAAAAGCAGAAAGTAAATAATAAAGAATCCCTGCGAATTATTTTACAAGATATTTGGGGAACACGTAAAAATAATGTTGAGAGTCCTGAACTTTCGACGGAGGATATTGAGCATTCAGAAGAAGAGCCTGATCCAAAGTATCAACCATTCCTAAAGTTTGATGGTGAAAACGTAAGTGCCAAAAACTATGTGGGTTTCATCCAAAACGGTGAAGATGTAATCGAGATTTACCCTAAGGTATTTCGGGAACAGTTTCAAAATCAAAAAACCATATCTACAGATGATAAGCAGTTAATGCTCCGCCACATCTTTTACTGGTTTAATTATTGTCGCAAATGGAAATTTCCTTTTAATCAGGCATCCCTCGGTAACATAGATATCGACGAATTTCCTGAGCTGATTATTAACCTAATAGCCAATCAGTTTTTGGAGACAATTTCTAATCAGCCTCTGATGATGTACCAAGCAGTTGAAGAATCTTTAGTGGTTCCGAGAGGTTCCATAAATTTCAAACGATACATTAGCAAAAGTTTATCATACGGAAATTTTCAGAACATTGAATGTGACTATGAACCCTTTCTCTTTGACAATAAGGTAAATAGAATTATAAAATACTGCTCACGGCTATTGATGAATCAAACAAGGTTCTCTGAGAGTTTGAGAGTTCTGCAGGAAGTAGTGTTTATTCTGGATGAAGTGGAGGATGTGTATTGCACCATTCATGATCTTGAATCGATCACTCTGAATTCTTTCTTCTCGGAGTATTCCATTTTACTTGACAGTTGCAGACTCATCCTCAGCCAACAGCTCTATGCAAACAATTCTTATGACCTAACCCAATGGTGTTTACTCTTTCCCATGGAATATATTTTTGAGGATTTTGTAGCAGGGTTCTTGGAAAGTAAATTTTCTAAAGATTGGAGAGTAGAGTACCAAAAGTCAGATATGTATTTGTCGGAAGATCCCAAAGCATTTAATATGCAACATGATATCTTTCTAACATCCAGGCAGGATTCATCTAAAAAAATTATTATTGATACTAAATACAAATTACGACCCGAGGGATTTAATAATGACATCAAAAAAGGGATAGCTCAATCAGATCTCTATCAGATGGTTAGCTATGCTTTTAAGCGGGGGTGTACTGATGTATTACTGATCTATCCGAATAAATCAGATAAACTAAATACACCGGATCAATCAGATAAACTAAATACACCGGATCAATTTAATATTAAGTCAGGATTTGGTGGGGGGAACATAATAAGAGTTACCGCCATCGAGATTCCTTTCTATTCTTTGAATAATTTTGAGAATTTAGATACAATGATGTATAAAGCTCTTAAAGAACAACTTAAGAA
>Ga0209550_10001728_pt1 | contig 20959 bp, 19 predicted proteins | sample LauGreSuBDMM15SN_2_FD_187567 | JGI IMG/M metagenome (GOLD analysis project Ga0209550, IMG submission 187567) | Freshwater lake microbial communities from Lake Michigan, USA - Su13.BD.MM15.SN (SPAdes) (version 5) | ecosystem: Environmental > Aquatic > Freshwater > Lake | place: Lake Michigan... | reverse complement strand
ACCACCATGACCAGCGCAGGCACCAAGCCGGCCAAAAACATGGTGTTGATGGGCACGCGGGCAATGATGGCGTACATGATCAAGGGCACCGATGGGGCCAGCAAAACGCCCAAAGCGCTGGCACTGGTCACCAAACTGATGCCGCGCTGCTCTGGGTATCCAGCGTTGCGCAGCAAAGGCAACAACAGGCCCCCCAAGGCCAAAATGGTCACCCCACTGCCACCAGTGAAGGCGGTGAAAAATGAGCACAACACGGTGGCCGCCAACAACGTGCCCAGCAAACCGTTGCCAAAAATGGCCAAAAACAAAACCCCTAAGCGTTGAACCGCCCCTGTTTTGGCAAACAACAGGCCGGCCAGGGTGAACAAGGGCAGCGCCGGCAAGGACGGGTTGACGGTCATTTGGTACTGCGACAAAGCAATCGAGGCCAAAGGCAGGCCCTCGCTCCAAAAGAATGCCAAGGCCAAGCCACCCAACACGGCAAAAATAGGGGCACCGCACAGCAAGGCGGCCACCAAAAAAGCCAAACAGGGCCACAAAACCAAGACCTCACCATCCCACCAGGCGGCCAAGCCCAGGCCAGCAAGAGGCCAAATCAGGGCCAAGATCCGGTGCCGCCACCCCGTACCAGCACCCTGCGCCGACAACTTGACACCCAAAATTGCAAAACCAATGGGCATCACCAATTGCAGCCACCACATGGGCAGGCCGTAGGCCAAGTCTTTGGGTGAGACCATTTCAGATTTGACAAACTGCCAACTGGCCCAGGTCAAACAACCGCAAATGACCCCCGCGGCCAAACGGGCAAACCATTCGCCGCCTTCGAACAAGCGGCCCAAACTCGTCAAATGCCCGTGGCGTTGGGCAGCCACAGCACCCCACATGGCCATCACCAAGCCCATGTGTTGCACAAAAAGTGGGGCATTTTCAAAGCCACGGCCCGTGATGGGTCTCCCCACCATCTCCACCAGCGGTATCAACACCATCAGCGCCAGTGCCAAGGCGGCCAGCGCTTCATCAATCCGCCCCCAATACCGCATCACTTGCGCCCAGCTCGGTAGGCTTTGATGTGCTGAAACACCTCATCAAAGGTTTCTGCTGGCACCAAATTGCCGCGAATGCGCGGGTACAACTTATCCGCCAACTCTTGCCATTCACGCAGTTGGTCAGGGTTGGGCTTATTCACCACCAGGCCCCGCTTGCGCATCGCCTCCACAGCCTCTTCGACTTCTTGTCGGGCTTTGTTGCGAATTTGCACCCCAGCTTTCTCGCCCGCCGTGCGCAAAGCTTGGCGACCCGCTGGGGACATGTCGTCCCAGGCTTTTTGGGTCACCACCAAGGCGCCCACCACGGGCGCCCAATTAATTTCTAACATGTGAGGCACTTTGCCGTAGATTTGTGTGGCCAAGGCAAAGTAAGGCGTTGAGGGCACCACGTTGATCATGCCGGTTTGGATCGAGGGCAAGATGTCGGTGGTCTCCAGGGGCACGGGCGTGAAGCCCAGGCTTTTCATGATCTCTTGTTGCTCGCTTTCACCGGCAAAAGAAAAGAACTTCATTTTCTTAAAGTCGTCAGGGCGCATCAGCGCATCTTTTGAGAAGAAGCGAACCCAACCTGCATCCCCCCAAGCAAGAACGATAAAGCCTTTGTCCAAAAACTTTTTCTCCATCGACGTGCGCATTTTTTCTCGCACGTAATCCACCTCTTCCCAGGTCTTGAACAGCAAAGGGATGGACTGCAAGGCATTGATGGACGGCTCAATTTCGCTCAAACCCACGATGGACAACAAAGCCCCTTGCAACTGCCCAATGCGCATGCGCCGCGCCAACTCGGCCTCCCCACCCTGAGACCCATCTGGGAAAACCACGTATTTGGCATTGCCCCCTTGGGCCTGCCGCCAAGCCTCGCCAATCTCCAGAAGTTGCCGGTGATACAGCGAATTTTTGGGCGCGAGGGTGCCAATGCGCAAGGGCTTTTCAGATGCCAGGGCTGTGCTGCTGATCAAACCACCCAACATCAACGTGAAAACAAGGCGCGCCATTCGGTACAACATAGGTCTCTTTCAAAAAAGATCGTCGATCATGTCCAGCAACCATTCGGCACGCGAGCGCATGACTTCATTTTCCAAATTTCGGTGGGCATCGCTGATCCGAATCGCCTCTTTCAACCAGCGTTCAAACGATTTGGGGTCGTTCTTGGCCATGGCGATGCTTTCGGCTTTGGCCACCCAAGGGCCAGCACTTTGGCCCTGGCTTTGCGCAATGGCTTGATCGAAATATTTCTCCGCCAAGCCGAGCGATCCACCCGGACTGGACGCTTCAAACGTACCCATCAAACTCGACAAACTGCCACGGCCGTGGTCTGGCTGGGTCTCCCACGCCAATTTGGCCAACCTCATGGCCGCAGGCAGGTCTGCCACTTTGTCCGGGTCGTCTTTGGACAGGGATATCACCCCCCCCCAAGATGCGGCAGCCCAATAGGCCACGCCCACTTGCGCAGCAGACAAGCGCAAAGACGCGCTGGGCTGGGCTTGCATCAAGGCCTTGGTAAATCCTGGCGTGGTTTTCTCCAGCGCCCTCATGGCGTGCCCATGCGCCCTGGCATACAAGCGAGCAGCGCGCTCTTTCATGCGTTGCGCGGCTTTGGCATCTTTGGATTGCAGTTGATCGGCCTCAAAGGACACAAAGGCATAGGCATATTGGGTAAAGCCAGAGCTGACAGACTCAGCCAGCTTCAAATTTCCGGGTGCTTCGCGCAACACCGATTCGGACACTTTGAGATAAAAAGCACTCGCCTCCCGGGCCAGAAGAATGTCATCCTCCAAATCTTGCCCTGGCATGGCCAAAGCATCGGCCACATGGTTCAAGACCAAAGGGCGAACGGCACAACCCGACAGCGCACTGAGCGCCAATACCATTGAACACAAAACAATGGCTTGCCTGAAGATATCCATCTCAAAACTGGGCTGTATGCATCTATAAACTCTACTTTTTATATGTTAATAATTCGTGACACCTGTCATGAATTCGCCATAAACAACAAGGATGATGCATACAAAGGAGATTTTCATGAATGACAGGCCATCATTGGACGCAGAGCAGTTGCTCAAGATCCGTGAAGATCTTTTGGACTCCATTGACGAGGAGTTGGAGATGTCGCTGGAAGACGGCGAAGACGAAAATGACCCCCTCGCCAGTGCTGAAGATAAACATGCCCGCGCAAGCTATTTTCGCGAGCTCTTGCGCTTGCAAGGTGAACTGGTCAAGCTGCAAGATTGGGTGGTGGCCACCAAGCAAAAGGTGGTTATTTTGTTTGAGGGCCGCGATGCGGCGGGCAAAGGCGGCGTCATCAAGCGCATCACCCAACGGCTCAACCCACGGGTGTGCCGGGTCACCGCACTGCCCGCGCCCAACGACCGCGAACGCACACAGTGGTACTTTCAACGCTACGCAGCACACCTGCCTGCGGCGGGAGAAATTGTTCTGTTTGACCGCAGTTGGTACAACCGCGCTGGCGTTGAGCGGGTGATGGGGTTTTGCTCGGAAGAGGAGTACGAGGAATTTTTTCGCTCGGTTCCAGAATTTGAAAAAATGCTGGGGCGCAGTGGCATCAAGTTACTGAAGTATTGGTTCTCCATCACCGACGACGAACAACACGCGCGATTTTTAGGGCGCATCCACGACCCTTTGAAGCAATGGAAATTGAGCCCCATGGATTTGGAGAGCCGCCGTCGCTGGGAGGACTACACCCGCGCCAAAGAAACCATGATCGAGCGCACCCATATCCCTGAAGCGCCATGGTGGGTGGTGCAAGCCGTGGACAAAAAGCGCGCACGGCTCAATTGCATCGACCATTTGCTGGGTCAGTTCGACTACCACGAAGTGGAACATGCGGAAATTTCACTGCCCGCGCGGGTTCGCAACCCAGACTACATCCGCGCCCCCGTGCCCCAAGACATGATCGTTCCCGAAAAATACTGACTGCGTATCGACAACCTGATCGGTTGAATGGTTTGTTCTGGACTTGACCCATTCAACAAAGCGCAATGGGCTGCGAAATCAAGGGCCTGGGTCGCCCAATATCCCTTGGGCGATCACGCAGGCGGCGTCCTTGGAAAAATCAGCCGCTTGGATGCGCTGCATCACCTCTGCGGGTGTGAGGCATACAAACTCGCTGACCTCGCCATCGGTGTTGTGCGGAACCACCGCCTCAGGCACGCACAAGTTGAACACCAACAGCGTCTCGTCGTGCCAACCCTCTGGCTCTGTGCGTGCCGTGGTGATGCGACCCGCGCGCTGAATGTGTTGCGCCAAACTCGGCACCAGTCCCGCCTCTTCCCCCAACTCGCGCACAGCACATTGCAAAATGGTTTCATCGGCCGCCAAGCCCCCAGCCGCCAGATTGTCCAAGCGGCCCGGGTCGGTGGCTTTGCTGAGCGCACGGCGTGCGCACCACATGCGCCCATCTGATGTGAAGCCATTGATGTGAACCGCATGGCTGCGCAGGCCAAAAAATCGAAAAGCCGAGCGCTCCAGGCGAAACCACTCAGGCAGCGCCAGATCGGGGTCATGTGAAATAGCACCCCAATGGCTGTAACACTCATCGCGCCAACCCTTGATCAAGCCTTGATCGCGCAGGTTTTGGGCCGCCAAGGCCAAGGCCTGCGAACGCTGCATGGGTGTGTTTTTCTCAGCGTCCCAACACACGTGGTCAAGCAAACCACTGGCACCCGGCAAAGCCAACTGAAGGGCTTGCACATCTTGGCGCCTCACCCAACCCAAGGGCTGAGCACCCATCAGAAAACGGTATGAATCGACCGGGCTTGGCGCGACAGCGCCATCCCGCAGGGCTTGCAAATGCGCCAAATCAGCGCTGGAGAGCGATTGGCGAAACCGACTCGATGGCATTTGCGCAGATGGGAAGATTCATGGGCCCTTGGGGCAAAAGCTTGGGGAGATTCAATCCACCTTGGTGTCTGTGATTTGAACCACCCGCGCCCATTTGTTCATTTCAGCACGCACAAAACTGGCAAAGGCTTCGGGGGAAGAACTGGTCGCCTCCACGCCAATGTTGTTCATCGCAGTGCGGTAAGCCGGGTCGCGTGCGGCCTTGACCAATTCGGCATTGAGCCGATCCACCACGGCCTTGGGTGTGCCTGTGGCCACAAACAAGCCTGTCCAGCTGTCAACTTGGAAACCTGGCACACCCGACTCGATGAAGGTGGGTAATTCTGGGGCAGTGGACCAGCGCTTGCTGCCAGAGTTGGCAATGGCGCGCACCTTGCCCGATTTGACCAATGTCATCGCATTGGTGATGGTCTCAATCATCATGGAGACGTTGCCCGCCAACAAATCGGCCGACGCCGCTCCGCCCCCTTTGTAGGGAATGTGCAAGATGTCAATTTGGGCCGTGGTCTTGAGCAACTCGGTGGCCAAATGGGAAATAGATCCATTGCCAGCCGATGCGTAACTGAGCTTGCCTGGGTTGGCCTTGGCATAAGCGATCAATTCACCCACCGTTTGTATCGGTAGCGCCGCATTCACGATCAACACACTGGGGTTCAACGCCAGCAACGAGACAGGGACCAGGTCTTTGACCGGATCGACAGGCAGGTTTTTGAACAAAACCGGCGCCACGCTGTTGGTGCCGATGGTGCCGTAAAGCAAGGTGTGGCCATCGGCCGCTGATTTCACCACCGCTTCCATGGCCACGCCGCCGCCACCACCAGGTCGGTTCTCCACCACCACTTGCGTGCCCATTTGATCTGATAACTGCTTGGCCAACCCGCGTGCCATCACGTCTGAAGAGCCGCCCACTGCGAACGGCACGATCAGGCGCATGGGTTTACTGGGAAAACTTTGTGCCATGGCCACTGACCCAGCCCCCAGGCACACAAAACTGAGCAAAATGCGCAGCAAAAACCGCCGTTGATTCATATGACCTCCCGTAGAACAACTCAAGATAGGCCAGATGATCGCATCTTTTGAGGCCCATGGCGACCATCGAGAAACGGGGCGGATTTCATGCCATTGTGTGGTCATAATGCATCCCAACCGGGGCAGATGACATGTCTATCAACTGACGAGATCTGACCACCCAGTCACAGGTTGAAAGGAAATACATGTTCACCAGCTCCATCGGCGCACCCATCACCGCCCGCACACCTGCGCAATTGGCAGCCACCTACCAAAACATCACCGTGACCCCTGCCTCGCCACACATTGGCGCAGTGGTCACCGATATCGATCTGACACAAGCTCTGTCTGAACGCCAGATCATCGAAGTCAAAGATGCGTTCACCCGCTACCAGGTGCTGTTTTTTCGGAATCAAAAAATCAGCTTTGAAGACCAAATTCGTTTTGCCGGATTGTTTGGACCCCTGGGAAAACACGTGGGCGCACAAACCATCAGCAAGTCCACCGACCATCCCTTGGTGCGCAAATTTCACTACGACGAAACCTCGCAGCGCATTTCTGGTGAAAGCTGGCACAGCGACCAATCCTGTGCCCCCATGCCACCCTTGGGCAGCATGCTCTACAACCACACCATCCCACCCGATGGCGGCGGCGACACCATGTTTGCCAGCACCTATGCGGCCTATGAGGCCTTGTCCGAGCCGATGAAAACCTTTCTCTCAGGCCTGAGCGCCACCCATGACGGTGCCCGTGTGTTTGGCCCCGGCACACCCAAGTCCAGTCATCCCATCATCACCCGCCACCCCGAAAGTGGGCGCAAAGGTATTTTTGTGAATTGGGACTTCACCAGCCACATCAATGAACTGCCCAAATCGGAAGGCGAAGCGATTTTGAAATTTTTGTACCGCCACATTGGCCGAGACGAATGGGCCTGTCGGTTCCGCTGGGAAGCCCACTCGATCGCGTTTTGGGACAACCGCTGCGCGCAACACAAAGCACTGTGGGATTACTGGCCCAATGTGCGTTCTGGCTATCGCGTGCAAATTGAAGGCACGCAAGCGCCCATACCGGGTTAAGCCAACACCGACTGCCAACCCGTTTGTTGGCTGATTGGACTTTGGAATACACCCATCAGCCCTAGGCTTCTGTCCATCAGCGCGTTGAAATGGCGGACATTCAGGTGTAATCCAGTTCATACCAACGGATGGCCAATGGCCCAACACCCATGGATCTTTTGACTTCCCCTGAAGCTTGGATGGCATTTGCCACCCTCACCGCCCTTGAATTGGTTCTGGGCATCGACAACATCATTTTCATCTCCATCCTGGTAGACAAGTTGCCGCCCGAAAAACGCGAATTGGCACGGCGCATTGGTTTGTTCATGGCCATGTTCATGCGGGTCGGTCTGCTGTTGGTTCTGTCGTGGATCGTGGGCCTGGTAGCGCCGTTGATGACCTTGGCAGGCCATGAAATTTCAGGTCGGGACTTGATTTTGATCTTGGGTGGCTTGTTCCTGATTTGGAAAAGCACCACGGAAATTCACCACAGTTTGGAGGGTTTTGAGGGCGAGCAGTCCACGCGCGCTGGCCACACTTTTATGTCGGTGATTGTGCAAATCATGCTGATCGACTTGGTGTTTTCGCTGGACTCGATCATCACCGCCGTGGGCATGGTCGACCGCATCGAAATCATGATTGCAGCGGTGATGGTATCCGTGGTGTTGATGATGGTTTTTGCCAAAGCCATTGGCGACTTTGTCTCCAATCACCCGTCCATCAAAATGCTGGCGCTCAGTTTTTTGGTGTTGGTGGGCGTGGTCTTGATTGCCGAAGGTTTTGAACACCACATTCCCAAGGGCTATGTGTACTTTGCGATGGCTTTTTCAGTGATCGTTGAAATGATCAACATTCGCTTGAGGAAGCGCTCCAGCCAAGTGGTGACATTGCACAAGCAAGACCCGATGGCTTGAATGACCAGCGCTTGTCAGGCCAGCACCACACGATGTGCCTGTGCCCCTCAACCCCGCAAAATCAAGGCCGACCCCAATACCGCCATGGCCGCACCGCACCAAGCGCCGGCGGCGGGTCGACGCCGATAAACGCCCCACAACAAGGGCAGCAACAGCACCGGTGAGAGAGACGAAAACAGGCCCACCAAATTGGCTGGCCCGGTTTTGAGGGCTTGCAAAATCAGGGTCATGCCCACGCCCATGGCAATGGTGGCGCTGGCCCAGGTGTGAAAAGCGGTTTTCAGTGTCATGCGCTGCTGGATTTGGGCCACCTGTGCGCCCGCCCACCACAAGGCCGCATGGGCCAAAAAGCTCGCGCTGGTGCGCACTGCGGAGGCGGCGATGGCGTCCATGCCTGAAGCCATCATGGGCTTGATCATCAAGGTGGCCACCGATTGGCACAGTGCTGCCAACAAGCCCAATGAAACACCCACGGCCAAACTCCCTCGGGTGCGCTCCCAAGCATGGGTTTCGCTGCCTCGCCGCCCCCAGGCAATGGCCACCATCACACCCGACACCAGCAAGCTCGCGCCAAGCAATGTCCAGCCCCACAAGGTTTCACCCAAAAAAACCCAGGCCAAACATGCAGAGAACAAGGCGTGGGAGGCAAACAAAACACCGCTGCGCCGTGGGCCCAATCGGTTCATGCAAGCAAACAAAGCCGTGTCGCCAATGAAGATGCCGATCAACCCCGACAAAGCCAACCACGCCACGCTGGGCCCGTCCAAGCTGCGCCATTCACCGGTGTACAAAGCCACAGCCCACAGCAAAACCAGGGCAAAAAACAAGCGCCAGCGGGTGAAGGAAAAGGCCCCCAATTGGCTGGCGGCGGTGGCAGAGAACAAGCTGCCAAAAGCCCAGCACAAAGCGGCCAAGGCCGCCAAATATTCTGCTGGCAAGGGGCTCAGCTGCCAGCCACCATCATGCGGTTGATGAGCACCGAGCCCACGGTCTTGGCGCCCATGTTGTAGGTATCGGCACCCACGGCCTCAACGCCTTGGAACATGTCTTTGAGGTTGCCCGCAATGGTGATCTCTTGGACCGGAAAGGCGATTTCGCCCTTTTCAACCCAAAAGCCACTGGCGCCCCGGGAATAGTCACCGGTCACGCCATTCACGCCTTGGCCCATCAACTCAATGACGAACAAGCCTGTGCCCAACTTTTTCAGCATGGCGGGCAAGTTGTCAGTGGCACGGGTCAGGCGGGAGGTCAGGCTCAGGTTGTGCGATCCACCTGCATTGCCCGTGGTGGGCATGCCCAATTTGCGCGCCGAGTAGGTGCTCAAAAAGTATCCTTGCACCCGGCCATCGTCAACCACTTTGCGCGAGCGGGTGATCACGCCTTCTTCGTCAAAGGGCGAACTGCCTTTGCCCCGCGCCACATGCGGGTCTTCGTGCATCTGAATGTGCTTGGGAAAAACCGCTTGGCCCATGCTGTCGAGCAAGAAGCTGCTTTTGCGGTAGAGAGATCCACCGCTGATGGCGTGCACAAATGAGCCCATCAACCCGGCCGCCAAGGTGGACTCGAACAACACCGGGCATTCGATGGTGGCCAACTTGCGCGAGCGCAAGCGGCTCAGCGCCCGCTCGGCGGCGTAGCGGCCCACGGCCTCTGGGGCGGCCATGTCACTGGCGCAGCGCATCGAGGTGTACCAAGCATCGCGCTGCATATCGTCTTCTTGATCGGGCGACGCCGCAATCGGGGCCACCGACAAACTGTGGCGTGAGCTGGCATATCCGCCGCGAAAGCCATGGGTGTGGGCGCTGAAAAAATGGCTGTGTTGGGCCGACACCGAAGCGCCTTCGCTGTTGACGATGCGCGCATCGGTGTCCAAAGCGGCCGCCTCGCAGCGCAAAGCCAATTCAGCCGCGCCCTCGCTGGTGATGTCCCAGGGGTGGAACAAATCCAAATCAACATGTTGATGGGCAATGTCTTGGGCGTCAGGCAATCCCGCCATCGGGTCCTCGGCGGTGAAGCGGGCAATGTCATGGGCGGCTTGCACCGTGCGCTCGATGGCCGCCATTGAAAAGTCCGAGGTGCTGGCGTTGCCCCGGCGGTTGCCCACATAAACGGTCACGCCCAGTGATTTGTCGCGGTTGCGCTCCACTGTCTCCAGTTCACCCTTGCGCACCGACACGCTCAAGCCACAGGCTTCCGAGGCTTCGGCCCCGGCGTCGGTGGCACCCAGTTTTTTGGCATGCGACAAGGCATGGTCCACCAAGGCCTCAAATTGGTCTCGGCGATGGCTAAAGCCAGCGTATTCAGGGGAGGTGTGGGCGGCGTGGCCGCGGTGTGTGGGGGTATGGTGCATAGCGGCGGCTATGATACTTGCCCCAGGTGATGCCGCTTGCACACCCGGATACAAACCCACACCACATGGCACGCAAACCCAAAAAAGGCTACTTCGTCAAAGGTCAATTCGTGGCCGAAGGCAGCGAGGAAGACCTCGCCCTCAAACGCGAGGCCAAAGGCAATGAAGGCACCAGCAAAACCGACCTCAAGCGCGAAAGTGTTGAGCTGCAAAAGCTCGGCGAAGACCTGATGGGCCTGCGCAGCGCGTTGATGCTGCGCCTGACCAGCCAAGGCCATGTGGACGAAAAATTATCGGATGCACTGGTCCATGCGCGGCAAATCACCAACTTTGAAGGCCGGCGGCGGCAAATGCAGTTCATTGGCAAGCTCATGCGCAAGTTACCCGAGGAGGCCTTGCAAGCCATTCGAGATGCCTTGTTTGAGCAGCACAGCGGCAGTGCCAGCGAAACCCTGTCCCTGCACCTGAGCGAGCAATGGCGGCTGCGCTTGATCGACAACGATGCGGCACTGGATGAGTGGGTCACCCAACACCCTGATACCGATATCCAGCAATTGCGTGCCCTGGTGCGCCAAGCGCGCAAAGACCACCTGAGCGACGCCAAAACCGTATCCCAAGGCCTGGCGCCGCGCCAAGGCCGGGCCTTTCGCGAACTGTTTCTCCTCATCAAATCCCAGCTCAACACCAGCCATGCCTGATACCCCAGCCCCCTCGCCCGCCTTGGAGCGTGTACGCATTGGCATCGTCTCCATCAGCGACCGCGCCTCCAGCGGTGTCTACGAAGACAAAGGCCTGCCCGCCTTGAGCGATTGGCTGGGCCGTGCTTTGCGCAACCCCATCGATTGGGAGCCACGCCTGATCGCCGATGAGCAAACGCTGATCAGCCGAACGCTCATTGAGTTGGTTGACCTGGGATGTGACTTGGTGCTGACCACGGGCGGCACGGGACCGGCCAAACGCGACGTGACGCCCGAGGCCACATTGGCCGTGGCGGACAAAGAAATGCCTGGGTTTGGGGAGCAAATGCGCCAAATCAGCCTGCGCTTTGTGCCCACGGCCATTTTGTCGCGCCAAGTCGCCGTGATCCGAGGTCAAAGCCTGATCATCAACCTGCCCGGTCAACCCAAATCGATTGCCGAAACTTTGGAGGGCCTCAAGGATGCGCAAGGCCAACCCTTGGTGCATGGGATTTTTGCGGCCGTACCTTATTGCGTGGATTTGATCGGAGGGGCTTACATGGAAACCAACGACGCGGTGTGCGCAGCTTTCAGGCCCAAGGCGGCACAACGCCCACGCCCTTGATGGGCCTAGGTGCAAGCCCTAAACAGACCACCTGCCCAAGCACACCCTCAAAACTCAAAATACACCTCTCCAAAGTGCAAGATCAAGGGCTCGCCGCCCTGTTCTTCGTGGGTATTCCATGACAGTAATTTGGCGTCTTGCACCAAGTGGTAAAGCAAGGCGTCTGAGAAAGTTGAAAAATTGTCCAGGTTCAGGGCGTTGCGGTCTTCGGCGTTCAAGTACCACTGGCCCTCTTCGGTGCTGGGCGGTGTGATGGTCAGTGGGGTCTTGAACAGCGGCATCATCAAGCCAAATTGCTCAATGGTGTATTCCAATTCACCACCCCAGCACCCCCGCTTCTCCCACAGGAGCGTCATGCTCGCCGGGTGGATTTTGAGGGTCTTCATTCGATCAGGCGGTTGAGCTTTTCAGACTCACTGAGACAAGCGGGGTTTGACGCCAGGGGTTGAGCATCGGGTTGGTGCCCGGCGCCCAACTGCTCAATGGCCAGACTCAATTGCAAAATTTGTTGCTCCTGACGGGCACAGGTGTCGATCAGACCGCGCAGGGCCACACTGATCGGGTCGTCAGATGCCGTCACGCCGTATGCCGAGAAACCCATGCGCTGTGCCGCGGCCTCGCGCTGGTTGTCAGCCTTGGCATCGGCCAAGATGATGCGTGCTGGGTTGCCCACCGCCGTGGCGCCCGCGGGCACTGGCTTGGTCACCACCGCATTGGATCCAATGCGCGCGCCATCTCCCACCGTGAAGCCACCCAACACCTTGGCCCCCGCGCCCACCACCACATCGCAACCCAGCGTGGGGTGGCGCTTGGTGCCTTTGTACAAAGACGTGCCGCCCAAAGTCACCCCCTGGTAAATGGTGCAACCATCGCCGATGACTGCGGTCTCGCCGACCACCACGCCCATGGCGTGGTCAAAAAACACCCTGTGCCCAATGCGCGCTGCGGGGTGGATTTCAATCCCTGTGAGCCATCGTGAGATGTTCGATACAAAGCGCCCCAGCCAGCGCAAGCCCCAAGCCCAACAGCCATGGGCCAATCGATGCAAGATCAGGGCGTGCAAGCCCGGGTAGCAGGTCAACACCTCCCAGCGGCTGCGGGCGGCGGGGTCGCGATCCAGGATGCACTGGATGTCGGATTGGATTCGGGCAAACATGAGGCCGCGAGTTTATCGCTTGCCTTCGTTTTTTGCCTGCGCCGCTTGAGACATGCTTTTGGCAATGCCGCGCAGGATGTGGATTTCTTCTGCGGTGGGTGCCGCGCGGTTGAACAGTTGTTGCAAGCGAGGCATCAATTTTTTGGGGGCTTGCGGGTCCAAAAATCCCAAGGCCACCAAGGCCTCCTCCCAATGCTTGAGCATGCCCGCCACACTGGCCGCGTCGGCGGGCTGCGCCGCGTCTGTGGCCAATGGGCTCGGGCTGGGCGCAAAACCGCCCAAGGCCATGCGCCACTCATAGGCCAGCACCTGAACAGCTGCCCCCAAGTTGAGCGAACCAAATTCTGCCGTGGTGGGAATTTGCAGGCACACATGGGCCTTGTAAACATCCTCATTGCGCATGCCAAAGCGCTCCGAGCCCAACAAAAAAGCCACCCCCGTGGGCGCAGGTGTTTGCGCGGCCACCTCGGCCAGGTGCTCACGCGGATGGCGCGTCGGTGGCCCAAAGTCGCGCGGTGTCATGGCCGTGGCACACACATGGCTGATGCCGTCCAAGGCCTCGTCCAATGTGGCCACGATGCGGGTGCGTTCCAACACATCCAATGCGCCACTGGCACGTTGAATGGTTTCCTCGCGGCGCAGCACATTGGCCCAGCGCGGGGCCACCAACACCATGTCGTCAAAGCCCATCACCCGCAGGGCACGGGCACACGCGCCGACATTGCCGGCGTGGCTGGTTTCGATCAAAACAAAGCGGGTTTTCATGGCTTTCACAAAGCGCCCTGCCCGGGTGGGCAGCGCCCTCACCGAATGGCGGGGACCAGGGGCTAAAATGCGATTGTCGCCGCCTGCATCGTCAGGCGTTTTTCACGCTCTTGACGTGTTCGGCCCGGTCCACACCGACGTCGGCACGAAACACAATCCATGTCCTCCTCCCTGCACCCCATGCTCAACGTGGCCATCAAGGCCGCCCGCGCCGCTGGCGCCATCATCAACCGCGCTGCGCTGGACGTCGAGGCGGTGCGGGTGACGCAAAAAACCGCCAACGACTTTGTCACCGAGGTGGACCAAGCCTGCGAGCAAGCCATCATCGACACTTTGCTCATCGCCTACCCTGACCATGGCATCTTGGCCGAAGAATCGGGCCAAACACGGGGCAACCAACGCAGTGACTTTCAGTGGATCATCGACCCGCTGGACGGCACCACCAACTTCATCCACGGCTTTCCTGTGTATTGCGTGAGCATTGCCATGGCGTTCAAAGGCCGCGTCGAACAGGCGGTGGTGTACGACCCCACCCGCAACGATTTATTCACCTCTACCCGTGGGCGCGGCGCTTTCATGAACGAGCGGCGAATCCGCGTGAGCAAGCGTTTCAGGCTCAATGAATGCCTGGTCTCCACCGGTTTTCCGTTTCGCCCGGGTGACGACTTCGCCCAATACCTTCAAATGATGAGCGAGGTCATGCAACGCACTGCTGGCATCCGTCGCCCAGGTGCAGCAGCGCTGGACATGGCTTATGTGGCGGCCGGTTATTGCGACGGTTTCTTTGAAAAAGGCTTGCAACCCTGGGACATGGCGGCTGGCTCCCTACTGATCACCGAAGCCGGTGGCTTGGTGGGCAACCTCACCGGCGAATCTGACTTTTTGCACCAAAAAGAATGCCTGGCCGGTAACCCCAAGGTCTATGCCCAACTGGTGCATCTCTTGGGCAAGTACTCCAAATTTGCCGGCGTGGAGGACAAAACAGCCGTCGCCGAGGCCACGACCAGCACCCTGCTAGGGCCCCACGCCGCTGCGGACAAACCTGCCAGCGTCTGACCAGATACCGGTATCCGCCATGGAGACGGCCGCCCACACCCCCATGATGCAGCAGTACTTGGCCATCAAGGCCGAGTACCCGGACACGTTGGTGTTCTACCGCATGGGCGATTTTTACGAGCTGTTTTTTGCCGATGCCGAAAAGGCCGTGCGCTTGCTCGACATCACCCTGACCCAGCGTGGTCAATCGGGCGGGCAGCCGGTGGTGATGGCCGGTGTGCCCTACCACTCGGCTGAAACCTATTTGGCACGCTTGCTCAAACTGGGCGAATCGGTCGCCATATGCGAGCAAGTGGGCGAAGTCGGTGGCAAAGGCCCGGTTGAGCGCCAAGTGGTGCGGGTGGTCACGCCCGGTACCTTGACCGACAGTGCCTTGCTGGCCGACAAACAAGAGGCTGTTTTGCTATCGGTGCACCAAGGGGCCCGTGCCGGTCAAGCCCAGGGTTGTGGGCTGGCTTGGCTGAGCGTGACCCAAGGCGTGCTGCATCTGGCCGAATGCGCCAGCACCGACGTAGTCGGGTGGATTGAGCGGATCGCGCCCACCGAAATGATCCACAGCAACGACCTCACCCCCGCGTTTGAAGCTGCGCTCAAAACACTGACATTGGTGCGCACACCACGCCAAGCGGCCCAGTTTGATGCCCCCAATGGCCAGCGCAAATTGCTGGCCCAACTGGGTGTGGCCAGCTTGGCCACCTGGCAAGCACAGGACATGTTGCAAGCCCATGCCGCCGCCGCCGCACTGCTGGCCTATGCCGAGCACACCCAAGGCCGCGCCCTGAGCCATGTGCGCGAGATGGAAGTGGCCCGCGACCACAGCTTGATTGAGCTGCCCGCCACCACCCGGCGCAATTTGGAGTTGGTGCAAACCTTGCGCGGCGAGGATTCGCCCACCGTGTTTTCGCTGCTCGACACCTGTCAAACCAGCATGGGCAGCCGCCAGCTCAAGCGCTGGCTGCTCGAGCCACCGCGCGACCGCAACGTGGCCCAACAACGCTTGGATGCCGTGGCCGCTTTGCAAGGCCCACAAGGCGCTGGCCCCTGGAAGGCTTTGCGCGATGCTTTCAAAGGCGTCACCGACGTGGGCCGCGTGGGCGCGCGCATTGCCCTGCGCCAAGTGCGCCCCCGCGAGTTGGTGGCGCTGGGCTTGAGCCTGCACCAAGCCCAACTGTGGCCCAGCTTGTTGCCCACCACCGACGTGCTGCAGCGCATCGCCGCCGATTTGCAAATGGACCCGGCCTGCGCCGCCTTGGTCACGGCCAGCTTGCTGCCTGAGCCCGCGGCCTTGGTGCGCGACGGCGGCGTCATCGCCCATGGGCACGATGCTGAGTTGGACGAACTGCGCGCCCTCCAAACCAATTGCGATGATTTTTTGCTCGACTTGGAGACCCGCGAACGCGCCCGCAGTGGCATTGCCAATTTGCGCGTGCAGTTCAACAAGGTGCATGGCTTTTTCATCGAGGTCACCCAGGGCCAACTCGACAAGGTGCCCAGCGATTACCGGCGCCGCCAAACCCTGAAAAACGCCGAGCGCTTCATCACGCCCGAGCTCAAGGCCTTTGAAGACAAAGCCCTCAGCGCCCAAGAGCGCGCCTTGGCGCGTGAAAAATGGCTTTACGAGCAGCTGCTTGACGCCTTGCAACCCTTTGTGCCCGCCTTGATGCGCTTGGCCCAGGCCAGCGCGCAGTTGGATGTGCTGACCACCTTTGCCGAGCGGGCTTTGAGCCTGGATTGGCGTGCCCCGCAGTTTGTCAAGACCCCCTGCATCGAGATCGAGGGGGGGCGCCACCCCGTGGTGCAAGCCCGCTTGGCCCAAGCCAGCAGCGGGGGCTTTATCCCCAATGACACCCGGCTGGGCCCCCATCAACGCATGCAAATCATCACTGGCCCCAACATGGGCGGCAAGTCCACCTATATGCGCCAAGTGGCCCTCATTGTCTTGCTGGCCAGCATCGGCTGCCCCGTGCCTGCCACCCAATGCCGGCTCGGCCCCATAGATGCCATCCATACCCGCATCGGTGCCGCCGACGATCTGGCCAATGCCCAATCGACCTTCATGCTGGAGATGACCGAGGCGGCTCAAATATTGCACGCGTCCACACCCCACAGCTTGGTGCTGATGGACGAAATTGGCCGCGGCACTTCCACCTACGACGGTTTGTCCTTGGCCGCGGCCATTGCCAGCCACTTGCACAACAAGGCCCAGTGCTTCACCTTGTTTGCCACCCATTACTTTGAACTCACCAGCTTCCCCACCGAGCACCGGGGTGCCAGCAATGTGCATGTCAGTGCAGCGGCGGGCGGCAAAGGGCCTGGCATTGTGTTTTTGCACCAAATAGAGCCCGGCCCAGCCAGCCGCAGTTATGGCATCCAGGTGGCGCGTTTGGCCGGCATGCCCAGCGCTGTGCTCAACCAAGCCCAGCACACCTTGAGTGCCTTGGAGGCCCATGGCGAACAAGGCCAGCTGCAAGTGGATTTGTTCGCGCAAAGCCACGCACCAGAAGCCACCGCACCCAGCCCGGTCGAGGCGCAATTGGCACAAATCGACCCCGATGCCTTGAGCCCGCGCGAAGCGCTCGACGCTTTGTACGCTTTGAAACGCTTGCTTTGAAACCCGCGCCATGACACAACACTTGGTTTTCAGCCACGGCAACAGCTTTCCTGCCAGCACCTATCGCCTGATGCATGACGAATGGCGCGCCAGGGGCTGGCAGGTGCATGCCATCGAAAAGTTCGGCCACGACCCGGCCTATCCGGTCACCGACAACTGGCCGCACCTGGTGCAACAACTGCAAGACTTCACCCAGTCCATCGCGGCGCAGCACGCCACCCAAGTGTATTTGGTGGGCCACTCCCTGGGCGGCTTTTTGAGTGCCATGGCCGGGGTGCGCATTCCCCACTTGGTACGCGGTGTTTTGTTGCTGGATTCACCCTTGATCGGGGGCTGGCGCGCCCAATTGCTGCGCTTGGCCAAGCGCAGTGGTCGCATCCATGCTTACTCACCCGGCACCATCAGCCAGCGCCGCCGGGTGCTGTGGGACAGCGAAGACGATGTCATGGCCCATTTTTTGGAAAAAGGTAAATTTTCCCGTTGGCACCCAGAGGTTCTGCGCGACTATGTACAAAAGGGCACCCTGGCCCAGGGTGATGGCACGCAACGTGTGCTGAGCTTTGACCGGCAAATCGAGACCGATATTTACAACCACCTGCCCCATGTGATGCCCCAGGTGTTGGCGTCGGGCCCCATGCCGTTTCCGGTGGGCTTCATCGGGGGGCGTCAATCCAAAGAGGTGCGCAAAGTGGGATTGGGCCTGACCCGGCGCATCACCCAAGGGCGCATCCAAATGGTCGATGGCAGCCACTTATTTCCCATGGAGTCACCCCTGGAAACAGCGGCCTTGGTGGACGAATGGCTGAAGGCCGGATTGGCCATGCCCCCACGTTGAGACGACCCAAGCCAGGCGACTCCTGCGACAACTTTGCCCCTGTCACGCCGGCTCAGGCAGCCAATTCCTTCTCTGCCGTCAAGCCTTCCATTCGACCCAACCGCCCCAGGCGCTGATCAAGACCAGGCAGCCAAAGCCAATGCGATACCACGCAAAAGGCACAAAACTGTGGCTGGCGATGTAGCGCAGCAACCAGCGCACGCAGGCCCAGGCGCTCAAAAAAGAAAACAACAAACCCACCCCAAACATGGGGGCATCGGCCCAGCTGAGCAAAGCGCGCTCTTTGTACAAGCTGTAAACCCCTGCACCCACCAAGGTGGGAATGGCCAGGTAAAACGAAAAGTCTGTCGCTGCTTTGCGCGACAAGCCCAGCAACATCCCACCAATGATGGTCGCCCCGCTGCGGCTGGTGCCCGGCACCATCGCCAGGCATTGCACCAAGCCCACTTTCAAAGCGTCTAGGGGGGACATGGACTCCACATTCAAGATGCGGGCACGGTCGTCGGGGTGCTCACCGGGTGCACGGGCACGCCCCCAACCCTCAGCCCACAAAATGATGAAGCCGCCCACGATAAAAGTGGTGGCCACCACCGTGGGTGTGAACAAATGCGCTTTGATGGCTTTGCCCAACAACAAGCCCAGCACCACAGCAGGCACAAAAGCGATGAACACATTCAGTGCAAAGCGCCGCGCCAAGCGCTGTGTGGGGAGCGCAACGACAGTGCTGGAAATTTTTTGCCAGTAAACAATGATCACCGCAAAAATGGCCCCGCTTTGAATGGCGATGTCAAACACCTTGGCCTTGTCGTCGTCAAAGCCCAGCAAGGCGCCAGCCAGGATCAGGTGGCCGGTGGAGGAAATGGGCAGGAATTCGGTCAAACCTTCCACCACCCCCATCACGGCGGCTTTGAGCAACAGGGTCAGGTCCACGGTGTTCCTAGATACAAAAGGAGCCAATTATCGGGTCTGTGCTTGGCACTCTTGCGTGGCCCCCATCAAAATTGCCGATAGGGGACCAATAGGCGACTTGGGTATCAGTCCGTTTCGACACCCCTCTAAAATCCCCCCATGACCAAACCCGCCTCCCCTGCCACACCCGAAGAACACAAAGTCAGCAACTTCCTGCGCCAGATCATCGAAGCCGATTTGGACAAAGGCACTTATGCCAGCCGCCGCTGGGCGGGCAGCCCAGGAGACGCAGCCCACCACGCCAAGGGCGCACCCGACCCCGCCAAAATCCGCACCCGCTTTCCGCCTGAGCCCAATGGCTATTTACACGTGGGCCACGCCAAAAGCATTTGCATCAACTTTGGCCTGGCCCAAGAGTACGGTGGCGTGTGCCACCTGCGCTTTGACGACACCAACCCGGAAAAAGAAGACACCGAGTATGTGAACGCCATCATCGATGCGGTGAAGTGGCTGGGCTTTGGCTGGAGCCAGCCGGGCAACAACAAGGCTTACCAAGCCAGCGACTATTTCGACTTCATGTATCGCTCGGCCGAATACTTGATCGAAGCGGGCCACGCCTATGTGGACGAGCAAACACCTGAAGAGATGCGCAACAACCGTGGCGATTTTGGCAAGCCCGGTGTGAACAGCCCGTTTCGATCACGCACACCTGCCGAAAACTTGGTCCGCTTTCGCGAAATGCGTGACGGCAAACTTGATGACGGTGCTGCGGTGCTGCGCGCCAAGATCGACATGGCCTCGCCCAACATCAATCTGCGCGACCCGGCCATCTACCGCATCCGCCGCGCCACCCACCACCACACCGGCGACACATGGTGCATTTACCCGATGTACACCTTTGCCCACCCCATCGAAGACGCGTTGGAGCAAATCACCCACAGCATTTGCACGCTGGAGTTCGAGGACCAACGCCCGTTTTACGACTGGCTGATGGAGCGACTCTGCGAGGGCGGTTTGTTGGCTACACCTGCGCCCAAGCAATACGAATTTGCCCGCCTGAACCTCACCTACGTGATCACCAGCAAACGCAAACTCGCGCAACTGGTGAACGAGGGCAAGGTGAGCGGCTGGGACGACCCCCGCATGCCCACCATCGTGGGCTTGCGCCGCCGTGGCTACACGCCTGAGAGCCTGCGCCTTTTTGCCGACCGCATTGGCGTGACCAAGAGCGACAGTTGGATCGACTATTCCACACTAGAAGGCTGCTTGCGCGAAGACTTGGAACTCAAAGCCCACCGCGCCATGGCGGTGCTGGATCCCGTCAAACTGGTGCTTACCAATTGGGATGAGGCGCTTGGCGCAGGCCATTTAGAGCCCTGCACCCTGCCCGCGCTGCCGCACCCGCCCGAAGGACAGCCCGAACCCGCAGCGCGGCAATTCACCATTGGCAAAGAAGTGTGGATAGAGCGCGAAGACTTTGAAGAAGTGCCACCCAAGGGCTATAAGCGTTTGAGTCCGCCGCAAACCACCCCCGATGGCGTGACCAGCGCAGGCGCGGTGGTGCGCTTGAAAGGCGGCTTCGTGATCGAGTGCACCGGTTTTGCCAAGGATGTGCAAGGCGTGGTCACCGAAGTCCACGCCAAGGTGTTCCCTGAAACCAAAAGCGGCACGGCGGGGTCGGACAGCGTCAAAGCCAAAGGCGTGATCACTTGGGTGGGCGTGGCCGATGGTGTGAAAGCCGAGGTGCGCTTGTACGACCGCTTGTTCAGCGATCCACAGCCCGATGCGGGCGGCAAAGATTTCTTAGAGGCCTTGAACCCCCACAGCTTGCAAGTGGTGCAGGCCTATGTGGAACCTTCACTGCTGCAAGCTGCGCCAGACCAAAAATTTCAGTTTGAGCGGTTGGGGTATTTTGTGGCCGACCGCGTGGATCATTCTTCTGAGCATCTGGTGTTCAACCGTGCAGTTGGATTGAAAGACAACTGGGGTAAGTGAACCATGCCCACCATTGCCATCTTCTTCGGGATCATCGTGCGCATGTGGCACGACGACCACCCTCCACCGCACATTCATGTGGAATATCAAGGGTTT
>Ga0209550_10001727_pt1 | contig 20962 bp, 16 predicted proteins | sample LauGreSuBDMM15SN_2_FD_187567 | JGI IMG/M metagenome (GOLD analysis project Ga0209550, IMG submission 187567) | Freshwater lake microbial communities from Lake Michigan, USA - Su13.BD.MM15.SN (SPAdes) (version 5) | ecosystem: Environmental > Aquatic > Freshwater > Lake | place: Lake Michigan... | reverse complement strand
GTCCTATTACTTTCTATCCCTACGGAGCAACTTGAGCACATCATCACCAGTCGTAGCAGTAAACGACATCGGATCGGCCGCAGATTTTCTTGCAGCAATTGAAGGCACAATCAGAAATTTCAATGACGGCGACCTCGTCGAAGGAACCGTTGTACAAGTAGATCGCGAAGAAGTACTCCTTGATATCGGGTACAAAACTGAAGGTGTAATACCTTCCCGCGAACTTTCAATTCGCCACGATGCAGACCCAAATGACATTGTGAAGGTAGGCGATCGCATTGAAGCGCTCGTTCTACAGAAAGAAGATAAAGAAGGCCGCACTATTCTTTCAAAGAAGCGCGCACAGTACGAGCGCGCCTGGGGAGATATTGAAGGCAAGAAAGAGCGCGACGAAGTTGTCGTCGGAACAGTTATTGAAGTTGTTAAGGGCGGCTTGATCGTTGATATCGGTCTTCGTGGCTTCTTGCCAGCATCACTTGTTGAAATGCGTCGCGTCCGCGATCTAACACCTTACATCGGTAAGGAAGTTGAAGCTCGTATTATCGAACTCGATAAGAACCGCAACAACGTTGTTCTATCTCGTCGCGCATTCCTTGAGCAGACTCAATCTGAGTCACGCACGACATTCTTGAACCAGTTGCAAAAGGGTCAGGTTCGCACTGGCGTAATTTCATCAATCGTAAACTTCGGTGCATTCGTTGACCTTGGTGGCGTTGATGGTCTTGTTCACGTCTCTGAACTTTCTTGGAAGCACATCGATCATCCAGGCGAAGTTGTTGAAGTCGGCGATGAAGTAACCGTTGAAGTTCTCGAAGTTGATTTTGAGCGCGAACGTGTTTCACTTTCTCTCAAGGCGACTCAAGAAGATCCATGGCAGGCATTTGCCCGCACCCACACAATCAATCAGGTTGTTCCAGGCGTTGTTACAAAGCTGGTTCCATTCGGTGCATTTATTCGTGTTCACGAAGGCATCGAAGGCTTGGTTCATATCTCTGAACTCGCTGAACGTCACGTTGAAATTCCAGAGCAGGTAGTTGCAGTAGATGACAAACTATTTGTGAAGATCATCGATATCGATCTCGAGCGCCGCCGCATCTCACTATCACTTAAGCAAGCTAATGAAGGACATGAAGTCGAGATCGAAGCATTCGATCCGACTCAATACGGAATGGCTGCTCGTTACGATGCTGCTGGAAACTTCATCTACCCAGAAGGTTTTGATCCTGATACACAGGAATGGAAGCCCGGCTTTGATTCACAACGCGAAGAATGGGAACGTCAGTACCAAGAGGCACAGACTCGCTTCCTAGCGCACAAGAAGCAGAAGGCTGAAGCAAAGGCTGCTGATGCTGCTGCACCTGCTGCGGAAGAAGTTGTCGCTGAAGTCGCTGCTGAATAAAAAAAGTCATTAGGAAAAGGCTCACCTACGGGTGGGCCTTTTCTTATCCTCACAGATATCACCCGCGAGGTAGAGTTGGAGTTATGTTGATCGTCGCACTTACCGGAGGAATAGGCGCCGGTAAATCTCTGGTAGCGCAATATTTCTCTGATCTCGGTGCGCGTGTAGTTGATGCTGATCAGCTCGCCCGAGTTGCGATCGAACGCGGCAGCACTGGATTTGATGAAGTAGTTCTGCGCTTTGGTGAAAAGATTCTGCGCGATGGAGATATTGACCGTAAGGCGTTGGCTGAGATTATTTTCTCGGATTCGCAAGCGAAAGTAGATTTAGAAGCAATTGTCCATCCACGCATACGCGAACTCTTCGCCGAAGTTGTATTAGATCTACAACCTGAGGAAATCCTCATCTATGAGATTCCACTTCTAGCCGAAACTGGTTCCGCTAAGAATTTTGATTTAATTATTACCGTTGAGGCGGAGTTAGAAATTCGCAAAGAACGACTTCGTAAACGCGGGATGTTTATATCCGAAATCGAACGAAGAATCGCCAATCAGGCTGGCCGCGAAGAGCGAGAAGCGCTGGCTGATTATGTGATTATCAATGATGGAGATGAAGATCAGTTGCTGCGCGCTGTGGAAAACCTCTGGGAGGAAATACCGAGCCGAGCGAAGTAGGCTAGGAAAATGCGCCCGATCTCTGACCTGCAACGCAAGGTCGAACCCTTTCAGGTTATTAGCGACTATGTGCCTGCCGGAGATCAGCCACAAGCAATTGAAGAGATAGCGCGCAGGATTGATGCTGGAGTTGAAGATGTAGTTCTACTAGGAGCAACAGGTACCGGAAAATCGGCAACCACCGCTTGGTTGATCGAGCGCTTACAGAGACCGACGTTAGTTTTAGCTCCAAATAAGACTTTAGCTGCACAGTTAGCAAATGAGTTTCGCGAACTCTTGCCAAATAACGCAGTTGAATACTTTGTCTCATACTACGACTATTACCAACCCGAGGCATATGTTCCACAGACCGATACCTTCATTGAGAAAGATTCAAGCGTCAACGATGAGGTCGAGCGGTTAAGGCACTCGGCTACTAATTCATTATTGACGCGTCGAGATGTGATTGTAGTTGCGACAGTCTCTTGTATTTATGGACTTGGAACACCCCAGGAATATATCGATCGCATGATTCGCCTGAAGGTGGGCGATGAGATCGAGCGCAATAAGTTGCTGCGTAAATTTGTAGACGTGCAATACCAGAGAAACGATATGGCCTTCGAGCGGGGTACTTTCCGAGTTCGTGGCGACACAATTGAGATTATCCCGATGTATGAAGAACTGGCGATTCGGATCGAAATGTTTGGTGATGAGATCGAGAAGATTATGACGCTGCACCCGCTGACCGGTGAGATTCTGCGCGATGAGACTGAAATCTATATATTTCCAGCCACTCACTACGCCGCTGGCCCCGAGACAATGAAGCGGGCGATGGGGGAGATCCAAGATGAGTTGCAGATTCAGCTCAACTTATTTGAAAAACAGGGCAAGCTCCTAGAAGCGCAACGTTTAAAGATGCGCACGACTTTTGATCTGGAGATGATGGAGCAACTCGGTTTCTGCTCAGGTATCGAGAATTACTCAAGGCATTTAGATGGACGTGCACCAGGCTCTGCACCGAACTGTTTATTAGATTATTTTCCGGAAGATTTCCTATTAGTTATCGATGAGAGCCACGTGACTGTTCCGCAGATCGGTGCGATGTTTGAAGGCGATGCCTCCCGTAAACGCACACTGGTCGAGCACGGTTTCCGCCTTCCGAGCGCGATGGATAACCGCCCGCTGAAATGGCCCGAATTTTTGGATCGCGTGGGCCAGAAGTTATTCCTTTCCGCCACCCCCGGTAAGTACGAGATGGCGAAAGTTGAAGGCAATGTTGTTGAACAAGTGATCCGCCCAACTGGCCTGGTAGATCCAGCGATCATTATCAAACCGATAAAAGGTCAGATCGATGATCTCTTAAATGAGATAAATATCCGTGCCGAAAAGAACGAAAGAGTCTTGGTTACAACCCTGACAAAGAAGATGTCTGAAGATCTAACGGATTATCTGCAAGAACGCGGGGTTCGGGTGCGCTACCTACATTCTGAAGTCGACACCTTACGACGAGTTGAATTATTACGCGAGCTACGTACTGGCGAATACGATGTCTTAATTGGTATTAATTTACTACGCGAAGGTCTGGACTTACCTGAAGTTTCACTGGTTGCGATATTAGACGCTGATAAAGAAGGATTCTTGCGCTCTTCAACCTCGTTAATTCAAACGATCGGACGTGCCGCGCGAAATGTCTCAGGTGAAGTTCATATGTACGCCGATAATATTACTAAGTCAATGGCCCAGGCGATTGATGAAACCAATCGTCGCCGCGCAAAGCAAGTTTCTTATAACTTAGAACGTGGTGTAGATCCACAACCACTTCGCAAGAAGATTGCCGATATTACTGATCAGATCAACCGTGAAAGCGAAGATACTGAAGCGCTCCTAGCTCACGAAAAGGGTGGATCTAAGAAGATCGTTTCAACATCCGGTATTTACGACAAATCTTCGGCATCCCTGCCGCGCAAGGATTTGATCGCATTGATAGGCTCGCTCACCGATCAGATGCGCAATGCTGCAGCTGAACTTCAATTCGAGGTCGCTGCGCGTTTGCGTGATGAGATCAAATTGTTGAAGAAAGAGTTACGAATGATGGAAGAGGCCGGGGTTTGAGTATAGATAAATTGGTTGTGCGCGGAGCACGCGAACATAACCTAAAAAATGTCTCCATCGAACTTCCTCGCGATGCGCTAGTCGTTTTCACTGGGCTATCTGGTTCTGGAAAATCTTCGCTCGCTTTCGACACAATCTTCGCTGAAGGACAGCGCCGCTACGTTGAATCACTTTCTGCTTACGCACGTCAATTCTTGGGACAGATGGATAAACCAGATGTTGATTTCATTGAAGGCTTGTCACCTGCAGTCTCAATTGATCAGAAATCTACAAATCGAAATCCACGGTCGACCGTTGGAACCATAACTGAGGTTTATGACTATTTACGCCTTCTATTTGCGCGTGCTGGACGACCGCATTGCCCAAATTGTGGCAAGGCCGTGACTCGTCAATCACCACAGCAAATAGTGGATCAAATCCTCGACCTTCCTCCAACTACTAAGTTTCAGATTTTGGCTCCAGTAATCCGTGCACGTAAGGGAGAGTTTGTAGAACTCTTCACCGACTTGGTTACACAGGGATATTCGCGGGCAAGGGTTGATGGCGAAGTAGTTCAACTCTCCGATGCGCCAAAGTTAAAAAAGCAGGAGAAGCACACGATTGAAGTTGTTGTTGATCGTTTAACCGCAAAAGCCGAAAGCAAAACCCGTTTAACAGATTCGATTGAAACCGCTCTTCGCCTTGCCTCCGGAATTGTTGTATTGGATTTTGTCGATGCAAAAGGAGCAGATAAAGAACGCACCTACAGTGAACACCTGGCTTGCCACGATTGCGAGCTCTCCTTTGAAGAATTGGAACCGCGCTCTTTCTCATTTAACTCGCCGTTTGGCGCATGTGAGGAGTGTTCAGGAATTGGTACTAAAAAAGAGGTCGATCTAGATCTAATTATTCCTGATGACTCAATCTCAATTAATGATGGGGCGATTGCGCCGTGGTCTGGTGGTCAATCAGCAGATTACTTCCTGCGCTTACTAGAAGCTCTCGCTAAGGATCTGCCATTTTCGCTTGATATTCCGTGGAAGAAGATCTCAGTTAAAGCCCGCGAAGCAATCCTTAATGGATATGAATACGAAATTAAGATGAAGTACAAGGGTCGCTACGGGGCACGTAATTACGCAACTGGTTTTGAAGGCGTCATTCCCTTTATCCACCGCCGTCACGAAGAGACAGATAGCGATTACAGCCGTGATAAGTATGAGGCATATATGCGCGAGATCTCTTGCGAGAAGTGCAATGGGGCGCGGTTAAAGCCGGAAGTTCTTGCCGTAACAATTGGAGATAAAAACATCTCCGCAATATGCGAACTCTCAATTGCGGACTGTGCCGCCTTCTTAAATCAGATCAAACTAAATAAGCGTGAAGCCCAGATAGCTGAGCGCGTAATGAAAGAGGTTCATGCTCGCCTCGGGTTCTTATTAGATGTCGGCCTTGATTATTTATCGCTGGCTCGCCCTGCCGGTTCACTATCTGGTGGTGAAGCCCAGCGCATTCGCCTTGCTACTCAGATCGGCAGTGGCTTGGTCGGTGTTCTCTACGTACTGGATGAGCCTTCCATTGGCCTGCATCAACGTGATAATAAACGGCTAATTGAGACGTTGACTCGTCTACGCAATCTAGGGAACACGCTAATTGTTGTGGAACACGATGAAGAAACTATTCGCGCCGCAGATTGGATTGTTGATATTGGACCTGGTGCGGGCGAGCATGGTGGCAAGGTCGTTGTCTCAGGAAGTTATGAAGATTTAATCGCCTCCAAAGAGTCAATCACTGGCGCATATCTATCAGGGCGTAAATCTATTTCCATCCCAAAGCACCGCCGCGCAGTTGATCCAAAGCGCAAGCTTGTTGTCAAGGGCGCTAAGGAGAACAATCTTAAAGATATCGAAGTTGAAGTTCCCTTGGGAGTCTTTGTCTCTGTCACGGGCGTTAGTGGTTCAGGTAAATCGACGCTTATCAACGATATTTTATATACGACTCTGGCTAATAAATTGAATGGGGCACGTTTAGTACCTGGACGCCACCGCACTATTACGGGAATTGAGTTATTAGACAAAGTTGTTCACGTCGACCAATCTCCAATCGGACGTACGCCTCGCTCCAATCCAGCTACATATACAGGTGTATTCGACAAGATCCGCGCTCTCTTTGCCGAGACAACTGAAGCAAAGATCCGTGGATACCAACAAGGTCGTTTCTCATTTAATGTCAAGGGCGGGCGCTGTGAAAACTGTTCTGGCGACGGCACGATCACAATTGAGATGAACTTCTTACCTGATGTTTATGTACCTTGTGAAGTGTGCCATGGCGCAAGGTATAACCGCGAAACCCTAGAAGTCCATTACAAGAGTAAGACGATCGCCGAGGTTCTCAATATGCCTATCGAAGAAGCAAGCAGCTTCTTTGAATCAGTACCCGCTATTGCACGCTACTTAAAGACGCTCAGTGATGTCGGCCTTGGATATGTTCGATTAGGCCAATCGGCACCAACTCTCTCAGGTGGTGAGGCACAGCGAGTAAAGCTGGCTACCGAACTGCAACGTAGATCAACGGGTCGCACCATTTATGTCCTGGATGAGCCAACGACAGGGCTGCACTTTGAAGATGTAAATAAGTTATTAACGGTTCTGAACCGCCTGGTAGATACCGGAAACACAGTTGTCGTCATCGAACATAACCTTGATGTTATTAAGTCTTCCGACTGGGTTATCGATATGGGGCCAGAAGGTGGCTTTCGTGGTGGGAGAGTTATTGCAGAGGGAACGCCAGAAGATGTAGCAATGGTTAAGGAGAGTTACACCGGCCATTACTTAGGGGAGATTTTAGTGAGCAATCGGGCTCCCGCAAAGAAAAAAGCTGTCGTGAGATAGATGTCCGATCCCGCAAGTTATCGACCTAAAGAGATCCCTGAACTCCCCGGTGTTTATCGTTTTTATAATGGCAAAGATAAAGTTATCTATGTCGGCAAGGCAAAGAATTTAAAGAATCGCTTAACAACTTATTTTGGGGCAAATCTAGCTCGGAAGACCCATCGCATGGTGCACGAGGCGGTCCGCGTTGATTGGACGATTGTCGGCACAGAGCTAGAAGCCCTAGCCCTGGAATTCTCTTGGATTAAGCAGTATCAACCGACTTATAACGTTCAGTTTAAGGACGATAAGTCTTATCCATACCTGGCTATCTCAATGCAGGATGAATTTCCGCGCATCTTTATAACTCGCAAAGAGAAGCGAAAGGGCCTTAAATATTTCGGTCCTTATACAAATGCGTGGGCGCTAAGAAATACCTACGAGGTACTTCTAAAGGTCTTTCCAGTTCGTTCTTGCAGTGAAGGAAACTTCAAACGAGCCCAGCGCAGTAAGAGACAATGTTTATTGGGGGATATCGGAAAGTGCGCCGCTCCTTGTGTGGGATGGGTTAGCCCAGAAGAGCATCGCGAAATAGCGGTAAAGCTTGATGCCTTTATGGAGGCCGGCATGGAAGATATCCTTCCTAAACTTCGTGAAGAGATGGATCTGGCAGCGACTCGCGAAGAGTTCGAACGCGCAGCACGGATACGTGATCAGATTGAATCTTTTGAAAAGGCGCAAAGATCTACGCAAGGAAACCTCTCTGATGATCTAGATGGTGATTTCATTGCCATTCATGAAGAGGGCCTTCACGCCGCCGGTTCAATTTTTATGGTGCGTCGCGGATCAATCAAAGGTTCAAGATCTTGGATAGTTGATCAAGAGCGCGCGCTTGAGGGAGATGATCAAGTGGCATCGCTCTTCTTCTCGATTTACAACGGGGCGGCACCTGCTGATATTCCAAGTGAGATATTTTTAAATCGCGAACCAAATGATCAAGTCGCCTTGGAGGCGTGGTTAAGTGGAATACGTGGTGCGAAAGTGGCGATAAAAGTGCCGCAGCGTGGCGAAAAAGTGGAGCTCTTACAGACTGTAGATCGCAACGCACATTACGCTTTAATTCAATTTCTAAGTAAACGAGCTACCGATGCAGCGGTGAGCGGTAAAGCGCTCTTAGAGATTGAAGAGCAGTTGCAACTAAACCGTACGCCGCTTCGAATCGAGTGTTTTGATATTTCTAATATTTCTGGAACATCGGTCGTGGCATCTATGGTCGTTTTTGAGGATGGGTTGGCTAAGAAGAGTGAATACCGTCGCTTTATAATCGATACCACCACAGCATCTGATGACACGCGCGCAATGCACCAAGTAATAACCCGCAGGATGAAGCGCTTGTTAAATGATCGCGCCGCAGATGAATCTGACGTGGCAGAGATAGGGGGCAAGTTAAGCAAGTTCTCCTATCCACCACAGTTAATTGTTGTTGATGGGGGAGCGCCGCAAGTTGCGGCGGCCCAACGCGCCTTAGATGAATTGGGAGTAAGTGATGTTGCGCTCTGTGGGCTAGCCAAGCGTTTAGAAGAAGTTTGGCTGCCGCGTAATTCTGATCCGTTAATTCTGCCGCGCACGAGTGAAGGAATGTACTTACTACAGCGAATTCGCGATGAAGCCCATCGCTTTGCAATTACCTTCCACCGATCACGCCGTTCCAAGGTGATGTTGGAATCCGTCCTTGATGATATTCCGCAGATGGGCCGTTCGCGCCGCGCCGCTTTATTAGAACGCTTCGGTTCAGTCGCTGCTTTACGGAAAGCGAGTTTGATCGAGTTGGCGCTGACTCCGGGCATTGGCGAGAAGATCGCCGAAGTAATCTTTGATCACCTGCAGCGCCAACGCGAGAGTTCTGAGGTGCAAGGCGTTGATATGCAGACAGGGGAGATCCTATGAATTTAGCGATCCTTGACAGTGCAGGCAGAATATAGCCATGGCCAATAAAGAGTTATTGATCGTAACCGGAATGTCTGGCGCGGGACGATCGACGGTGGCCCACGCTCTGGAAGATCTCGGTTGGTATGTAGTCGATAACTTACCGCCTGCGCTTTTGCCCGAACTTGCGACGCAGACCAATAGTTCTGAGATTGCATCTCTCGCTGTCGTAGTAGATGTTCGCGGAGGAAAGTTCTTCGATACTTTAAATAATTCGCTACAAATGCTTAAAGGCAATGGTGTTGCCTACCGCCTTCTATTTTTAGATGCAACTGATCAATCGCTAGTGCAACGCTTTGAATCTACTCGTCGACCACATCCGCTGCAGGGTAAGGATCGCATTGTCGATGGCATTGAACGGGAACGCGCCAAGGTAGAAGAGCTGCGCTCCCAGTCTGATGTCGTGATTGATACCTCAAATTTAAATGTGCATCAGCTAGAAAAGCGAGTGGGTGAAATATTTTCCGCCGGAATGCTAGATGCGATACGAATCAATGTTCTCTCTTTTGGCTACAAGTACGGAATCCCAGTAGATGCCGATCTGGTCTTAGATTGTCGCTTTATTCCCAACCCACATTGGATCCCTGAACTGCGGCCATTGACCGGGCTAACGGTGGAAGTTTCTAAGAAAGTCTTAACCAGTGAGGGTGTTACCGAATTCGTAAAGAGTTATGTCTCTGTGATCCGACAGATGATGCCGGGATACCTTCGTGAAGGAAAGAAGTATGTAACTATCGCCATCGGGTGTACCGGTGGAAAGCATCGCAGCGTTGCAATCGCTGCCGAAATTGCGCGCCAACTATCTTCAGATCCATCAGAAATAGAAATTTCAGCACACGCAACCCATCGTGATGTTGGTCGTGAATGAGTGGACGTAACCCTCGCGTAGTTGCGCTAGGTGGTGGCCACGGATTGGCCGCAACGCTATCCGCGTTGCGAGGAATTACTTCAGAGATAACAGCAATTGTTACCGTTGCTGATAACGGCGGCTCCAGCGGACGTCTTCGCGATGAATTTTCGATCATTCCACCGGGAGATTTGCGGATGGCACTTGCTGCTCTTTGTGGTGATGATGAATGGGGCCGTAGTTGGGCTGAGATTATGCAATATCGCTTTGCAAGCAACGGTCCGCTAGATGGCCACGCAGTCGGCAATCTCTTACTAGCTGCGCTTTGGAATAAAGGCGAGGACCCAGTTGCTGGATTAGATCGCGTTGGCGCACTCTTAAAAGTTATCGGTCGAGTATTACCAATGTCGAAAGAGCCGTTAGATATTGAAGCGACTTTTACTAACTCAACTGGAAGATTTATCGTAAAAGGCCAAGTGGAAGTTGCTACAGCGAAAGGGCGTCTGGAATCTTTAAGACTTCATCCAGAAAACCCAGTGGCACATGAAGAATCTTTGGCAGCGATTCAAGCGGCCGATTGGATAGTTATGGGCCCTGGCTCTTGGTTCTCCAGCGTCTTGCCCCATTTACTAGTACCAGAACAACGTCAAGCGCTAATTGATTCCAGGGCGAAGAAATTTTTAATTTTAAATTTGGATTCGGCGAGCGTCAGCGGGCAAACTTTTAATTCAGGGGAGTTTTCGGGATATACCCCGCTCGAACATATTAAAATCTTGCAGAAATATGCTCCGGGCCTGCACTTTGATTATCTAATTGCAGATGAGAGCCTAGATTTACGGGGCGATGAGATGGAGGAACATCTTTCAAGTACAGGTGGAGAGTTATTGGCTGAAGATTTACGTGATAGCGCGACGTTAATTCATCACAGCTCTAAAAAATTGACCTCGCTTTTCGCGCACATTTCCAGCAAAACCCTGCTTGGATAAGCCCATGGCAATGACCGCAGCAGTCAAAGACGAACTCAGTCGTCTCTCAGTAACCAAACCTTGCTGTCGTAAAGCCGAAGTATCTTCGCTTCTGCGCTTTGCTGGTGGTTTGCATATCGCAGTAGGAAAAGTTGTGATTGAGGTAGAGCTCGATACCTCGCAGAGCGCGCGCCGCCTTAAAAAAGATATTGCAGATATTTATGGCCACGATAGCGATTTAGCAGTTCTCTCATCGAGCGGTTTGCGCAAAGGAAGTAGATACGTTGTAAGAGTTATCGAAGCTGGAGATTCGTTAGCGCGTCAGACTGGTTTAATCGATAGCAATGGACGTCCTGTTCGAGGACTTCCACCACAAGTTGTGGCAGCTAATATTTGTGATGCTGAAGCTGCTTGGCGCGGTGCTTTCATCGCACATGGTTCACTTACCGAACCCGGTCGATCATCCTCACTTGAGATAACTTGTCCAGGGCCTGAAGCCGCGCTTGCTCTAGTCGGTGCGGCTAGACGTTTAGGAATTGCCGCCAAAGCACGCGAAGTTCGTGGAGTAGATCGCGTAGTAATTCGCGATGGCGATGCGATTGGTGTTCTTCTGACGCGTTTAGGCGCGCACGAAAGCGTCCTAGCTTGGGAAGAGCGAAGGATGCGTCGCGAAGTTCGGGCGACTGCTAATCGCCTGGCAAATTTCGATGATGCAAATCTTCGTCGTTCAGCGCGCGCCGCTGTTGCAGCCGCTGCTCGCGTTCAGCGCGCTATGGAAATTTTAGGGCCAACGATTCCGGATCATTTAAAAGAGGCTGGTGAGTTACGAATTAGCCATGGCCAAGCAAGCTTGGAAGAACTCGGCTCACTTGCATCGCCACCAATGACAAAAGATGCGATCGCCGGACGAATTCGTCGACTCTTAGCGATGGCGGATAAGCGCGCAGGCGAACTCGGTATTCCTGATACTGAAGCCGGCCTTTCACCAGATCTTCTCAATTAGTTAATCTCATTGAGCGTAATTCCTACGCGTAGGTAAGGTTGCGTGGCTGGTAAGATTAACGACGACCCCAACGATGTGGCAGTTTATTTGCCGTATACCCATCTGGTGCTAATGATTTTGGCAGCGGGTCCTTACACTTCTAAAGCGAGGTTTTCACGTGATTAATGTTGGAATTAATGGATTTGGACGAATTGGCCGCAACTTCTTCCGTGCCGCACTCACCAACCCGGATATAAATATCGTAGCTATCAACGACCTAACCGATAACGCCACCTTGGCTCATCTCTTAAAGTATGACTCAATCTTGGGGCGGTTAGGCCTAGAAGTTACTTATACCGAAGACACCATCACTGTTGGTGGCAAGACCATGAAAGTATTTGCAGACCGTGATCCAGCAAATCTTCCTTGGGCTTCCGTAAAGGCCGATATCGTTATTGAATCAACTGGCCACTTCACTAAAGCCGCAGATGCAAAGAAGCACATCTCAGCAGGTGCCAAAAAGGTAATCATTTCTGCTCCAGCATCTGATGAAGACATCACAATTGTTATGGGTGTAAATCACGATAAGTACGACCCAGCGAGCCATCACGTTATCTCTAACGCATCTTGCACAACTAACTGCTTGGCACCAATGGCTAAGGTTCTTCAGGACAATTGGGGAATTGTTAAGGGCTTAATGACCACCATTCACGCCTACACGAATGATCAGGTAATCCTTGACTTCCCTCATAAGGATCTTCGCCGCTCACGAGCTGCAGCAACAAATATGATCCCAACATCTACAGGGGCTGCAAAGGCGATCTCTTTAGTTATGCCAGAGTTAAAGGGCAAACTTGATGGATATGCAATGCGCGTTCCAGTTCCAACTGGATCTGCAACTGATTTAACTGTGGAACTCGCAAAGGAAGCAACTGCGGCAGAGATCAATGCTGCAATGAAAGCTGCCGCCAATGGCGCACTGAAGGGATACCTTTCATATACCGAAGATCCTATAGTTTCCTCAGATATCGTCACCGATCCTTCATCTTGTATCTTCGACTCTGGCTTAACCAAGGTAATCGGAAATCAGGTAAAGATTGTTGGTTGGTATGACAATGAATGGGGTTACTCAAACCGCTTGGTTGACCTGGTAGGTCTTGTTGGAAAATCTCTCTAATTTAGATGGGAGATTCTGCAATTAATCATCTGCAAAGTTTTGATGTAGCCGGCAAGCGAGTATTCCTTCGCTGTGATCTAAACGTTCCCTTAAAGGATGGGAAGATCACCGACGATGGACGCATTCGCGCCTCGCTGCCGACTATCAAAACACTTTTAGCAAATGGCGCGAGCTTGGTAATCGCCGCGCATCTAGGACGACCAAAAGGTGAAGCAAAACCAGAACTTTCGTTAGCGCCAGTTGCGATGCGTTTAACAGAGCTTCTTGGCACTCAAGTGATCTTTGCAGGTGCAGTAACAGGTGCAGATGTAACCGCTAAAGCGCAGGCGCTTAAAAGTGGTGAGATTCTATTATTGGAAAATATTCGTTTCTCAGCCGCTGAAACTTCGAAAGAAGAGGAAGCGCGATTTGCATTTGCAAGAGAGTTAGCAGATCTGGCTGATCTATATGTAGGAGATGGCTTTGGAGCGGTTCACCGCAAACATGCCTCCGTCTTTGATCTACCAAAGCTCCTGCCACGTGTTGCCGGAACGCTAGTAGCCGCAGAAGTCGAAGTTTTAAAGAAGTTAACACAGAACCCAGAGCGCCCCTATGGCGTGGTCCTTGGTGGTGCAAAAGTCTCTGACAAGATAGGCGTTATCTCTAACTTGCTTAGCAAAGTAGATGTTATGGCGATCGGCGGGGGAATGGTCTTTACATTCTTAGCCGCACAAGGCAAGGAGATCGGTTCTTCACTAGTTGAAAAAGATTTAATTGAAACGGTGCGGAATTTAATCAAAGAAGCAGCCGCTTCTGGCGTGACCTTGGTACTGCCAACGGATATTGTCGTAGCACCCAACTTTGCAGCAGATTCACCAGCTACTTTGGTAAGCGCCGATGCAATCCCTGCAGATCAGATGGGGTTGGATATCGGACCAGAATCAGCAGCAGCATTTGCATCCGCGATCCGTGGTTGCAAGACGGTTTTTTGGAATGGGCCGATGGGCGTATTTGAGTTTCCTGCATTTGCTAACGGGACAAAGGTTGTGGCACAAGCGTTAACTGAAGTATCCGGAATATCTGTGGTCGGCGGCGGTGATTCTGCTGCGGCGGTGCGCGCGCTAGGTTTTGCCGATAGCGACTTTGGTTACATTTCAACTGGCGGCGGCGCTTCCTTGGAATACTTGGAAGGCAAAGAACTTCCGGGGCTAACGGCGCTAGGCCTTTAATAAGTAATTTTCACATTAGTATTGTTGCAGTGTCTATTTAAGAACTATTAAAAGGAGCAGATAATGCGTAAGCCGCTAATGGCAGGTAATTGGAAGATGAATCTAAATCATCTAGAAGCGATTGCTGTTGCCCAGAAGTTGGTCTATTCGTTGGGGGATAAAGATTACGACGCAGTCGACGTTGCGATAATTCCACCATTTACCGATATTCGCTCAATTCAAACTATGATCGATGGCGATCGTCTGCGCCTGCTATACGGTGCGCAAGATATTTCTCCTGAAAGTAGCGGTGCCTTTACCGGCGACATCTCTGGCCATATGTTGGCAAAGCTCGGGTGTACCTTTGTCGTTATTGGCCATTCTGAGCGCCGTGCAATCCATAAAGAAGATGATGCCCTGGTAAATCGTAAGATCAAGGTGGCACTCGCTAATGAGTTAACGCCTATTTTCTGCGTTGGCGAAGAGTTGGCAATCCGTGAATCAGGTGCGCATGTTTCGCATGTCATCCGACAAATCCGCGCTGGTTTAGAAGGATTTACTAAGCCAGAGTTGAAGAAGATTGTGATCGCGTACGAACCAGTTTGGGCGATCGGAACCGGCAAGACTGCAACCCCGGAAGATGCACAAGAAGTTTGTTCTGCTATTCGCGAAGAGATCGGTTCAATCGGGTCTGGTGATATCGCAGCCAATATGCGCATCCTTTATGGTGGCTCTGTTAAATCTTCAAATATCTCCGAGATTATGAAGCAGGCCGATGTGGACGGTGCGCTTATCGGGGGAGCGAGCCTAGATCCGGAAGAATTGGCGAAGATCGCCAAGTTCTACGCAGTAGAAAGCGCCTAAGGCTCGCTGGGAATCTAGTATCCTTACCGCCTATCTCCATCCAAAACATTAGGGGTTATAAATCGTGGCTCTAGCTCTCTCAATCTTGTTAGTCATCACTAGTCTCGTGATGATTTTGCTCGTTCTTCTCCACAAAGGTAAAGGCTCAGGCCTCTCTGATCTATTCGGCGGCGGAATGTCATCTAATTACGGTGGTTCATCTGTCGTTGAAAGAAATCTAGATCGCATCACAATCGTTGTTGGTGGAATTTGGTTCGGCGGCGTTGTCGCGCTCAGTCTTGTTTTGAAGGGTTAAAAAATGGCAAGTGCAATTCGCGGAAGCCGTGTCGGCGCTGGCCCAATGGGCGAGGCCGAGCGTGGAGATCAAATTGAACGTGCCACCGTCTCATATTGGTGCGGTAACGGACACGAAGTACGTCCCTCATTTGCTGTTGAAGAGACTGTAGTTATACCCGCTGAGTGGGATTGTCCAAAGTGCGGGCTACCTGCTGGTCGCGATCGTAATAATCCACCAAAGGCTGTAGTAAATATTCCTTACAAAACTCATTTAGCTTATGTAAAAGAGCGTCGTAGCGACACAGAGGGTGCCAAGATTCTCGAAGATGCCTTACGTAAACTTCGCGGAGATGATGAGTAGCTAAAGCGCTTTAGCAGCCTTTATTAGTTGAGCTATACCCGCACTTCGTTCTAGCAAGTTTAGTCTTAGGAGCGGGTATTTTCTCGCGCCGAGAGCGTGGAAATCACCAACTGCTTGAGCCATAAGAAGAGTGGCAAAGTCAAAGTCGCGACCAGGAACAGCAAAGTTTCTTTTATTCGCACCAGTGATTTGTAAAAATGTCCCGTTCTGTTGTCCGCCTTTATGGAACTGCCCAGTGGAGTGGAGAAACCTTGGCCCCCATCCAAAAGTAACCGGTCGCCCAGATTTTTCAGACAGAATTCTTCGCAGTTCAGTAATTGCTACATCATCTCTACGATCTAAGTAAGCCATGATTGCGATATATCCATCAGAGTCTGTGGTTGCAATCAAATTCTTTAACGCTGCTGTTAGCGTATTACCGTCTCCAAATATTTCAACACCCTCGTCAGTTGCCGAAGGATGTAGCAGTGGCAATTTGTTATCCCACTCTTTTAAAACCGCTGATGTCGCCTCTTTCGCCTCGGTGACATTTGGTTGGTTGAAGGGATCAACTTCAAGTGCGGCCCCCATCAGCGCAGTTACCCATTCCCAGAAAAGAAAATGCTCACCTAGTTCGGCGCTAACGCTTAGCTCTGCACCTGGTGCAAAAGCGATGGAGAAGGCTCCACCACCTGCTGCCTCAGTAAAATTCTCCGTCGCAATTGGCAAGCGCCCGATTTGATCCTTACCAGTTGATTCTGCGATTAATTGTTCGATCCAATCTGATAAACCTGGAAATTTTGATCCAAAGTCAGTAAACCCCAAATATTGTTCGTTCTGCGTTAAGAGCAGATAAGCAACATCTAAAACAGGCGATGGGTCACTAATTAACTGCGCGCGACAGTCTCCAGCCTGATCTAAAAGTATTGAGGCATCTACGCCCATTAATGTCGCTGGGGTTAAACCAAATGCGGTGAGAGCGCTAAAGCGGCCTCCGACCTTGGGATCAGCGTTGATGACGGTAAATCCTTTTGCCCTCGTATCTATATCTAGCGGCGATCCCGGATCTGTCACAAATAAAATATGAGCTGTTGGATGTAATTTCGCATTTCGCAAGTGGCCTTCAAAGAAGGCGCGTTGTGAAGCAGTTTCAATTGTTGATCCGGATTTGGAGCTAACGATCACGAGCAATTTCTCAGGAGAACCAGTTATAGCGTGAGCCAAATAGTCCGGATCAGTGGAGTCCAAGATAAAGATCTCTTTGCCATAACTCTTTGCAATAACTTCTGGAGCAAGAGATGATCCACCCATTCCGCACAGAACTAGATTGTCGCACTCTCTAAACTTTGCAGCTACTGCATCAAGAATCGGAAGTAATGGGCGAGAACTTTCATCTAGATCTACCCAGTTAAGTCTTACCGCTGCTTCAGTCGCCGCCGCTGCCCCCCAAATGGTGGGATCCTTTTTAACCAGCCTGGGATGAGCGGCGGCAAGTGCTAAGTAGATCGGATCTTGGCGATCGATTTTACGAAGAGCAGGCCCAGATAATGTGATCATTGCTTAAGCGCTGCTTCGATCTTTGCAACGATTACATCTGCACCAAATCCGAACTCGGAAAATAACTTGGTCGCCGAAGCCGAGGCACCATAGTGTTCTAACGAGATAGCGATTCCGCTATCTCCGATGTACTCGCGCCAGCCTTGCGCGATACCGGCTTCGATACTTACCTTTAACCGTACTGCCTTAGGCAAGACGCTCTCTTGGTAGGCCGCGCTCTCTTGCGCAAACCACTCTAAGCAAGGTGCGCTTACTACACGGGCGGCTATTGATTTCGTGGCCAGCGCGTTCTGCACCTCGATGGCAACTGAAACTTCTGACCCGGTCGCAATAATCACAACGTCAGCGGTTGTCGGGGAATCTTTAAGAATATATGCGCCTTTATTTACCAGGGACTCAGAACCGTGTGGGGTGCGATCAAATACCGGCAAGTTCTGGCGCGAGAGCAATAAACCGACTGGCTTACGGCGAAGCAAGATCGCCTTCCAGGCTTCGCGAACTTCATTGGCATCTGCTGGTCGGATAACTGCAAAATTTGGAATCGCACGCAAAGTCGCCAAATGTTCGACTGGTTGGTGGGTCGGCCCATCTTCGCCAAGTCCAATTGAATCGTGGCTCCAAATAAAGATACTTGGAAGATCCATAATCGCTGCCAACCGAACTGCTGGACGCATGTAGTCGCTAAATACAGCAAAGGTTCCACCGAAAGTCTTTGATAAACCGTGAAGTGCGACGCCATTTAAGATTGAACCCATCGCGTGTTCGCGGATACCGAAGTGGATCATTCGCCCGTAAGGATTGGCACCCACCATTTTACTGCTGGCAGGCAAGAAGGATCCTGCGCTATTGATCATGGTGTTGTTACTACCTGCTAAATCAGCGGAGCCACCCCAGAATTCAGGAAGCACTTTGGCAAGAGCCGCTATTACTTCACCGGAAGCTTTGCGAGTTGCTACATCTTTACCTGCCGAATATTGCGGAAGATCGGTATCCCAACCTTTAGGTAGCTCACCACTAATCAAGCGCCGCAATAACTTTGCGCGCTCTGGATTTGCGCTCTGCCAAATGGCAAATTTCTCATTCCAACTCTTACGCGTGGCAGCACCTCGTGCTTTTACCTGACGCACGTGTGCGAGAACTTCCGCCGGCATTGCAAAATGCTCATCTGGATTTAGCCCCAGTAATTTTTTAGTTTCGACAATCTCTTCTGCGCCAAGGGCTGAGCCGTGGGATTCAGCGGTATTGCGCGCCTTAGGAGCAGGCCAAGCAATTATTGATTGCATCCGGATTAAAGTTGGTTTCACCGTCTCTGATTTCGCAGCGACCATCGCGGCATCCAATTGAATTAAATCAACTCGACCATCAGCTACAGCTGATACATCAATAACGTTCCATCCATATGCGCGATAGCGCGCAGAGACATCTTCGGTAAATGCAATGTGAGTGTCGCCTTCAATTGAGATGCGATTGTCGTCGTAGACCACTTTTAAATTACCGAGTTCTTGTGTGCCGGCTAGTGATGAAGCTTCGCTACTGACACCTTCTTGCAGATCTCCATCTGAACAGAGAACCCAGATATTGTGATCAAAGAGCGATGAGTTAGCGGGAGCATCTGGATCTAAAAGCCCGCGCTCGTATCGAGCAGCCATCGCCATTCCGACTGCAGTGGCAACGCCCGCTCCCAATGGACCGGTGGTCATTTCAACGCCTGCAGTATGCCCAAATTCTGGATGTCCAGGTGTTAGCGAATTCCAAGTACGGAAGGCTTTTAAATCTTCCATCTCTAAGCCATAACCGCTGAAGAAGAGTTGGGTGTAGAGAGTTAGTGATGAATGTCCGCAAGAGAGCACAAAGCGATCGCGCCCCAACCACTTTGGATCAGAAGGGTCGTGAATTAAATGGCGTTGAAATAAATTGTAGGCAACTGGTGCAAGCGACATTGCGGTACCTGGATGTCCGTGTCCCGCCTTTTGCACAGCATCCATAGCGAGTGCGCGGGCATATACAACAGCGCGATCATCAATCTCTGACCAATTTTCTAAATTACTCATTAAGAATTTTCTCCCAATTTTGATGATGGAGTATCGACCGGGGAAGTAGTGATCGCTAATCGGATGCGCCACGCTGCGATCCAAACGAGAGTTGCCCCCAACAGATGCGCAGCTACGAGTATTTCAGGTATTCCCGTGAAGTATTGGATATAACCGATCGCGCCTTGCGCAAGGGCTATGGCGGTAAATATGAGTATTCGGCGATGGTGCAATGGATTTGAGCGGGCCGCTACATAAAGTGCGAGAGTAAGTCCAAGAAGAGCAATTACTGCATCAGCATGGAGCACAGCAACAGCGCGGATATCGAAAGCAAAGCGTTGCGCTTGTTCATCACCGGCATGGGGTCCACTTCCAGTGACCACAGTGCCTAAAATGATAACTATAAATGTCAGCCAGATATGAGTTTTCGAAAGAATTGCAGTGATTTTATCTGGAGGCTTTACTCGTTGTATTGGGTATTCACGTCGCTCATAAAGTGATGAAGCACCGGCGATTAAGATAATCGAAAGAAGGAGATGGCCCGCGACAGGCAGCGGATGTAGATCGGTGAGGACGGTAATTCCACCAAGCACTCCTTGCCCTAAAATTCCGAGAACTTGTCCAACTGCAAGTAGCCGTAGATCCTTGCGTTTTTTAAATAAGACATGCGCTAATACAGCGAGAGCTACTGCGACTAAAGCAAAGGTGAGTAAACGGTTTCCAAATTCAATCCACGCATGCAATTGGCCTTCCGCCTGATAGGGCACCGGTGTGTAAGAACCCGGCGTGCATTCTGGCCAAGTTGGGCAACCGAGCCCTGAGCCGGTCAGGCGCACTGCGCCTCCAGTGATCACCAACCCCGCCTGTAAGACCAGCAAAACTCCATATAGGCCCCGGCGCAATTTCATGGGCTAAGAGTAAGACCTCAAACGCTCACTCTGAGTGGAAAGTGGGAGCGAATTACGACACAATAGTGTTGTGAAATTAGATGGAGCACCGATCCTAAAGGGTAGCGACGATCCGCGTACGCGCGATGCCGTCGCCCGCTCCATCCTGGAGAACGGACCCTCAACAGCTGCCGCACTTGGCCAACGTTTAGGTTTAACTCCGGCAGGTATTCGCCGCCACTTAGACCTTCTTACCGCCGATGGAATCTTGGAGGCGCGCGAACCACGTATCTCATCAACGCGCGGTCGCGGTAGACCTTCCAAGGTATTTGTGATGACTGATGATGGCCGTGAAAAATTTGAACATTCTTACGATGACCTCGCAGTCGCAGCGCTCAAGTTTATGGCAGCACAATCTGGAGATCATTTAGTAACTGCTTTTGCCAAATCTCGCGCCGATGATATTGAACGTAAGGGAGCGATTGCAATTGCGAAGAGTGCAAATAAATCAAGCGCTTTAGCATCTTTCTTAACTGAACAGGGCTATGCCGCAAGTGTTGAGGTGCGTGCAACTGGTGAAGAGATCTGTCAACACCATTGCCCAATCGCACACGTCGCCTCTGAATTTCCCCAACTCTGCGAAGCAGAGACCGAAGCCTTCTCTAAATTGCTCGGTACACATGTTCAACGTTTAGCCACTATCGCCCACGGTGATGGTGTTTGCACCACATATATCCCGAATATCCCAACCAAAGAACCACTAACAGCCGGAAAGGCGCGGTCATGACAACTGCACATCCAGAACTCGACGGACTCGGAAATTACGAATACGGCTGGGCCGACGGTAACGATGC
>Ga0209550_10001726_pt1 | contig 20962 bp, 19 predicted proteins | sample LauGreSuBDMM15SN_2_FD_187567 | JGI IMG/M metagenome (GOLD analysis project Ga0209550, IMG submission 187567) | Freshwater lake microbial communities from Lake Michigan, USA - Su13.BD.MM15.SN (SPAdes) (version 5) | ecosystem: Environmental > Aquatic > Freshwater > Lake | place: Lake Michigan... | reverse complement strand
CAGCAGATCGAAGCGTTCGTCGAGCATTACAACCATCAGCGCTATCACGAGAGCCTGAACAACGTCACACCTGCCGATGCCTACTTCGGCAGGGCGCAATCCGTCATCCAACAACGAGAAAGGATCAAGCGACAGACTATCGAATATCGGCGCTTGCAACACCGCAAGCTCGCCGCCTAATATCAACCCAACTGATGAGGTCAATGCTCCGCTAATTTACGCAGCAATCAGTGCCAAATGTTCTGACGACGGACACGCATCGTTTAGACCCCGGCTGGTTGGCACGATGACTGACCCTAGCTATATGGCCAGCCATGCCTCGACGAGGATTTGGGCTCAGGCGAGACGGAGCCTTCCACTCATCCCTTGACCCTCGTCAGGCTCACGAAAGCCTGAACGCACGGGAATTGGGTCCGTTACGGCGAGCCTGTGCTCACATTTTTCAGCGTTGGCATTGACATGTAAAATAATCTACTTACATGTAGACAGGTAATTAATGCAGTTTAAACCTGATCTAGGTAAAGAGCTAATGTTTCCAGAAATTCTCTACATCGCGCGCTTGTCCGTCGGTTGGATGACCAGATGAGCGCAAGTTTACCTTTGCGCGGGGTTCGGGTGATTGAGCTGTGCTGGGTTTGGTCAGGTCCTTTGCTTGGCCAATTGCTTGCAGATCTTGGTGCCGAGGTTATTAAGATTGAGTGGTTCAAACGCTACGATCTTTATCGCACGCGCGGCGTCGAACGGCTTGAGGGTAAATATCCGGAAGAACTTCGACGTGAGATGTCGCAATCCTTTCATGGACTTAACCGTAATAAAATTGGTGTCACCCTCGATCTGAAGGATGATGACCATCGCGATTCCATGCTGGAACTGGTAAAGAAATCCGACATCGTTATTGAAAATTTCACCGTAGGAACGCTGGAACGCCTCGGTATTGGGTTTGACACGCTGATTGCCGCCAATCCAAAGATCCTTCTTCTCTCATTAGCCGGGTTCGGTGCGACTTCCATGCTTGCCAACATGCGTGCTTATGGCCTGGCATTGTCGTCTTTGTCAGGTTTGGAAGCCGGTGTTGTCGATTCTCGAGACGGAAGCTTTTTGGGGTCTCCGACTTTTGTCTCCTCCGACCCCAATGCAGCAAGTTACGGTCTTTTGACAGCGATCGCGGCTATCCTCGATGTCCGATGCTGCGGTAAAGGCGCCCATGTGGAGCTATCGCAACTCGAAGCGGCTGGCCATGTCGGGGCCGACGACGATGAAAGTCTGATCGAACTTGCAAAAGAGTTGGGGCTTGACCCGAAACTGCCATCATCTTCTACAGATATTGTCTCGACGGGCGACGGACAGCATCTATGCATAGAATGGCAAGGGCGGTTCGGTCTCCATGCCTTCCAACTATTGGCCAAGATGGCCGGATCGCAAACTGCTGACGAGGCACTCATAGCATTCGAACGCGCCGGCGCGCGCGGCGTTCGTGTTATCGAGAAACCCGCCGAATTCGGTGCCGGATCGGCGAATGAAGGCACTCTAATTCCTACCATCCACCCTGTCAGCGGCCCGGAGAACATCGTAGCGGCACCTTGGTGGATAGATGGTCGACGACCTCTCCTTCGCAAGACTGCGCCCACCTTGGGTGAAGGCAATGCCTATGTCCTCGGTAAGCTGCTGGGTTGGCCATATCACCGCTACGCTAGCCTTGGCCAAAATCTAGCCAACAAAGGAGAGCGCTGATGACTGCCGATTTTGCTATGCTGGGTCAGGAACGGCTTCTCAGTGTTGGTGACAACCACTTTGTTATCGTCGGAACTAACCGAGCGGTACTTCATGCTGCGTGCTGGCTTCGCGAACTTGGGAATGTGTTGACTGGCGCGGCTTCGTTGGATGCCGCTAGGGCGATCGAGCCAACTCCGCTCGCCTTGTTAATTGCCGGCGACACTATCTTACCTGACACGCGCGGCGAGGACGAAAAGAGCGCTACCGAGATCGTACTTTGGGACTATGAGGTGGGTCGGCCTGGAGTGGGCGATCTAGCGTGCGCGATTTCGGGTGTTTCTACAGTGATCGGCCCTGCCGACGGAGCGCCGGGGCTCATGCCCGCAAAGATCCCCGAGAAATGGGTCGGCCTTTATGGCGCCAGCTTGGCCCTGTCGTTAAAAATTGCCGAGACATCTTCCAAACCTTCTTTACCGAGGCGCATTGATGTTTCAGCGGCCGACATTCTGCGCGCATTTGCCGAGCAAAATTCGGGCAATCATGCGGGCGTGCCATATGGCTGGTCGCGTAACGGTAGGACCACGGTTGAACATGGCGGCGTCTTTCCTCAAGGCTTCTTCCCCTGCAAAGACGGGTTCATCGCCATTCAGGCCAGATCACGCACCGATTGGCGGGCCATCTTAACCGCGCTTGGTGATCCAGAATGGTCAAAGGATCCCGAATTTGAAAGCCCCTTTAAATTGTCCGAAGACGATTCCCGTGTGGCGCCGCTGCTCGTCGGAGAATTGATGCAGCGCGAACGCCGAGATTTGCTCGGTTTGGCGATGAGCACCGGCGCGCCGATGGCTCCCGTTATATCCCTCGACGAGGCAAAGGAATGGAATATTTTTCGACCTAATTTCTTCGATAGCCAAGGAGCCCCCCGTCCACCCTATGTCCTACGCCGGACGCAGGAAGCTGTCTCGTTATGAGCTGGGGCGCCATCACTGATGAGGGTATTAGCGAAGCAGAAGAGCTGATCGATGTGCCTCTGCGCCGCGACCTCATGCAGTGGATCGAGGTCGCAAGCCGAGATGCAATCCGCCACTTCGCTTGGGGTGTGGGCGACAATAATCCATTGTGGCTGGACGCCGCGTATGCAGCCAAATCAACATATAGAACGATTATTGCCCCGCCATGCATCCTCTACGCAGTTGACAGTACCGTGATTGCGCCCAAATTATCTGGGGTGCAATGGATATATGCCGGCACCGGATGGACCTGGCTTGAACCGATCCGAGTAGATGACACTCTTCGTACCGAAGTAAAACTGAAGAAACAGGAAATCAAAAGCGGACGGCGCTTTCCCAAATGGGTTCTGCAAACTGGCGAAGCGCGATACTACAACCAGCATGACCGTTTGGTTGCGATAGCCATAGGCCGGTGTGCCCGAACGCCGCGGGGCGACAAGCTAATCGAGGCGACAAACAAGAAACAAACCGAAACTGCCGAACCGCACAGTTATCGCGCCGAAGAAATCGAGCGGATCGAAAATCAGATCTTAGCTGAATCTCGGCGAGGCGATACTCCGCTTTATTGGGAGGATTTGACTGTCGGCGAAGACATTCCCCAAATAACCCGCGGGCCTTTGAGCATCATCGATATCATGGCTTGGTATTCAGCGGTGCAGGGTGCTCAGCACTATGGCGGCGTTCATGGCGATGCACTTCGGTATCGCCAACGACATAAAGATTATCATATTAACAAGAAGACCGGCGCGCGCGAAGCTGCAGGTCGCGGCCATCTGGAAGCGCGCACGGGCGGTGACGTCGGTATGGGCGGCGCCTATGATGTTGGCCCTCAACGTATTTCCTGGGCTCAGCATATGCTGACGAACTGGATAGGTGACCAAGGATTTCTCCATTCGCTGGATGTGGCCGTACTGCGCCCAAACCTTGTCGGTGACACTTTGTGGTGGTCGGGAAAAATCACCAGAAAGTCGGTAAAAGATGGGCAAGGGCTGGTCGAACTGGAAGTAAGGGCCATTAATCAGGTCAATGTACTTTCTGCATCTGGCACAGCGTCTGTAATTCTTCCATCACGAGAAATGGGCGCGGTGCGCTTGCCAATGGGAAATTCAGATTGAACGCAGTTCCCGAAATCGTTGTTGACCTCAAGATTATTGCTAACGTTACTGCAGATGTTGGCGAGGGTCCCATCTGGGACGACGAGACTGAAACCATGATTTTTGTGGATTCAACCGCAGGTCTAATCTACCGGATTAGCCACGCAACTGCTGAGCTGACGAGCATGGGCCTAGGCCAGATGGTCGGTGCCGCCATTCCTCGCAGGTGCGGAGGGCTGGTGGCATGCGCAAGCGATGGATTGCTATCGGTCGAAGACAACGGCAGCGTCTCCTTACTTATTCCGATCGAAGAAGATCTCAGCCACAGGATGAACGATGCCAAATGCGATTCGCATGGACGTCTTTGGTCAGGCACCTTTTCTTTAACGTTCGAAAAGGGCGCAGGCGCCCTCTATCGAATAGATCCTGACCTGGCGGTCACCAAAGTCTTTGGCGATGTAACCATTTCCAACGGCCTCGGATGGAGTCCGGATGAAAAAACCTTTTATTTTGTTGATACCGGCAAGCGCGGCATTGATGCGTTCGATTACGACATCGAAACTGGCGCGGTTTCCAATCGTCGTCGCTTTGTCGATATCGAGCCCTCAGGTGGCCTTCCTGACGGCATAGCAGTCGACAGCGAGGGCTGTTTGTGGGTCGCGCTCTATTATGGTGGAACGGTGCGTCGCTACTCTGCTACTGGCAAGTGTATTGGCAAGATTACCTTGCCCGTGGCACGGGTAACAAGTTGCAATTTTGGCGGCCCAAACCTTGACCTGCTCTATATTACCACTGCAAATCATCTACTGGATGATGATGGAAAGCCGCACGAGGATAATGCCGGCGCAACGTTTTGCTGTCGACCTGGCGTAACCGGCCTGAGAAGCCACAGATTTGCGGGGTAAATGGTATGACGCCTCTTCCCAGCAGAGCTTTAAACGAATTGTCACGGGCATGCGCGTGTGATCCATTGAGGAGCCAACGTTGACGAACAATCCAACTAATAGGTGCGACTTCGATGCAATTGTCATCGGTGCCGGAATATGCGGCATCTACATGGCCTACAGTCTTAAAAAATTGGGGATGAACTTTACCGTCATTGAACGTGGAGGTGATGTTGGAGGTACTTGGCAATGGAACCGCTACCCAGGCTGCCGCTTCGACTCTGAAAGCGAAACCTATGGTTACTCATTTTCGAAGGAACTATTGCAGGAATGGGACTGGAAGGAACGCTTCTCCGCACGTGAGGACACCGAGGAATATCTCCAATATGTGGTGAAGAAGTTCGACCTTCGGAAGTATATGCAGTTCAACCTCATGTTTACAGCTGCTACTTGGCAGGAAGATAGAAATTACTGGCGAGTTACGCTGTCGGATGGACGCAATGTAACTGCGCGCTTCGTATTGACGGCCGTAGGCTTTCTGTCCTGCCCCACACTGCCGCGCTATGCGGGGTTGGACAGTTTTGAGGGCCTGTCATTTCATACCTATTATCACCCACGCGAAAAGGTCGACTATAAAAATAAGCGTGTCGCCATCATCGGTACTGGATCGACTGGTGTTCAGCTCATTTCGAAAATTGCCAAAGATGTTGGTACCCTTACGGTCTTTCAGCGCCGTCCCAACTGGTGCGCTCCGCTGCATAATGGGACGCTGACGCCCGACGAGATGGCGGACATTAAGGCGCATTACGAAGATATTTTCGAACAATGTAAAAATACCCCGAGTGGCTTTAAGCATGACGCCGACCCGCGAGCACTTTTCGAGGTTGACCCTGAGGATCGAGAGAAATTCTGGGAAGAGCTTTATGCTAGCCCGGGATTTGGCATCTGGCTAGGAAACTTTAAGGACGTTCTAGTAAACGAAGACGCCAATGCTGAAGGTTCGAGATTCATCGAAAAGAAGATCCGCCAGCGTGTGAACGACCCTGCGATTGCCGACCAGCTAGTCCCGAAGGATCACGGGTTCGGTACGCGCCGCGTCCCGCTCGAAACAGATTATTACGAGGTCTATAATCAGCCCAATGTGAGGCTCGTCAACATTGGAGAGGCACCGATCGAAAGGATCACTTCCAAGGGGATAAAGACGACCAAAGAGAATTTTGAGTTCGATGTAATCGTCTATGCGACGGGCTTCGACGCAATAATCGGTACATTCGATCAAATGGATATCATCGGTACCGGCGGTGCCAGCCTTAAAGAAAAATGGAGCCAAGGCGTGTCCACGGCCTATGGTCTCGCTGTAAACGGTTTTCCTAATTTCATTACGCTTGCTGGTCCGCAGAGCGGATCGGTTGCGACGAATTTTCCCCGCGGCATCGAAGAAGCGGTGGAGTGGGCGACTGGCCTTCTCAAGTTCATTCGCGACCATGACTATCAAAGGTTCGAACCCACTCAGGAAATAGAGAAGGAATGGGTAGGCCATGTTGATAGAATGGCCGGTAAAATTTTATTTGGTAGGCAAAAAAGCTGGTTTACTGGCTATAATTCCAACGTTGACCGGGATTTTAAGCCAAAGGCAATCGTCTATGCCGGCGGCGCAATTCGCTATAGACAGAAGATCGGCGACGAAGCGGATTCTGGCTATCCGAACTTCCGTTTGGCATGACTTAGGCAACACCGCTTGCGATTGGGTTGTCAATTGTGAGTTCGAAACATGGGAGAAAAAGTGATGTACGCACGCAGATTGTCCGAAGCCAATCTCGATATGAAGCCGGACGCAATCGGCGACATAATCGAAACACGAGCCAAGGAGCTAGGTGATAAGACCTATGTGCGATTTCTCAGTGACAGCGAGGAATTGACCTTTCGCGAGGCTGACCGAGCCTCTGCTGAATTTGGACGCGGGCTGCTTGCCATAGGAGTTGCACCTGGCGAAAAACTGGGTCTGCTGTTGGGTGGCTCAAGGCTATATGTGGTGGCATGGTTTGCTGGGCTGCGGGCTTCTATCCCGGATGTTGCGATCAACACTGGGTTTCGCGGAGAGGTTCTGGACCATGCTATATGCAAGATCGAGGTCAGCGTGGTTGTCTCGGATGCTGATGGACTGGAAGCTCTGGAGACTGCGGGCGATAAAGCACTTGCACAGATCAAACTTCTGGTAGTCCCCGACGCCATCTTCAACCGCGCCCGGGCGATCGCAAAATTCCGCGAAACAATCGGCAAAATAGTAAAGGTCAGCGACGTCGAAAGGGCGGGTCGAGAAAGTACCGAAGCATTTTCTAAGGTCAATTCGACGGAACTTGCCTCTATTCGGTTCAGTTCGGGAACGACGGGGCTGCCCAAGGGCGTAATGATGGATCATGGCCATATGCTTGCAAGCGCGCGCAAATTCAATGATCTGGTCGATTTGACTGAAGATGACGTCAACTACACATGCTTTCCCTTTCACCATGTTTTCGCACCGGTAACGGGAGTTCTATCGGCCCTTTGTACAGGCGCCACATTGCTCGTTTCCCGCAAGTTCAGTGCCTCAAACTACTGGAAGGAGATCAGAGATAATGGCGTCACGCGAGCACATGTGCTCGATCCGCTGATTGCGCTGCTGTTAAAGCAACCGCCAAGCGAATTGGACCGGCAGCACAAGGTGCCGGTTATGTATACTGCCGCAGGGTTCTATCCCGAGTTCGAGGAGCGGTTTGGCGTTAGCATTGTCTTAATGTATGACATGAGCGAGCTGACAGTCGTTGCGCATTATCCCAAGGGCGCGAAGCGCAGGCCCGGCAGCTGCGGCATGTCATCCGGGTTGTTCGACATCAGGATAGTTGATGATGACGGTTTTGAAATGCCTGAGGGGTCCGACGGAGAGGTTCTAGTTCGACCTCGGCATCGCAGTATCATGTTCATGGGCTACTATAACGATGCCGATCAGACCGTATCCCGTTGGCGCGATATGTGGTTTGAAACCGGCGATCGTGGGCGCAAAGATGCCGATGGCTATTTCTACTTCCTTGGCCGTAGCGGTGATCGGATACGTCGCCGTGGTGTTAATATTTCAGCCGAACAGATCGAAAAACTGGCAATTGCCAACCCTGAAATCCTAGAATGCTCGGCCATTGCCGTTCCATCAGAGATGAACGAGGACGACATCAAGCTTTGTGTAAAACTGACCCAGCAGGCGAAATGTTGTGAAGCGGATATCATGGACTATCTGCGAGATATATTACCCAAGTCCATGATGGTTCGCTACGTTGAAATATTCGATGATCTCCCCAAGACCCAAACTGAAAAGATAAAGCGTGCAGAACTTCGTAGTACAGGGGAAAAAGGGCTAACGTCTAATACATGGGACGATGACATCAAGGCTTACTGGGCAGCTAAGTAGAAAACATCGAGATCGACACGAAAGTAAACTTACATACTGCTTATTCGAAGGGGGGCGGATTACTAAGGGAGGGCACCAGAAACATAGTCGAACATCCAAGGCGAAGGTTGCTCTGGCTGTGGTGAATGGCGGGAAGCGCTGACCTAGTTTGTCACTACCGTGCACGTAAACAAACCTATTAGACAAAGCCTATCTACATTTGTGTTGAAACCCAATTACGCGACGTATAGTCTAAATGGCATCGTCCCTCGGAGGGCGATCCTTTGGGTAGGGTACGTTACCGTACTCACGTTCAAAATGCCGACCAAAAGGAATGTTCATGATCAAAACCGTCTATGAGCTATTTGCTGATACCGCAAAGAGGGCATCTGACCGAGCGTTCCTATGTTATCCCCCAACATTAGGCCGCGGCTATCACGAAGATGGGATCGAGGTCACCTATGCCGCGGCGCTTGGAAAGATCGACGATCTGGCTGCGCGGTACCGTGAGGCGGGCTATCAGCCGGGACATCGCATCGCGCTAGCCGCCGCAAACTTGCCTGAACATTTCTGGCACTATCTTGCGCTGAACAGCATCGGCTCCACAGTGGTTACCATAAATCCTGATTATCTTCCCCACGAAATCGCGTTCGGAATTGGCTTTGCCGAATGCTCCATGATCGTGGCCGCACCGCAATGTTTGGAGCGCGCGCGCGAAGGGGTGAGAAGTCTCAAAACACCTATACCAGTGTTCGATATATCCAATCCAGATGCCCTTATCCCCCCACCGGCATTATCCCCAAATGACATTTCTCCGGACGCGGAAGACCGCATTGCGCTGATTATCTATACCTCAGGAACATCCGGCGAACCGAAGGGTTGCCTCATCTCAAACAAATCGTGCCTTGCATCTGCAGAATCCTATGGAGGGGCGAAAGGCCCCGTATCGTTCCGCGATGGCGGAGACCGACTTTACAATCCACTGCCTACTTTTCACATGAACATTTCAGTATTCTGCCTAACCACTGTAATTAAGACGGGTAATTGCCTGATCATGCAGGATCGATTTCGCGCATCTCAGTGGTGGAAGGATCTTGTCTCGACGGAAGCGACCTGCTTCCACTATCTCGGCATCATTCCCCCCCTTTTGGTGAAGGCCCCGGAATGCGCTGAGGAAAAGCAGCACCAGATCCGCTATGGCTATGGCGCAGGCATCGAACCAGTCGTGCGTGACGCATTCGAGAAGCGTTTTGACATCCAGTTGGTTGAGGCCTGGGGCATGACTGAAACATCACGCGCTATAATGAATAGTGATGAGCCTCGCAGCCGCGCCGACCGCGCCTTCGGCAGACCACGTTCACCTTGGGAGGTGCGCATCGTCGATGACAATGACAAACCACTGCCCGACGGGACACCGGGCGAGCTGATTGTTCGTGCCTCGGGGCCCGACCCGCGTGCAGGGTTCTTTTCGGGCTACCTCAACCAGCCCGAAGAGACTGAGAAAGCTTGGCGCGGCGGTTGGTTTCATACTGGCGACATATGCAAGCAAGACGCGGATGGAATGCTGTATTTCGTCGACCGAAAAAAAAATATCGTGCGCCGTTCGGGCGAGAATATTGCCGCTGCCGAAGTCGAGAATGCGCTTATCGAGCACAAGGGCGTGAAGGCGGTGGCGGTTCTTGCCGTCGAAGACGAAATGCACGACGAAGAGATTCTGGCCTGTATTGTATTAATGGATGGGGTTTCGCCGTTGCGCGAGACTGCCATGGATATACAGCGGGCGCTTGTCGGAAGACTGAGTGCAACGAAGGTCCCAGCTTGGATTGCGTTTAAGGACGAATTGCCGGTCACAGGAACGCAAAAGGTGCAAAAGGGTTCGCTTTTTCCGAATGGGCAGGACCCGCGCAGCTCAACGGGCAGCTTTGACTTGAGAAAAGAAAAGCGCTCGCTGCGATCATCTGACCGCGCTTCACGATAAGAGGAGTTCAACTGCTTTGACAAGTTTTGTTGTGGGTGCGTTTGAGCATCCGACCCGGCTAGCCTCAGATAAATCGACTGCCATGCTTCATGCCGAGGTCGCAGCCGGCGCATTAGCAGATGCTGGGCTGAACCTCTCAGATATCGACGGCTATTTCTGCGCAGGGGATGCCCCCGGCGTAGGGCCGCTCTCGATGGTTGAATATCTAGGCATTAATCCGCGTTTTGTCGACTCTAGCGAGATTGGCGGTTCATCACCCATTGTCCATTTGCAAAAGGCTGCGCTGGCTATTGACGCAGGCCTTTGCAATGTTGCCTTGATAACGCAGGCGGGCAGGCCGCGCGCGGAGGGAGATTTGCCGGAAAGCGCTGTGCGAAATGCGAATGTCCCTGAAAATGGGTTCGAGCTGCCCTATGGATTGTTTCTCGCAGCGAGCTACGCGCTTGCCACTAGGCGACATATGTATGAATATGGAACCACCTCAGAGCAACTCGCCTGGATCAAAGTCGCCATCTCACAACACGCCCAACACAATTCCAATGCTCGGCTGCAAACGCCAGTCACTGTGGAAGAGGTCCTTGCTTCGCCTATGATAGCCGATCCGCTGCACAGGTTAGACTGCTGCGTTATTACTGACGGCGGTGGCGCCGTCATCGTTGCTCGCGAGGAAGTCGCACGAAGCCTGCGACGCCCATTGGTCAAGATAAAAGGCGCAGATCATGCTGTCGGTTATCAGCGCGGGTTTGATGTAGATGTTACACGTACCGCGGGGATTGCTTCTGGCCGAGGGGCTTATCAACAGGCTGGCATTACACCCTCGGACATTCAATACCTATCCACCTACGACAGCTTTACCGCTACCGTGCTGTTCGCGATTGAGGATCTAGGATTCTGCGAAAAAGGTGAGGGCGGTCGGTTTGTTGAACATGTAGGCCTGCTTTCCGGTACAGGTCGCCTGCCCGTTAACACCGATGGGGGCGGACTGTGCAACAATCATCCGGCACATCGCGGCGGCATTACCAAAGTTATTGAGACAGTTCGCCAGCTTCGGGAGGAGGCTCACCCTGCTGTTCAGGTACCTAACTGCACGCTCGCTATGTCGCATGGGATGGGCGGCGTTCTCGGCCAGCGGCACGGCTGCGCAACCGCGATCATGGAGCGCCTATGATGACAAACATTGTTGGAGACGTGAACTTTCCGGAAAACCAAGAATATTGGGAAGCACTGGAGAAAAACAAACTGCTTATAAAGCGTTGTACCGAATGCAGAAAACCGCATCATTACCCCCGCGCACATTGCCCATTTTGCGGAAGCGTAGCGACGGCTTGGGAGTTGTCCTCGGGCGATGGAGAAATTTATTCATTCACAATGATAGAACATCGTGCGGTGCCATATTGTCTTGCATATGTAACCCTCGACGAAGGACCTACCGTAATGACCAATCTCGTCGATTGCGAACTACATGCGATTGAGATCGGGGCGCGGGTACGTGTCGTATTCAAGCGCGATGCGGATGGCAGGGCACTGGCAATGTTCACACCGGTACAATAGACTCAATTTCAACGACATGCTGATGCATGTCCATGCGTTGGTGAATGCAGAAATCACCACCCATCAATGTATTGTTTGCTATTGGTGGCATGGATATGGTCTATGGCGCGAAAGACGGATTACTGGATATTCAGGCTATCGTCGCGCGCCGGCGACAGCATCGAGCGTTCCGCCAATGACACTAAATATCTGGCATAGCAAGTTCAACGCCGAAGCGACCATTGTTCCTTACATCGATGGCTTCTGCTACCTCAACTGGATACACTCAGCGCTTAATTATATCAGTCTTGATCAGCTCGAAAAAGGGTGGCCAACTGATGCAAAGTATCTTCACTTTATCGAAGCAAGTGCCGCCGCTTGGCACGTCAGGCTCTCAAGCCGGCTGCCTAAGGCCGAGTTAATTATTGCGCACCTCATGGCTATCCCGACAAACTTGAGAGCCCGGTATTTCATTCAGCTAACTATGGGCTCTCAAATGGAAATGCGAGGCCCTAAGGCTCGGACGCAAAATACATTAGTGTCGTTAAGATCTATCGCGTCACTGATCACCATCTTTTTGCTCGCTTCGCTTAAGCCAGCGAGCGCATGATCCACATCTTCCGCCTCGATCTCGTAGATAGCGAGATATTCAAACGGGGGTTGCTCACCGTTCATCCGTCCGGAAACACGAAAGCGCTGGGCGGCAACAAAGCCGGGAATTTTGATTACATCGTGCAGATGAACCTGGTCATACCAATCATTATACTCCGCATCCTTGCCCTCTTTCGGATTAGATTGAACAAGAAGAAAATGCGATGCCATGGTGATCTCCCTCCGTGGTTGGTTAGATGCTGAGATTATAATAAGTCCGAGTCCGGCAGATTCACACCGAGGGCCAGTGCGCCGTACAGGACATTGATTTCCGAATTTCCCATTACGTGTTGACAAGCTGTACGTAAGTCTCTGAATCTTCTTTGTAAAGTAGAGTTGTTGTAGAGAACCGCCGTCCCCGCAAGCTTGAATATCTCCGCGCCTAATTTCGAGCATTCGTCATGTATGAATGCGGTTACCGCGCGATATCTGGCGCGGACGATCGGCGGTGGCACCGTTCTGCCACCATCGAAGTGCCAGATTGCCTCACTCTCGCTCACAGCTAAACTGCGCGAAGCTGCATACCGAATATTCATCTCGCCGACCCTGTATTGGAACAAGGGTTCGTCGCGAATAATCGTATTTGGGTTTATAAAGGGCTTCTTTGTCTGTGCAATTTCGACGAGATCATTTAGCATACCTTTAACTATACCGAGGACCACCCCCATGTGCATTGGCCCCATTGAAGTATAGAATGAGTGCTGGCGTATCCTCGGACCATCTGCCGGCATCGAACCTAGCATCGGTGCCGTATGATCTGCGGACACAAACACATCCTTTATATGAACGTCATGACTTTCCGTGGATCGAAGGCCAATTGTCTGCCAGTTGTCGAGAACTTCGACTTCATCCCCCGGTATCACACAGAGCCGGATGTCCGGCCGTCCATCCTCGGTTACGGCCGGTGAACCGTCTTCTTCAAGAACGATAGCTCCAATAAAGAACCAATCCGCAGCAAAAGAACCACTTGCGAATGGAAAGCGACCATTTATCTGCAATCCTCCTGGTACTTTACGGGCACCCGGCCGTGGGGATACCGGCGCGCGGGCAAGCACGTCGCATCCTCCGCGAAAAATATTGCGTTGTACTTGTTCCGAAAGACGCTGAAAAAATGCCGGCACTTCGCTCGCGACCATGAAGGACCACGCGGTGGAGCCATCCGAACATCCAAGCTCCTCCATAAGTGGCAGCATGTCCGGCGCCGTGAACTCCGCTCCTCCCAAATAGGCGGGATGCATTGCACGCAAAATGCCAGTGTTCCGTATGGCGCTAAATACGTCTGCTGACATGGCGCCTGTTTCGTCCATCTCAGCTGCCCTACTCGCAATCATCGGCCTTAGTGCGGTTAGTGCACGTAACAGTGGCTCAGGCCCCTCAAAAACGGGCAATTTTTGTTCTGCAGAATTTGTCATTTCAAAACTCCATAAAATACAAGATGGGCCCAATTCGAAGGCTGGCCGCAACGACGTCCATGGCCTAAATGGATTTTGGCAACCTTGCCAAGGGCATTTTTGTCACAGTCAAGACGCACATAAAGCACTGTAAAAATAACCTAATATATTAAATCTCATTAACCTCCTAAATGAGATGGGTTAGGCTCGCGCAGTCATTCCGCCATCGACATTGAATTCAGAACCGGTGATATATGCAGCATCGTCGGAAGCAAGAAAGGCGACCGTCGCCGCAATATCTTCTGGCTTACCCAACCGCTTCATCGGTATCTTGCCGATACCGCTCTGAACCAGCTCAGGGGCGGCTTCCCTCGCACGTTCTAGCATTTCGGTCTGGATATTACCAGGATGAACCGAATTTACCCGGATATTGTCTTCGGCAAGGTCTAGCGCGACTGCTTTTGTAAGCATGCGAACACCTCCTTTGCTGGCAACATAAGCGGCAAGCGACGGAAATGCGCGCTGACCGGCGATAGATGAAATATTTATGATTGTCCCGCCATCGCCTTGCTCACGCATCTGGCGCCCGCCAATCTGACAACCTAGAAAAACGCCTGTCAGGTTGATATCTATGTGCCGGTTCCAGTTCTCGAGGCTAGCCTCAAGAATGCCAGCCGGCTCAGCGATTCCGGCATTGTTGACGAGAATGTCAATCCGGCTGAAACGGCCGAGTACAATTGATTTGACCTGTTCCCATGAATCCGGATCCGTAACGTCATGACTGCACGCGAGAACATCATATCCTTGAGCCGTAAGTTCTTCCGCACGAATGGCAACTTGATCTGCATTGATATCTGTCAGCAAGATGCGCGCGCCCTCGCTGGCGAGTCTCTTGGCCGAATGATAGCCCAAACCAATAGGATGAGCCGCACCCGTAACCACCGCCACCTTACCATCCAATCGCTTCACAAACGTCTCCACAAATCTGGATCCCTGTTTGCGTTACCACCTCTGATCTAATCAGATCAGAGGTGGTAGACTTCAGGCAGGGGTATTCAATGCACCGGCGCACAATTAGAAACTCTTAGCAACTGATATGCCAAAGGTACGAGGCGCTCCTAACTGCCCAAAAATCTGGTTTCCAATAAAGAGCGAGGTCTGGTTTTGTGCCACAGTGTAAGTTTTATCCGCTATGTTTAGTGCATAAACACCCGCGCTCCAACCGTTCGCCATTTTGAGGTCGAGATACAGATTTCCGAGAAGATAAGAATCCTGTTTAACATAGGGAAGATTATACTGAGACATATACTGGCTATCCGTCCAGAGGAGCGATGCACGCGGCGTCAAATCGCCAATGGTGGAGTGAATAGTATACGCTATTTCCGAATAAATCTTCAAGTGAGGCGAGTACTGAAGGTCGTTGCCTGAAAGATCCTGCGTACCCAGATCCGGGCGCCCCGGATCTTCCGTTAAATACGTTTTATACTTCCCATCCAGAATGGAAATGTTGGCATTTATCTGCAGATCATCAACAGGGGTCGCTGAAATTTCCGCCTCAAAGCCATCAATTTGGGCTTTGGCTGCATTGGCCGTCAGTATCTGGGTCTGTACTGTGTAGTTAACTTGGAGGTTCGAATAATCATAGTGGAACGCAGCAAAATTGGCGATCAACCTGTTATCGAACATCTTAGCCTTCAGGCCGATCTCGTAGCTCTTAATATCTTCAGGTTGAAACGGCGATTGGAGACCTCCCAAGTTGAAACCGCCGCTTTTGAAGGCCGTACCAGCAGTTGCATACGTAAGTAGTTTCGGATTGATCTGATAATGAACATTGACCTTCCAGTCAGTCGACGTCCACTTTCTCTTAAGATCTTGCGTGGGCAGTCCAGGCAAAAATCTTGGATTGGCGAATTCATTCCTCAACAGAGACCCGGTATACAGGCGCGACAAGTCGAACTGGAAGTGCTCTGTCGCTTTGCGCGTTTCCGAACTGTATCGAAGCCCCAGATCAACCCCGAGAGCGTCAGTGACGTTCCAAGTCTGCTGCGTAAAAACTGCAAAGGCATTTGTTTTTTGAACGCCGCCTGCATCAAAGGCCTGAGCGAGGAACCGCTGACTATTTGGAGCGCAAGGTTGGGGGATTTGTGCCAAGGCGCAAAAATTAACTTCAAAAAGACGCCAATGGAGTGGTGCAGTCGTAAGTGCAGAATTCTTCTCGTTGAAGTAATAAGCCCCAAATAGGGAATCAATATTATTAAAACTTATTTTCCACCGAAGTTCTTGCGTAAACATCGTAGAATTTTCTTCAAACTGCGTCGGTGCATAATTTCCTGTCGTGCCATCTGACGACATCAACAAGTCGCTATGGACCTTACGATATCCAGTAATGGACGTGAGTGAGGATTTTCCAATAGTCGCATCGATGTTAACCGAACCGCCATAATTTTTAAGCGCAAATCTAGGCTGCACTCCGGCGACGTCACGAGCGTTCGAAGATACTAAAAAACCATCACGTAGCCCGTCAGCCAAGAAGCCAGGAGCATTCTTTAGAAAATGAAAGGCGCCGCCGCCACTATCATTTTGTTCGGTGTAATCGGCCGACAATTTAATGGTTAGATTATCAGATGGTGCAATATTTACTTTACCTCGGACGGAACGTCGATGTTCGTCATCCACGCCTTGTCCTGTAGAGATATTTTTCCCCCAGCCCGCGTGATCAGTTGTCTGGAAAGATAATCGCGCACCTACTTGCTCCGATAGCGGTCCACCTATGGCCCCTTCTGTCTGGACATAGTTATAATTGCCTACAGTAACTTTTCCATAGCCATTCAAGCTATTACCGGGGTTGCGTGATAAAATGTTGATTGCCCCAGCCGTGGCATTACGTCCGTACAAAGTTCCCTGTGGACCGCGCAATATCTCTATGCGCTCAAGGTCGTAAAAGGTTCCAAATGAGCCAGCGACGCGGGCATTGTAAACTTCGTCAGTATATACCGCTACACGAGGGTCGGCGCCCGGAGCAAGGGCATCAAGGCCAACGCCTCGGATAAATATCCTTGGGACCTGAGCAATAGAGCTAAAATTTACGTTTGGCATCGAATCTGTAAGCCGAGAAAAGTCAGTGATATTCTTCTCACTCAGCGATTCGCCGGAAATAGCCGATATTGCGAGCGGCGTATTTTGGATACTGACTGCGCGGCGTTCTGCCGTCACAATGATATCGCGAGAATCTAGATCCGCCGCTTCACTCGTCTGTGCATTTGCAGCATTCACTGGTGCGAAAATTAAAGGCAATAAAGATGCCGATAATAAAAATCTAATATTTAACATCCAATTTCTCCTCATCTAGATAATAACGGCTAGTAAGTCACCCTCTGAGACTGGTATTTCAGTTTCCATTTTAATATTAAGAATACCATTTTTTGGTGATTCAATTTCAATTGTTGTCTTTTCTACTAGAAGCTCAGCGACTATCTCGCCTTGCTTTACCAAATCTCCGTCTTTATAGAGCCAGAGAATAATGCTTCCACTTTCGGAAGTGCCTAATAGGCCGAGAGGAACACGAAGTTCGATCATGTGGCTTTATCCATTCCCATAACGGATCGAACCGCCGCAACAATTCTCCCAGGAAGTGGAAGAACGAAGTTTTCTAGAGGTCGGGAAAAAGGAATTGATACGTCCGGGACACATACGCGGTGGGCGGGTGCCTTCAGGACAGTTGGATCGCGTTCGACAACACTGGCGATCACTTCCCCAGAGACGCCGTAACTTTGATAGTCTTCATCGACGACAACCAGCCTGCCTGTTTTTCGAACTGACGCCATGATACCATCGCGATCTAATGGCACTAAACTGCGCAGATCAACAACCTCTGCCGAAACGCCGTCTTTGGCAAGTTCGTCGGCAGCTTGGAGCGCGTGATGGACTGCCAACCCTACCCCTACCAAGGTTACATCGCTGCCTTCACGGTAAACCCTAATCTTGCCAAATGGCACCGTGTAATCCTCGGTGGGCACCTCGTTCAGGGTGGTTTTGATTACCGGCCCCATGAAGCCAACGCCTGATGCTCCCTTGTGGACAAGAAAAACTACGAAATTGTCGTCTCGAATTGCTGCATGCATCATGCCCTTGGCATCGTATGCGTTAGTCGGCGATACAACCTTCAGTCCCGGCATATGTGCTAGCGTCGCATGCAAACACTGCGAGTGTTGGGCAGCGTTGCTGTATCCACCACCTGTACCCGTCAACAAAACCATCGGGACTTTTAATTGACCGCCGGACATGAAGTGGGTTTTTGCCGCGTAGTTGACGATTGAATTATAACAAACACCGATGAAATCAACATAGGCAAGTTCGATAACTGGCCGCATCCCCTCCATAGCGGCACCAGTTGCCATTCCGATAAATCCGGTTTCTGAGATTGGCATATCTATAACGCGGTCATGACCGAATTTATCACCCAGGCCATCTGCTGTTCCAAATACACCGCCAAAGCCGCTGATGTCCTCTCCGACCATGAACACCCGAGGGTCATGCTGCATTTCCCAATCGAGCGCTTCACGCTGCGCTCGGCAGATCGTCAAAATACGGTTACTGACTTCACCTGCCGTTTGTTCTTGTGTCGGTGATTCCCAGGGTGCTGCTTCTTTCGTGCTCATCAGAACAACTCCGTCTCAAGAAAGGGCTTGGACATATCCTGCTGATCCGAAAACGTGCAATTGAGGGCGCTCTCTGGATCAGGATAGGGGCTCTCGGCTGCAAATTGCATCGCCTCGTCCACCTCTCGTATGACCTGCGTTTCGAGAGCTATTGCCTGCACGTCAGTCAAAACGCCCTCCAAAATTAGTCGTCGACGATATTCCGGAATAGGATCAACCTGATAGGCCTTTCGTTCGCCCGTGATATAGCCAGCAGGATCTCCCATGAAATGCCCCAGCAATCTGGCTGTCTCTATTTCTAAAATTGTCCCCCCTTTACCGGAGCGCGCACGCTCAAGAGCGCGCTCAGTAGCGGCAAAGATTAAATCAGGGTCGTTTCCGCTGACAAACTCTCCGGTCATCCCGTAGCAGGCTGCGCGATCACTGTTTCGTTCAGTCGCCGTAGAAGCCGACTTATGTGTGGTAACCGCATACTTATTGTCCTCAATCACACAAATGAATGGTAGCTTCATTATTCCAACTATGTTCATGACTTCATGGAAAGCGCCCTGATTTACGCCGCCTTCTCCAATAAAGCTTAGGGCAACTCCTGGCCGCTTTTGCATCCTGCGAGCCAGCGCCATTCCTGCGGCTGGCCCCAAACCCTCGCCGATTATCCCGCTAGACGAAAAGTTAACGCGCTTATCATAAATATGCATGTGGCCGCCGCGCCCACCTGAAAGCCCAGTTTTTTTCCCAAATATCTCTGCCGTCATCTCCTTGAGATTCACGCCCCGTGCAACAGCCACATGATGAGGGCGATGCCCCGTCGTTATCATGTCATCAGGCGTCAGCGCCCCGCAAACCCCTGCACCAATTGGTTCTTGGCCGTGCGATGTGTGAAGTTCTCCCGGCAAAGGTCCGGCGGAAAATGAAAATATTGGCTTTTTTTCAACCCAATATTTCTCGGTCAATCGGTCATCAAAAGCACGGCTCCGGACCATGACTTCATACATTTTCTTTCGTTGTTGAGAATCGATCAACTGCAATTTCCTCCGGCACGATAGCTTGAAAACTAAAAGAGTAAACACAAGAGTAGACGCGAGAGTAGACGCGAGAGTAGACGCGAGAGTAAACACAGATGTATACAACTGTCAAGACACTGACTTATCGCATTCCATCGCACCCTCATACGAGGAACAGAACAGCCAAGTCCCTGGGCATATCATCCACGACCGCAGAGGCCGGGTCGTGGCAACGGCATAGCGATCGTTTGAAGCAGTCGAATATGCACCCTCGAATGGTTTAACTGGCTCAATCATCGCCAACTGTTCGAACCTATCGGCAACATCCCTACTGCAGAAACAGAGCAACGCTGATATGTCATAATGAAATCATCAGATATGGCTGCAACCAAACAGCCTCGCGCAAACCCGACGCAGTTGAAGCATTCAGTCCCGGGCTTGCACTACAATGTCCTATGCCATATCGTTTCCATCACGGTTTTGTATGAGTGCTATTATGAACAACGAAACAAGTATTATCTCGCGACGCAGGTTGCTTGCGCGTAAGTCCGACGACCCCAATTACCGTCAACAGAGAGAAGAGCTAATTGCTGCTGCCGCTCGGGTGTTCCGCCGCAAGGGGTTTCAAGCTGCAAAGCTGCAGGACATAGCCGAAGAGGTCGGGAAAAATCGAATCACACTTTATTACTATACCTCTGGGAAAGACGAACTGTTCCAGGAAATTGTTGCGGCAGTGGTCGCAGGCAACGTCGAAATGGTAGAAAAATTATATTCTGAAGATCTGCCTTCGACCCACAAACTGCGCTACTTGTGCACGCGGCTGATGGCATCTTACGAAGCCCATTACCCGTATTTGTTTGTCTACATTCAGGAGCCGATGACGCAGCTCGACGACAGTACTGAGTGGGGTCTAATGATGAAATCGCTCCAAGGAAGGTTCGACGAAGCAACTAAGGGAATTATTCGGCAAGGTATAGAGGACGGGTCCTTCCGGATTTCGAGCAATCATATCACGATGATCGCAAATGCCATTCTTGGGATGCTACACTGGAGCCATAGGTGGTTCCAGCTGGAAAAGGGAATGTCAGGAGAGAGCATTGGCGACTTGTTCGCAGATTTGGTTTTGAACGGACTAGCCGCAAGCCGCGGCGACTGAGGTTGACCGATGCTCCGCTATTTTACGCAGCAATCAGTGCCAAATGTTCTGATGATAGACAGAATGGCGGTGGGAGAGCGACCCCCAACCAACTCTCTTCCCATTAAAATGTTGAAATAAAATCTTTTCAGAAACATTGAACGCCCGAGGCTGATCAGCGCTGCAGCAAGATACTGAAACCCCACCTAGTTCATCCAAAATTCAGGTTGCTGCCGATAGTTTGTGAAGTTGTAGGGAGAGACGTTTAATGCGAATGAAGATCTATACCATGAAACTCTGTGTGCTCTGCGCAATGTCCACAGCCGCCTTGACCGCGCCTGCAGCGGCACAGGAAACAACGATTTTTGATGGCCCATTCGTCGGCGTGCAGTTGGGATGGCAGCAAGACCGGAGGTCAGCCACCACCAGCCTAGTGCCGCCCACCACAACTCGCGTGACCGGCGATGGTTTGGTCTACGGCGGTCAACTCGGCTAC
>Ga0209550_10001724_pt1 | contig 20975 bp, 17 predicted proteins | sample LauGreSuBDMM15SN_2_FD_187567 | JGI IMG/M metagenome (GOLD analysis project Ga0209550, IMG submission 187567) | Freshwater lake microbial communities from Lake Michigan, USA - Su13.BD.MM15.SN (SPAdes) (version 5) | ecosystem: Environmental > Aquatic > Freshwater > Lake | place: Lake Michigan... | reverse complement strand
GATTCTTTTCAGGTCCCGTAAATCCCATTGCAAGGAATGCGAATTGTGCGGGGATTTCTCGTTCTGTACCCGGAACTGGCGCGAACTTTCCATCAACAAATTGTGTTTCAACCAATTTGAGCGCGCGTAGATTTCCATCAGCATCTCCTAAAAACTCTTCTGTGCTCACTGAAAAAATCCGGTTATCTGATTCTTCATGTGCACTAGAAACTCTAAAAATCATTGGATACGTTGGCCATGGAGCATTTGTTGGTCGTTCATCGCTGGGACGGGCCATGATCTCTAATTGCGTCACAGATTTAGCACCTTGGCGAATAGCAGTTCCAAGACAATCGGCGCCTGTATCGCCGCCACCTAAAATAATTACATCTTTGCCTTCAACATCTATTGGACGCTTTGTAATCTCACCAAGTGCTTCTTGATTACCCCACGGCAAATACTCCATCGCTTGATAGACGCCTTTAAATGCGCGTCCTGGAATATCTAACTCTCGCCATTGTGTCGCACCAACTGCCAATACAACTGCGTCATAACGTGAGCGAAGTTGGGCGCCAGTTAAGTCAACGCCAACATTTACTCCGGGTCTAAAACGAGTTCCCTCTTTTTCCATCTGCACCAGACGGCGATCGACAATGTGCTTTTCCATTTTAAACTCTGGAATCCCATAACGCAGTAATCCACCAATTTTTGCACCGCGTTCAAAAACAGCCACAGTATGTCCGGCGCGAGTGAGTTGTTGGGCAACTGCTAACCCGGCAGGACCTGAACCAACTACTGCAACAGTTTTGCCTGATAAACGATCTGGTGGCAAAGGTTTAACATTGCCGGTGCCGAAGGCTTCTTCAATTGTGCGAAGCTCTACTTGTTTAATAGTTACAGCATCAGCGTTGATTGCGACAACACACGCCGTTTCACAAGGTGCCGGGCATAAGCGACCTGTGAATTCTGGGAAGTTATTTGTGGCATGTAGTCGATCAATTGCACCTTCTTTATCGCCTCGCCAGAGCAAGTCATTCCACTCAGGGATTAGATTTCCAAGCGGGCATCCCTGATGACAAAAAGGAATTCCGCAATCCATGCAACGACCTGCTTGTTTTTGTAGGTGCTCAAAACTCTGTGGTTCATACACTTCGTTCCAGTCTTTAATGCGAACATCTACTGGTCGACGTTTAGGCAGCTCACGTGGAGTAGATAAAAATCCCTTTGGATCAGCCAAGAGCGGCCACCTCCATTACATATTGATCAACTGGTAAACCCTCACGATTGGCTTTCTCAATTGCATTTAATACTCGCGCATAATCTCGTGGCATAACTAGTGAAATACGAGAGAGTGATTTATCCCAGTTGGCGAGTAAATCGTGGGCAACAACAGAACCTGTTTCAACTTCAAAGGAAGAAATCAATGATCGCAACATCTCTTTTTGATCATTTGGAACAGCGAAGATATCCACCATCTCTTGATTAACTTGAGATTCAATCAAATCTAAAACAAATGCTCGTCCCCCAGACATGCCTGCTGCAAAATTTCGACCGGTGCGACCAAGGACTACAACTGTGCCACCTGTCATGTATTCACATCCATGATCGCCAACACCTTCAACAACTGCAATAGCACCTGAATTTCGGACGCAGAATCTTTCGCCAACCATTCCGCGAATCAAGATCTCACCAGATGTTGCGCCGTATCCAATAACGTTTCCAGCAATCACGTTCTCATTTGATGCGAATTTTGCTTTCTCATCTGGGCGAACAATCACTCGTCCCCCAGAAATGCCCTTTGCAACGTAATCATTGGCATCACCATAGAGTCGAATTGTTAAACCGCGTGGAATAAATGCAGCCAATGACTGACCTGATGAACCGTGCAATGTGACATCTATGGTGTCTGGATCTAATCCTTCGGCACCAAATGTGCGAGTAATTTGTGAACCAAGCATTGTTCCCACTGTTCGATTTACATTTCGAATTGGCAAATCAATTCGAACAGGCTCTTTAGATTTCAAAGCGGGCGCAGATAATTCAATGAGTTTGTTATCTAGGGCATTTACTAAACCGTGATCTTGAGTAGTTGTGCGGTGCAGGGCGCTATCAACATCTGGGCGCATTAGAAGAGGTGCAAGATCTAATCCATGTGCCTTCCAGTAATTAACGGCGTCTCGAGTATCTAAATACTCCACGTGGCCAATTGCTTCCTGGAGAGTTTTAAAACCGAGTTGAGCAAGAAGTTCTCGAACTTCTTCGGCAATGTATTCAAAGAATGTTTCAACAAATTCTGGTTTGCCCGTAAAGCGCTTACGCAGTTCAGGATTTTGTGTTGCAACACCAACTGGGCATGTATCTAAATGACAGACGCGCATCATCACGCAACCAGATACAACCAAGGGCGCTGTTGCAAAGCCAAACTCTTCTGCGCCTAACAGGGCTGCAATTACAACATCTCGACCAGTTTTTAACTGACCATCAGTTTGAACAACAATTCGATCGCGCAATCCGTTAAGCAATAAAGTTTGTTGAGTCTCAGCTAACCCAAGTTCCCATGGTGCACCCGCATGCTTAAGTGATGTCAGTGGCGAAGCACCAGTTCCACCATCATGGCCAGAAATTAGAACTACATCAGCATGTGCCTTGCTCACACCTGCGGCAACGGTTCCAACTCCAACTTCGGCAACGAGCTTGACGTGAATGCGTGCATCCTTATTTGCATTCTTAAGATCATGGATTAACTGAGCTAGATCCTCAATTGAATAAATATCGTGATGCGGTGGAGGTGAAATTAATCCAACACCAGGTGTTGAGTACCGAACTTTTGCAATCCACGGATACACCTTGTTACCTGGTAGTTGTCCGCCTTCTCCAGGTTTTGCTCCTTGTGCAATTTTAATTTGAATATCATCGGCATTTACTAGGTATTCACTCGTAACACCGAAGCGCCCACTAGCAACTTGCTTAATCGCTGAACGCTTTGAATCACCATTGCTCATCGCAACATATCGCTCTGGGTCTTCGCCACCTTCGCCAGTATTTGATTTAGCACCGATGCGATTCATCGCAATCGCCAATGTTTCATGAGCTTCTTGTGAAATAGAGCCGTAAGACATCGCACCTGTAGAAAAACGCTTAAGGATTTCTGAAATTGGTTCCACATCATCAATTGAAATCGGTGTGCGTTCTTTGAATGCAAAAAGTCCACGCAGGGTCATGAGCGCTTTGCTCTGCTCATCAATTTTGTGTGTATATCGCTTAAAGACGTCGTATCGCTTTGCTCGAGTTGAATGCTGCAAAGTAAATACAGTCTCAGGATCAAATAAGTGTGGCTCACCTTCACGGCGCCATTGATATTCACCGCCAATAGGAAGTCGGCGTGAACCAGGAACTTCACCGCCAGGTGGATAGGCAATGTGGTGGCGCGCAATAGTTTCTTTAGCAATGATGTCTAAACCGATACCACCTAATCGAGATGTTGTTCCTGTGAAATATCGATCAACTAACTCTTGGGATAAACCAATAGCTTCAAAAACTTGAGCGCCGGTATAGGAAGCGATTGTTGAGATTCCCATTTTCGACATTACTTTGAGTACGCCTTTACCTAAACTCTTAATCAGATTTGCAACTGCTTTTTCTGGAGTGATTCCTGTAATTACTCCTTGCAGTACTAAATCTTCAGCGCTTTCCATCGCAAGATAAGGATTGACAGCGGCTGCGCCATAACCAATAAGTAATGCAACGTGGTGAACTTCTCGCACATCGCCAGCTTCAACTACCAGGCCAACTGTTGTGCGTGTTTTTTCGCGAATCAAATGGTGATGAACAGCCGATGTGAGCAGCAGCGATGGAATCGGTGCATCTTCTGCATCTCCATCGCGATCAGATAAAACAATAATACGTGCACCTTCTGCAATCGCCTTTGATACTTCTGCTGCAATCTCATCTAAGCGTTTGCGAAGTGATTCTCCCCCGCCGGCAACTTGAAAGAGCCCGCGAACAACATAGGTTTCTAATCCCGGATACTCGCCATCGGCATTTACGTGAATGATCTTGGCGAGTTCATCATTGTCTATCACGGGAAATGCAAGCGAGATTTGTCTACACGATTCGGGCCCTGGATCTAAAAGATTATGTTCTGGTCCAACTGAACCACCAAGACTTGTAACTAATTCTTCTCGAATAGCATCTAGTGGTGGATTTGTAACTTGTGCGAATAATTGTGAAAAGTAATCAAAGAGCAGGCGTGGCTTTTCAGAAAGTGCCGCAATTGGAGAATCTGTTCCCATCGATCCCAGTGGTTCTGCGCCATTTTTGGCCATCGGTGTAACCAAAATACGTAATTCTTCTTCTGTATATCCAAATGCACGCTGTCTGCGCACAACCGATGAGTGCGGATAAATAATGTGTTCACGTGGTGGCAGTTCATTGAGCTTCATGATTCCGTCGTGAAGCCATTGGCTGTAAGGAGCGCCCTTTGCCAACGTATCTTTTATCTCTTCATCTTCAATAATGCGGCCTTCTTCGATGTCTACAAGAAACATCTTTCCTGGCTGCAAGCGTCCTTTACGTGCGATCTCATCTGCAGCAATATCAAGCACGCCTACTTCACTTGCAAGTACAACCAAGCCATCGTTAGTAATCCAAAAACGAGAAGGACGCAAACCATTTCGATCTAATACAGCACCAATTTGATGTCCATCTGTAAATGTTACGCACGCCGGGCCATCCCACGGCTCCATAAGGGATGCGTGGAATGCGTAAAAATCTCTGCGCTCTTGTGACATAGAATTGTGGTTTTCCCACGCTTCTGGAATCATCATTAATACAGAGTGCGCCAGTGTGCGTCCACCTAAATACAAGAGTTCGAGTACTTCATCAAATGATGCAGAGTCACTACCTGTTGGATCAACGATAGGAAAAATTCTCTTAAGGTCTCCGGGAATTACATCACTTTGCAAGAGAGTTTCGCGTGCACGCATCCAATTTCGATTTCCTTTGACGGTATTAATTTCGCCATTGTGTGCAATAAACCGATATGGATGAGCCAGCGGCCAGGACGGAAATGTATTTGTGGAAAAGCGCGAGTGAACAAGTGCAAGGGGTGAAATTACTCTTTCATCGCTGAGGTCAGGAAAGAATTCTTCCAACTGTCCTGTCGTGAGCATTCCTTTATACACAATTGTTTTTGCTGAAAGAGATGGAAAATAAATTGGCAAAGTATGTTCTGCGCGTTTTCTCAAACAATAAGCAAGTCTGTCCAGTGTGATGCCTGATTCGTTCTTCAAACCAGCAATGAAAACTTGCTCAAATCGTGGCATAACTGAAATAGCTGTTTTACCCAAAGATACTGAGTTAATTGGCAACTCTCGCCAGCCCAGAATCTTTAATCCTTCTTCTTCGGCTATTTTCGAAATAGAGTCTTTAACATCAGCACTGGGTTCGACGAATCCAATTCCTGTTGCATACGAACCTTCAGCCGGTAGTTCAAATGGAAGAACTGCGCGATAAAAAGCATCTGGAATACAAATAAGAATTCCCGCACCATCACCACTATCTGGTTCAGCGCCCGATGCTCCTCGGTGTTCGAGATTGCGAAGCGCCGTTAAACCCTTTGCAACAATTTCATGCGTTGCTATTTTATTTAAGGTTGCAACCATCGCAACGCCACAAGCATCATGCTCGTTGGCAGGGTCATATAACCCTTGTGCGATTGGATAATTGGATTGCAAACTCATTTTTACAAAGGCTCCAGTTGTCGAAATGTGTTGGGACAACCTTGGCCCTGGTGAGTGCTACGTGGAAAAGAATAGCAACACCTTGGGCAATTCCAATAGTGGAATCTGAACCTTAAATACCGCTTATATGCGCTAACTGTCCGATTCCAGCAGTAATTGCCATACCCGCGCAGCCACCGAGCATCACGCGAATGGTTGGCTTGAGAACCTTTGATCCTGCTGTTCGAGCACTGAGAATTCCGGTGAACAAGAGTCCAACCAGAGTGAACCCAACGATGCTCCACGCTTTCGCACCCAATGTTGGCGCAAACGCACCAAGGAATGGAATAACTCCGCCTAATGTAAAGCTTGCTGCAGATGCAACTGCTGCCTGCATCGGACGTGCTTTTGTATGTGGGTGCTGTCCTAATTCATCTCGTAGATGCGCCGCAAGTGCATCTTTATCGTGCATTGCTTTTGCAACTTCTTCTGCTAATTCAGGAGCTAATCCACGTTCAATATAAATCTGTTTAAGCTCTTGTAATTCACCCTCTGGATCAATTGCCAGATGTTGAATTTCTAATAATCGATCAGATTCTTCAACATCATTTTGGGAACGAACAGAAACATATTCACCAACAGCCATTGACATTGCACCAGCTGAAATTGCTGCAAGACCTGCAGTGATTAAGAAACTATCTGCCTTTGCTGCTGCAACACCGATCATTAAGGATGCGGTAGAAACAAGTCCATCGTTTGCACCAAGGACTGCTGCTCGCAGCCACCCCGCGCGATGAGTTCGATGCTCTAAATTGCGAGCATAAACATCTTCTAAGGCCATAATTAAATCTTAGCCGAAGAGCGTCCTAATCGTAGGTAATTAGCAATGGCCAGCGTTGCAACTATTGCACTGACCCACACATTCACACGTAATCCAGCGATCGTATTGGCTTGGTCGATGCGAATAATCTCGATGAATAAACGCCCAATGCTATAGAGCCCAACGTATGCGCTAAAGACCTGGCCCGCGGCTAACTTTTTGCCCCACAGAATTAATGCAATCGCAACTGCGCTGCACCAGATTAATTCATATAAAAAGGTCGGATGAAATGTTTCAAATGTTGCATAGTCATCAGGACGCAATCCAACTGGCACAGAGAGTGCCCATGGAAGATCTGTTGGACGGCCAAATAATTCACCGTTAAACCAATTTCCTAAACGTCCTATTGCTTGTGCTAATAAAATTCCCGGAGCAAGTGCATCCATGAAATATCCAAATGAAGGCAGATCTTTCTTTTTCTGCTGAGACTTATATGCAAAATAAGCAGCAACTGCACCTAAAGAAATTGCTCCCCAAATACCTAATCCACCCTGCCAAATTTTTAGCGCATCAACGGGATTGCCATTGGCACCAAAATATTGAGCCGGAGAAGAAATCACGTGATAGAGGCGGCCACCAATAATTCCAAATGGAACTGCCCAGATTGCAACATCTCCAACAACGTTTTGTGCTTGCGGAGAAATCGCTTTTAAGCGCTTGTCTCCAAGCCAAATGGCAATAAGAATTCCAGCAATGATGCATAGGGCATAGAAGTGAATAGTGAGTGGACCGAGTTCCAATACCGAAACACTCGGTGTTGGAATCGATCTATTCAAAGTTTTACTTACCTTCTACAGCTTTAACAAATGCTGCAGCATCAAAGTACTCGCCAAGATCCGTACCTGATGTTCCGCGACGAATCTCTTTGCCGTTGATGAAAACTGTTGGAGTTGAGTTGATGTTTTTTTCTCCACCGGAGGCGGCAACGTTATTTACCCAATCTTTATAGTTTAAGTTCTTCACGCATTCACCGAATTTAGGCGACTTAATATCTGCGAACTCACCTAATGCAATTAGATACTCAGCCGTCACAACTCCAGCATTTTCTGCAGGCAGGTTTTGATAGAAGGCTTTATGAAATCCTAAGAACTTATTCTCATCCGATGAGCAAGCAGCTGCATTGGCAGCAAGGGCTGACTCTGGTCCAAGGAATGAGAGCGTGTGATAAACAACCTTGGCTTTTTTCTCTTCGATGAGTTTTTCGATGTAGCCGCCATTTACCTGTTCAAAGCGCGCACAGACAGGACATTGAAAATCTTCCCAAATATCGATTACTGGAACTCCCTTGATGTCACCGTTATAAACAATTCCGTATCCATCATCTTTTGAAACGCTAGAAGGAAGAGCCGCAGAAGTATTTTCTTTATTGCTTAACACAGAGAAAATGGCGCCCACAGCAACGACTAGTACGACCATTCCAATTACTAGATTGCGTGTTGTGTTATCTGGACCCTTTGGTGTCTTGGATGACATGTTTTTATTCTCCCGGTACTAGTTCCTGTGATGGTTTCTTTTCGAGTGCAAACTTGGTTATAGGGTAGCGAAGAAGATAGAGACCGCAGAGCGCTAAGCCTATGTCACGCAAAATTTCTTCTAAATACTTGGTTTGACTTGGATCAATAGTGCCGCCACCGCCGAAGCAGCCGCAATCAATTGAGAGCCCACGAGCCCAGGCTTGAGCGATTGCGATGATAAAGAGCACCATCAGCGCCGCACCAAACATCGCCGCGTATCTAATTGCCACACCAATAATAAGCAGAATGCCTGCGCCAACTTCTAGCCATGGCAAAACGATTCCAAGAATATTTGCAAGCCAAATAGGCAAGATCTCATATGCGCGAACTGCCATCATGGATTTATCTGGGGTAAATACTTTGAGATAACCAGCAACCAGTAGCACGCCACCTAAAACTAAGCGAGCCAGTAATCCAATCCACGGTTCTGCTTTTTTCATCCTCTGCCCTCTCGAACACCTAGCGCTAATTGTTCAACGAGTGCACGCACCGCTTTTATTCCCGAATCCAGAGAATCTGCGCTACTTAATGCATTAATAAATGCTGAGCCCACGATGACTCCATCGGCGTAGCCAGCCACTTCCTTGGCATGTTCGCGCGTGGAGACTCCCAGACCGACAGCCACAGGAATCTTGGTTACTTTTTTGATTCGATCAACTAAATCTTTGGCTCCTGCTGAAATTCCTGTGCGAGCACCGGTGACGCCCATGAGGGATGCTGCATAGACAAAACCAGAACATTGCGCAGTAACTTTTTCTAGGCGTGCATCAGTTGTACTTGGTGCCACCACAAATATTGAGTTTATCTTTGATGAGTGACTTGCAGTTGTCCAAGGCGCAGCTTCATCAACTGGAAGATCAGGAGTAATTACTCCAGACCCAGAATTCGATGCGATCGACTCTGCGAACTTATCTATTCCATACTTTTCGATTGGATTCCAATACGTCATAACAACACTTGGTATTCCTCGAGCAGTTGCATGGGCAAGTGCTTCAAAAACTTCTTTTGCTCCGGTGCCAGCGCTGAGAGAAGTATTTGCGGCTTCTTGAATAGTTGGTCCATCCATTACCGGATCGCTATATGGAAAACCGATTTCAATTGCATCTACGCCTGCATCTGCAAATGCGTCAATGACTGCTTTGCATCCCTCTTGTGTTGGATATCCAGCAGGAATATATGCAATCAGTGCTGCTCTATTTTCTGATCGAGTTTTCGTAAATAGTTGATCTAGCGGTGTGCTCATTACAGAGGAATTCCGAAATATTCAGCAGCGGTGACTACATCCTTATCTCCGCGCCCCGAAAGATTAATCAACAGTGTGGCATCTTTTCCTAATTCGCGACCAACTTGTAAGGCTCCAGCTAGTGCATGGGCTGTTTCAATGGCAGGGATGATTCCTTCAGTTTTGCACAGAAGTGAAAATGCATACATTGCTTCGGCATCGGTAATAGCGCGATATTCAGTACGACCAATTTCACTGAGGTATGCATGTTCTGGTCCAACGCCTGGGTAATCTAAACCTGCTGAAATTGAATGTGACTCAACTGTTTGACCATTCTCATCTTGGAGCAAGTAAGAACGTGCTCCGTGTAAGACACCTGGTGTTCCACCTGTAATCGTTGCTGCGTGACGGCCAGTTTCAACACCATCTCCACCAGCTTCTAATCCGATTAAACGCACATCCTTATCTTTAATGAAATCATAAAAAATACCGATTGCATTTGAACCTCCGCCGACACATGCAAGAACAGCATCTGGCAATTTGCCAGTGAGTTCTAATACTTGTGCGCGTGCTTCTTCGCCAATAATTTTCTGGAAATCTCTGACCATCGTTGGAAATGGGTGAGGTCCAGCAACGGTTCCAAAGAGGTAATTAGTTGTTTCAACATTTGTCACCCAGTCACGCATTGCTTCATTAATCGCATCTTTAAGAGTTTTTGAACCAGTTGTCACTGGAACAACTTCTGCGCCAAGTAATTTCATTCGAACTACGTTTAGTGCTTGGCGCTTTGTGTCTTCTTCGCCCATATAGACAACACATTCCAAGCCCATCAAAGCTGCTGCTGTTGCAGATGCAACGCCATGTTGGCCTGCCCCTGTTTCGGCAATAATTCGCTTTTTTCCAGATCGCTTGGCAAGAAGTGCTTGGCCTAAAACGTTATTTATTTTGTGGCTACCTGTGTGGTTAAGATCTTCTCGCTTAAGAATTATTCGTGCACCACCTGCATGCTCTGCAAATCTCTTAGCCTCTGTAATGATGCTTGGACGGCCAGAATAAGTCTTATGCAGATGAGCAAGCTCAGCTAAAAATACTGGATCTTTTTGCGCCGCATTGTGAGCGTTTTCAATTTCATCGAGCGCTCCGATAAGCGCTTCTGGAACATAGCGACCACCGAACTGCCCAAAGTGGCCAGCTCTAATATCTGTCGATGATGTACTCATGTTCAAATCTTACTGTTCTCCCAGTAAATGTTGCACGGCCAATTCTGGGTCTCCTGCGCGCACTAGCGCCTCGCCAACCAAGATTGCGTTGGCTCCAGACTCTAGGGCGTATTGCACATCAGCAGGGGTGAAAATTCCTGACTCTGCGATGCGAATCACATCGGTGGGAATACGTGGAAGTAACTCTTTGAATGCAATCGAATCAACTTCAAGTGTCTTTAAATTTCTGGAGTTAACTCCAATCATTTCTGAAGGAACATCTAGTGCAATTTCTAGCTCTTCCATGGTGTGTACTTCCACAAGTGCGTGCATGCCTAACTCTTGCGTTAATGCTAAATAATCTAAGAGTTGATTTTTCGAAAGTGCTGCCACAATGAGCAAAACAAGATCTGAGCCGTGTGCGCGAGCTTCAAAGAATTGATACTCATCAACCATGAAATCTTTTCGCAAGATTGGCAAATCCACAGCCTTGCGAACTGCATCTAAATCTTCTAGCGAACCACCAAATCTGCGGCGCTCGGTGAGAACACTAATTGCACTTGCTCCCCCTTTTTCATATTTGCTAGCCAATAAGGCTGGATCAGAAATTGGCGCTAGTGCACCTTTGCTAGGAGATGATCTCTTGACTTCTGCAATCAATGAAAGAGAGTTGCTGTGAAAGGTTGTAATAGATGGGCGCACAGGAGCAGCCTTTTGAACTGCTTCTAAAATCTGAGCCCTTGAAAGTTTTCTGGACTCTAAATCTTCTTTAACCCCTTCAATAATGGAATCTAGAACGCTCATTTCAAACGCCCATCTGTACTTGGATCTTCACCAATATCTTGGCGATTCCATGAGTTTAAATTCTCAGGTTTTCTCTCATACCTACTCGAAAGTTTAAAGCGTGATGCAAGAAAGAAGGCAATCGCTATTACTACGATGATAGAAATTATTGAGATTAAGGTATTGCTCATCATCGACTCGCTAAAGTATTTGCGGCATGGATTGCGCCCAATACTGCGGCAGCTTTGTTGCGACACTCTTGATTTTCTGACTCTGCATCTGAATCAGCAACAATTCCGGCACCGGCTTGAACGTAGGCTTTACCGTCATATAAAACTGCGGTGCGAATTGCGATACAGGTATCAATATTTCCAGTGAAGTCGATGTATCCGATTGCTCCACCATAAATTCCCCGACGAGTACTTTCGTGCTCTTCGATAATTTGCATAGCACGCGGCTTTGGAGCCCCAGATAAAGTTCCGGCTGGAAAAACTGCAAAGAGTGCATCAACACAATTAGATTTATCAGAAAGAGTTCCGGTCACTGTTGAAACGATATGCATGACATGGGAATAACGTTCGATGTGCATGAAATCAATTACTTCAACACTTCCAGGAGTACATATTCTTCCTAAGTCATTTCGACCTAAGTCAACTAGCATCAGATGTTCTGCGCGCTCTTTCGGATCGGCCAATAACTCTTCGGCTAATTTCTTATCGATTTCAGGTGAAGCCGAACGTTTTCTGGTGCCTGCAATCGGATGAACCATCACCTCTTTTTGATTTACTTTCACAAGAGCCTCTGGGCTGGAACCAACCACGCTGATTCCATCGCTAAATTGGAATAAATACATATAAGGACTCGGATTATGCAGTCTGAGCATTCGATACACATCAATAGGTTCGGCCTTGACATCAATACTAAAGCGTTGCGAGAGGACAACTTGAAAAGCTTCTCCCGCGACTATCTCTTGTTTAATGTGATTAACAGATTGGCGGTATTTTTCCTCTGTTGTATTTGAATCAAATTCAGGAAGTGAGCGATTTTCAAGCTCACTAACAAAACCATCTAGCGGAGCATTGAGCTCTTCTTGCATGCGATCTAAACGTTGCACGCATTGCGCATAGGCCTCATCAATTCGATTATCACTGGCATCCCAATTGATGGCATTTGCAATGAGTGTGACTGTGCCATCGCTGTGATCCATCACCGCTAAATCACTTGTTAACATGAAAGCGAGTTCTGGAAGCGGCAAATCTTTAACCGAAATATCGCCAATCTTTTCTAATCGACGAACGCAGTCATAACCCATGTAACCAACTAGTCCACCAGTTAAAGGTGGCAATCCAGCTATTACTGGAGATTTCAAATGGGATGCACTAATTCGAAGTGCTTCTAATGGATCAATACCTCGTGGGGCGCCCGCTGGATATGTTCCAATCCAGACTGCCGCACCATCTTTTTCACTCAACGTTGATTCAGTGCGAACTCCGATAAAGGAATATCTAGACCACGCACCGCCATGCTCGGCTGATTCAAGTAAAAAAGTATTTGGTGCACTCTTTGCAAGTTTTCTGTAAATACCTAAAGGAGTTTCGCCATCTGCAAGTAATTTACGCGTCACCGGAATAACGTTGTAATTGCGTGCATAAGAACGAAACTCTTCTAGATTCATCCCAGTTGCACCGGCTGATGAAAACAGGTTGCACTTCCTGTGTGACACGGTGCTCCGATTTGTTCTACCGAAATGAGCAGCGCATCGCCATCGCAATCTAGTGACAGAGAAATAACTTTTTGTGTGTGACCTGAGGTTGCCCCCTTGACCCATATTTCATTTCGTGAGCGAGACCAATACGTTGCCGCCCCTGTTGAAATCATTTGAGCCAACGCTTCTTGGTTAACGTAGGCAAGCATTAAGACTTCTTTTGTCCGCACATCTTGTGCGATTGCGGGAATCAAAAGTTGTGGATCTTTGAGCATGCCAAGAACTTCATCTGATAATTGATAGCTGCTCATGGCGTAATTCTGCCCTATGAGTTATTAACGGTGCGAACCGAATAACCAGCCCCGCTTAAATACCTCTTTACATCACCAATTCTATGAACTCCAAAGTGGAAAACACTTGCAGCAAGGAGTGCATCTGCGCCGGCATCAAGTGCTGCTGCAAAATCTGAGAGTGCTCCTGCCCCACCACTTGCAATCAATGGAACTTTGGCAACGCCGCGCACAGCGGTGATCATCCCAATGTCATAACCCGCTCTGGTTCCATCAGCATCCATGGAATTTAATAAAATCTCGCCAACACCGAGTGCGCAGGCTTTTTCAACCCAAGCGATTGCATCTATTCCAGCACTTTCTCGTCCGCCGTGTGTAGTGACTTCAAATCCTGAATCAGTACGGGCCCGTCTTGCATCAACAGAGAGAACTAAAACTTGAGAGCCAAAGCGATCAACAATTTCAGAGATTAACTCTGGACGATTCAGCGCTGCAGTGTTAATTGAAACTTTATCGGCGCCTGCTCGAAGTAATTTATCAACATCATCAACACTTCTAATTCCCCCACCAACAGTTAAGGGAATAAAAACCTGTTCTGCTGTGCGACGAACAACATCTAATGTGGTCTCGCGACCAGCTGAACTTGCTGAAATATCTAAAAACGTTAGCTCATCGACTCCTTCGCTGTCATATAACGAAGCCATTTCAACTGGATCGCCTGCATCAACTAAGTCTGTGAAGTTAACTCCTTTAACAACACGACCATCAGTAACGTCTAGACAAGCGATGATGCGAACAGAAAGTGTCATCGTCTTGTTACTTCCAGAGCTTGTTCTAATGTAAATGCACCGGCATAGAGTGCTTTACCAACAATTGCGCCTTCAACACCAATACTTCTAAGGGCTGCCAGATGTTCGATATCGTCCAAACTAGAAATGCCACCACTTGCAATAACCGGAGCCTTCGTTGCGGCGCAGACGCTTTTGAGCAATTCAAGATTCGGTCCTGCAAGAGTTCCATCTTTGGTTACATCTGTTAGGACATAACGTGCACAACCATCTCGATCTAATCGTGTAATAGTTTCAAAGAGATCACCACCGTCTCGAGTCCATCCGCGAGCTGACAACGTATGACCACGAACATCTAAACCAACTGCGATGCGATCACCAAACTCTGCAATCACTTGTGAAGTCCACTCCGGATTTTCTAGCGCCGCAGTTCCTAAGTTCACTCGCGTGCACCCAGTTGCAAGGGCCTTACGTAAAGATTGGTCATCTCTAATTCCACCTGATAACTCCACTTTGATATCTAAGGCGCCAATAACTTCTGCTAATAAATCTGCATTACTGCCAATACCAAATGCGGCGTCAAGATCTACAAGGTGAATCCATTCGGCGCCTGATTTTTGAAAATCAAGGGCAGCATCTAGTGGTTTTCCGTAATTGGTCTCTTGGCTGAGTTCGCCTTGAACTAAGCGAACTGCTTTGCCATCTTTTACATCAACGGCTGGCAATAGTTCTAGATAGCTCATAACGCTGCGCTCCAATTAGCAATCAGTGTCAATCCAGCTTTTCCTGATTTTTCAGGATGAAATTGTGTGGCACACAACGCACCATCTTCAACTGCGGCTAAGAATTTTTCTCCATGAGTAGTCCACGCTTGTGCCACACCAACTGATTTCTTTGCAGCATATGAATGCACAAAATAAAAAGATTCCTTTTCAATTCCTTTGAAGAGCTCTGATGGGCCAGTAATTTCAACAGTATTCCAACCCATGTGAGGAAGTATTGGTGCATCAAGTGCGCTAACGGTGCCGCTCCACATCCCTATTCCTTTGTGTTGGCCATGCTCTAAACCATCGCTAAATAAAATCTGCATTCCGATACAAATGCCCAAGGTGGCCTTACCGGCTACTTGGCGTTGGCGAATTACATCTGCTGCATCGATTTCATTAATTCCATTCATGCATGCCGCAAAGGCACCGACGCCGGGAACAACTAGCCCATCAGATTTAAGAGCAACATCTAGATCTGATGTGAGTTGCACATCGTGGCCTGTAGTTGCAAACGCTCGTTGGGCGGATCGTAAATTTCCCGATCCGTAATCCAAGATTGCTATCAAAGAACGCCCTTAGTCGATGGAACTCCACTTACTCGTGAATCCAATGCAACCGCATCGCGCAGTGCGCGAGCAACAGCTTTAAATTGTGCTTCAAATACGTGGTGAGCATTTCGTCCTTCAAGGACTCTAATGTGAAGTGCGATGCGGGCTTCGGCAACAATAGATTCCCAAATGTGCTTACCAAGTGTTGTATCAAATGTTCCGATGAGTTCAACAATTTCTGGTTGGCGATGTACTAGGTATGGACGCCCTGATAAATCAACTGCAGCCTGCACAAGTACTTCATCAAGTGGAACCATGGCATCGCCAAAGCGACGAATGCCTGCCTTATCCCCTAGTGCTTCACGTAGCGCTTGGCCAAATGCCAAAGAAGTGTCTTCAACGGTGTGGTGAGAATCAACTTCGATGTCGCCAGTAGTTTTAACAGTTAAATCAAAGCCTGAGTGCTTACCAAGTTGTGAAAGCATGTGATCAAAGAAAGCAACGCCAGTATCGACAGATATGTTTCCTTGACCATCAAGGTTGAGTTCAACAAGAACGCTAGATTCTTTCGTTGTACGTTCTACGCGAGCACTTCTCATTTTTTCCCCTGCTTCACTTGTTGAGTACTTCTTTTAACGCCATTAAGAACTTCTTGTTTTCAGCATCGTTGCCGATTGTTACTCGTAAATATCCTTCAAGGCCCACATCTCGGATGAGCACCCCTTTATCGAGCAAATCTTTCCACACAACTGCACTTGCTCGCTTGAATCCCGAGAAGAGCAAGAAATTCGAGCAGCTTGGAATGACTTCTAGGCCAAGTGCGCTGAGTTGGCTTGCAACATCTTCTCGGGCTGCAATTAAGCCCTGAACTGTTGCTAAGAGTTCCTTGCTAAATTCAAGGGCTGCACTGGCTGCAACTTGAGTCAATGCACTCAGATGATATGGAAGTCGAACAAGTCGCATTGCATCAATCACCGATGGATGCGCAACGAGATAGCCCACTCGTGCCCCGGCGAATGCGAATGCTTTGCTCATCGTTCTGATAACAACAATATTTGGAAACTTTTCGATAAGAGTTACTGCTGATTTCTCAGATGAAAATTCTGCATACGCTTCATCGATGACAAGTAAGCCGCCAACTAACGCAGCACTTCGAGCCAGCATCTCTATTTCAGAGATTAATACAGCGCTTCCAGTTGGATTATTTGGAGTTGTAATAAATGTCAATGCAGGACGCAATGATTCGATCTGTGCTGCGGCTGCATCACAATCTAGAGTGAAGTCTTTGCGGCGAGTGCCATCAATCCATGGAGTTGCAGTGACCTTTGCAATTAAAGAGTGCATCGAATACGAAGGCGTGAAACCGAGTGCGGATTTGCGACCAAAGGCAAGAAATATTGATTGAATAATTTCATTGCTGCCATTTGCAGCCCACACATTGGAAATATCAATTGAAGTATCCGATTGCGAATTAATGTAATTAGCCAATGAAGTTCGCAGCTCTGTTGCTTCGCGATCTGGATAACGATTTAAACGTGAACCAATCTCTGTTACTCGAGTTGCAATTGCCTTAACGAGTTCTGGCGATGGAGAAAATGGATTTTCATTTGTATTTAAAGATGCATCAGCTTCTACTTGTGGCGCGCCATAGGCAGACATTGGTGCAAGCTCTTCGCGCAGTGGTAACCACTGTGGCCAGGTACTCATGATGAACTCTTATTCTCTAAACGCACACTCATCGCTTCACCATGTGCGGGCAGATCTTCTGAGTTGGCCAATGTAATAACCGTTGACAAAATCTGCGTGAAAGCGCCCTCGTTGTATTCGATGAAGTGCAATCCGCGTAAGAATGTTTGAACTGATAGACCACTTGAGTGACAAGCACATCCACCAGTTGGCAATACGTGATTTGACCCAGCTGAGTAATCACCGAGTGAGACTGGAGAGAAACGACCAATGAAAACAGCGCCAGCATTTCTAATCTTCTGCGCATCTTTCTCACTGTTTTTAGTTTGAATTTCTAGGTGCTCAGCAGCGTATGCATTTGCAACATCTATTGCGTGTTCTGTGGAGTCAACTAAAACGCAAGCAGATTGAATTCCAGTAAGCGCTTCGGTGATGCGCTCTGAATGCTTTGTTCGTGCAACGCGCGTAACTAATTGCTTTTGAACTTCATCAATGAGCTCTTGGCTATCTGTGATCAACACAGCAGCTGCGATGACATCGTGTTCTGCTTGGCTAATTAGATCTGCGGCAACATCTGCGGCTATTGCAGTGTTATCAGCGATGATCGCAATTTCTGTTGGTCCTGCTTCAGAGTCGATACCAATTAGCCCACGCAGTGCACGCTTTGCAGCCGCAACATAAATATTTCCCGGACCAGTTACTAGGTCGCATTTTTCACAGACGTTTTCCATGCCATAAGCGAAGAGTGCAATTGCTTGTGCTCCACCAACTGCATATACCTCGGTAACACCAAGTAGTTCGCACGTTGCAAGAATTGTTGGGTGTGGCAATCCCCCAAACTCACTTTGAGGAGGCGATGCAACAGCGATACTTGCAACCTGTGCAATTTGTGCGGGAATAACATTCATCATCACACTGCTTGGATAAACAGCGCGACCACCTGGAACATATAAACCCACACGATCTACTGGAACCCATCGCTCTGTAACAGTGCCACCATCGACAACTTTTGTAATGCTTTCCGTGCGTCTTTGATCGTTGTGGACTTTTCTAATTCGCTCTGCTGAGATTTCTAACGCTGTTCGTATCTGTGGGTCTAATTCTTTGAGTGCTTTAGTCAGCACTTCTCTGGGAACCCTAATCTGCAGCGGTGCCACACCATCGAATTCTTTTGCCAGTGCGATCAAATCATTTTCATTTCCATTTTTCACACGCGCCAAAATTGGTTCAACTAACTTCATAGCTTTTGCAACATCGAGTGCGGCACGAGGAATTGCGCTGTTGTATCCAGATTTAGATAGGCGCTGACCACGAAGGTCTACTAAACGCATCATCTGTTCGCCTCACAAAACCTTAGATATGGGAAATGGCTATTGCAATGCCCAAATTCTACTAGCCCTGAAGGCAGTTAGGCCCAAGGATTGATTTGAGATCAGCGCTCAGCGATGGAGATGATGTAATCAAGGTGTCCAATTTCATTACGGTGAGCATTCCATTTTCATCTAGATGTAAATGAACTTCACGTTTTCCTGGGTGTGAGCGAAGAATCTCTTTCATGCGATCGACAACTGGTGGCGTGCATTGATTTATTGGCAGAGTAATCACAAGAGGACCTGTTGGCGCGGCACTGACATCAGCGTTTTTCATTTCAAGGGCTGTAAATCTGACTTGATCTTCACGTTTATCTACTCGACCACGAATAAGAACTATTCGATCTTCAGTCAGAGTTAATGCGTATTGATTGTAAGTATTTGAGAAAAAGAGCGCTTCAATAGATCCTTCAAGATCTTCAATGGTAACAACTGCCCACGATGCACCTTGTCTGGTTACTTTTCTTGTAACAGAAGTTATTAAGCCACCGATTGTGACGATTTGATCATGATGGCCACCATCATCTAGTAACTCACTAATAGACATATCTGTGCCTGAACGCAAAACATGTTCAACACCGAGCAAAGGATGATCTGAAACATAAAGTCCCAACATCTCGCGTTCATAGGAAAGCAGCATTGCTTTCTCCCATTCGCCAGGTGGAATATCTAGCGCAACATTTGATACTGACGTTGCTGATTCGCCACCGAATAAATCGAATTGTCCGATCGCTTCAGCGCGTTTAGTTTCAATCACAGAGTCGATTGCTTCAAGGTAGACAGCCATTAATCCTTTACGTGTGTGGGTAAGCGAATCAAATGCACCGGCCTTAATAAGCGACTCAATAGTTTTCTTATTGCACACCTGTGCATCAACTTTTGCAAGGAAATCTCCAAAGGATTGGTATCGACCTTTGCTATCTCGTCCACTCTTAATGGAAGCAACTACTCCCTCGCCCACGTTTCTAATGGCGGCAAGACCAAATCGAATATCAGTTCCACGTGGGGTGTATTCGGCGTCGGATTCATTGACATCTGGTGGCAACACTTGAATACCCATACGACGACACTCACTTAAATACAGAGCAGACTTGTCTTTATCATCGCGAACAGATGTCAGAAGTGCTGCCATGTATTCAGTTGGATAATTTGCTTTCAGATATGCAGTCCAATAAGAAACCACGCCATAGCCAGCACTATGGGCACGGTTAAAAGCGTAATCAGAGAATGGAATAAGAACATCCCAGAGACGTTTAATCGCAGCATTGCCAAAACCATTTGTTTTCATGCCAGCTTCAAATGGAATATATTCTTTATCAAGAATTTCCTTATTCTTCTTACTCATTGCCTTACGCAAGAGATCCGCGCGTCCAAGTGAGAATCCCGCAACTTTTTGTGCAATAGCCATAACTTGTTCTTGGTAAACAATTAATCCGTATGTATCGCCCAAAATTTCATTGAGAGAATCTGATAACTCGGCGTGAATTGGTTCGACAGGTTTGCGCTTATTTTTTCGATCCGCATAGTTATTGTGTGCATTTTCTCCCATTGGACCTGGGCGATAAAGAGCAATAACTGCAGAGATATCTTGAAAGGAGTCCGGTGACATGCTGCGCAAAAGTGCGCGCATTGGCCCACCATCTAGTTGGAAAACACCGAGGGTATCTCCGCGGGATAGGAGTTCAAATGTTTTCTTATCATCTAACGTCAGATCTTCTAGAACAACATCAACGCCCTTATTTGCCTTGATATTTAATAGCGCATCATCTAGCACCGATAGGTTTCGAAGACCGAGAAAGTCCATTTTAAGCAATCCAGTTGCTTCACATGCGCCCATATCAAATTGAGTAATGATGGAGCCATCTGCTTCGCGGCGATGAATAGGAATAACATCTAATAAAGGTTCGCGAGAGAGAATAACTCCTGCTGCGTGTACACCCCACTGGCGCTTGAGCCCTTCAAGTCCCATCGCAGTATCAATAACTGTCTTTGAATCCGGATCACTTTCATAGAGAGTTCTAAACTCTCCAGCTTCTGAATATCGATCATTTGTTGGATCAAAGACTCCGGCGAGTGAAATATCTTTACCCATAACAGATGGCGGAAGCGCTTTAGTAAGTTTTTCACCGATGGCATATGGATAGCCGAGCACGCGAGTGGAATCTTTAATTGCTTGTTTAGATTTAATGGTGCCATAGGTAATGATTTGAGCAACACGATCTTCGCCATACTTAGTTGTTGCATAACGAATCATTTCGCTGCGTCGGCGCTCATCAAAGTCCAAATCAATATCTGGCATAGAGATACGTTCTGGATTTAAGAATCGCTCGAAGAGCAAACCGTGCTCCAGTGGATCAAGACCTGTGATTCCAAGGGCGTAGGCAACAAGAGATCCCGCTGCAGAACCACGGCCAGGTCCAACTCGGATTGCCACTTTCTTTGCATGTGCCACTAAATCTGCAACCACTAAGAAGTAACCAGGAAAGCCCATCTTGATCATGACATCTAATTCATATTTCAGACG
>Ga0209550_10001723_pt1 | contig 20989 bp, 13 predicted proteins | sample LauGreSuBDMM15SN_2_FD_187567 | JGI IMG/M metagenome (GOLD analysis project Ga0209550, IMG submission 187567) | Freshwater lake microbial communities from Lake Michigan, USA - Su13.BD.MM15.SN (SPAdes) (version 5) | ecosystem: Environmental > Aquatic > Freshwater > Lake | place: Lake Michigan... | reverse complement strand
TTTTATCTTTGTTATCATTTAAATTAATATTGTCATCAACATTATGTAAACTTTGATTGATTTTACGTGTACCCTTGTAAAGGAAACTTGGTTTACTCATACTCTCTGATAAATTTTGCGTAGATAATTTATTTTCTATAATATCTTGTTTTTTATTTTTATTAACTCTTTTATTATTTGATCTTGATTGTTGTTTATTATGATCTGATTTTGTATCTTTATTTAATCTTATACTATCAAAATACTCATCATTAAATAAAACATAAATACCAAATTTAGTTTTATCAATTTTATTATTTTTGAGAACTCTTTCAATAAAATTTTTTGTATTTTCAGGAATTGATACATTTAAATGTTCTGCATGTTTTAATAATGATTTTAAAAATGATTCAATATCATAAAAATGATCGACATTACGTAAATTTTCATCTATATCGCCATTAGGTAAAATATCTACAATTGTTGAACTTTCAAAATTACTCATTTTATAGAAAAAATCGATGTTTTCAACATTAAAGATTTCTCCATTAAATGAGTAATTTGTATTACCTTTTGCTCCTGATTTTAAATATCCATCCATATTTTTTAATGTTATATTATTATGTCTAAAATTTGGATATTTATTTTGTATTATTGAGAATGTATGTAATACTTGAAATATTAATGATTTATATTGATTGTCAGTAAATGATGATAAAATATCATTAGTTAAAAAATCAATTAAACTTGTCATTTTTCTAAAATGTTCAGTAATGCCAATAGATAAAACTTTATTTTTGATATTATCAATATTAACTAAATCTTTTAATTCAGGTACTGATAATATAAAATATTCGATATCAGCTAATTCCACATCAATATTTATTATTTGTAATAATATATGTTTTGATTGTTCATATGTTAAAAAATCTGAAAATAATTTTAAAAACACTTTATTTATATTTTGTGAACTAAACATATCATTTTGATCATCTGTATTATACACAAATAATGATAAATTTACTGAATATGGATCTGATATTTTTTTAATAATATGTTTATATCCGTATGGTGTAAATATTTTTTTTAAATAAATTAATTTATCGTTTAAAAAAGAGTTTGCAAATAAATCTATTATGTCACTTGATAATACTCTTTTATAACTAGTAATATGATCAAAATCACTAATATTAATTGGTTTTACTTTATAACATAACGTTTTGTTAGGATTATAGTAATAATCATATGCCATTCTAACTAAATTAGAAACATCGTTAAAATTATTTGTAATGGTTGTCATTATAAATATAATAATAAATTATTTTTATAAAATCTTTTTATAAATTAAATAATGGATAATAATAAATATATAATCGTCTTTTTAATATTATTATTAATCGTCAGTGTTATAAATTATTTTTGGTTATACAATAATAGATACTATAACGACGACTCTTTAAAAACTGAATATATTGGATCAATTAATAAATGGAATAATTTAGAATTTAGAACTGTAACTTATATATATCCTAAAAATTGGAAATCTGATAAATGTTATACTGATGAATGTAATCCTAATTTAATTATCGATAAAACTAATGCTTTTCATAACGAATTATATAATGTTGGTAGTAATAATGTTCTAATTTTAGAAAATGAATTTAATATTGCACCATTAAAACTATCTATTAGCGATCTTAATATTATTTCTCAGATAAATAAAAATGTTTAATATAATCATTTATATATTTTAATTTTATATGTATATTGTGATGTTTCATAGTCTCCTATATATAATACATTAATTAAATTATAATTAACTATATAACTATTAATGTCATATAAAATATTTTCAGCTAATTCTGTTAATTTAAAATAATAATTAAAGGGATTAATATAAACCTCTTTAATGATTTGAGGTAAATGATTATATCCATTATTAAAAAAATAATCAAAAAAAACGTTAAAATTACACAAAATTTCATCTTTCAAAATAAAATCATTATTAAAATTCTTAATAATTAATTTAAATTCTGGATATAACATAATTGATCTTAAATAAATAAATAAATTTTCAGTAGAATTTGGATCAATATTAATATTTAAATAATCGTCATATTTTGTAATTTCATACATTTTACTAATAGTCATATATTTAATTCCACTTGATGAATAATAATCAAAAATATTTTTGTATTTTTTTATTAAATATGCATTTAATGGTGCCAATAAATTATTATACAAAGATTTTTTATGTAAGTATAATATATTTTTTATTATTGTATAGATGTTTAATGTAATGTTTTTTACTTTTTTATTTATTTTATTTTGTTGTATATAATTTATTAAATTACTTAATGTAAATAATTTATTTCCCGATGAAGTAATCTCATATTTACTTTCATATTCATCTACCAATACTCTATTTATAGTATTAATATCTAAAAATGTTTCATAGTCAATATTATTTTTTGTATATGCTCTTTTTAAATAAAAATCACTTTCATTATATTTATCTATATTATAAGACAAAATATAATTTGTAACAATAAATTCACTATTAAATGTATGTACTTCATCTGTTTCCAAATCATAAATATTTAATTTAATGTTATTTGGTAATCTATATTTTTTATTATTGTCAAATGTATAACAATAAACTTTATAGTGATCCATAATATAAAATAATATAATGATATTGCAATTTAATTTTAATAAAATAATTTAATTTAATTTAATTAAATATTTAATAAAATAGTTCAATTATAATGGCAATTATTAGTAAAATTACAAAAATTATTGAATAGTGATTTAAAAATACTTTTTTGTATTTTACATAAGGCTCTATTTGGAGGAGTAACGACTCCAGAGCTTCCACCCACCTTGTGATTTTTTTAGCATATTTATAATTTTCTTCAATTTTATAATCAGTTAATATACCATATATTATTTCATCTTCATTTAACATATCAATAAATAATTTATTAAATCCATCTAAATTAGTAATAGGTTTATTAATAATGGTTTTAATTTGATAATTTCCAATACCCTCATCTAAATAACCTAATTTATGGTAATATTCACGAACACCTACTCCAGCAATTACTCCAATTCGTCTATAACCAAATTCATATGCAATATATTCAGCAATTTTCATTAATTGTTTTCCATAACCTTTATGTTGAGATGAATTACTTGTATGATTAAGTGAATTAACATTTTGAACTTGTCCATATGTATGTAATTCACGAATTAAAGCTGTTTTTACTAGTTCAGGAAAAACAATCTCTTCTTTTTTAGTTTTAATATCTATAATTTTTCCAACAGTATTAGATAATCTAAGACGAAGAAAACTATGAATAACTTTATTACGATAACTTTCATTTAGTGTCATATTTTCAGTATCGCCAGTATCAGATTCAATAGAAATGAAGAATTCTAATGCATCACTCGCAATATATGGTAAAATATTAATTTTAGGTTTGCCAATATGTTTTTTCTTATTCTGATAATATTGAACTTCTCTACAACGAATACACATACATTTAGTTCCAATATAATCAAGATCATGTTCTAGTTGAGATCTCATACCACTATCACTAGTTCCGCCCATAATATATTCACTTGGAATGTCTCTAATAATTCTGTTAATTCTAATACTTGGATGGATAACTTTTAAAAATTCAGAAATGTTTTTATATAATTGATTTTGCATTCTAAATTCAATTGTTTCTATCTTATTTAATTTATTGTAATTATCTGGTCTAGAAATATTTTCTCCATATGGTTTGTATTTACCGGATTCATACCATGATAATACTTGTGAATATGGTACTGTCATACATGGATAAATCTTAATTTGATCTAGTTTTAGTCTCTGATCATTGTTAATAGCATCAAACATTTTTTTATCTTCCTCTACCATATCATAAGTACTTTCATCTGGATTAGGAAGATCAGGCATCCAATGACCATCCACTTTAAAACCACAATCTTTAAGAGATTTAATTGCATGAATGGTGTGTTTGAAATGACAACCACGTTTAACATAATTAAGAATATTATCATTTATGTGTTGGATTCCTAATTGTAATCTAGTCGCCCCATAACTACGTAAATCAATTAAATTTTCAGCAGTAATTTGATCAGGACGAGTTTCAGGTGTTAACCCAATAATTCTAACAATAGTTTTTTCATTGATTTTAATTTCTTCATTTAATGATTTTGGAGGACATACATGATAATATTCTTTTAACATCTTAATTTCGTCATTTTTAGATAAATTATTAATATTATATTTCTTTCTAAATTCGATTTCAAACATAAAAATTTTATATAAGTTATTAGCAGTATAAAAAATATCTCTAATAAATTGTTCACAATATTCTTTTGGATATGAATTCCATGTACCTCCTTGGATAATTACTTCACACTTATTAATTGGATGACCTTGACTAATATATTGTTTAGATCTTGCAATAAATTGGCGAATAGGATCATGATCATTATTAGTTGCTCTAGCTACACCAGGTTCCTTCGTTAAATAACTTCTAGGTTGACCAGGTTCATTAGGACAAAAAGCACAATCATGTTTACAACTGAACTTACCACTTGAGTCGTTACTCCTCAAAATGGAGAATACGTACTCTTCTGAATAATCTACAGTATCTGAATTATTAGTAATGATTTCTTTTTTTATTTTTGGATATGCACTAGTAAAAATAGAATATACCATAACACCACTATTTTCTCTAGTTAAATTGCAACGTAAAATGTCACGTAATTTATCATTATTTTCATAAATACCATTATTTATTCCAATATCATAATAATATGATAGATGACCATATTTTAATGATTGTTTAGGTTTGACTTTACGTTTAATAGTTTCTACAATTTCTTTACATTCTTTGTTATTTGTAATTGAACCATTTAAAAATGCTTTATAAATTTCAGACATGATTACTTCATGTTTTTGATCTATTATTAAACCTAGTGGTAAATCAGCAGTATTAATTTTACGGTGAAGATTATTAACAATCGATTCAATATCTTGGACTTGGATATCAATAGTCCAATTATCTACTAGATCAAAATTATTAGTTTGACAACTCATTTATAGTAAATTGTCAATCTAATAATTAATATTATGATAAATATTCAATTTTACATGAAGATCCCTTTCATAATATAATTAACCTTAAAATAAATAAAATATTTTAATAGATTTACTAAAATATTATGGTTTATAAAAAAATAATTTATAGTTCATTATCTTTATTTTCATTTTCATGATATACTTGTAAAGTCCTTGCACTTGGATCTTTACTTGTTGACCAATTTGGTAACCAAAAATATGGTATACATTTTTCTGATTGTTTTCCAAAATTATAATCAAATATCATTCTGTAATATGCTGACTCATTTGTATGAGGAGTTACATGTGTAAATTGTTTTTTTAATTCAGTTAATTCTTCATCACTTACCATTTGTTTTCCGTATTCTTGTGTCATTACATACCATGATTTTTCTTTTTGCGAAACACCATCTGAAAAAGCTTCTTTTTTACGCCATAGAACACAATCAGGTAAGATAGACTTAAATTCATTCGATGTTGATTCAAAAGCTTTTCTAATTAGATATTTCTCCATTCTTTCTTTAACTGGAATTTTTAGTTTAGGATCTATTGACATATACATGTCTACAAATTCTGAATCTAAAAACGGTACTCTTGCTTCTAGACCATATGATGAAATATTACGATCTACTCGTAAGCCATCAAAAAGACTAATATTTCTAACTAGTCTTTCAGAATCTTCTTGAGCTTCTTTTTCATTTGGAGCCATATAAAAGTATAGATAACCCATTTCTACTTCATCAGCACCATCTCCATTTAGAACTACCTTAAAATCAGTATTTTCTGAAATATATTTTGCAATTAAATTTTGTCCAACACTTGCTCTAATTGTAGTAATGTCAAATGTTTCGCACGTTTTAACAACTAATTCAATCGCATTTAATCCCTGTTCAGGTGTAAAGTATATTTCATGATGATCTGAACCAATATGATCAGCAACAGCTTTAGCATATTTAAAATCAGAACCACCTTGCATACCAATAGTAAAAGTTGTTAATTTTTGACCTTTTTTATTTAAAATCTTTTGAGCAATTGCTGCAACTAATGAACTATCTAAACCACCAGATAGCAGACAACATAATGGCCTATCCGACATTAAACGTTTTTCAACAGCCTTATACATTCTATTAACGATAATTTGATATAATTGATTATTTTCTTCTGTATATTTATATACTCCATTCATTACAATTGGATGATAGATATTTGATTTAATGAATGTAACTTCACCATCACATTGTTTATAATGTCTGACTTCGCCTTGTTTTAGACGATAATTTTCATATTTATATTCATCAGTAGAACCATATGTTAATCCTTTTAATAGACTAGAAATTAGTAAACCTTTTTTTACACTATTGATTTCTTGATAAAATATTGGTCTAACACTTAATGGATCAGTACCTAAATAAATATCAGTATTTCCATTTGTTTTGTCCATTTTAGTAATTACTAATGCGAATTCACCATTAATATTATTAAAAAATAGTGATGTATCTTCTAAACAAATTTCTACAAAATATTTTAATAAAAATTCACAATCAGAAGATGATTTTGGATTAAAATTACTTAATAATTTTTCAAGTTCTTTATGGTTATAAATTTCTCCATTGCAGATCAAAGAATAACTATGAGTATCAGTTTCATAACTGAATGGTTGCATACCATATTCTGTTAAACCATTGATTGCTAATCTATGAAATCCTACAATTTGATGTTCTTTAATGATAAAATTGGACATATCGGGACCTCTATTTAAAACATTATCAAATAGCTTTCGATAATATTCGATAACTTTTGGGTCTTGATTTGAGATATTTTTGTAAAATAATTGCCAAATTCCACACATTATATGTTTATAATAGATGTCTTAATGTTTTAAATATATTTAATTAAAATTTCATTTTTTATAATGAAGTTATGCATTTTTTTTTCCTAAAAATCCTTTAATTATATCACACTCATTATTATTATCATCATTATATGTAACATCATTTAAATAATAATCAAATGGCAAACCATTGTATATATTAATACCCTCTAAATTAAAGAATTTAACAATTTTAACAGATAAATAACAAGTAACAATTAAACTAGCTGTAACGCAGCTGGCGATGATGTAGTCAGTAACAATTAATATATTGTCCATATTATAATATTATTATAAATAAATATCATTTAAATATTAATAATTTCTTTATTTTTTATTTTTCTTAATTTTTGATTAGTAACTTTTTGTACGTATTTTATCATGGCTAATTCACGAATTGCTATAATTTCATTTGGATTTGGTTCAGGTGTTTCTAATACCAAAGGTATATTTAATAAATAACTCATTAAAATAAACATACCAATACCATTCATACCAATTTCACCCTTGCCTAAATTTTGATGTCTATCAACCCTACAATTACAACATTTTGATGAGTCATTTAAATGAATTAATACTAAATTTTCTAAACCAATTTTTTTCTCAAATTCATTGAAAAAATTAATACATTTTGATGTATCTTTTATATTATATCCAGCTGAAAATATATGACATGTATCAACACATAATTTAATATATCTTTTTTGTATATCTGTGAATTTATTATAAAAATTTGCAAAACCATCAATAGAATTATTTTCAGTTAAAAACATTTCTGTTCCTTGACCAGCACCTGTTTCTAAGATAATAACTGAATTTAAATTATTATCTTTAATATGATTTATTATATAACTCAAACTTTCATACATATTACTTGTTGCTTTTTCAATAGATAATTCTAAACGTTTACCAACATGAATTACACAACCAATCGCACCAATATTATGTGCAATTTCTAATTCTGTAATATATGAATTAACCCAATAACAGTCTTTCCAAGAATTATTAATTTTTGGTTTTGCATTAAGCTCATTTTGGATGATAGCTTTCAGATCCCGTGCAAAATTAAAAGTATATGATGAATGTATAAATAATTTTGTATTATTATCTTTTAAACATTTTTTTATATTTTCTCCATTTAATTTGTAATATTCTTTAGCTTTGTCAGTAATTCTACCACTCATTGGATTTGAAATAAATACTTGTAAACAATTGCCACCTAAATTATTAACACCATAAATTGATTTTTCAAGTTTACCACTATTTGGCATATGACATCCATAATAAAATTCGGTGTTTATAAATTTGTATTTATTTATATAATAATCTAAATCATTGAGATTTACAGATAATTCCATTATATTAAATTATTAATATAAAACTTTATATTTATTAAATTTAAATTTAATAAACAAAAATTGATATTTATATTTATATATACACTTAAAAATTACAATCATATATTCATTTAAATGGTTTTCTTAATAGATAAATATCAAGTTAAATCTCTCAATAATGTTATATGTCATAAGAAAATATATCAATCCCTATTTAGTGGATATTATGAAAAAGATTTAAATGATTGGACTAATTGGCAATCATTAGATGTAATTAGAGACAATATAAATAATTGTAGTACTCATAAAGAATTTTACAACTATCTTAAAAATATAATGAGAACAAAAGGTAATGATCCAAATAAATATTCATTACGATATCAAGAAATGCCAAATTTACTGATATATGGGCCTACAGGTTCAGGTAAAAAAACATTAATTAATTTACTACTTGAAGATATATTTGATGAACAAGTACATAATGTAAAAAAAGTAACATATCAAATTACAGGATATGGTAATTCTAATGAATCAGTACAAATAGATCAAAGTAATTATCATATTATAATTGAACCAAGTAATAGTGGTTTTGATAAATATTTAATTCAAGAGATTGTTAAAAGTTATGCTGAAGAAACTATTTTAAAAGTTCATGATTGTAAAACTCCTTTCAAAGTTGTATTAATTAATAATATCGATAATTTATCATATTATGCACAAACATCTTTGAGATGCACTATGGAAAAATATCATAAAACATGTAAATTTATATTATGTGGTTATCAATCATCTAAAATTATTGATCCATTGCGTAGTAGATGTTTAAATATTAGGATTCCAAGACCATCTAATAATGAGTTGTATCAAATAATTTTTAATACTGCATGTAAAGAGAGAATTAATATAGATCAAAATGAAATGAATAATATAGTAAAATTATCAGAGAGAAATATAAAAAAGGCATTATGGATGTTAGAATTATATAATTCTGGTATAAAAAACTATGATCTACAATGGAAAAAAAACATAAATAATATTATAACAATAATATGTAATTTTAATAGAAAACCATCACATCTTACTTATAATTCTAATATAATTTATAGAATTAGAGAAATTTTATATACTGTATTTATTACTAATGTTAATGGTAATCAAATAATTACAGAATTGTTATCATCATTATTTAACTGTGTCGATCAATTTAATTCAATTTTATTTTCTGAAATTATACAAATATTTGGTTATTATGAAACTAGAATAAATAAAGGTAAACGTTCTGTTATACATTTAGAAGCATTAATTAACTCTATTTTATATCATATTATTAAATTTAATGAATAATTTTTTTATCTATAAATTATTTTACACCTTTTCTCATTTAAAACGACTCCCTTTGGATGAGTAACGAATCAAATCACTTAAATATAAATAGATATATAATATATATGCCATTTATCACTTTTATTTATAAAGTTGGAAAAAACTATAAGACATATTATGGTAAATATTGTTTTGATTATATTTCAGATGACCATGAAGGGTTAGATAATGAAGTAAAATATATATTAATAAAAGGATTAAATGAGTATAGAAAAAAAAATAATATTCAAAAATTAAAGACAAAAATTATTATAGGTATATTATCTTTTTCATCAAATAAAATTATTCCGACTTATTCAACTGATAATGAAATAAAATGTTTTGATTTTTATTATAATTATGATAATAAAATATACATTAATGGAAAATTAATATAAAAATATATGTTTTTTAATGAGAAAAGGTGTAAAAAATAATGATATAATATATTATCGATATTATCATATTTTTATAAAAAATGAATTAGAAAAATTAATATAAAAATATTGATTTTTATTTTATTAAATAGATTAAATAAAGCTTTATCTTTTTATCTTATGAATCATCCAATACACTTTGATTGTTATAATATAATTGATTATTTAAAAGATGGATCTGAATGGTATTTTACTATAAAAATGGATGGGATTAATTTAACATATAGCAAAGATAAATTCAAATCAGATACTATTAGACATAAAACGAGTAATCAATATAGTAATGTATTATCGTATATACATAATATTTATACTAAATACAATTATCTTGAAATGGAATATTTTCCAAATAATAATGTTGCTTTTATTTTTGATAAACTATCAATAAATGGTAGTAAAAGGGAAATTGTTTATGAAGAAATTAATAATCTAGATAATTTAATTGATGATTATACTAAAATATTGAATGTTACTGATAGAAGTTCTATTTTAATAATTAATAAACCGTATTTTAGAATAACTAATAAAATAGAATGTTTAAAATTTTTAATTAATAAATTAAATGATACTTCTGATAAATTAAATCAAATTGCTGATGGATTTATTTTGACAAATTTTAATGATAATATAAATCTAAAATTAAAACCATTAAATCAATTAACAATTGATTTAAAATATAATAATGGACTACTTTATGACTCAGATAATAATAGTTATGATTTAATAAATAATAATTTAATAAATAATAAAATATATCAATTAAACTATGATGATGAAAATATGTGGACTATAAATAAAATTAGAAATGATAAAGTCAAACCAAACAGTAAATTAATTGTACAGTCTGTCATTGATATAATAAAATATTGGCCTGAATTTGTTAATACTATTTTTAATAATAATATTATATTTGATCAATTTATTAGCAATAATTATTATGATGAAACAACTACTAATAATTCAATACTAAGTAAAAATCATAATATTGTTATTAATAATAGTTTAAATATAATTAGACCATTAATTGACAATAATAGTAATATATTAGATATAGGTTGTGGTTCAGGATATATAATTTTAAATAATCTTAAATTTAACAAATATTTAGGTATTGATATAGATTATAATAAAATAAAAAAATCAATTAATAGATTTAATAATGGACATTTTATATTGGCGGACTGTAATAAAATAGATAATACATATAAATTTCAACCAGATTATAATTTCATGATTGAAAATTATGATAATTTTGATACATTGTTTATGATATATTCTGCACATTATTTACAAACAAAAGAATTTATCGATTTTGTAAATAAATTTAAAAATATAAAAAAAATAATTATGATGATAATTTCAGATAATTATATTAAGTCTATATCAACTAAAAATACACAAGGGTTAGAAAATGAATATACATTTATACATCCCAAAAATAATAAAGAATGGACAGAACCGTTATTTGATGTAAACTTTTGGTTTAGTAATTTAAAAATTACTAATATTGATTATTTTGATATTAATCAAAATATAGACACAAGTAATATGATAAGTGTTGAATGGTATAATAATAATAAACTAATTTTAATTAATTTAAATTAAGTAGAATTAAAAATAAAATATTAATTTATTATATAATGATTCCTAATATTAAATTAGTAGAAGCGTATCCTTCTAATCATACAATGTTAATTTCCTATATTATGTTAGTAATTATATTATTAATTTTAATAACAACTATATTTGTGACTTATTTTATAACAAATAAATCAAAAAACAATGAATGTGAATTTTTAAAGCGTTATGACAATAAATATAAAAATCAAAAATTTTAATACAAATTATAAATATATAGTTTGATTAATATTATATTCTATAAACATTATTACTTGAGAATAATATAATATAGATGATTATTAACTTCAGTTATAATTTATAATTTATAATTTATAAAATAATGAAAAATATTAGTTATTTGATATTTTTTAGATATCATCAACTAAATCATTCTTTTTTGATTTACTTTTTGATTTAGTAATAGGGTTTTGTTTTTTCTTAGAAACCTCGCCATTAACATACCGAGTCTTTACTCCAGGAGGAAGTTGAATTTTATAGTTTTCTAACCATACTATATATTGTTCTCTAAGTTCAAATAATTCTCGTTTCCATGATTCTTCTTCAGAACATGCATTAACTTTGATTAATTCTTGTTCTTTATTTTTGTATTTTTCTTCAAGTTCATTAATTTTTTCTTCAGATAAACTTAATATTGGAATATTAATTAAATATTCATATGATTCTTTATCATTATCGGTAGCTAATTTAGTATAATTTAATTCTTCTAATCTAGCAATAATTTCTGTTTTCTTCTTTCGTTCGATAATGATTTGTTTTGATAATATATCTTGAATAAATCGAACTTTATGTTCAAGGATATTTAATTCTTTTGTTAATTTACCAATAATATATTTTTTACGAGCTACATATGCATCATATCTAATAGCATAAAAATCTTCTAATATTTCAATCGGTGAACTATATTTTTGGATCATTCCTTCAGAATTATATAAATGCATATTACCAGTAGATCTTTTTGTTACTAATTTTAATTTTGCATAAATACTATTATTTGCTAACATTGATGTTAATTTATCAGGATCAATTTCGATTGTAATATCAACTGTTTCTTCAGTATTATTAGCAACATGTCCTAAAATCATTCCATTTGCTTCTAATTTATCTAAATCTTCACGATAGTCAGTTGTCCAAGTACCAATAGGTAGTTCAGTGACTTTGACATGAGAATTATCTAATTTAGAAATACATCCATAAATCATAAATTCTGATTGTTTATCTGGAACTTGTAAAACAGTACCTTTGAAGTTTTTATACCATGGTATCATTCGTTTAACCGGTTTATCTTCTATCATTGCTAATAAATTATCAATAACTAGTAATGGATCATAATTTGGAATTTTTGTACTATAACCTGTTCCTATACCCTCAGTACCATTAATTAATACCATTGGAATAATTGGTATAAAATATTCTGGTTCAATTTCAATACCATCATCATATAAATATTTAAGTATTGGATCATCTTCAGGTCTAAATATTAATTTAGTAAGTTCAGCAAGATAAGTATGAATATAACGAGGTGATGCATGATCTTTACCACCCATTAAGCGTGTGCCAAATTGTCCCGATGGATATAATAGATTTATGTTATTTGAACCTACATAATTTTGTGCCATATTTGTGATAGTACCTGTTAAACTTGCCTCGCCATGATGATAACATGTTCTTTCTGAAACAAAACCAGCTAATTGAGCTACTCGAATTTCATTTTCTTTAGTATTAAGTCTCTTTAGAATAGTTCCATATAATACTTTACGTTGACTTGGTTTTAAACCATCACATGATGATGGTATTGATCTATTATTATCTTCATTGGAAAAATGAATAAGTTCTTTATTTATAAAATCACTAATAGAGACTTTCTTTTGAGAATTATTTAGGATATTATTGTGACTATAATGTCCCAACCATACTTTACGATCATTAGCACGTTTTTTATCGAATGCTAATGTAATTGATTCTGTACAAGGATCTTGATGTTTTGCTTTAACACCCATTGTTACTTTAACTGTAAGAACTTCTGGCGAAGTTTTAACTTCGTGTTGAAGTTTCAACCCTTGTGTATTTGTATGCATATTAATTGCTTCAATTTGTTCAGCATCATTATCAGATTCAGATTCAGATTCAGATTCAGATGTTTGTTCAATAAATGTTTCACCTAATAATGTATCATCATCCATATAATTAATTAATTTATCATTAATATCAGTAAAATATTCTCGAGCTTCTTTAGCATCAGAAGTACCTAATCCTTTATAATACTTAATTTGCCATTTACCTTGAATAGTCTTTTTCCATTCTTCATAATCAGTTAAATTATAAAATACTTTAACTTCTTTTCCTTTTGTTGCTTTGACGATTGGAGTTGTTAAACATGTTACAAAATCATCTACTTTTAATAATGATGGCCAAAAATAATGTATAAAGTTTAATAATAGACCCTTAATATGATAACCATCTGTGTTATGTACAATCATACATCCAATACCTGCTTGAAAATGATGATTTGAAGTTTCTAAATCATATACATATTGTTCTGTAACACCTAAATCTATAATTTTTTTAATGCGATTTGGATTATCTTGAATTTTACCTTTTGTTAAATTTAATGTATAAATATTTGGTTTATTTTCATTAGTATTTATTGTTACTTCATAACCAATACTTCTACATAAATAATATAATCCATGAGCTGTTATTTTCCCATAAACATCACACATTAACTTATCACATTCATAAGATGGTTTTGTTTGATCTTCATACCATTTAGAACCTTTATGACCATCTCCATCATAATAACCATGAAAAAAATTAAATCGGACATCATATGATGAATTTAATAGTTCCATAGGTAATTTTTTAAATTTATGATTATCATAAAATAGTGATCTATATTTAGTTACTAAATTTTCTGTTGCTCTACAACCATTCATTTGTAATTTATATCCTGGTTTACAATTAGATCTATGAATATGATTATGTCTATCTTCTATAATTACAAATTCGTAATTATAAATTTGCTCCATTTTTTGTTTTGCTTTTTCTAAAAAAAGTAAATTTGTATTTGATATAGCCCAATTATAACTTGTTCTATTTGAAGTATATGCTCCCTTTGGAGGAGTAACGACTCTAGGCCTGTTTTTATTTTTATAAGTATGATTCCATTTATATATTCCACATGTACCATCTGCAAAGAATAATCCCATAACATATGCCTCATCAGGTGTAATATTATAATTTTGATCTGATTCTGGAATATAAATTTGATTTTTAATGGTATTAATTTTTTCAATTAAATCATTTTTTCTAAATTCTTGATATCTTTGAATTTTTAATGATTTAGCGAGATGTTGTAATTTATCTATACTTATTTCTTGTAAATTTTCTGGAATATTTGTTTTATTATGTTCAAAATAATAATTTTTATGTAATAATATACTATTTATTTTACAATCTATAGCTCTAAGTTTAGAACCATCTTCATTTAATAAAGAATGATCTTCTGTGACATCGACACAACCAGTATGAGTTAATACTCTATACATATGTTTGGTTACTTTATGTCTCATTATATTTTCGATATTAGACCAACCATTTTCAGTCCAAACTTGGTAACCACTTATATTACCATATTCTTTTGTTGATAATAATTTAATATTATTATAATCGAGTATTTCTTGTTTAAAATTCCATACATTTGTTAAACTATCAATAGTCTGAATTTCTATTTCTCCATTTGGATTTTTTAATGTAAGTGGAGTATCTCCTGATACACTATCTTGGTCAGTCATCAGTACTATACCACCATAACGTAAAGAATTAGCGTCTTCATAATCTTTTTCATGTTGAAGGCCCATAATTTTTTTAATATTAATAATTTCTTCATTTTCAAGAAGTTGTTTAGCAGTAGCTTCGCGAACGTTTAAAAGTTTTCCTTTTAATGGAAAAATACCATAGTAATCAGAACCGATTACTGCACGACCACTCATTGCTAATGCTTTTGCGGAGTCTCCTTCAGTTAAAATTAATTTACATGAATTACTTTCTTTACCACCTGCTTTATTTGCATCTTCTAATTTAGGTATACCTTTTAAATTAGTTACTTTTTTACCATCAGTTTTCTTTAAAATAGCTTGTTCTTTTAATTTAATAAGATTAACTACTTGATTAAGAATACCTGATTTTGCAAATTTTGAAAGTGTTGTATCTTTAATATTACATTGTGAACCAAAATCACTAACTTTTGTTTTTAGTGTTTCTTTTGTTTGACTAGTGAATGATGGATTTACAATTACACATTTAATGAATACTATTAAATTTTCCTTGATTTGATTTGGTTTAATAGTAATGTCTTTGTATTTCTTTGTAATTATATCTTTTAATTTATTTACTACTATGTCTTGGACATAATTTACATGTGTACCGCCATGATATGTGCAAATACCATTAATAAATGATATCTGTTTATTACCAGCATCAGGAGCATACATAAATCCAACTTCCCATGATGAATTTACTTGTTCAAAAAATAATTTATATGTTTCAATATTATCATCATCTAATATTTCAGGATTTGAAACTTGATCAGAATCATTATTTTCTTCTTCAGGCATATCATCAAAATGATATAAACCGATATAAGATTTAAAATCTTTACATTCTATTTTTTTATCATTATAATAAACTTTACATTTATTAGATACACCTGCAAGATCATATACTCGTTTTTTAAATAGTGAAATGATATCAGAAGTTAAACCAGTTAATTTAAATTTACTAAAATCTGGGATAAATGTTATTTTAGTATATCCTGTTTTGCATGTTTTTGCTGGTTCAACAATTGCTTGCGAACGAACTGACATATTGTTTGTAAATTCTTGAGTAAATTTTAATTTTCTAGAAAAATCTACTGTTTCTACTACAAATTTACTGGAAAATATATTTGTTAATTTTGCACCATAACCATTACGACCACCAGTTGTTCTTTGTTCTGTATCGTCATAATTAGTTGATGTTAATAATTTACCAAAAATTAATTCAGGCACATATATTTTATGTTCTGAATGTATTGCGATATCGATACCTTTGCCATTATTATAAACACTAATTTCATTTGTTTCTGCATTTACATTTACCATAATGGTATCACATGTATTATCAACTTCTGCTTGATCTCTTGCATTTACTAAAATTTCATCAAAAATCTTATATAAACCAGGAACATATGTAATTAATCGTTCTATAATTTTATCATTAGCATCATCATATACATACATTGCTTCTACTTGAGGTTGAATATCACCTACATACGAATCAGGTCTTGCTAAAATATGCTGTTCCTGTGTCATAGATTGGTACATTTCCTCTATAGATTTATTAGTATTTTTGGAAGATACCTCTTTGATAACAGGGTTGTTTGTGACTTTTTTAGGTGGCATTATTTAATAGTATTAATACCATATTAATTTTATGTTTAAATGACATATTATTCAAATTTTTTATAGTTTTTTGATAATATATTATATTATTAAAAACTTATTATTTTAAATTATTTATGTTCCTTTCTTTGAACCTTCTTTTTTTGAACATTTTATTATTATAGATGTTGGTTAAAGTCAACTCTTAACTCTGCTTCTCTAATTTTTGTTATATTATGTTAGCACTTTTATTTTGTACTTTTTATATCTTTTTCTTTACGTTAATTTTTAATAATATTCTACTCCTTTTTTCTATTGCTTCTCTTACGCTCGTCTTTTTGTGTTTGTTTTTGTTCCATAATACTAGCATTTTTATTTTGTATTTTTTCTACTTTTTCTACTCTGACTACTTCTTCATCTTCTTCTTTTAATAATTTACGTCTTATTTCACGATAATCAGGTGATTCTAATTGTCTTTCGATATTTTTTAATTCTTTTAATAATGCTTTTTCTTCTTTCGATTTATTAGCTATTTTTTCATTTTCACTATAATCTTCATCATTGTTATCTTCTTTTATGTCTTCACTTAGACCTGTATATTCGAAATCATTAGATTCTTTTGATTTTCTACCTTTTTGCTTTTGTTTTGAACCTTTCTTATCTTTTTCTTTATATTCATTTTTCTTACCTTTCTTCTCAGTTTTATTTAATTCAGATTCGATTGCCTTTTTTCTTTCAAGTAATTCATTTATTTCATCTTCTTTAGATTTAACTACTTTTCCAAGATCGTAATTGTCTTCATCATTATTAAATGAATTACGTTGTTTTTGTTTGATATCACGTTCTTTCTTAATATTTTGTTGTCCAGCAGTTTTTTTTGATGAACTACCTTTTCCTCTTGACATAACTTTTTTAGAACCAACTTTTTTTTTCATAGATATACCAACTTTTTTAGAACCTGTTTTTTTAGAACCTGTTTTTTTTTTCATAGAACCTGTTTTTTTAGAACCTGTTTTTTTCATAGAACCTGTTTTTTTAGAACCTGTTTTTTTCATAGAACCAACTTTTTTTTTCATAGATATATCATCTTTTTTTTTCATAGAACCAACTTTTTTTTTCATAGATATATCATCTTTTTTAGAACTTTTACGTATTCCACGTTTTTTGGCAGCACCAATTAAATCCATAACTTATTATATATATAATAAGTTATAAAATAAAAAAGTTCATTATTAAAGAAATCTATTATTAAAAATTTTAATTTCCATATTTACTTTTACGAGAAGTTGCGCGTTGTTTAGATGCTGCTTTAGTTTTACCGGCACTACCTTTACCACCTTTACCACCTTTAGATCGTGTACCTTTTGATTTCTTAGCACCTCCTTTCATAGCTTTAGAACCTTTTGATTTTTTAGATAATTTTTTAGATCCTTTTGATTTTTTAGATCCTTTTGATTTTTTAGCTTCACTTTTCATAGATTTTGATCCTTTTGATTTTTTAGCACCACCTTTCATAGCTTTAGATCCTTTTGATTTTTTAGATCCTTTTGATTTTTTAGATCCTTTTGATTTTTTAGATCCTTTTGATTTTTTAGCTTCACTTTTCATAGATTTGGATCCTTTTGATTTCTTAGCACCACCAACTTTTTGTTCTTTATGTTCTTTTTGTTCTATAGCGCCACCTTTCATAGTTTTTTTAGAACCTTTTGATTTTTTGACAGCTTTAGCTTTTTTCATACCTCTTTTTTTAGCACCACCAATAATATTTTGATCGATATCATTTACAACAACATTTGCAAAGTCAACATTTGCAAAGTCAACATTTTCAACGCCACTCATGAGTATTATATATAATTATATATATATAAAAAAATTATATATAAAAAAAATTCATTTAAAAATTATTTGATATTTAAGATTAATAAATAAATGTCAATCAATATAAATAATAATATAAATGCAACAAATAATCAATATAAAATAATTAAACAACGTGGTCTTGAAAAAATAAATTCAACAATATCACCATCATTATCAGAAAATACTTATCCCGATAAACAACAATTATATTTAAGAAAAAATTATAATAATGATGAATTTCAACAATTTAAATTCAATAATGCAATTTTACCAGAAGTTCCAAATTCATCAAAAGACACATTTAAATACAGAATTACTAGGGTAAATATAAATAGTGTATTTAGAAATATTATTCCAAAAAATATTACATCTAATGAAATGGTACCTGTAAATAATCCTTTTTCATCAATTAGAAATGAAAATATATTACAAATACATTATAAAGATCATAGTTTAACTGAGAATGATAAAATTATTATAGATAATGTTTATGGCACAAATTATACATTAAATACATTAGTATTTACAAAAAATAGTAATTATTTGCAAATATATCATCAAAATCATGGTATGCATCCATTTGACAAGAGTAAAATTTATAGTAATTATCAAATATTAGTATCTAATTTATTAAATGGTATTAATACATACATTTTAAACATACCATTAAATGCAATTAATAGTTATCAGACAATTTATTTTAATACAACAAATACTGATAATTATAACCAAAATTATTATTATATCAAACTATCAATTAGTGCAAATGATAATTTAACTTTTACTGGAACATTTAATGTAACATATAACCATATTAATGGAATACCAATTTCATTTATTAATGCAAATTATCCAATAAATTCAAATTATGCTCAGGGTTTTCATATAGTCGAAAAAATAATTGATAATGATACATTTCAAATAACATTGCCATTTATTGCTAATGATACAATAAATAATTTTGGAGGTAATAATATTTTAATTGATAAAGTAGTTGATAATATTGATGGTTATCCAAATAATAATCACTATATTATTAGTTTAAATAAGACATTTTATAATGTTTATAAAATTAAACTAATATCAACAGAATTCCCAAATACAGAAAAAATTATTAAAGATACACCATTAAATCGTCAAAATAATAAACTATTTTGGCAAATTATAGGAGACGGTGATCATATTTATGATATTAATATTACTCCTGGAAATTATGATATTCAAGGTTTAATTACTGAAATGCAAAATCAAATTCAAAAAGTAGAATTAATATCATATAATAAAAATGCAAATACAGCTAAATATCAATATACTCCAACACATTATGTTGATATTGCAATTAATACAAATACCAGTATATTTTCTATAAAATATTTTGCAGAAATTGTTATAGAAAATCCATTTATTGTAAGTACTAATTCAGATAATAACATTTATATTTTAGAAGTATATCATCCAAATCATTTACTTAGTATTGGAAGTCAAATAGTAATTCAGAATTCATTAGATGTTGGTGTAGTGCCTTCATATATGATAAATACAAGTCATTATATATATGAAATTACTGATAAAGACAAATATAGAATTAAACTAAACAAATTTAATCCATTAAATGCAAGTAATTCTAGTAATTCTAGCGGTGGATTAGCTGTTCAAATAAGATATCCTTTAATTAGTAGGTTATTATTTGATAAACCTGGTAGTATTGGAAAAGCTATGGGTTTTCGAAATGTTGGCGATTATAATTCTATTACTAGTTGGGATTATACTATTTATAATAATACACCATATATTAATGATATTTTAGTTGATACTGTAGGTACACCAATCCCATCTAGTTCTATCAATAATTATATTAATCTTAATGGTGATAATTATATTTTAATTGCGAATCCATTATTTAAAAATACAGTAGATACTGGTTCTATTAATGGTGTTTTTGCTAAATT
>Ga0209550_10001722_pt1 | contig 20994 bp, 14 predicted proteins | sample LauGreSuBDMM15SN_2_FD_187567 | JGI IMG/M metagenome (GOLD analysis project Ga0209550, IMG submission 187567) | Freshwater lake microbial communities from Lake Michigan, USA - Su13.BD.MM15.SN (SPAdes) (version 5) | ecosystem: Environmental > Aquatic > Freshwater > Lake | place: Lake Michigan... | reverse complement strand
CACATCAGGCCCCTTGGGCGACCGCGAGGGCTCAGCGTGGCAGGTCGGAGTAACCCATGAGGTACTCGTCCATGGCTCGGGCGGCTTGGCGGCCCTCGCGGATCGCCCACACCACCAGCGACTGGCCTCGGCGCACGTCGCCTGCGGCAAACACCTTGGGCACGTTGGTGAGGTAACCACCGGTAAATTCCGTGTGGGCCCGGGCATTGCCCCGGTTGTCTTTGTCCACGCCAAAGGCGTCCAAGACTGTGGCCACCGGGTTCACAAAACCCATGGCCAGCAGCACCAGGTCGGCCTGGTGTTCTTTTTCAGTGCCAGGAATCTCAAGCAGCTTGCCGCCCTTCATTTCGACATGCACGGTTTTGAGGCCCGTGAGTTTTCCGTTGTGTCCCACAAACTCCTTGGTGGAGACAGCAAACTCGCGCACACAGCCTTCTTCATGAGACGACGAGGTGCGCATTTTCAGCGGCCAGTAGGGCCAAACCAAGGGCTTGTCTTCCTGCTCGGGGGGCTGGGGCATGACCTCAAACTGGGTCACACTGGCCGCGCCGTGGCGGTTGCTGGTGCCCACGCAGTCGCTGCCGGTGTCGCCGCCGCCTATGACAATGACGTGCTTGCCGTCGGCGCGCAACTGGTTCTTGTAAGCGTCGCCCGCGTTGACCTTGTTTTGCTGGGGCAAAAACTCCATGGCGAAATGCACGCCTTCCAGCTCGCGGCCGGGCACGGGCAAATCGCGCGACTGCTCAGAACCACCGGCCAGCAGCACGGCGTCAAACTCTTGGTTCAGCTGCGCCGGGCTGATGGTTTCTTGGGCCCAGTTGGTGACCTTGGAGCCTTGTGGCAACTCGCCCACCATCACGCCGGTGCGAAAGGTCACGCCCTCGGCTTGCATTTGCTCGACGCGGCGGTCGATGTGGATTTTCTCCATCTTGAAGTCAGGAATGCCGTAGCGCAGCAAGCCGCCCACGCGGTCGTTTTTCTCGAACACCGTCACATCGTGGCCAACGCGGGCGAGCTGCTGGGCCGCCGCCATGCCGGCCGGGCCTGAGCCCACCACGGCCACTTTTTTGCCCGTTTTGTGCTTGGGTGGCTGCGGCTTGACCCAGCCTTCGGCCCAGGCGCGGTCAATGATGGCGTGCTCAATGGACTTGATGCCCACCGCGTCATCGTTGACGTTGAGCGTGCACGCGGCCTCGCACGGGGCGGGGCAAATACGGCCGGTGAACTCCGGAAAGTTGTTGGTGCTGTGCAGCGTGACGATGGCGTTGTGCCAGTCTGCGCGGAACACCATTTCATTGAAGTCAGGAATGATGTTGTTGACCGGGCAGCCGCTGTTGCAAAACGGCGTGCCGCAGTCCATGCAACGGGCGGCCTGGGTTTTGGCTTGCTTGTCGTCCAGACCAATGACGAATTCTTTGTAATTCTTCAAGCGCTCTGGCACGGGTTTGTAGCCCTCCTCAAGGCGCTCAAACTCCATAAAGCCGGTGATTTTTCCCATGATGGATTCCTTTTGTCAGTCAGTGGAGAACAGGGCCCGAGGTAAATCTCACCGGCGGGCTGTGTCCTGCAAAATTTCAAACAGCTTGGCTGCGGCTCAAGTGGCGGCGACCGCCTGGGTGGATTCGGTGGCGGCCAACACGAGCTTGGCCTTGCGCTCGGTGAGCGCGCGCTTGTACTCAATGGGGAAGACCTTGACGAACTTGGCCCTGGCCTCGTTCCAGTTGTCCAGCAGTTCGCGGGCGCGCTTGCTGCCGGTCCAGCGGTGGTGGTCTTGCAAGAGGCGCTTGAGCTGGTCCTCGTCGGCCTCGCCCAAATGCCAGCCGGCTTTGTCTTGCTGGGTTTGTTCGGCCGCCGTGAGCACCTTGTCGAGCGAGACCATGGCGGTGTTGCAGCGCGAGGCAAACTGGCCGTCCTCGTCGTAGACATAGGCCACGCCGCCGGACATGCCTGCCGCAAAATTGCGGCCGGTTTTGCCCAGCACGGCCACGGTGCCGCCTGTCATGTACTCGCAGCCATGGTCGCCCGTGCCTTCCACCACAGCGGTGGCGCCCGACAGGCGAACCGCAAAGCGCTCACCAGCCACGCCGCTGAAAAAGGCCTCGCCCGTGGTGGCACCGTAAAGCACGGTGTTGCCGACGATGGTGTTTTTCACGGCCTCGCCCCGGAAGTCAATGCTGGGCCGCACCACAATGCGCCCGCCTGACATGCCCTTGCCGGTGTAGTCGTTGGCATCGCCAATCAAATAAAGCGTGATGCCCTTGGCCAAGAAGGCGCCAAAAGACTGGCCGCCCGTGCCTTCGAGCTGTATGCGCAGGTGGTCGTCGGGCAGGCCTTGGGGATGGCGGCGAATCAACTCACCCGAGAGCATGGCGCCCACGGTGCGGTTGACGTTGCGCGCCACTTCCATGAACTGCACCTTTTCGCCTTTTTCCAGCGCGGCTTTTGATTTTTCAATCAAGCGCATGTCCAAGGCTTTTTCCAGGCCGTGCTCTTGGTGCGAGACATGCAGGCGCGGCACGTCGGCGGGCACGATGGGCTGGTAGAACAAGCGGCTGAAGTCCAGGCCGCTGGCCTTCCAGTGGGAAATGCCTTTTTGCGTGTCCAGCAGGTCGGCACGGCCAATCAGGTCGTCGAACTTGCGGATGCCCAGCTGGGCCATGAGTTGGCGGGCCTCTTCGGCCACAAAGAAAAAGTAGTTCACCACATGCTCGGGCTTGCCCGCGAACTTTTGGCGCAGCACCGGGTCTTGCGTGGCCACGCCCACCGGGCAGGTGTTGAGGTGGCACTTGCGCATCATGATGCAGCCTTCAACCACCAGTGGCGCAGTGGCAAAGCCAAACTCATCGGCGCCCAGCAGCGCGCCTATGACCACGTCGCGGCCGGTCTTCATTTGGCCGTCGGCCTGCACGCGGATGCGTCCGCGCAGGCGGTTGAGCACCAGGGTCTGCTGGGTTTCGGCCAGACCAATCTCCCAGGGCGAGCCGGCATGCTTGATGGACGACCAGGGCGAGGCGCCCGTGCCACCGTCGTGGCCGGCGATCACCACATGGTCGGCCTTGGCCTTGGCCACGCCGGCGGCAATGGTGCCCACGCCCACTTCAGAGACCAGCTTGACGCTGATGTCGGCCCTGGGGTTGACGTTTTTCAGGTCGTGAATGAGCTGTGCCAGGTCTTCGATGGAGTAAATGTCATGGTGCGGCGGTGGCGAGATCAGCCCCACGCCCGGCACCGAGTAGCGCAAGGCGCCTATGTACTCGGAGACCTTGCCGCCCGGGAGCTGGCCACCCTCGCCGGGCTTGGCGCCCTGGGCCATCTTGATTTGAATTTGGTCGGCCGAGACCAGGTACTCGGTGGTCACGCCAAAGCGGCCCGAGGCCACTTGCTTGATGCGCGAGCGCAGGGAGTCGCCGTCTTGCAAAGGCAGGTCCACCTCGACTTGCTTGGCACCGATCACGCTTTTCAAGCTTTCTCCCTGCTTGATGGGGATGCCCTTGAGCTCGTTGCGGTAGCGCGCTGGGTCCTCGCCGCCTTCGCCGGTGTTGCTCTTGCCGCCTATGCGGTTCATGGCAATGGCCAGGGTGGCGTGGGCCTCGGTGGAAATCGAGCCCAGCGACATGGCGCCGGTGGCAAAGCGCTTGACGATCTCGCTGGCCGGCTCGACCTCGTCCAGCGCAATCGCTTTGGCCGGGTCTATCTTGAACTCGAACAGGCCGCGCAGCGTGAGGTGGCGGCGGCTTTGGTCGTTGATGAGCTGCGCGTACTCTTTGTAGGTGTTGAAGTTGTTGGCACGGGTGGAGTGCTGCAGCTTGGCAATCGCGTCGGGCGACCACATGTGGTCTTCGCCACGGGCGCGCCAGGCGTACTCGCCGCCTGCGTCCAGCATGGTGGCCAGCACCGGGTCGTCACCAAAGGCGGCGCGGTGCATGCGCAGGGCTTCCTCGGCAATCTCAAACACGCCAATGCCCTCGACCTGCGAGGCCGTGCCCGTGAAGTAATTGGCCACCATGGCGCGGTTCAAGCCAATGGCCTCAAACAGCTGCGCGCCGCAGTAAGACATGTAGGTGCTCACGCCCATTTTGGACATGATCTTGGACAGGCCCTTGCCAATCGCCTTGGTGAAGTTGTAGACCGTTTTTTCAGGCCCCAAGTCGCCAGGCAAACCCGCGGCCAGCTCTTCTAGCGTCTCAATGGCGAGGTAAGGGTGTACGGCTTCGGCGCCATAACCGGCCAGCACGGCAAAGTGGTGCACCTCTTTGGCCGAACCGGTTTCCACCACCAGGCCGGCGGTGGTGCGCAAGCCTTCCCGCACCAGGTGCTGGTGAATGGCCGAGAGGGCCAAGGCCGCGGGTATGGCCACTTGGGTGGCGCTGATGGCGCGGTCGCTGACGATGAGGATGTTTTTGCCGTCTTGAATGGCGTCCACCGCCTCGGCGCACAAAGAAGCCAGCTTGGCCTCCACACCTTCATGGCCCCAGGCTGTGGGGTAGGTGATGTCCAGGGTGTAGCTGCGGAACTTGCCTTGGGTGAAGGCCTCGATGTGGCGCAGCTTGGCCATGTCGGCCTTGTTGAGTACAGGCTGGCTGACCTCCAGCCGCATGGGCGGGTTGACTTGGTTGATGTCCAGCAAATTCGGCTTGGGGCCGATGAAGGACACCAGCGACATCACGATGGCTTCGCGGATGGGGTCTATGGGCGGGTTGGTGACCTGGGCGAACAACTGCTTGAAGTAGTTGTAGAGCGGTTTGTTTTTGTTGGACAACACGGCCAAGGGGCTGTCGTTGCCCATGGAGCCGGTGGCCTCTTCGCCCACCTGGGCCATGGGCGAGAGCAAGAACTTGATGTCTTCTTGCGTGTAGCCAAAGGCCTGCTGGCGGTCCAGCAGCGACAGGCCCGAGCTCACGGGTTCGCTGGCTTGTGCCGCAGAGCCCGGTGCGGGCTGCACATCGTCGAGCTTAATGCGCAGGTTCTCAATCCACTGCTTGTAGGGCTTGCTGTTGGAGAGACTGGCTTTGAGCTCCTCGTCGTCCACCATGCGGCCTTGCTCCAGGTCGATCAGGAACATCTTGCCCGGCTGCAAGCGCCACTTGCGCACAATTTTATGCTCGGGCACGGGCAACACGCCCGATTCGGAGCCCATGATGACCAGGTCGTCGTCGGTCACGCAGTAACGCGAGGGGCGCAGGCCGTTGCGGTCCAGCGTGGCGCCAATTTGGCGGCCGTCGGTGAAGACAATGGAGGCCGGACCGTCCCAGGGCTCTAGCATGGCCGCGTGGTATTCATAAAAGGCCTTGCGGCGCTCGTCCATGGTGGTGTGCTGCTCCCAGGGCTCGGGGATCATCATCATCACGGCCTGGCTGATGGGGTAGCCGGCCATGGTCAACAGTTCCAGGCAGTTGTCAAAGGTGGCGGTGTCGGACTGGTCGGCAAAGCTGATGGGGTAGAGCTTTTGCAGGTCCTTGCCCAGCACAGGCGACGACATCACGCCCTCGCGTGCTTTCATCCAGTTGTAGTTGCCCTTGACCGTGTTGATCTCGCCGTTGTGGGCGACATAGCGGTAGGGGTGGGCCAGCGGCCACTCGGGAAAGGTGTTGGTGGAAAAACGCTGGTGCACCAGGCCAATGGCCGAGACGCAGCGCGCGTCTTGCAGGTCCAGGAAATAAGTGCCCACCTGGTCGGCCAGCAGCAGGCCCTTGTAGACCACGGTGCGGCTGGACATGCTGGGCACGTAATATTCTTTGCTGTGCGTGAGCTTGAGGCCTTGAATCGCCGCGCTGGCCGTTTTGCGGATGACGTAGAGCTTGCGTTCTAAGGCGTCTTGCACGATCACGTCGTTGCCCCGGCCTATGAAGACCTGGCGGATGATGGGCTCTTTTTTGCGCACCGTGGGCGACATGGGCATGTCACGGTTGACCGGCACGTCGCGCCAGCCCAGCAGCACCTGGCCTTCTAAGCGGATGGCGCGCTCCATGGCCTGCTCGCAGGCCAGGCGCGAGGCGTTCTCTTTGGGCAAAAACACCAGGCCCACGCCGTACTCACCGGGCGGCGGCAGGTTCACGCCCTGCTTGGCCATCTCTTCACGGTAGAGCGCGTCAGGCAACTGAATCAAGATGCCCGCGCCGTCGCCCATGAGCTTGTCTGCCCCCACCGCGCCCCGGTGGTCCAGGTTTTCAAGGATCTTCAGTCCCTGCTGCACGATGGCATGGCTTTTATGGCCCTTGATGTGCGCCACAAAACCCACGCCGCAGGCGTCATGCTCGTGTTGGGCGTTGTACAAGCCATGTTGTTGCGAGTGTTGCAGTTCAGCAGCCGTAGTCATGGGAAACCCTCATGTTCAAAAAACCAGATCGCGGAGCATAAGGCTTTGCAACAACAATGCCAACGAAAATAATTGGGGTCAGATACAGATTAATTCGTCCGGCCAACCTCGCAAAATTAATTGGGGACAGATCAAAGTGCCGGCCTAGGCTGCAGCTCAGTCCTTGGCCAAACGCGGACGCCCGGCCTTGGCAGGCGTGAGCTTGTGGCCAGTCCGCTCCTTCAAACTGTGAACGAACTTTTCTGAGCCCAATGTCCATCCGGTCAAGGCCGAATGGGTCAAGGATGCTTGCTGGGCCGGGGACACGCCCGCCTGCACCATGTCCAGGTAAGCCACCTCGCGCGCAAAAGGCGTGTTGCCCAAGCCCCAAATCAGTGCGTGCGGTGTCACCCATTTGTTCACCTGCTGCCCTGTATAGTGCCTGTGGCTGGACCAGGCAAAGTCAGCAGGCCCCTCCACCATCCCGGCGCGCACGGGATTGAGGTCGATGTAGGCCATGCAGGTCAGCAGATACTGTTCAGTGTCAATCAAGCTGGACCGGTAGCGCCCTTCCCACAAGGTGCCTGTGCGCCCGTGGCGGTTGTTGAAATAGCGCACATAGCTTCGGCCCACGGCTTGCATCATTTCGGGCAGGCCGGTCTCGGTCTCGGGCGTGAGCAGCAAGTGAAAGTGGTTGTCCATGAGCACGTAGGCATGGAGGGCCACCCGGGTGCGCGCCGCATGCTCGGCCCACAAGCCGAGCAGCCGCAGTCGGTCATGGTCGTCTTTAAAAATAGCTTGCCGGTCATTGCCACGCTGAATCACATGGTGCGGAAAACCGGGGAGGGTGAGGCGGGATTGTCTGGCCATGGAAAAGTTTAATCTGTATCTGACCCCAATTAATGTGCTGTGGGAGCTTGAGCGGGAAGATCCTAAGTTGGGACTTGGCGGGCAGCGCCTAATATTGAGGACATTGTTTTTATTTTGAGGAGTCCTCATGCGCTTTCGTTTCCCCCGTCTTTTGGGCCTGATGTTGGGCTTGGGCCTGAGTGCGCAGGTGCTGGCGCAAGCCCCGGCATTTCCGAGCAAACCCATCAAGGCCATCGTGCCTTTTGCGCCTGGCAGCGCCACCGACCAGATTGGCCGGGCTTTCGCGCAAAAAATGTCAGAGAACCTGGGCCAGCCCATCGTGGTGGAGAACCGGGCGGGTGTGAACGGCATGCTGGGCGCCGACGCGGTGGCCAAGTCGCCGGCCGACGGTTACACCATCTTGGTGGGCACCAACAGCACCAACGCGGCGCTCAAAAGCCTGATGAAAAAGCTGCCCTATGACCAAGACACGGCGTTTGCGCCCATTGCCTACCTGGGCTCGGTACCGCTGATCGTCGGGGTCAACAACGATGTGCCCGTCAAAACGCTCAAAGAGTTGGTGGCCATGGCCAAGTCCAAGCCCGGCCAAATGACCTTTGCCAGCGCCAGCACCTCGCAGCGCGTGTCCACCGAAATGCTCTCCAGCATGACCGACATCTCCATGACGCATGTGCCCTACAAGGGCGGCCCGGCGGCCATGACCGACCTCATAGGCGGCCAGGTGAATTTGTTCACCGCCGACTTTGCAGTGATGCTGCCGCAGGTCAAAGCGGGCAAGGTGCGCGGCCTGGCCGTGACCTCGACGCAGCGCTCCAAAGCCATCCCCGAGTTGCCCACGGTCAACGAGGCGCTGGGCTTGAAGGACTATGAGCTGATTGCCTACTTTGCCCTGTTCGCCCCCGCCGGCACGCCGCCCGAGGTGATCAACCGGCTCAACCGCGCGGCCAATGCGGCAGCGACCGACAAAGACATTTTGGAGCGCTTTGCAGCCCTGGGCTTTGAGACAGCCCCCGCCTCACCCGAGGCCCTGGCGCAGCGCAGCAAACTGGAAACCGCCAAATGGGCCAAGGCCATCCGCGAGGCCAAGATCGAGGCTGAATAAGCACCACTGAGCCTGGAAGCTCCAAAGAGGCGCTGCGGCGCCTCTTTTTTTGGCACCAAGCCCAACCACCTCTGGCCGACAGCCCAGGTCGCCAGCGGGCTCAACGCGCTGAAGCACGCCGCAGTTCGCGCCCCGCCAACCAAGCCAGCCCTGCCCCCGCCACGCAGCAAGCCCCGGTCACCCAGGGTGTGATGTGCCAGCCACCGCTGCGTGCCACCGCCCAGGCGACGACGGGCGGGCCAAAAAATTGACCCAGCGCCGACCACTGCTGGGCCCAACCCACGGTGGTGGCCACTTGGCGCTCACCTGGGGCCAGGCGCACGGCCAGCAAGAACAAAGTACCCGGCACCAGCCCGCCCACGCTGGAAAAAAGCAGCACCCCCGCATAGCGCAACCAGGGCTGGCCCTCGGTCCAACCCGCAAAAGCCAAGGCGCTGCCCAGCGCCATGCTGGCAAAACCCGTCCACAACAAATGCTCAGGCGCCCAGCCGCGCTGCAACAAGCGGCCTGAGGCCAGGTTGCCCACCAGGTTGATGGCGGCTGCCCCCGCCGTGAGCACACCCAGCAACGCACCGCCCACACCGGCTTGGGCGTAGATAGACGGTAAAAACCCGACCACGGCCAGCCACTGCGAGGAATACACCGAAAACATGAGCGCCACCAGCCAGGGGCCGGGGTGGCTGAGCGTGCCTTGCAGGCGGGCCCATGCAGGGCTGCGCTGGCTGACCGCAGGTGCAGGCGGGTCAGCCGGCACCCAGCGGTACAAGGCCCAGGCCGTCAGCGCTGCGACGGCGGCAAACAGCTCCCACCACAGCGCCCAGCCCCAAGTTGGAATGACGAAGGGGCCAGCCAACAAGGCCACGGCGGTGCCCACCGGCATGTAAGTGCCCCACACCCCCAGCATGCCGGCCAGGCGCTCGGGCGCCACCAGCCGGCGGATCAAGGCGGGCGCGGACAGCACGGTGAGCAAAAAGCCAAGGCCCTCCAGAGCGCGCAAGCCCAGCAGCATCCAAGCCGAGCTGGCCAAGCCGCCCAGCACACTGGCCAGCGCCAAAATGCTCAGACCCGCCACCATGCTGCGCTTGAGGCCCGCACTGTCGGCCGCCAGCCCCACAAAAATAGCCAGCAGCATGCCCGCCATTTGCACCATGGACAACAAAAAACCAGACTGCACCAAGCTGATGCCCAAGTCGGCTTGCAGCGCAGGCAAGGCGGGCGGCAGCTTGCCCAGGTGCAAGGCGGCCACCATGCCGCCCAACACCACCAAGGCCGCAGTCCGGCCGGTTTGAACAGCGCCGGCGCTCACAGCAAGCGCTGCCCGGTCAGGCGCTCGTGTTCGCGTGCGGCAAAGCGGTCTGTCATGCCGGCAATGTAGTCGGCCACGGCGCGCGGGCCATCGGCTTGCGCGGCGTAATCGGCGGGCATGGCCGAGGGCTGAGTCATGTAAGCGGCAAACAACTCGCGCACGATCTGCTGGGCACAGCCGGTGGTGTGCATGACCTGCGGGTGCCGGTAAAGCTGGGCGAATAAAAATTGCTTGAGCTGCACACCCTGGGCATGCATGGCGTCTGAAAATCGCACCAAAGGCCCGGCCTGCCTGGCCGCATCCGCACTTCTTGGTCGGGCTTGGGCCAGCAAGACTTGGGTGGTGGCAATCAGGTCGTAGACCTGTTCGCTGAGCATGCGGCGTATGGCCTCGTACAAGAGGCGGCGCGCCCGCTGGGGCTGCGCCAAGTCCGGGTGCTCTTGAAGCGCTTGCAGGCGGTAGCGCTCAAATAAATCAAGCTCCTTGAGCTGCGCCAAGGTGATGAGGCCGGAGCGCACGCCGTCGTCAATGTCGTGGGCGTTGTAGGCAATGGCGTCGGCCAGGTTGCACAGCTGCGCCTCCAGGCTGGGCTGGCTGCGGTCTAAAAAGCGCCTGGCCACGCCGCCGGGCTCGGCGGCCTCGAGCTCTTCGGCGTGGCGGCGCGAGCAGTGCTTGAGGATGCCTTCCCGCGCCTCAAAGCTCAGGTTCAGCCCGTCGTAGGCCGGGTAGCGCTCTTCGAGCTTGTCGACCACCCGCAGGCTTTGTAGGTTGTGCTCAAAGCCGCCGTGCTCGGCCATGCAGGCATTCAGCGCGTCTTGCCCCGCATGCCCAAAGGGCGTGTGGCCCAAATCGTGGGCCAGGGCGATGGCTTCGACCAGGTCTTCGTTCAGCTGCAAAGAGCGCGCCATGGAGCGGCCCAGCTGCGCCACCTCCAGCGAATGGGTCAGCCGGGTTCGAAAAAGGTCGCCCTCGTGGTTGAGAAAAACCTGGGTTTTGTAGACCAGGCGCCTAAAAGCCGTGGAGTGCACGATGCGGTCACGGTCACGCTGGTACTCAGAGCGGGTGGGCGCGGGAATCTCCGGGTAGCGCCGCCCGCGCGAGAGCGACGGGTCGCAGGCATAAGGCGCCAAGGTCATGCCGAGCCGTGCCGCAAGGCGCTCAAGCTGGCGCACCCATGGGTGCGCAACAGGCGTCAATCACCTGGCGCACCAGCGCGTCGGGTGCGGCGCGCACGGCGGCGCTGCCGGGGGGGTCTATCAGCACGAACTTGATCTGGCCAGCCTGGGCTTTTTTGTCCAGGCGCATGAGGTCCAGGTAGCGCCCGGCGTTGTCGGCGGCCAAGCTCGGACCCTGCACGGGCAAGCCCGCGGCCTGCACCAAGCGCTTGAGGCGGGCCGACAGCGCTGCATCAATCAGGCCCAGGCGCTGAGACAGCTCGGCAGCCATCACCATGCCGCAGCCCACGGCCTCGCCGTGCAGCCATTGGCCGTAGCCCATGCCAGCCTCAATGGCGTGGCCAAAGGTGTGGCCAAAGTTGAGAATGGCGCGCAGCCCGGCCTCGCGCTCGTCTTGGCCCACCACATGGGCCTTGATTTCGCAGCTGCGCTGCACGGCGTGCGCCAGCGCCAGGGGATCGCGCGCAAGCAGGGCGGGAAGCGTGGCTTCAATCCAGTCCAAAAAAGCCAGGTCGGCAATGGGGCCGTACTTGATCACCTCGGCCAGACCCGCGCTGAGCTCGCGCTCGGGCAGCGTGGCCAGCACGTCCAGGTCGCACACCACCAGCTGCGGCTGGTAGAACGCGCCAATCATGTTCTTGCCCAGCGGGTGGTTGATGGCGGTTTTGCCACCCACCGAAGAATCGACCTGCGCCAGCAAGGTGGTGGGCACCTGCACAAAAGGCACGCCGCGCATGTAGCTGGCCGCGGCAAAGCCGCACATGTCGCCCACCACACCGCCGCCCAGGGCAAAGAGCACGGTTTTGCGGTCGCAGCCATGTTGGAGAAGAGTGTCAAAAATGAGCTGCAGGTGGGCCCAGTCCTTGTGGGCTTCGCCGTCTGGCAGCTCAAGCAGCAACACGCGCGGGTAACGCGCTTGCAAGGCACTTTGCAGCTGCGCGGCATACAGCGGCGCCACCGTGGTGTTGGAGACGATGAGCGCGGTGGCTGCTCCCGGCAGCTGGGCGTAGGTGGCGGCATCGCCCAGCAAGCCCGTGCCAATCACGATGGGGTAGCTGCGCTCGCCCAGCGAGATGTTCACGCGCTGAGGTGCAAGAGATGAAGGCAGCGGCCTAGGGGAAATAGGGGAAATAGGGGACAGTGGGGGAAGTGGGGAGGAGGCCATGGGGTTTTTCAGTTGCGGGCAGTGCTCGAAGCCACGCCCGGGTCCGCCACAGCCGACGGGCTGGGCGAGTCGAATTGCGCGAGGATGGCGTGGACCAAGCTGGACACCGAGGGGCGACCCGTCTCCAAGACGCGGTGCGCGGTTTCGCGGTAAAGCGCATCACGTGCATGGTAGAGCTCTCGCAAGCGGCCCAATGGGTCAGCCACTTGCAACAGGGGGCGGTTCTGGTCGTGGCGCAAGCGCCTGAACACCTCATCAGGCGGCGAGTGCAGGTAAATCACCGTGGCGTGTTGGCGCAACACCTGTCGGTTCGCCAAGCGCAGCACCGTGCCGCCACCTGTGGACAAGACGCCCTGCCCGTCGCGGCAAATCTCAGCGATCACCTGCTCTTCCAGGTCGCGAAAGGCGGACTCGCCTTCGCGCTCAAAAAACTCTCTGATGGAGCAGCCTAAGCGCTGCTCAATGACCTGGTCGGAGTCCATGAAACGCCAACCCAGTCGCTTGGCCAGTTGCCGCCCCACAGTGGACTTGCCCGAGCCGGGCAGGCCCACGCAGGCAATGAGCGAGGGAAGGGGGTTCAAGATGGAGCGTGGGTTTCAAGGCAGAGGTCAATGATAAACGTCCTCGGACTGCGCCCGCCCTGGGCCGTGGGGTCGGCGCGCAGGGCCAAGGCCCGAACATCCGGCTTGTGAGAAGCCGCTTTCAGACAGCGACGCACTGAAGCATCAGCGCAACGGCTGTGGATCGGTCAGCAGCTGCGGCGTGATGAAGACCAGCAGCTCCGATTTGCTCAGGCTTTTGGTTCGGCTGCGGAACAAGGCGCCGAGCACGGGCAAGCTGCCCAGCACAGGCACGCGGAACTCTTCGTCCCTCTCCAAGGTTTCGTAAATACCGCCAATCATCACGGTGCCTCCGTTGTCTACCAGCACCTGGGTTTGTACATGCTTGGTGTCAATGGCAAACCCGTTCGGGGTGCTGCGGCCTACGCTGTCTTTGTTGACATCCACATTGAGAATGATGCCGCCCTCGGGGGTGATCTGCGGGGTGACCTCCAGCTTGAGGTTGGCCTTGCGAAAGGTCAGGGCCGTGGCGCCGCTGGAGGTGGACTGCTGGTAAGGCAGCTCGGTGCCCTGCTCAATGATGGCCTTGACCTGGTCGGCCGTCACAATGCGCGGGCTGGCCACCACCTGGCCCTGACCGTCGGCCTCCAGGGCCGACAACTCCAAGTTCAAAAGGCGTGAGGCCGAGGCATTGAACAGCGCCACGGCCAAGCTGGCGGCCGGCACGCCATTGAGCCCGGCGGCGGGCAAATTCACCATGTTCAGACCCGCAATTCCAAAATCAGTGCCAGGCAAAGGGGGGGCTGCGCTGGGCGGCTGAGGCGTGAAAAACGTGCCCCCCAGTTGGCCGCCTGACAGGCTATGGCCGGACTGAGCGGGGTTGAAAGACGAGCGCCCGCCCAAGCGCACCCCCAGCGAGCGGCCAAAGCTGTCGGCCGCCTCCACAATGCGCGCCTCAATCATGACCTGCCGCACCGGGATGTCGATTTGGCGCACCAGTGCTTGCACCAGCGCCAAACGGGGCGCAACGTCGGTGACAAAAAGCTGGTTGGTGCGCACCTCCACCAACACACTGCCGCGCGCCGACAACAAGCGGCCGGCGCCCACGCCGGCCTGCAACTGCCGGGCCACCTCGTCAGCGCGGGAGTAGTTCAGCCGAAAGCTCTGGGTGCGCACACTTTCGGTGGCTTGCAAGGCCTGCCGACCTTCTTGCTCCTGACGCTCGCGCGCGGCCAGCTCGGCCTTGGCCGCCACCCAAATGATCGAGCCCTCGCGCCTGAGCGCCAAGCCACGGGCTTGCACGATGGTGTCCAGCGCCAGGTCCCAGGGCACGTTGCGCAGGCGCAGGCTCAAGCTGCCACTGATGCTGTCAGACGCCACGATGTTGAAGCCGCTGTGCTCGGCCAGCACCTGCAACAAGACCCGGACCTCGACGTTTTGAAAATTCAATGAAATCAATGAGCCACTGTAAGAAGGCGGCTCACGCACTGACAGGGGTTCTGTCGCTGGTGTGGTGGACACGGATGCCGATGCCGATGCCGATGCAGATACAGGTGTTGGTGTTGGTGTCATTGCCATGGATGGTTCTATGGTTTGCGCGGGAGCACCTTCCACAGGCTGGGCACCAGCCCGCCCAGCCCCACAGAGCGACACCGCCAGCCCCCAGCAGGCCAGCGCCTGGCGCGCCAAGCCAGCCCAGGCGAGAACGCTCATGGCTTTTCCCCCACGCGCCACAGGCGCTCCTGTTCGCTCCAACGGCCCTGGCTGTCGCGAACAATCTCGCGCAGCCACAGGCCTTGCTCGGCGATGCGCAGCACCCGGCCTGCGTCCGGCCCCAGGGGGTCGCCCACGCGCACCGTGTGCAGCATGCGCTCGCCCTGCAGCAAGGCCAGCCACTCGCCACCGCGCTCCAGCGTGCCGGTCAAGGCATAGACCGACAAAGGCGAGGCCTCCAGCATGAGCTTGGGCCGAGTCAACTCGGCACGCCAATGCGCAGGCACACCGGCCCAAGGGTCGGCAGGTGGCGGCTCGCCCAGCGGGTCGGCACCAGCGGCCGCATGGTAGCTGCGCCCTGAGGGTGCCCCTCGTGGCAACGCCTGTATGGGCCCGGCCGGAAGCTCCAAATGCAAGTCGGCCAGGTGCGCCCCCTCCGGCCCGGACTGCAGCTGGTAGCGCATCACACGCACGGCTTGCGTGGGCTCGCCCAAGGCCGCCACAAAGGCCCCGTGCTGGTGGTAGTGCCCACGCACACGCAGCTGCCACTGGCGGGGCGTCCGTGCGCCACCGACCTCCAGCGGCTTGAGCAGGTCCACGGTCAAGCCGGCAACCAAGGCCAGCCGTCTCCAGTGCCAAGGCCCCACGTCTGCGATAGCGCCAGACAGGGAGGCGGACGCGGGATGAAACTCATCAGCTGGTTGGGCATGCTGTGCCCGCGTGTGTTGCGCCAAGCGCAGACGCAGATCGTCCAGTTGGCTTTGAAACTTTTGCAGCTTCGCTTGTTCGGCCTGGGCTTCTTCACGCACCGTGCTGAATTGCCACACCAGCAACAAGCTCGCGCTGAGCAGGGCTGCCAGCAGCGGCGCCAAGGCTGGGCGCCAAGCCACCACCGGGCGGGCACAGAGTTGGTGCAGGACAGCCAGGCGCACCGCTTGCAGCACACTCACACCAGGCACACCATCTGCACCAGCCACAGGCGCCACCACAGCCCTGCTTTCCAGACCCATGCCAGGGGCCACAGACGCGAGCCCACTCATGGCGCCACCTGCAGGGCAGGGGTGCTCCAACGCAGCACAAAGCGAACGGGCACCCCGGCCGAGACGGGCTGCGTCGGGGTCTCGAGCTCCACCAACTCGGCCGCACCCCAGCCTGGCAGCCGCATTGAGATGGCCTGGGCCCAGAGCTCCATCTGTGCGGCAGGCACCTGACCTTGCACACTCAAAGCCACGCCCTCGTGGCGCATCCAGGCCAGGCGGGCTGCCGCAAAAGAAGAAGAAAAGGCCAGCGCCTCCAGGCTGTCCACCACCTGCAGACGGCTGGCTTGCCAAGAAAACTGGCGAGCGACTTCCTCCCGCCTGACTCGGGCCAATCGCGCTTGCTCGTCAGCCTGGGTCAGGGCGACTTCAGCGGCCCTGATGTGATTTTGCAGCGCCCGCTGGTCTGCGCGCTGGCCCTCCACCGCCTCACGCTCTGCGGCCATCCATGCCCAGGCGCCCAGCAGACCCAAGAGGGCTCCCAAAGCCGTGCCGCGCACTGGCGAGGTGGGCGCGGCAGCAGGCAGCTGGCCCAGGTAATTGAAACCACTGAGTGGCCGGGCGCTCATGACCACCAAGCCCTCAGGCTAAGGCCCAGGGCCACCAAGGGGCTGCCCATCTCGCGGGCAGGCAACAAGCCAGGCCGCCACAACAGACTGGCCCAAGGGTTAAGAGTCGGCCACGCGCCGCCCAACGCGCGGGTCAGCCTGGGTGCCCAAAACTGGCAAGCCTCGGGCGTGCCTGTCACCCAGCCTCCAGCGGGCCAGCCCTCGGTGTGGGGGCTCTTTGGGTCGGCTCCAGGCACCGTGTAGATGGGGTCCACATCGCCAGGGGTAAGCAAGTCAGCCACCTCGGCCATGCCACCGAGCCAGCTGCGCTGCACATGCATGCGCCCGGGTGCCCACTGGTGGAGGGTGCAGCGCTCGTCCTCGGCTTCAGCCAACACCCACATCCCGCTGGTCGCAGGCCCAAGGCCCAAGGCGCGCAGGGCCAGGTGAATCACACGGGGGCGCTCGTCCAACAGCACCAACTCCAGCCCAGCGGCCTCGGCCAGGCCTTGCCAGTCTTGCACCTCTTCCAAAGCGCGCACAGACATCCGAAGCTTGGATCGGGATCCGAACACAGGCTCGGTGCACCACACCAGCGTGTCGGCCGGGCTCTGGGCCAGTTGTTCGGCCTGTGCGGCCAACCAGCGGCGCCAAGCCCAGGGCTGAAAGCCGGAAGGCAGCTCCAGCACCTGTTGCCAAACGGCCTCCGGCAAGGCCAGCGCGATGCGGCGACCTCCGCCCGCTGAGGCCACCAACTGCTGCAAGGTCCCGGCCATCGATTCGAATTGCACAATGCGGCCGTCTTGCAGACCCTCAGCAGGCAGGGGAGCCACTGCACAATACTCAATGCGGCCAGTTTTGGGGCCGCGCGAGCAGGCCAACAACAAAGCTTGGCTGACCCCAAAGTCAATGCCAAGCAAGGAATCACCTGAGCGCGCAGGCCATCGCAAAGACCATGGGGGCATAAACTGCTGAACTCCTGACGGGCAAGCCCGCCTGGGCTGCGCAGACTGGCTAGGCTAGCCAGCCGCCCAGCTTGCTGCGTTATTTCATGTAAAAACCAGCCTTGGCCATGCGTTTGGGCCGCCCTTGCTGCAGCGCAGTGCTTTCAATCCCTTTCAACCATGCGCGTCGGATTTTTATAATGCCTGATCCACTCCGGCCCCCGCATGCCTTCCTCCACACCACCTGACCGCGCTGTTCCCTCTTCAACTTTGGCACACAAGGCGCTGCGCCTGGGCTTGTGGGCCGGTGGCTTGATGGCCGCGGGCCTGGCCGGTCTGCTGCTGCTGCTGGCCATGGCCTTGGCCATGGCCCACCCCAATTTGCCAGATGTCTCCGAGCTGCTGGAATACCGGCCCAAATTGCCTCTGCGCATTTACTCGGCCGATAAAGTGTTGCTCGGTGAATTCGGCGAGGAGCGCCGAAGCTTCACCCCCATCAAAGACATCCCGCAGGTCATGAAAGACGCGGTGCTGGCCATTGAGGACGCCCGCTTTTACCAACACAGCGGCGTCGACTACCTGGGCGTGATCCGAGCTGGCTTGGCCAATGTGCGCTCCTTCAAAAGCCAGGGTGCCTCGACCATCACCATGCAGGTGGCACGCAATGTCTACCTCTCGACCGAGAAAAGCTATACCCGCAAGATTTACGAGATTTTGCTGACCTTCAAGCTCGAGCACACACTCTCCAAGGACCAAATCTTGGAGATTTACATGAACCAGATTTTCTTGGGTAACCGGGCTTACGGGTTTGCTGCGGCCTCGGAAACCTATTTTGGTAAACCCCTCAAGGACATCACGGTGGCCGAGGCGGCCATGCTGGCGGGCCTGCCCAAAGCACCCTCGGCTTTCAACCCGATTGCCAACCCCAAGCGGGCCCGAGCGAGGCAGCTCTACATCATTGAGCGCATGGAAGACAACGGCTTCATCAGTTCGCCCCAGGCCCTGGCGGCCAAAGGCCAGATTCTGCGCATACGCACCGCCGCCGACCCGGACCGCATTCACGCCGAGTTTGTGGCCGAGATGGCGCGCCAGCTGATCTTCAACCAGTACGGGACTGAGACCTACACACGGGGTTTGAATGTTTACACCACGGCCAACTCGGGCGAGCAGATGGCGGCCTACAAAGCCCTGCGCCGAGGCATCATGGACTATGAGCGCCGCCAAATTTACCGGGGACCCGAAAAATTTGTGACCCTGCCGGCTGACCCCAAAGAGGCCGAAGACGCGATTGACGACGCCCTGGCCGACCACCCTGACAACGGTGACGTGATGTCGGCCGTGGTGCTGCAAGCCAGCGCCAAAAAAGTGGTGGCCGAGCGTGCCAACGGCGAGACGGTGGAGATCACGGGCGAGGGCCTCAAGCCTGCCCAGTCTGGCCTGTCGGACAAGGCCCCGCCCCAGATCGCCATTCGACGCGGCGCGGTCATCCGGGTGATGAAGACCGCCGACAAATGGGAAATCACCCAGCTGCCCGAGGTCGAGGGCGCATTTGTAGCCATAGACCCGCGCGACGGCGCCATTCGGGCCTTGGTGGGCGGCTTTGACTTTGGCAAGAACAAGTTCAACCACGTCACCCAGGCCTGGCGCCAGCCGGGCTCAAGCTTCAAGCCCTTTATTTACTCGGCGGCGCTCGAAAAAGGCCTGACGCCGGCCACCGTGGTCAACGACGCCCCACTGTTTTTTGACGCAGGCGTGACTGGCGGCCAGCCCTGGGAGCCCAAAAACTACGACGGCCAGTTCGACGGCCCCATGAGCTTGCGCACGGCGCTGAAAAAATCGAAAAACATGGTCTCTATCCGCGTGCTGCAGGCCGTGGGGGCGCAAAACGCACAAGACTGGATCACACGCTTTGGTTTTGACGCAGACAAGCACCCGCCTTACCTGACCATGGCGCTGGGGGCGGGCTCGGTGACACCCATGCAAATGGTCACCGGCTACTCGGTGTTTGCCAACGGCGGGCTGCGCGTCAACCCTTACCTCATCACCAAAATCACCGACCAAGCAGGCAAGGTGCTGGTGGAGACGCCGCCGCAGGCGCCCAACGAGTCGGACCGCAGCATCGATGGCCGCAACGCCTTTGTGATGTCCAGCCTGCTGCAGGAAATCACCCGCTCAGGCACCGCCGCCCGCGCCCAGGCCCAGCTCAAGCGGCCAGACCTGTACGGCAAAACCGGCACCACCAACGACTCGATTGACACCTGGTTTGTGGGCTACCAGCCCACCCTGGCGGCAGGCGTCTGGATGGGCTATGACAAGCCGCGCAAGCTGGGCGACCGGGAAACCGGCGGAGGCTTGAGCTTGCCGGTGTGGATCAACTTCATGGAATACGCGCTCAAGGGCGTGCCCGTCAGCGAACCACCCGTGCCGGCAGGCGTGGTCAACCTGGGCGGCGAGTGGTACTACGAAGAATATGCGCGCGGCTCTGGCGTGAGCAGCCTGGGCCTGGACGGCAAAGGTGAAGCGTCAGGCGCCGCTCCGCCCGTGCAGGTGCTGCCGCCCAGCGAAGAGCGGCGGCGCATTTTGGAGCTGTTTCGCAATTAAGGGGCAAGCATGGGGCAGGCTTGGGGGCAGGCAGCCACAGCGGCTCAGGCCCTGAATTGAAGCGACTGCCCCGCTTGCTGTGTGGCGCAAGTGCTGAGCACCGCAAAAAACTCGCTGCCGTCTTTGGTGTCCAGCCAGCGGCCGTCTTGGCGTTTGTAGTGAAAGCCACCGGCCTGCGCGGCCATCCAAACCTCTTGCAGGGGTTTTTGCAAGTTGATGATGATCTGGCTGCGGTTGGCAAAACTCAGCGTGACCATGGCGCCCGTGCGCTGGTTATCCACATCGGCATCGCTGTGGTCGTTGATGTGATCACAGCAGGTTTCCACCGCCTTGAGCAGCGCTTCTGCACAGTCCAGGTACTCCAGGTCGGTCATTACAATCTTGTCCATATGTTGGCATTCAAAGTGGCTTCAATTTTAAGGTCTCCACGCCCGGTGGGCGCAGCCCTGGCACTGATGCTGCTGGCCGCCTGTGGTCAAAAAGGCGCCCTGGTGTTGCCCGAGCCCGAGCCCGCTGCCGCCCAACCGTCGACCTCTGCCCGTCCAACGCCTGCGACAAGCGCCCCCGGCCCTGCCCGGTGAAGCCTTCCAACCTTAGCACCCATCATGAGTTCACCTGCTGAGACCGGCGTGCTGCCCGGCCATCCTTTTGTGCATCTGCGCGGCCAAGACCTGTTCGCCGAGGAGGTCTCGCTTGCGGGTCTGGCCGCCGAACACAGCACGCCGCTTTTTGTGTACTCCAAGGCCGCCATGCTGGCGGCACTGGCGGCCTACCAGCGGGGCTTTGCAGGCCGCGATGCACAGATTTGCTACGCCATGAAGGCCAACTCCTCGCTGGGCGTGCTGCAGGTGTTTGCCCAAGCAGGGTGTGGCTTTGACATCGTCTCGGGCGGCGAGCTCGATCGCGTGCTGGCCGCAGGCGGCACCGCGGCCAAAGTGATTTTTTCGGGCGTGGGTAAGACCCCGCGCGAGATGCGCCGGGCGCTGGAGGTGGGCATTGGCTGCTTCAATGTGGAGAGCGAGGCTGAGCTGCATGTGCTGTCACGGGTGGCGCAAGAGTTGGGGGTGTCGGCCAAGGTGAGCATCCGCGTCAATCCAAACGTAGACCCCAAGACTCACCCTTACATTTCCACGGGTCTCAAAGACAACAAGTTTGGCGTGGCCCATGAAGAGACGCTGCGTGTGTACCAGCTGGCCGCCAGTTTGCACGGTCTGAAGGTGGTGGGCATTGATTGCCACATTGGCTCGCAGATCACGCAACTCACGCCCTACCTGGACGCCATGGACCGGGTGCTGGACCTGGTGGACGCGATTGAGGCCGCCGGCATCGCTTTGCAGCACATCGACTTTGGTGGCGGTCTGGGCATTGACTACCAGGGCGACACGCCGCCCGCGGCCGATGCGCTGTGGGCGCAGCTGCTGGCCAAGATTGATGCGCGCGGCCACGGCGGCAAAAAGCTCATGATTGAGCCGGGCCGGTCCTTGGTGGGCAACGCGGGCTTGTGCCTGACCGAGGTGTTGTACGTGAAGCCCGGCGAGCAAAAGAATTTTTGCATCGTCGATGCGGCCATGAACGACTTGCCGCGCCCAGCCATGTACCAGGCGTTTCACCGCATCGTGCCGGTGTCAGCACCCTCGCCTTTGGCACCCTCCGCCCGCTACGACGTGGTGGGGCCGAT
>Ga0209550_10001720_pt1 | contig 20998 bp, 10 predicted proteins | sample LauGreSuBDMM15SN_2_FD_187567 | JGI IMG/M metagenome (GOLD analysis project Ga0209550, IMG submission 187567) | Freshwater lake microbial communities from Lake Michigan, USA - Su13.BD.MM15.SN (SPAdes) (version 5) | ecosystem: Environmental > Aquatic > Freshwater > Lake | place: Lake Michigan... | reverse complement strand
CGCCGCCCCCGCCGCCGAAGCCGAGGGCGTTCGCATCGACCTCCGCCAGCGCCGCACCGATGTGCAGGGCGAGTGGCACGGCGCCGCCGGCGACACCGCTTTCGTGCGCGGTCTGCGTTTCAAATTCGGCCACGCCCGCTATCGCCACACCGAAATCGAGCCCGACGGCGCCATCGGCACCACGTTCACCAACCGCGGCCACGACGCCCGCTTCGAACTCCTCCACGGCGACGCCAAACCCTTGACCGGTGCCCTCGGCCTCCAGTCCTCGCGCAGCGATTTTGCCGCCGTCGGCGACGAAGCGTTTCTCCCGCCTTCGCGCACCGACACCACCGCGCTCTTCGCCTTCGAGGAACTCGCCGCCGGCCCCGTCTCCTGGCAATTCGGCGGACGCGTCGAACGCACCAAGCTCGCCGCCACCGGTCACTCCGCCCGCCGCGACGATGAGTTCAGCGGCTCCGCCGGCGGCGTCTGGAAACTCTCCCGCGATTACGCCCTCGCGTTTTCCGTCACCCACACCGGCCGCGCCCCCAACGCCCAAGAACTCTACGCCGACGGCGCCCACGCCGGCACCCAGAGCTTCGAACTCGGCGACGCTTCACTACGCGCCGAACGCTCCCTCAGCGCCGAACTCAGCCTGCGCCGCCGCACCGGCTTCGTCACCGGCGCCGTCACCGCCTTCACGAATCGTTTCAACGGCTACATCTTCGAACAACCCACCGGCCTCGTCGCCGTCGAACACAAAGGCGCCTGGGAATTCCTCCCGCCCGACGACGACGAAGTTGCCGAGCACGGCGGTGGCCTGCCCGTTTACCGCTACATCCAGCGCGACGCCCGTTTCTGGGGCCTCGAAGTCGAGACCGTCTGGCACCTCCGCGACCGCCCCGACTGGCAGCTCGACCTCCGCCTCACCGCCGATCTCACCCGCGCCCGCGAGAGTGGCCGCGACCTCCCGCGCATTCCCGCCGCGCGCACCGGCGTCGGTCTATTCTGGAGCACGACTGCGTGGAGCGCCGGCCTCGAGAGCCAGTTTTACTCCGCGCAGAAACGGGTCGCAGCCAACGAAACGCCTTCCGACCGCTACGCCCTGGTGAGCGCGCACCTCAGCCGCACTGCCGAATTTGGCCGCCTGCGCACCGAGGTCTTCCTCCGCGGCACCAACCTCGCCAACGCCGAGGCGCGCCCGCACCCGTCGTTCGTGAAAGACCTCGCGCCCCTCGCCGGCCGCGGCGTCGTCGCCGGCCTGCGCCTCTCCTTCTGACCGCGGTCGCCCACGTCACCCCGGGGAGGGCCGGCCCTCCCCGCCTTGGGTGGCGACGCCGTCTTCACCAGCAGTCACCAAAAACGCAGCGGGCTTTAATCAGTGTCGAATGCCGAGCGCATCGGCGTGCCTTGCTCTTGCCGGCGGGTGAAGCCAACCGCGTTCGGCCAACCGTGAACCGCTCGAAGTCAGCGCGCGCGCGCCGGGTCGGTGACCACCGGTCGCTGCACGGCCCCGTGCCCAACGCCCCCGCGGCTTTCCATCCGTCGCGTTGCCCGCGGTGGACGCTGCCCCACTGAAAATAGCGAGGAAGCACTTTTTTCGCGCGCCTGTTTCTCTTAAACTTTACCGCACTGCGCCCGCTACGACGCTCTCGCCACGATCCCCCACGATCCCGCGCACCACCTCCTGCGCCGCCACGAGCCCAAATGCCCCGGTCACAAACACCGCCGCGCCAAACCCGCTCGCGCAATCCATCGCCAAATTTGACCCCGGCTCCGGTTTCGCCGCGCACGTCCCGTCCGCCCACGGAAAAACCGGGGCCTCGCTCGACCACACGCAGCGCACACCCCAGTGCATTTTCCCGTTTTGCTCACCGTGAGGAAACCCATGGTCGCGCCGCAGTTTTTTCCTCACCTGCCGCAGCAGCTCGTCCGCATACGCGTCGCCCAAATCCCCCGCACACACCTGCGTGGCATCCCGCTTCCCCCCGGCCGCCCCCACCGTGACCACCGGCAAACCACGCGCATGCGCCTCGCCGATGACGAGCGCCTTGTTCGACATCCGGTCGATCGCATCGACCACATAGGAAAACTTCTCCGCCAATAAACGCTCCGCCGAAGACGCCGTGAAAAACTCCGCCGCCGCCGTCACGCGGCACGCCGGATTGATCAGTCGTATGCGATCCGCCAATACACTCACCTTCGTCCGCCCCACCGTGCCGTCCAACGCCGGGAGCTGCCGGTTCACATTCGTAACACATACGTCGTCGAGATCCACCAACGTCAACGCCCCCACCCCGCTCCGCGCCAGCCCCTCGACCGTCCACGAACCCACGCCGCCCACGCCGACGACGCACACATGGGCCCCACGCAGACGCTCGAGTCCCTCCCGGCCAAAAAGCCGCCCCAGTCCGCCAAACCGATCAAGATAGTCATCACTCATTTTGGTGCAGCGGCCAACTGACCGCCGCAGCGCGCCCGCGTCAAACCCGCAGCGCAAATCCACCGCTCCTCATCGCGCACCCACTGCAGCATCGTCTGAAACCCCGAGACAGGGCAGCACGATGAGTGACGCAGGAAACTTTCCGGAGCCTACGCTTCCCCACGCGCCGTGGATCGGGTTCCATCATTTTCCGACCGCACCCATCTTCCTACTCAAACTCCGGCAACGACCCTGCGCGATCTGCCCGCAATTTTTTGCCACCGTCATCCCTCATTCCTCGTTCCAACGCACCTTCCGTGCATCGTCACAACGATAGGGTCATAAAAATCCGGAAGCTCGCCCGTCGCCGTCGCACCCCATCGCCGCACCGGCGACTACGCGGGCTCACCCCAGGGCGCGTGTTCAACTCACTTCGCCTCGATCAACCGCTTGAGTTCCCCTTCGAGCTGGCCGGCATTCTGGTTGTTGCGCACAAACATCCCTTTCTTGTCGAAGAGCACGATCGCCGGAGCTTTGCCGACGTTCATCTTCGCCGCCCATCCGTTCTGCGCTTCCTTGCCGTCGAAATGCACCGGCCACGTGATTTTCTGGTCCTTGATAAATTTCATCACCTTCTCGCGATCGACTTCTTTATCGAACGAAACGCCAATGACCTCGACCGTCTTCTTGTTGAACGACCGGGCCTGCATGACTTGGTCGATCATCGTGACCGTGCCGGCACTGGTGCCACTCCAGATCACCAGGGCCACGACCTTGCCGCGCAGCGCCGCGAGATCCACCTGTTTACCGTCCAGCGCCGTGAACTTCAGCTCATACGGCACTTTCTTAATCTCCACCATGTTGAGTTCACTGCGGGCCATGTCCGCCACACCCTTGTCGGCGTGCTTCAGCAGCTTGTTCAAATGCGCCTCGCCCGCAGCCGGACTCACTCCGCGCGTGAGAATTTCCACATACGAACTCTCGCGGTCCTTCAGAAACCGCCGCCCGCCCGGCATCGCGTCCAACGCGTCGAGCTTCTCCCTCAGCGGCGCGATCCCATCCCGCGAGGGCGTATCGCGAAACTCAAAGTCCGTCGCGGCGATATCCAGCGCCACCATCGCCGCCAGCGCATCTTTCGACAGACCTTCTTTGTAGCGCTGATTCGTCACCTCATACTTAAGCTGCGTCACATACGCCGTACGATACGCCGCGAGCTTCTTGTCCCGAATGGAGTCACCGAAAAAGGCGAGGTCCTTGATCACGTTGTTCGCCCGCCAGTGCGTCGGATACTTGGTGAGAAAATCAAGGCCGGCCGCGATCACTTGCGTGAATCGCTCTTGGGACAACTTGGCCGCCTTGTCACTGTAAAGCTTCCCAAACGCTTCGCCCGCCAAATCCGCCGGCGATTTTTCCGGAGCCTTCGCGGCCTTGGCGGCGGGTGCCTGCGCGCACACGGCGCCAGCGAGGGAGAGTGCAGTCAACAGGGCAACAATGACGGGGCGTAGTTTCACGGTGATGAGAGTGATAGGTTAACGAGGCACCGATACGTAAGTTCACCCGCACTCCCGCGCAAGCGACAATCCTCCGCCCGACGTCCTCCACTCCCGCTCGATGCGCCGCCGTCCCCGTGAGAATGCCCGCTTCCCCTCGTCGAACTGCTGTCGTCTGGCTGCTGGACGTTTGCACCGCCCTCGCAGATGGTGCGAACACGTGATCGATCACACCAAAGAGGAACTCCTCTCCTTCAGTCCGGACCACCCCGACTATCGCTACAAACTCTGGGTCCGTGTCGTCACACCCGATAGCGTCTGGTATCACGTTTTCTGGCGGCGCACTGCCCTCGCCCTCGCCCTCCTCACCCTCGCAGGCTGGCTCAGCGCCGCCGCCGGCGTCTGGGCCTTTGTGAAATTCCAGCGCGGCTACACCGACGTCCGCTACATCGACCTCGTCTTCTATCCGTGGCGCCAGCAGGACTACCGCACCGGCCTCGGCCAACATTACCTCCAGACCAGCCGCGCGGCCCTGGAGAAAAAAAACTACCGCGAAGGCTACCGCCTTCTCCAAGCCGGCCTCACTCGCGTGCCCAACGACGTCCCCGGCCGCCGCCTGCTCGCCTACACGCAGGTCCACTTCGGCCGCGCCGACCTCGCTCTGAATACTTTGGCCGAAGGCGCCGAAGTCGCCAGCGCCGATCTCGACTATCTCAAGCTGCTCTTCGCCCTCCTGCTCGAAACCCACGAAGATGAACGTCTCATTTTCCTCGCGAGGAAACTGCTTCCGCCCGAGCCGGACACGGTGCTCACCCATCGATTCATCGCACTCCAATCCGCCACCGCTCACTTCGAACGGGGCCGCTACGACGAGACCGAGCGCATCGTGGACGAGTGGCGCCTCGGCAACTCCCTTGAGGGCGCCATTCTCCTCGCGAAATGCGATTGGGAACGCGGCTACACCGATCTCGCCATGCTCCGGCTCGAGCGCGAGGTCGCCCGCTTTCCCCTGCGCGACGAGCTCTACCTCCACCTCGTGCGCTACCACCGCTCGCTCGGCCACGCCGACGAAGCCCGCCGCTACGCGCTCCTGCGCCAGTTCAACAATCCCTCCAGCCCCGGGCCCCGGATCGATCTGCTTCACACCTACCGCTCCACCGACGACCTCGCTGCTGGGCAGCGCGAACTCACCACCTTCCTCGCCGATTTTTCCGCCGACCCCGCAGCACTCATTTTGCTCGCGTGGTTCGCCGTCGACACCGTGCAACCCGCACTCACCGCCCGCCTCACCTCCCTTGCGCACGAGCGGAGCTATCCGCTCAACGCCTTCAACCTCGCCCGCGTGCAAGCCAACCTCGCCGCGCAACACTACCAGATCGCCCTCGACCTCGCGCTCACCGCCCTGCGTGAGGAAAACGAGGATACGCCCCACCTCGCCTCCACCCTCAACGCGCTCCGTTGCCTGGCCCTTTACGGTCTCAAAGATTTTTCGCGTGCCGAGCTCATGCTCAATTCTTTCCTGGGCCACGCCAACCTCCGCGCCAGCGATGCGGTGTTCCTCGCGAAACAACTCCTCCTCGCCGGTGCGACCGCCTCCGCCCGTTCCGTGCTCGACCGTGCCAGTGTGCTCGATCCGCTCAACCAAGCCGCCCTCGGCGAACTCGTCCGCCTCGATGCCTCGCTCGGTAACCGCGACAAACTCGCCGAAAATCTTCCCAAACTCCTGCGCCTAAGAAAACCGTCGCGCGCCGTCTTGGAGGAAACCCTGCTCCGCCTCGATCGGCCCGCCGACGCCCCGCTCCGCGACCAAATCCAAACCGCCCTCACCCGCGCCAGCGCAACCCCCGCCCCCTAGCATCTTCCTCTCTCCTCGTTCTCCTTCTCGTTCTCGTTCTCGTTCTCGTCCTCCTTCTCGTTCTCGTTCTCGTTCGTCAGCTCACCCGCCCGAAACTGCAAGCACGCACCAAAGAAAATCACGACCTGGTGCCCAGCGGCGAACACCGCCTCCGCCCAATCCGCCGCCCCGCAAGCACCCCCGCCACGCTCAATGCGTCATGATGTAGAAAATGATATTGATCGCGAGGGGGTAGGCGACCTTCTCGGAATGATTCTTGAAATACTCGTGATCCTCACCCTCCCGCTCCCAACCGTCGCTGTCATCGGAGTTGTGCAATCCCATCACCATCATCCGGCCTTGGGCGTCGAAGATCACGCGATGGTGAATCTGGGTGCCCGGAATCTTGATACCGATGCGGATGTTGGGCACCTGGGCTTTTTCCCTGATTTTAAAAACGCTCCGGTAGAGCGCGTGCTCAATCGGCAATTCCTCGAAGTGTGATCCGGGCAGAATCGTCTGAAACAGGCGCTCCACCTGCGCCCATTCCGACTCGCCCCAAAAATCCGTCATCAGAAGAAACCCGCCGTTCTGTAGGTAGGCGCGCAGCGCGACGACCTCCGCGTCCGTCAGCCCCATCGCCCCGGGCGCGGAAGCGAAGAGAAACGGATAACTGCCGAGATCGCGATCTGTCGCGCGCAAGAGCCGAGCGTTCGGATCGACCTTCATCGAGGTCATTTGCTGCAGCCGATACGAAAGATTGAGATCGGCATCCGGGCAGTCGGTCGTCCAACCGCCCCGAGCCGCCGTCGCCGGCCGCGGCGCCGCATCATAACGCAACCGCGCAAACGTGAACACGTCGCCGGTGAACCCCGCAGCATACGCCCACTCCGGGGTGCCCGTGCTTCGGGACGGAATGTCCCGCGCGGTCTTCGCTCCCGGGGGCACATAAATCTGGCCGCCGCCATAAAAACCACCGCCCCCTCCGCGTTGGCCTCGCTGGGCATAGAGCCCACCGCCCACGACCAACCCCGCCACCAGCAGCAGAATCGGCCGAACCACTCGGCGCAGGGACAACACCCGCATCGCGTCCCGCGCCAGGCCCGCTCCGGAAACCTGCCGTAAATCGAATGATCCTCGCTGCCGTTGCTTGAACCACCGTTGCATCCAAAGAGATACGGCTAAGCGCGACAATGGTTGCACAAAACCTTCCGCCCACGCCTGGGTAAGAGGCCAAGGGGTCGCATTCCAAATATCTCTGGGGGCGGGCGACGATCCCGACATCGCGGGCGGCTTCATCGGATCGCGACGAGCGTGGTTCATCGAATTTGCGGCGGGGTCTGGGGCGTCGGTTTGCGGCCGCCCCGGGGTATTGCAATCACCTCGTGACCCCGTCGGGATTTGCGAGAGCCGAAGGCTCGACCCATCAGACGCTCGCTCTCGGACGGTGCGAAATGATAAGATTTCTCTTTCGGCACTCGTCGCGTCACTCCCATCAAATTATCGACGACGCGCAAAATCCCTCAAACCCAGCGCCGCGATTCAATCCCCCCGCTCCCCATGAAAACCAACCGTCGCAGATTCCTCGCCACCGCCCTCGCCGGCGGTGCTGCCGCCGCCCTCCCGCTGTCGTCTCGCGCCGCCACGGCGCGCAGCACCGACTCCGTCAAAGCCAACTATGCGAAGCTAGATGAAATCCTGAAACAGCCCGTGCTGAAGCGGCAGTTCTTCACCTCGCCCGTGATGATCGAAACGCTCGAGCTGCTCCGCTTGGGCAACAGCTTCCTCTGCCGCGTCCGCTCCAAGGATGGCGCCGAGGGCATTTCCGTCTCCAACAATTCGCAGCAGATCTCGCTCGCCGCGATCCAAGTAAACCGGTTGCAGCCGTTCTTCATCGGCAAGGACGCGCGCGATTTGGATAACTTGCTCGAGGAGGTTTACGTTTACCAAAGCAACTACAAGCTGCAGAGCCTCGCGCTCTGGGTTCCCCTCGCGACGATCGAGTTCGCCATCCTCGACATGCTCGGCCGCATCGCTAATAAACCAATGGGCCTCTTGATCGGCGACAAAATCTACAACCCCACCGTGTCCGTCTATCGCGCGAACGGCGAGCGCGACGTCACTGCCGAGGCGGTCATGGTGAACTTAAAAAAGCAGGTCGAGGAATCGCAAGCCAAGGCGCTCAAAATCAAGATCGGCGGCCGCATGAGCCATACCGAATTTCCAGCCGGGCGGTCAGAGAAATTAATCCCGATGGTGCGAAAGGCGTTTGGCGACAAGATGGTCTGCTACGCCGACTCGAACGGTTCCTATGGCGTCGAGGAAGGCATCAAGTTCGGCCAACTGCTCCAGGAATACAAATTCGCGTTCTACGAGGAGCCGGTGCCCTTTGACTGGTACGAGGAAACCAAGGCCGTGGCCGATGCGGTCGATATTCCGATGGCCGGCGGCGAACAGGAGGCGAGCATGCACGCCTTCCGCTGGCTGATCGCCAACGACGGCGTCGATATCGTGCAGCCCGACGTTTATTATTTTGGCGGAGTCATCCGCTCCATGAAGGTGGCCCGCATGGCCGCCGCGATGGGCAAGGTCACCACGCCACACATCTCCGGCGGACTCGGCTACCTCTATATGATCCACTTCGTGTCGGTCATTCCCAACGCCGGCGCGTATCACGAATTCAAGGGCCTCAGTCAGGCGATTCCCTTCGAATGCAAGACGTCGAATCTCGGGACGACCGGCGGCTTCGTCACAGTTCCCACCGGTCCGGGCTCGGGCATCGAGATCGATCCGGCCTTCATCAAGAAACACGCGGTGGTGATGCGCGATCGCGGGCGGGCGGACGAATAACGCCAGCACTATTTTTCAACGCCGCGGGAATTTTCCCGCGTGCGTGCGATCAGCGCCGTCCGCTCGGGCGCGTTCGGCGGGCGCGTCGGTTGACTTCATAAAAGTCGAAGGGCCCTACCGGGGCGAACATTTGCGGCGGTTGGGCCCGCTGGCCCAAGCTTCGCGCTCGGACGGGAACAAGGGGCCGACGACTATCCGGATTATTTTGGCGGACGACCGCTTTGCGCGCCTACTGGTTGCTCGCGCGGGTCTTCACGTTGGCGCTGGTCCCATTCTGGCCACGCCTTGCTGAAAATTTCACGATGTTCACGAGTGAGCTGTGAAGCCGTACGGATCTCGACAGGCTTCAACCCCTGACTCGACGCGAGAGCAACGTCATCGAGCCAGACCTTCATTGAGCCCGCACCGCGATCGAGGGGAACGTAGGCTGGTTCGTTACCCTCCAGCGCATCAACGCAGAAGAGATATCCACGAATGCGCCAGAAGATCGGCTTGGGGAAGTCACGCGGCAACCCAGAGCCGCACGCCAGTGGGCGGCGGCCCTACGTTGATGAAATTACTGACACGCTTCGCAGGTCTCGCCGTTGCGCATCGCCTCGATGCTGCAGGCGTTCTTTTCGGCGGCAGTAAAGGTTTTCTTACCTGCGGCCGTCGCGGCGTCGGCCTTCACTTGGGCGATGCTGTGCGTGCCACCGGTGTCTCCGCTATTCTGGCCGCCGTCGGCACCTTCTTTGATCGCGCCGCGCGTTTCCTTCTTCACCGCGATCGTAGCCTTCTCAATGTTCGAGGCGCCGAGGCTGCGGAGGTAGTAGGTGGTCTTGAGACCGGCGTGCCAGGCTTGCCGATACATGTGGCTCAAGGTTTTTTGATCGGGCGTCTTGATCCAGAGATTCACGGACTGACTTTGGTCAATCCACTTCTGGCGGCGCGCAGCGGCGGCGATGATCCACTTGGGGTCGATGTCGAAGGCCGTCATGTAACGGGCCTTCAAATCGGCAGGCATACGGTCGATGTCCATCACCTCGCCGTCGAAATACTTCAAGTTGTCGATCATCTCCTGGTCCCAGAGCCCGCGGGCCTTGAGGTCCTTCACGAGGAATGGATTCAAGACGATGAACTCGCCGGAGAGGTTCGATTTGACGAAAAGGTTCTTGTAGGTGGGCTCGATGCAAGGACTCGTGGCCGTGATGTTCGAGATCGTCGCGGTGGGCGCGATGGCGAGCACGTTGCTGTTGCGCATGCCGTGCTGCGCGATCTTGGCGCGGACCGGTGCCCAATCCATGCGGCCGCCACGGGGCACATCGACCTTGACGCCACGTTCCTGCTCAAGGAGGTCGACGGTGTCCTGCGGAAGGAGACCACGGTCCCACTTCGAGCCTTTGTAGGTGGAGTAGGTGCCGCGCTCAGCCGCGATATCGGAGGAGGCTTCGTAGGCGTAATAGGCGATGGCTTCCATCGCCTCGTCGTTGAACTCGACGGCGGCTTCGGAAGCGAAGGGGATGCCCTTCATGTAGAGGGCGTGCGCGAGGCCCATCACGCCGAGGCCGATGGGGCGGTGGCGGAGGTTGGAGCGCTTGGCGGCCTCGGTCGGGTAAAAATTAATGTCGATCACGTTGTCGAGCGCGCGGACGGCCATGCCGATCGTCTCGCGAAGCTTGGCGTGGTCGAGGGAGCCATCGGGCTTCAGATGGGAATCGAGAATGACGGAGCCCAGATTGCAGACGGCCGTCTCGTCGTTGCTCGTGTTGAGGGTAATCTCGGTGCAGAGATTCGACGAGTGGATGACGCCGCAGTGATCCTGCGGGGAACGGATATTGCAGGCGTCCTTAAAGGTGATCCACGGGTGACCGGTCTCGAAGAGCATCGAGAGCATTTTCTTCCAGAGCTCGAGGGCCTCGATTTTCTGCCCTTGGATCTTGCCCTGCTCGGCGAGCGCCTCGTATTCGACATACCGTTTTTCGAAGGCGCGGCCGTAGAGGTCGTGAAGATCCTTCACTTCATTGGAGCGGAAGAGCGTCCACGTACTGCGGGCCTCCATCCGCTTCATGAAGAGATCGGGAATCCAATTCGCCGTGTTCATGTCGTGCGTGCGGCGGCGGTCGTCACCGGTGTTCTTGCGCAGCTCGAGGAACTCAAAGATGTCGTTGTGCCACGACTCTAGGTAGGCGCAGCCCGAACCCTTGCGCTTGCCGCCCTGGTTGACGGCGACGAGCTGGTCGTTGTGGAGCTTCAGGAACGGAATGACGCCCTGGGATTCTCCGTTGGTGCCAGCAATGTACGCGCCAGTCCCACGGACTGCTGTCCACGAACCGCCGAGGCCGCCGGCCCATTTCGCGAGGAACGCGTTTTCGGCGATGCCGCGATACATGATACCCTCAAGGGAATCGTCGACGTAATAGAGATAGCAGGACGAGAGTTGCGAGTGCAGCGTGCCGGAGTTAAACAGTGTCGGCGTGCTGGAACAGAAGCGGCGACTCTTGTAGAGTTCGTAGAGGCCGGTGACTCGGGATTCACGGTCGCCTTTTTCGTCGAGCATCAGACCCATCGATACGCGCATCCAGAAAAACTGCGGAGTCTCAATGCGCTTCGCATTCTTCTGCGATTTGTCGACGATCAGATAACGATCGTACATAGTCTGAATACCGAGGAAGTCGAACTCGAGGTCGGAGGACGGATCGAGGACGGCGGAGAGTTTCGCCAGATCGTAGTCGAGGAGACGGGGATTCAGGCGCTTGATGGCGACCCCGTGCTCAAGGTATTTTTTGAAGGCGCGCTGGTGGGCGGTCTTGAGGGCACCGATGCCGTCGCGGGTAATGTCCCAGCCAAGGATCTCTTCGTAGATATAAGTGAGCTGGATACGGCCCGCGAACTTGGCGAAGTCAGCGTCTTTCTCGATGAGCGTCTTCGAATTGAGAACGATGGTGGCGTCGAGGTCCTTTTGGGAAATTTGATCGTAAACCGACCGACGGAGTTCGGCTTCGATCTCGTCGTTGGACAGGCAAAGGTCGAGGCCGATGCGGGCGAACTCGATGCGTTTGCGGAGGTCGGCGCCGTCCCAGAACGCGTTTTCACCACTGGCGCGCTTGACGAGAATCATGGTCTCCTGGCCGGCGGCGGGCGCGGTGGCAGCAGCGGCGAAAGGAACCTCGGAATCGGTGCCCGCGTCGCGCGACGCAGCGCGCTCGGCGCGGAAGAGGATGTAGGCCTCGGCGACCTTGAAGTGGCCGGACTTCATGAGTTCTTCCTGCACCATGTCCTGAATCTCCTCGATGTGGACAAAGGATTGCTTCGAAGAATGGACGCGCGCGGAGACGGCGCGAGTGAGGGCCACGGCTGGCGCGGAGTCACGCTGGAGGGAGAGGAACGTTTTGCGGACGGCGATCTCAACCTTCTGCTCACTCCATGGCACGACGTGGTTGTTGCGGCGAATGACACGGAGGGTCGACGTCGCGGCCGAATCACGGTCGATGGCAATCTTGCGGGCGCGATTGAGAAGGAGGCTCTTCGCAACGAAGTAGGCGTTGTTGTCGACGAGGGTTTTCTCGATGAGCTCATAGAGGGCGTTCAACGAGAGGCGGACGGGGGACTGAGCGCGGGCGAGCACCGCGAGATTGCCGGCGACTTCGCGGCAAATTCGGGCGAGCCAAGCGCGGTTGGCGTCCGTGAAGATATCCTTCTCACCGCGGGCGAGATGGACGTTGGTCAGGGCTTTGCCGAGCGTGTCGGCGACTTCAGCGAGCACGAAGCGCTCTTCGCCGTGCGGGCACAGGAGAACGACATTCGGCACCTCGATTGCCTCCGGAGCAAGGACGTCGCGCCACGCATAGTGGGGCTTCTGCTCAACGGGAGTGTGGACGGTGCGCTTGAGGGCGAGGTCGTGCGCGAGGGAAGGATTACTCATGGCAAGTGAAGGCGGCTGGAGAAGTTAACAGAAATGAAACAAAGCAGCGGGCGTGGGGACTGAAAAAAAATACCGTCCGTCGCGCAGTCCACAGGGACTCGAAACGGAACGGGGAGTTTTCTGAGAGGGTGAAAAGGAGACGGAGGCTGCAAGATCGATCCGGCGAAACCGACAAGGGGGGACTCAGAGATCGTCGTCGTGGGCGACGTTGAGCGAAGAGGCTTTCTGATATTCGGTGACGCGACCCTCAAAGAAGTTTTGCTCCTTCTTAATATCCATCATCTCGGCGAGCCAAGGCAGCGGGTTCTTCACGCCGGGGGAAAGCGGGGCGAGGCCGACGCCTTCGAGGCGACGATCCGCGATGTAATCGATATAGGTGACGAACTCTTCGACCGCGAGGCCCACGGCGTTTACCGGCAGGCAATCCCGGATAAATTCTTTCTCGAGCTGGATCGCCTCGGCCATGAGCGCGCGGAGCTCTTCCTTAAACTCCGTGGTCCAAATCTCACGATTTTCCTCGATGAGATCCATGAAAAGATTCCGGAATACCTCGATGTGGTTGGACTCGTCGCGAAGCGTGTAGCGGAACATCTGGCCGATGCCAGGAAACTTGTTCTGGCGATAAAGCGAGAGCACCATACCGAAAAGACCGTAAAACTGGGTGCCTTCCATACACTGTCCGAAAACGAAGATGTTTTTTGCGAGAAGTTTTTTATTCTCCGGCTGCGTCAGGTCGATGTCGCGGCGAAGCGACTTGGAAACCCGCGTCACAAACGCGTTCTTCCTGACGATGGTCGGCACATCCTCGAACATCGCCTCGCACTCGTGCGGATTGATGCCGAGCGATGCGATCATGTAGAGCAGGGAATCGGCGTGGATGTTTTCCTCGTGCGCGTGACGGCCCAAGACGAGCTTGAGCTCGGGGGCGGTCACCAGCTCGCGGACGACGTGCTGGATGTTATCGCCGACGATTCCCTCAGCGGCCGAAAAATAACCGATCCCCATCCGAATGATCCAACGTTCCACTTCGGACACCGTCTTCTCATCGCGCCATTGCTCGATGTCCTTACCCATCGGGATATCTTCAGGCTCCCAGTGATTCGCCTTCATCTTGCGGTAAAGATCGTAAGCCCACTGATACTTCAAAGGCAGCAGATTGAAGCACATGGTCTCGCGGCCATTGATGACTTTCTTGGCGGCAAAAGCCGCTTCGGCTTTATCCTGATCAAGGACGAAGGTCTTGGAGCCGACTTGGAAGATTTTTTGCATGGAAACTAAAGTAAAAAAAGAGAGGGAAAGAGTAATTAAGAGGGTGTTCTTACCGCCCGAAAGCAAGAGGCGACAATAAATTACTGGAACTTATTAACGCCTTACTAACCACCACAGGATGTGGTTTGCCCGCGCGAAGACCACAACCGATGGGATTCACCGAATCCGCCGTCAATAGGTTTATGGCAAGGAATTCGTTAATTTTCGCCCTATTTAGGGCTTGCCGGGAAACCACGAACTTGTCTCCGAGCGAAAATTTCCCATCGGCAGCATTCCTCCTCTGTTTTCTCCTCTGAAATCGCCTTAAATTGACCGGAAACTGCGACCGTTTGGTCGCGCCCTGCAGCCGCATCCGTACATCCATTACAGGGTATTCACGATGGCCTGACGGATCCAAATGAGCGGGGAGGATTCCGTAACCACACTCATGTGACGGATTATTTTTCCGACGCAGAACCGCCAGATTCGGGTCCCGAAACCGGTCGCCGGAGACTGCCCAATGACTTTCGGGGCATTATTTTGCTTGGTGCCCGGGACAGGACTCGAACCTGCACACCTTACGGCAAAGGCTTCTAAGACCTTCGTGTCTGCCATTCCACCACCCGGGCTCGAGCGATTTCAGGGCGCAGCTTGCCGATTCTCGCGAGCCCGACGCAAGCGGCGAAATCACACCCCCTTCACTTCGTCTCCGCGCTCGGCAAGAACGTTGGCTCGCGCCGCGCTCGCGTGCGCGCCTCAAAATCCGCTGCCAGCGCGAGCAATTTCACTTCGCTCCACGCGCGACCGTAAAACAGGAAACCCGTGGGCAGCGGGGACCCCACCCCAAATGGCACGATTACACTCGGGTAGCCCGCCATCGCCGCCACCCCAGCACCACCGCCGACGAGCGCATCAAGACGGTGTGTATCCATCAACGCATCAATTCCCTCGCCGCGCGCGACGCGCCAGCATTTCTCCCGCGCCTCCAAATACGCCGGTTCAGTCAGCGGGCCCTTGGCCTGCGCCCGCGTGAAGTATTGCTGGCCGAAAAGCGGCTGCTCCTGCGCCCAACGCTCGTCATTGAACTTAATCACGTCGGCCAGGCTCTGCATCGAAGCGGCAGGCCCAAGCTCAGCGAGGTAGGCGTTGATGCCCGCTTTCATCTCGTAGAGCATCACGTCGATCCGCGCGGTGCCGGCACTCGCCGGTCCCGGCAGCTCGCCTACGTCGATAATCTCCGCACCAGCGGCGCGTAACACATCGAGCCCTACGGCCATCCCGGCGTCCGGATCGCGCCGGGCGCTGGGATGGCGAATCACGCCGACCCGCGCGCCGTTGAGCGCGCCCGCCGGCAGCGGCAGCGCCAACTTCCTAGGTAAATCAGCAGGTAGATTTTGCGTGACCGCATCGCGCTCATCGACGCCGGCGAGTGCCGCCAGCACGAGCGCCGCGTCGCGCACGGTGCGGGCAATCGGCCCGGCCGTGTCGAACGTGGCCGCAATCGGAATCACCCCGCTACGGCTCACCAGACCCACCGTGGGCTTGAAGCCCACCACGCCGCACACCGTCGACGGTGAAATGATCGAGCCATTAGTCTCGGTACCGATCGCGACGACGCAGAGATTCGCCGAGACCGCCACCGCCGATCCGGAACTCGAGCCGGACGGATTCCGGTCCAGAACGTAAGGATTCCGCGTTTGCCCGCCGCGCCCGCTCCAGCCACTCACCGAGCGCTCACCACGAAAGTTTGCCCATTCACTCAGGTTCGTCTTGCCGAGCAAGACCGCACCCGCCTCCCGCAGTCGCGTGACCAGATACGCGTCCCGCGGTGGCTTCAGGCCGACGAGCGCGAGCGAGCCGGCGGTCGTATCCATTTTGTCCGACGTGGCGATGTTGTCCTTGATGAGCACGGGAATCCCATGCAGCGGGCCGCGCACGCGACCCATTTTGCGTTCGGCGTCGAGTCGATCTGCGATCGCCAGCGCATCGGGATTCAACTCGATAATCGCGTTCAGTTTCGGACCCGCCTTATCCAACTCCTCAATACGTGCGAGATACGCGGCTGTGAGCTCCCGCGCTGTGAGGGCGCCGGCCGCCATCCGCGCCTGGAGGTTGTCGATCGTTGCCTCCGCAAAGGCAAACGGCTGCGCTGCGGCGGGCAGCCAAGCCGACAACCCTACGAGGACCCCCCACATTACGCCGCGCATCACGGGGCCTCGCCCAACCGGTCGCCCATCTTAGCGTAAAGCTCGATCTGTTCCGCACTCGACTTAACCAAATCGGCGTCGAAGCGGATGCGCCCGTGCTGGAACAGCGTGATCACGCACGAACCCCCAAACGCAAAGAGCCCCTTTTCATCCCCCTTGGCCACCGCACGACCGGGCACATATCCCTGTTTAATACTACCCACATTCGTCGCGCCCACTTCCAGAATGGCCACGGTGCCAAACTCCACCGACTCGACCAGCGTGAGCTCACGTTTGTTTTCGACGAGGTAGCGGACGTTGCGCCGCAACGCGACGGGACTTACCGAGTAGAGCCAGCCGTTGATCAGTTTTGATTCGTTGGGCGCACCTGCGACCGGAAAGTGAAACCGGTGATAGTCCACCGGACACAGCCGAGAGATCAGCATGGCGCCGCCGGCGAACGTCTTTGCGAGCGCTTCATCGCCGAGCAATTCGTGCAACGAAAACTTCGCCCCCTTCACATAAAAACCTTCGGCCGTATCGACATTGGGCATCGCGAGATGCCGTCCGTCGGCCGGAAATACCGCCACGCGCGCGCCCGCAGAGATGGGCCGCGCCTCGGGCTTGAGTGCCCGATAGAAAAATTCGTTGAACGTTTTGTAGGCGAACGCCGACTTCGCGAACTCATCCACATCAAGATTGTATTTCGTGATGAACGGCAAAATTCGGGCCGCACTATTATCACCGCCGCACAGCATCTGGACCAACTGGATAAACGTCCCGCCCGCATCATGACCCGCGCCGATGTTCATCCGCCACCCATACCACCGAGAGAAAATCGCCCGCCGCACGAGCAGCCAGACGAAGAAACGCCCGGCGGGGTTCTCATAGGCAAAACGGAGCCAGCTTTCCCCGTATATTTGCTCCGTCTTAACGGTGCGGGAAGTGCGGTCAAAAAAGCGGATGGGCTCAGCGGGCATCCGCGCACTCTGGGGACCGGCGCGACGACCTCAACGCGGTTTTTCGCTCATTGGGATGCAGCCAAAGGCACGGCGACGGGGCGGCACCGCTCCAACGTTGGCCAGCCGCCGTCGGAATGTTACGCCGCCGCTCTGTTCGGGACGCGACGCCCACGGCCCGTCTGCCCGCCGCACCTTCGCCGCCCCTGATGAAAGAAAAGCGACCACCGTCGCAATTCCCCCATGGCGGCAGCACTTCAACGGCTCGCCCCGAGCGAGCGAACGTTGCTGAGGTCACCGCGAACGGAAGATCTCGCTGGCGAGGGACTCGACGATCAGGGTGCGCAGACCGTATCCATCTTTCTTTACAGCCTGAAAGATGTCGTCGATCACCACCTCATCGACGCCTTCCATGTGGCGGCCCGTGGCATAACTGAGAAATTGCCTGATGAGGTGACGGGAAAAAACGTCCGTCCGGCCCGCAGCGAGGATGCTTTTGAAATCGTGAAAACCCGCATAGGTTTCCCCGGAGCCGAATTCACCGGTGGCATCCACTGCCGCCGCGGGCGCGTTGCCCCTGGGCTTCGCGTAGTTCGTGCGCCAACGGCCGATGGGGTCGAAGGTCTCGAGACCGAAGCCGAGCGGATCAATCTTCCGATGGCATTCAGCGCAGGTCGGGTCGGCCCGATGTTTTGCGAGGCGCTCACGGACAGTGGTGGCTCCAGTCACGTCCGCCTCGATCGCGGGAACCACATCCGGCGGCGGCGGCGGCTTGATACCGAGAATGTTTTCCGAGACCCAAACACCGCGCGTCACGGGCGAGGTTTCTACCCCGTTCGCGCTGACCGTGAGCACTCCCGCCATGCCGAGCAAACCGCCCCGCTGGCGGTTGCCCTCGATACTGACCCGCTGGAAACCGTCGGCGATGCGGAGGGTCTTTTGCTCAGGCAGGTCGTAGAGCTTGGCCAGTCTCTTGTCGGCAAAGGTGTAGTCGGCCTCGAGAAACTGCCGCACCGATCCGTTTTCCTTCAGCAAATGACGGAAAAAGAGGCGGACCTCCGTCTTCATCGCTTCGGGCAAATTTTCGGCATAATACACCCGCGTGGATTCACGCGGCGGCGGCATGCTACCGAGGTCGCGTAGATTCAACCAAGCGTCGAGGAAGGCGTTCACGAATCCGCCCACGCGGTCGTCGGCGAGGAGCCGCTGGCTCTGCCTTCTGAGCTCCTCGGGTGCAGTCAGTTTGCCGGCATCCGCGACCGCCATCAGCTTGGGGTCCGGTGGCGCGCCCCACAGCGCATAGGAGAGACGCGAGGCGAGGTCGTAGGGACCGAGCCGGGGGTTTTTCTCATCCGTGATCTCGCTGAAATAGAGAAACGAAGGCGAGCACAGCAGCATCTTCAGCGTATCGAGCGCAGCCTGACGCGGCGTCGATTTCTCACCGATACGTTTGTCGTAAGTTTTCCGAATGCTCGCGCGATCGGCACTCGTCAGCGGGCGTCGAAACGCGCGGGCACCGAAGGCATAGAGCTGATCGAGCGCGCGTTTCGCCTGAAAACCTTGCTCACCAAACACCGCGATCTCTTCCATGCTTCCGCCGGCCTCAAAAAGGGGACCTTCAATCTTGATCTCGCCGATGCGGATGTGCGGTAGTTTCCCCTCCTTCAAGAGGTGCGTACGGCTGACGCCGGCCTTTGCGAATCGACCCTGAAAGTCGTCCGCGTAACGCTTGTTGATCGCGATGACGGAAGCACGCGACTCGTAGGGTCCGTTTGGAAAAATGAAACGCGGCGTCTGCCCGGCTTCGAGCCAAACGCGGAATTTAAGCCACTCCGGCTTTTCATCGGGCACCGTCGCCTGCGCGAGGAGCGGCTCGATCGCCTGGGGATAATGGATGTGGTTCTTGGTCGCGTCGCCGGGAACGACACCGAGTAGAAACGGCTCGGAGAAATCGATGCTGAAGATGGTGGGGTCGTAGTGCGTGTCGCGATGCATCGCCTGCGCGAGGACCTCGATATCGTAGAGCCCGGAGACCGGTACGCCTTTGAGAAAGTCCTCGATATGTCCGTAGCCGCCCTGCCGCGTGTCGGTATTCGGCTGCTCATACAGGCAGAGAAACGTGTAGTTGAGGGCCGCCTTATGCGGCCCCGATAGCTCCTCGTATTGCACGAAATTTCCCGTGAAGTGCCAGGACTTCGACGGCATTTCTGGCCGGCCGAGGCGGGCCTCGACGAGGCGGTTGGCGGACTGGAAATATTGGTCCAGCAGAAAGCCGGACGTCACGAGCGACTTCCCGATGGTGTCGATATGCTCGCTCGCCTTCTCCTTCGGAAAATCCGCCGTGAGACCGAGGGTATCCACCCGGCGACCAAAGAGAGTCGCTAGCGTGTTCTCGTATTCACGGTTCGAAAGCCGGCGCATGACCGTACGCGCGGCGGTACTCTCGATCTTGCCACGCGCCCCGGTGATGCCCTCACGCAGGACGCGGATGATCGCGAGCCGCTCGTCGTCGGTCGGATGGTGTTCCGCCTTCCCGGGTGGCATTTCCCGCAGCGTAAGCTGATCAATGATATCCTTGGCCGTGATCAGCGCCGCCTGCGTGGCGAGCGGCAGCTTGAAACTCACAAATTCGCGGTCTCCTTTCTGTGTCTCGGTGTCGTGGCATTTCAGGCAGTATTTTCCCGCGAACTGGGAAAAAACTTTTTGCCCAGGTGATTCCGCCGCCTGAGCGAATGTCGCGACGAGCGCGAGTCCAAGGTAGCGGATCAAGTAGCGGATCATTTTGAAAGGGGACGCGACGCCGTCGGCGCATTTTTCCCGCGCCACTGAAGAAGGCGTCGCGTCTCCAGAAAGACCTACGCTCATCGACGAACGAAAATTCCCGGAACCCACTTCACGAAATCCCGAACCGGCCCGTGCTCGTGCCAAACGACTCCGTCTCGACACCCATGCGCTGGGCGATATCCACGAAGAGATTACACAGCGGCACCTTGTTCGGACCCGACGCCGCGACCTTCTTGAATTCACCATGACGGTAGCCTCCGCCGGCGAGGAGGATCGGGAGGTCGGAGTTCTTGTGCGAGTTCGCATCGCCGATGCCGCTGCCGAAGAGCACCGAGGTCGAGTCGAGCAAGGTCCGGTCTCCGTCGTCCATCTTGGCAAGGCGCGCGAGGAACTTGCCGAAGTGCTCGATTTGGTAGGTCTCGAGCGTGATGAGGTGCGCAATCGCCGCCGCCTCGTTACCATGGTGCGAGAGGCCGTGGTAGGCCTTATCGATGCCCAGATTCTGCGGCAGAAAATCGCCGCCAATTTCGAGCGTGGCGATGCGCGTCGAATCAGTCTGCAGCGCCAGCGCGATCAGCTCATAGAGCATCGGTAGATCGTCGACCCGGTTCTTATTAGCCGGTTTCTCAAAGGGCGACTTCGGCTTGGGCAGGCTGGCCCAACGCTGGCGGAGTTCGAGGCGCTTCTCGACGTCGCGAATGGAGGTGAAGTATTCGTCCAGCTTGTCCTTGTCCTCGCGGTTGACCCGCTTGGAGAGACGGTTCGCGTCCACCAGCCCGGTATCGAGAATGGAGGCCTGCAAACGGTTCTCCTCGTTGCGCCGGTCCAAGCGCTCTTGGGAGTCGCTGACAAAGAGCCGGTCAAACAACTCAGCCGGCCCGGTGATGGGAGGCACACGCACGCCGGATTTCGTCCACGCGATCTGGCAGCCACCGTGGATGCCGCCCTCGGAACCGACCGTCAGCGAAGGGAACCGCGTCTCATGGCCAATCTTGTCGGCCATGAACTGGTCGATGGAGACATTGCCGCTCGGCCGGTTCTGCGCTTCCGAATTGAGGACGCCCGAGAGGAAGGAATGCACCGCGAAGTGACCGCCCTTGATCCCGTGGTCGAGTCCGCGGTAAACCGTCAGGTGTTTGCGCACATCCCAGAGCGGTTTGAGCAACGTGGTCTGCTCGTAGGCCGTGCCGGTCGTTTCGGGAAAGAACTGCTTTACCTGATAGCCGAGCAGATTCCCGACCGCGACGAAACGCCGCGCGCCGGCCCCGGCGCCCTTGGCCGCCTGCACGGCAGAATTTCCACCCACGGCATTGGCTAGGAGCGACGGAAGTGAAGGGAGCGC
>Ga0209550_10001719_pt1 | contig 21001 bp, 22 predicted proteins | sample LauGreSuBDMM15SN_2_FD_187567 | JGI IMG/M metagenome (GOLD analysis project Ga0209550, IMG submission 187567) | Freshwater lake microbial communities from Lake Michigan, USA - Su13.BD.MM15.SN (SPAdes) (version 5) | ecosystem: Environmental > Aquatic > Freshwater > Lake | place: Lake Michigan... | reverse complement strand
GTACAGTACAATTGCTAAATCCAGATCCAGTTGTACTAGTTCCATTTTGTACTAAACCAGAATAATCATTCTCTGAAGTTGTTATCGTTACAGTATGATTGACACCATCAATGGTAACATTATTACCGTTAACGACGAAATATTGCGATGTTTCTGTGATTTCTAAATCTGTTAGAAAAGTTAAAGCTGTTCCTGCTGCTAGAGTGATGGGCCACGAAAGAACGACGATGGCTGACCCGTCGAAGTAACTAAAGCCGCCTGTCGCGCTGTAAGACAAAGTAGACATTATGCTAAAACTAAAGATTTAAATTTTCACAGAAAAAATAAGCCTGCGAAAATTTTTTCTACGATTCCGTCTAAAAGGTTTTACGCATTTCATAAGACATGGACCGTTTATTACATAGATAAAGGAAGGGGTGGGGGGATAAATAAGAAAAATAAATATAAAATATGATTTATATATAACTATAGGAATCATATTATGAATCACCATTACGATATTATTATTGTCGGCGGAGGAATTGCTGGTCTTTACAGTTGTTATCTTATCAAAAAAACAAACCCTGAATTGTCCTTTCTCCTTTTGGAGCGAAACAAGAAAGAATGGATTGGTGGACGAACTGGGAACGATGAATTTTATGGAACACAAGTGGTTACAGGGGCTGGTGTCGGCCGAAAACAAAAGGACAATTTGTTAGTTCAACTCTTGAAAGAGTTGAAAATTAAGGTGAAAGAATGTCCTATACAAATGAACTATGCGAAAACCATTCCTCAAGTAGTTGATGTGCCTAAAACTATAGCCGTTTTAAAAAAAAAATATGAAGAAATGAATAACCAAGGTATGAATAACCAGACAATAAATAATATTCAAACTCAAACATTTTCTCAATTTGCAAAAAAAATATTGGGCGATCGTTTCTATCAATTATTCACCATAAGCGCAGGATATACTGATTACGAAAATGAAGATATTCACGATGTATTATATCATTATGGCATGGACGATAATCATCCAGGATGGACCTCCCTCCAAGTCCCCTGGAAAAAATTGGTTTCTACTTTATGTGCTACAATTGGATGGTCTCATATTCGCTACAAAACAACTGTAACTAAAGTTTCTGGAAACAGTTGCCAATTTGTCGTAGAAACGAATAAGATTACTTATACCTGCAATAAAATTATTATTGCGACAAATATTAATGGTATAATGCAATTAGTTCCTGGCGCAAAAGGTCAAAGTAGTCCTTATCAGCAAATAAAAGGGCAACCGTTTTTACGCATTTATGGTAAATTCTCAAAACGATCTGCTGCCATTATGAGAAAATATGTCCCTTATCAAACGATTGTTCCAGGTCCCCTACATAAAATTATACCCATGAGCAATGATGTATTTATGATCGCTTATACGGATAACGCGGGGGCAAATGTCTTAAAAGATCATTTAGAAAATACTATAGAAAATCGTGAACTCTTTGAAGAAGTTTTGGAAAAATCACTAGGGATTGAACCAGGCGAGCTGCATTTGATCGCAATCAAAGGTTATTATTGGCCTATAGGAACTCATTATTATGAACCCCTTACAGGCTTCAAGACTCGCCAAGAATTCATTGATCGAATTCAACACCCATATCAGGGGATGCTTGTAGTTGGCGAGGCGGTAAGTAATGATCAAGGTTGGACTGAGGGAGCACTTGAAAGTGTTCACTTAGTTCTAGATAAAAAATGGATTAACGACGACTCCTGTTTTGTAAAAACTCATTGAATTGAGCCTTTCTATTCCTATCACCACCTAAGTAATCGAAAAAATAATCACTAGGACTTATATGGTTATAGTGGGAAATAAATTTGAAAACGCGAATAGGGCTTCCTGCGCCTCCTGTAGAACTAGCAATCATGGAACCAATTGTTCTGGTTCCTCCAGTGGCAGATATACGCAAAGTTCTTAGAGATCCTGGACTGTATCCTCTTATTGCCGCGTTGTAATAACCGCCGTTTCTATTCATTTGCATCATTTATAAAATATGAAAATATTATTTTTTATTTTCATGTTTTTAAATTTGTTATATTTTTACATTCATTTAGAAAAAGAGATAATAGGAATGATATCCTATAGCCGCAAATCCTAACATAAGCAACATTTCAAAATATTTTCTGCTTGTATCCGTTTTATTATAACCAATGTAGATTAAGAGGGGTGCTACTAAAAAGATATGAATATAATTAACCCATGCTGATTTTCCTTGACTCCATTTTAGAAAAGCTTTGTAAGAATGATAAAAAAAGATGAATATTCCTAAAACTATTAAAAAGGGGTAGAACCATTGCGGAATATCTGTTTTCATTATTCCTACATATAAAAATAACGAACCCACAAATAGAATATGAAATAAGTGAACGAATATCAGTTTATCCATGATGAAATAAAGTTATATTTTATTTTGGTTTGTTTTTTTGTTTTCTTAATATATATTATATCCATGAATTCGTCGTGTCAATACTCGAACATACAGATTCATAATAAAAATGGAAAAAAAACGTTGAACAAGGTTATGATTAAACGCGGTAAAGGTTACAAAACAGTGTGCGTTTATAAACGAGGTAAATGTATACATACTGTCAAGAAATCGTTATCCTCGCAGCAAATAAATGATATTCTAAATAAGAATTTTATACCAGGGCTATTTAACGATTGTAAGATGCCTAAATCAAAGACAAGAAAAAATAGGAAATAGGAATTATTTTGCTAAATGATCCAATGCCGATAACAATACTAACTCTTGTGTTGATAATTTTTGAAATAATAACACTTCGTCAAATTTCATTTGATAATGTTTATGCATGAAATTTTTACATACAATAGTAATACCCTCTTCGAGTATTTTAATATCGCAAATGATGCCTCCTGTGTTTAGAGGCAAATACTCTGGATTTTTTATGGGAATCCACTTTATGAACGATCCGTATTTGACATCTTTTATTTCATCAACATATCTATAACCATTCAACTTTTTCATATAAGTGATCGTAGTGTCTCTTGGCAAACGCAACTCTTTTAAAATTTGAAGATTCATTTCTTTGATCTTGTCACTCGTGTAATTGAACAATGTTTCATTTTCTTTATTGTCCAAGGCTTTCACCAAGATTTCCATATCTAATTCTTTTTTACTCATTCTTCTATAAAATGGTAACAAATTTTTATATTATTTTCAACCTTATCAACCTTTGGGAAAGGTTGAGCCAAAAACAACCTTTAGAAAACAACCTTTAGAAAAGGTTGTGCCAAAAGGAAAACGTTTGATATTTAATAAAGTTTACATTAAGATTTTTGTAAAGTTTATGTTTGGCTCAACCTTTCTTAAAGGTTGAAGGTTTGACTCCACCTTTTCAAAGGTGGAAAAAGGTTGAAGATTTGGCTCCACCTTTCCCAAAGGTGGATTTCTAAAGGTTGAAGATTTGGCTCAACCTTTCTCAAAGGTTGATTTCTCAAAGGTGGATTTCTAAAGGTTGAAGATTTGGCTCCACCTTTCTCAAAGGTGGATTACCAATTCGCCCCTCCAAATCCACCCCCACCACATTCGTTGGCAGCCATTGGTTCAAACCCTTCATAAAGAGACGATGATGGTGCTGGACTACTCGAATAATCAGTTGATTGCTTTTCACCCATGAGTTGCGGAGGAGGCAACATACTTAAAGAAGTTGTCTGTTGATTGGATAAAGGTGGTATCTGTCCTTGGTTTATTGGCTGAGATACTTTCACAGGTGAACCCTTTTGTGGTTTCTTATTTTTGTTTTCATTGTCCTTTTCGCCATTCCACAGTTCACTAATTCGATCGACTAAAATACTTACCTTTTCTCCTAATTTCGTCTGTAAACTCAATACCACCATTAAAACGGATAAAACAATGGTTGTTACATGGAAATCAGGATATTTGGTTCCGCTATATGTGGGAATATAACAAACAATACGATGAATAAAAAAGAGTCCTAAAAACATGGATACAATTTGAATGACTATTTCCGCTAAAATTTCCACGTTTCCCTTTTCGTCGTCCGCCTCGGGGACAAATCGTTGTATAGATTTATTCAAAATAATAATAGGAATTAATGCTAAAACAGCATACTGAACAATATTCAACATTTCCTCTTTTGAATCTTCATCGAAATTAAATACTGACTGGAAAAACCCTTTTTTTGTAGCGCCGCCTTTTATGTCATTTAATTCCATATGTTTAATTTATGTTAAGAAATAAAAATAATAAAAATGGAAAACAAAAGAACGAATAATTTTAGTGCGTAAAAATAAAATATTGTATATATTTATAAAGATGTGCGACTGCGAACTCCAGATCTGTTGCTGCAAAGAATGCGAATCCGCATTCAAAAACTCCGTTAGCGCGTCAGCATCAGCGCTAACAAATCAAGATGTCCTCGTTTACGCCACCGCGTCGGCGTCCGCTTCCTCGGAAATTAGTTTCCAAGATGCCTGGTTAAAGGCCGATGCCGAGGCGAATCGTTTAGCAAAATATTACGCTGAATTGGAAGCCAATACTATTGATACAACATTTAATATCATTGAGACTCAGGCAATATCAACTTATGAAATTAATAATGAAACCGATATTACAACGGATACGTTAACTGCGAGCAGTATCGAAACTGATACGTTAACTGCGAGCAGTATTGAAACAGATACGTTAACGGTTAACGGTGCAAGTGAAACAAATGGAATTACAAACACAGGAAATATTACCACAGATACCCTTAACAATATTACTGTAGCCCAAATTGATTCTGAATTGTTGAATGTTATTATCGGCAATTCCGCGGCTAATGTTACTACGGCATCAAGTAATGTGGCTTTAGGTATTGGCGCTCTTGAAAATCTTACTACGGGAACCAACAATGTTGCTGTCGGAACCTATGCATTGAGCTCAAATACCGAGGGCTCTTACAATACAGTTATCGGCGACTCGGTAGATTTCGATTCAAATGGTCCTTACGACTATTCTACAGCGATTGGGTACAGCGCGCAAATAACACACTCGAATCAAATCGTTGTTGGTACTTCGAGAGAAACCATAGATATCCAGGGCGGGTTAAATTTTAGTACGCAAAACTTAACCGCGACTTCGTCCACCAACACGTTTACTTTAACCACGCCATTAAAACAGTATAATATTGTTGTTGGGGCCTTTACTGGCGCTGCAGCTACAGTTACTCTCCCTAATATAGTATCAACAGGTATAAGATACGGTATCGTTGTACAGTTCAAAAATATGTTGATTAATACCACATCCAATATTGCTGGAACTCTAACAATTACAACGGCTCTAACATCTGGTACCAATTTACGCGACTATATAATCCCATCGACAACTGGTACAGCACTCCCTGTGGCAATAAATAGTTTAGCGTTTACATCTGCGGCAAACGTAAATTTTATTTACGGGCCTTATTATGTAGGAGCGATCGAATATGGCGCATGGTATCAACAAGGTTAGTCCAGGTAATTTTATTTTTTGTAAATTTCTAAAAAATAAAATGCGTAAGTAAAACAATTTTAAAAACAACATTTCTATTATACAAATTATGAGTAGTTCACGATCCGTAGCTGCCGCGCAAAAAAGAAGAGCTGGTCCTCCCGATCCTCCTCAACCCCATCGAGGCCCTCAAACATCTATTTCTTCAAGTCAAGCCTTTCAGCCAGTTCGTCCAGGAACCAGTGGCCGTTTAGCAGGCCAGCATGCAAGTTTACAACAACAACAAATGCAACAAGCGAAACAGGAACAAAATACAGCGACTTCCTCTTCAAAAATGTCCGTACCCCAAGCCATTACTCTCATTACTCTACGTTTAGGACGTTTAGAAAGTCAATTGCAAAATTTAGATTTGCAGAATTTAGCACAAAATGAGAGCGGTGATACCAATCCTATTTTAGAAACCATTCTTGAACGTCTCTCCCTTTTAGAACAAAAGTCTTTAGAGAATGCGGCTTTAAAACAGCAAATGGAAATCTTTAAGCCCGCTTTAGTATCTTTGAAAAACATGTCGTCCAAAGATAGCAAAGAAATGAAAGTATCTATCGATAGCATGAGAAACGAAATTGAACTCACAAAGGCCATGGTTCAAGATTTACGATCATTCGTGACGAACGATGGAATGGAAGATATAGGGGACGATGTAAATGCACATGTAAATGACGATCTAAAAGAAGAGGTAAGAGATGAAGTAAAAGAATATATCCAAAACGAGGTACAAGAGGTAAAAAAAGACGACTCCATAACCGTCGCAGAATCTGCCTAAAAGGCATCAGGTAAATCATAAAAACCACTGTTTCCATAAAACACATAAGAAAACATTTTTTGAAACATACCCGTTTGCTCACCTTTTACTGAAGTCCTACGAATTTCGCTTTGGCTCCAATTTGAAAAAATAGGAAACATACACGAGAGCTTTTGTTGCGCCCTTCGAATATAAAAGGGTATCACATTGTCTTCTTTTAGAATTTTATTGTAATTGTTATAATACGAAATAACTGGCACGTCGTCCTTATGCGTCACCTTCATTTGAACGCGTAAATTATCATCTCTCGAGTTTAATGCACCTACGTGTATTAAATTTGCGTTAAACAAAACAATGTCACCCTTTTCACATGCTACATTCGTAACACCTTCCGTAAAATTAAAATTAAAGGCATCCACGCTTTTGTGACTTTGGGGTACAACCCCTAAACATTTTTCCATATCTTCCAAGAAAAGTATCATCGTATACGAAGGAAATTGTTGTCCTTCATTGAAAAAATCGCCATTGCTATCGCGATGACACGTATGCACTGCCGATTTTTTTATAATGAAAATATAATCTTGGAAACCATGATCTTTACTGGTACAATTCTTAATAATAGAATTTAGTTTTTGATTGGTAATCAATTCGTCTTTTACCTTCTTGTAATTGTCTCGGTTACATTCTTTTTTTAGATGCTGAATTTGACTCGGTGAAAACACATTTTTTAACACGCAGAACCCATCTCTTTTTAAATTATATTTGTCGCCTGGTTGTGTCAGCTTATCGTTGTATAACATGAAATGTACGATAAAGTACGCCAATAAAAATACCAGAATTGTAGAAATATAATTCCATGAACCCATTGGTTTCATCTTTCTATATCTATAGAAAATATAGAATAGAAAATATATAAAAATATATTAGATAGAATAAAAGATAAGAATACATATGAAGATTGTTATTGATAATAAACCAAAAATAGATATGTTCACAACTGTTTTTCAATTGTTAAAAAATTGTTCCAGTTTAGTAAAAATCGATTTTTCAAGCGATCGCATTTACGTACAAGGAATGGATAAATCGCATGTATGCTTGTTTCAACTTGACATCAAATCTCCATGGTTTTCTTCATATGAATATATAGACGGACAAGATTCGAAATACGTGGTTTTAGATAGTAATTCGTTTTGCATGATATTATCCAGCACCAATGCAAATAATATTTTGCTCATAGAAACTTTAAGCGACGATCCTGATTCAATTCATATTGAAATGACCTATAAAGAACAAGAAAAAGGCCAATACAATCGTTCTTTTCACTTACCACTTATTGAACTAGACCAGGATTATTTAAATGTCCCTGATATAGACTATGATGTGGATATAATTTTTAAAACAAAACAATTGCATGAACTGACTTCGCAACTCATGTCCTTCGGCGACATTCTAGAAATAAAATGTAATGAAAAAGGTATTGATTTGAAAACGGGAGGTGATTCAGGATCAATGAAGGCAACTATACCCGTTGACGATTTAACAGAGTTTAGTATTGCTGAAGGGAAAGAAATCGAATTAACATATAGTCTCATTTACATTCACAAAATGTGTTTAACCACAAAATTGTCGAAAGAAGTTGATATTCGTATTAGTGAAAATTATCCCATTCGTATACGATATGACTTGGAACAAGACAGTTCATTAATGTTTTTTGTGGCGCCAAAAATCGAATAAATAGATAAATTTGTTTGAATTTGATTCGTTATTGTGTCTAAAAATTAGTATTCTTTTTTTATAATACTATGATTCGATTACTTATTACCATTTTCATTTTTTGTATCGTATTATTTATGTATTTACACATTCAATTTCATTTCAAAACGAGCGACGATTTGGAAATATTCGAGATCGAACAAGCATCGAAAGATCGCATGGAAGAAATATGCGACTTAAGGCAACCCGTCTTATTCGATTTAGAGCCAGAACACCACAATATTATTCAGTATACAAATTCGAATTATATACTAGACAATTATCCAATGTTTGAAATAAAAATCCGCGAATCTTTGAATGAAAAGAAAGACGAAGAACTCTACGTTCCACTTCCCTTCCATGCGGCAATCCAGTTATTTAAGAAAGATACTGAATCAAAGTACTTCAGCGAAAATAATGCAGATTTTCTTACGGAAAATGGATTGAAAAAAACAATGCAGAAAAATGATGAATATTTGAGACCCAGTTTGATTTCGAATTCTATTTATGATATTATGTTAGGTTCGAAAGGAACCCAAACGCCATTTCGTTACGAGATGAATTATCGTAATTTTTTTATGGTAACCCAAGGATCTATAAGGGTGAAATTGTCGCCGCCGAAAAACAAGAAATATTTATATGCTACAAATGATTATGACAATTTCGAATTTAAATCTCCTGTGAATCCGTGGAATGTCCAAGAAAAATACAAACAGAATTTCGATAAAATGAAATGTTTAGACATGGTTTTAGCTCCAGGTAAATGTTTTTATATTCCTGCCTATTGGTGGTATTCCTTTCAATTTGAAGAGGATACGAGTGTATCCTGTTTTTATTATCGAACTTACATGAACAACGTATCGATTGTGCCTCATCTTTTCATGTATACGCTGCAAAATTTAAATATTCAACGAAAAACAATACAGCCAGCGAATATAGTCGCTGAGAAAAAAAAGAAGATCAAACCTAAGAAAGTAGAATATTCAATAAAAAAAGAACCAACTAAAATATCACAAGAACGAAATGAGTAAGAAAAAATTGAAATATAAAACAACACATAATACCATTACATAATATAACCACACAATTTTTATTTTACATGACACTGAATAAAATAAAAATAGAAAATAGAGATTACCAATCATGGAATATTGTAAACGCAACGACGGATGAACCCTGCTCCGCAGTATGCGATCCTGTTGCAGACAAATTATTCGATCAAGACATATTCATGATTCAAAAAGAAATCGCAGTAATAACACATTCACCAATTCGTTCTGCGGATTCTATTCCTGGAGTTCTTATTCTAACAAACAACAAAACTTATGGGAAATTCAAGGATAAATTCTTATACAAATGTATTCCCGATGATATTCACATACCTCATTTTCTGGTTCCTTATGAAATGAAAAAAATGGGGTTTTCGAAAGTATTTCAAAATTTATATATTACCTTTAAGTTTACCGAATGGACAACAAAGCACCCTCAAGGTTCTCTACAACAAGTTATAGGCCCAGTAGATGTTCTAGTGAATTTTTATGAATACCAGTTGTATTGCAAACATATACATGTTTCTATCCAGAAATTCCATAAGGAAACGATGAATGCAATACGTAAGCTAGGGGACGCTGAAAACATAATCGATAAAATAAGCGCAGAGTGTAGTAACAGAGTAAAACATTACAATGTGTTTTCCATTGACCCAGAAAACAGTTTAGATTTCGATGACGCATTTTCTCTACAAACTCTAGACAAAAAAACTGTACTGAGTATTTACATATCGAATGTTCCTCTCTTATTAGATCATCTAGATTTATGGGATGTCTTTTCAAAACGTATTTCTACGATATATCTGCCTGATAAAAAACGTTCCATGTTGCCGTCTATTTTGAGCGACTCGTTATGCAGTCTTCAAGAAAACAAAAATCGTCTAGCATTTGTATTGGATATTACATTCGAAGATGGGCAAGTCATCAATACAAAATTATCGAATTGTGTCATATGTGTGAAAAAAAACTATGTTTATGAAGAACCTGCTCTTAAAAAAAGCAGTGACTACAAACTATTGTTGGATTTATCGCTGAACTATTGTAAAAAAGTCAATTATTTGACAGAAATAAAAGATAGTCATGATGTAGTCAGTTTTTGGATGATCTTTATGAATCATTATTGCGCTAAAGAATTATACAATTCGAGGTGTGGTATATTTCGATCTACTTGTATAAATCGGCAAGCACAGGACCGCGCAGAAAATATTCCCGAACATATTCGAATCCTTTGGAATAATGTTTCAGGACAATATATAGAATGGAATAAATTCAATAGCGAAAATGAACAAACCCCGAATAAAATATCTCTCCAACACGAAGGACTAAATATAGACCTCTATGCGCATATTACCAGCCCGATACGTCGCATTGTTGACTTGTTGAATATGATACAAATCCAAGAGAATTGTAGATGTTTCTCTTATTCTGCGAAAGCCAAACAATTTTACGATCATTGGTCAAATGAAATGGATTATATAAATACAACGACGAAGATGATAAAACGCGTTCAAAACGAATGTAATCTTTTGGAACTATGCGAGATAAACAATGATCTAATGGATAAAAATTATCAGGGTTATTGTTTGGATGCAACGGTTCGACATACTAACACATACGAATATACAATATATCTTCCCGAATTAAAATTGTATTCCCGTGTCTTTACTTGTGAAACCTTAACTCTTTACGAGAAATATCAATTTCGCATGTTTGTATTCCATAATGAGGAGAAATTCAAGAAAAAAATTCGATTACAACTAAATTGATTTGTCGATAAAAACTTCTTTGCTGACATTTTTTATTACCTTGTTCATGTTGTCGATTTGTTCTTCTGGAGTGGAACCAATCATCGTATTTGAAATAAGCGTCATATATTCATCATTTTTTGTTGAATTCGTATCCTTGCAACGGGGATTCTGTTCAATCCACACGGGGATTTGTTGGAGATTTTTGGATCCTATGATTTGAATCGCCTTTTTAATACGCGATTTGTCTTTGTCTTCCTTTTCCCATGCATTTTGATCTTTGATATACAGCGTTTCTCTTTTTAAGTCACTGCAATGAATCGGGCGTTTATGTAGTTCCATATCTTTGATGCCCTGAATAAATATCTTACTGATACCTTCTACATACCCTAATTTTCCAGTCAGCTCTAAATCTTTCATTTGAAGATGCAGCGAACTAACAAAATCCATGATGTTCACGGCGTCCTTGCATTGTTCATTCAGAAAGAAATTCAAATTGAAATTATTAGTTGTATTATTTGTCGTGTTATTGGTTATGTATTTGCCTTCTTTGGCGATTTCAATAATTTTATGGTTTTGTTCCATCAACATTTGACGCAGTTCTTTGTTTTCTTTGATCAGTTCTACGACGGTCTCATTACTAATTTTGTTTTTTTCTGGAATAGTTATAATATCACCTTCTTCACTATTTTTTATATCCAAAGTGTTTTCCAAAGTATTGTCAAAACTATGTTCACACTCTCTTTTATGCTTGTACAAGCTTTGCCGATGTTTATATATTTTGCCACACTCGCATGCGAACTGGGAGTTTTCTTGGAAGTCCATCTGTAAGTCCGCGGAAGCCTTCAAATGTTTTCTAGTAATTATATGTCGATTCCAATCGCATACTTTGCTGCATTCATAGTTACATTTTTTACATGAAAATATTGGCAATTTTTGGCGACATTTTTGTAAGTCTAAAGAAGTCATACAATACATTAATATAAAATATCTAAGTATGTTTTTATTTTATTAGCATAATTATTTTTCAAAGATTTTAATTATTTTTTTATTACTGAAAGACCCCTTTAAAAACGTCGAAAAAAAAGCGACGCTTTTGGAAGTATTTTGTAAGTCTAAATTTTTATCGTAATAAAATTATTTAATGGCGTTGTATTTTGAAAGCAAATATGCAAATAAAATACAGCAACTCTAAAAAGTGGCTCTTTTTGGCTCTTTTTTGGAAGTATTTGGAAGTCTCCGATGTTATAAAAATTTTTCTTCGAATTTTCACAAAAAAAAATATGCTAACCTCTTTGAAATTATTTTTTTGGGATTGTGACTATTTTCCCGCAAAGTCGATTTTCAACAATTTTTTCTCAAGACTATTTTCGGAAATCCATTTTTGGACATTTATAAATGTCCAAAATCGATTTTCTGAAAAAACTTTTGGAAGAAATATTAAAGTTATTATGCAAAATAAAATGCAGATATTTTAATTTTTATTTTGTTAGCTTAAATGCTTTGGAATGTTTTAATCTTGAAATTTAGCGAATTTTAAGAATTTTCGTTAGTTGTAAAATAGTAGTTGATTATTATACTATCGATAAAGGATAGAATAATAAGTTTTTGATTTGTAGCGATTATACGTGCAAGATATAATGTAGAATGCCGATATTTCCCGCGATCAGTAGGATTTGTTGAAAAGATATGAGTCCTTTTGCGAAATCTGTTCTCGCGCTTACATTTGTTATACCTACTCCCGCCTGAATAGTAGTACTCAATCCAAAAAAATCCATGAGTTCTAAATTTTTAGGAGATTTTCCATTCATCGTTTCGAAATTATCCAGAGGAATGGCATAGTATATTGTCGTAAATAACATGATTAAGAAAAAATGTGTAAAAAGCGTGATAATGACAAATTGCATTTGGTCCTCTTGATAAATAAAGATGATATAATAAAATAGTGAAGATAAATTAAATATACAAAGATTGATTCGTGGCCACATATTTCAGCGTTTTATTTGATATTTCTTTTAATTTCTGCAACAACTCAATATTACCAATTTGTTCCGCTACCTTTTCGAACTCATTTGAGATATTGTTTATCTTTAAAATGGCCTTTATGAATTCACCTAAAAAAATCTCCTTTTCTGTTTCCATTTTTTGTAGTAACAATTTACAGTCGCTAACATCTTCGCAGTTACACCATTCATAAATATAATCCATGAGGTCGAAATGCATATGTAATTCTCCGCCTTCTCCAAATTGCAGAGACAATTCTTTTTGTTCTAATTCTTTACCTCTATTTACAATGTCCAAAACAATGTCGTTTACCACACAATGCCCTGGTAAATTTGGCAACAATGCCTTCACTTTGTCAGGAACTGTAATGTTCGTAAAACAGCTAAAAATAGAGACCAATTCTTCGGTCGTAAACTCGTCGAATTTATTGTCCACGATCAATTCCGTAAAGAGAATGCAATGTGTTTCGCGAATTTGTGTAGCCAATGATCCTTTCAATGTTAATTTGTATACATTATCCAATTGTTCGACGAACTCGCGTTCTTTCAATAATTGAATGACTGATTTTATATTTTTATCCAGATAGGATTGGCTTTTAGAAATTTCATTTTGGAAATATTCGACCTCTTTTTGCTTTTCGTTATATTTCATTATATTTTGTTTTTCGTTTTCGATAAATTTGTGCGAATCTAATAGGTATGCTATTCTTCGATCTATTTCCTTTCGTTTACTATTTATAGCATTTACTCGTTTTTCACTCAATTCGATATATTCTTCGATGGCTTCGCGAGGCGTTCTTAGATTACCAATTACACTCTCTAATTTCTCTACGTTGCTTACACTTTCATTCATCTTGTAATATAATTTATTTGTTTCGGTAACAATGGTATCTTGAATCATACTTTGATTCGAAAAATTAGTAAAGTTTTGATCGCCAATATCAACGAGATTGAGTAATAGATTATAAGAAATCTTGAATTTAGAAACTAATTTTTGAGGATCGCCTTTCATCATTTTTTTATAGGAAGTTGTTTCCATGGGACGAAATAAATTATTTAAATGGATAACGTTGCCGACTGTATCTATACCTCTTCTTCCTGCTCTACCCGCCATTTGCGTATACTCATGCGAATGCAACATTCGATTTGTATTGCCATCAAATTTATTCACGTCGGTGAATAAAACCGTTTTGGTCGGCATGTTAATACCTACTGCAAACGTCTCCGTTGCGAATAAAAGTTTGATGTAACCTTTCGCGAATAATAATTCTACCATTTCGCGTAAGACGGGCATAATACCCGCATGATGAATCGCGATTCCCTTTTCAAGTAATGAAATCATGTGAGTATATTCTGGAAGATGTAAATATTCTTCGTAATTTGGAAGCTTACGAATAATCTGTTCGCATTCCATTCTTACGATGTAAGGAACCTTGGAATCGAATTCCAATAAATTCGTGGTAATTTCACTTGCGCATTTTTCCAAAGCTTTTCTGGAAAATACGAAACATATTGCGGGTAACATATTGTTCTCAACCATATGTTTAGATACTTGATTTAAAACATTTGCACGCTTTATGTATTGATTTTTATTTTCGAATATATTTAGCGTGTTTTTTATTTTCTGGTAGTTTTCTTCTTTGAAGTTCCCCTTTGGATCTTGCATTACATGAAGGCTATTTGTGATTTTCATAATTTCTTGTTGTATTGTTTTGTCTTTTATTATTTTAAATATACTCGTATTACAAGTAATAAATGAGTAGTGCGTCAAGGGGACTATTCTTTCATGAGCTGGTGTCAAATATACTATCTTGTCATCGGCTTGTGCTACGACGTTACCGCGAGTTTCGCACCAACTCGCGAATCTTTCGGGCGAATCCAAAGTAGCGGATAACATTACCATTTGTATATGTTTTGGTAACATCATGATAGTTTCTTCCCAGACTTTTCCTCTGTCCATGTCGTTTATATAATGAACTTCATCCATAATGACACACGCCAATTCATTTTCGAAGTCCATATCGAATGAAGTCATACTATGCATCAAATCATTCTGTACAGATCGCTTTTTATATAACGTATTTAATAAAATTTCTGCTGTCATAATGAGAACGTCTGCTTCTGGATTAAACTTTATATCGCCCGTCAATATGCCAAATGAAATATTTGGGAATTTCTTGGAAAAATCATAGAATTTTTGATTGCTTAGCGCTTTTATAGGACTCGTGTATATAACCTTTTTACCCTTTCCCACAAAATGTTCAATTGCGAATTCACCACTTAAAGTCTTTCCAGATCCCGTTGGAACGCAAACGAGAACATGATTGCCTTCTACAATTGACTCGATGGAATACTTTTGAAAACTACTTAGGGGAAATGAGTACTTTTCAAAATGTTCTTTGTATAGATTTTCGCTCGCCTCTGGATAATTTGCAGAACATATTTTTACCATTGTTATGATAATATGGTCTCAAGTGTTTAAATCGTTTTCAAATAGATTTAACTCTTTCTAAATATATTCCGTACTATAAACAATATAAAGGTAAATGATTAGTAATCATTAGAATACAAATGGATACATCGTCTATTGTAACACAGGAGACATTTATTGGTAGAGTAAAGTGGTTTAATAACAAGTCTGGATTTGGGTTCATTACTCTTACCGATGGAGTAAAGTCTGGCACTGATATTTTTGCTCATCATAGTTCTTTGAAAGTAGATGGCGAGCAATATAGATATTTAGTGCAGGGTGAATACGTGGAGCTTTCATTAGTAAAAATGGAAGGAGGTAATCACGAGTTTCAGGCAGCAAACGTGTGTGGAATAAAGGGTGGAAAATTGATGTGTGAGACGCGCAATGAAAGCAGAGTGTCGAGAATGGCAATGTTGCAGTCTAAAGACGATCAAGGGGAGCCTCCACGTAATAGAGATACAAGAATGCCCCCGCCAGGATTCAAACCGAGACAAGTGTCTCGAGTGAAACGTGTATAATTTGAATAAAAGGTTAACTCATAGAAAATAATAAAAATAAACCAATTTTTATTATTCGATATTCTCACAATCATATGAGATTGTTATATTTCCAGGTTGGTATAGTAATTTACTAGCTTGTTTTACAGTCATATATCTATTTCTAATTATCAATTCACGTATTTCTTGTAGACACGATTGTCTAAATGATACAAATTCGTCATTTGTCCACCATATGTCATGTTTTATATTGTATAATGTATACATTTCTTTTTCTGGAATGATGCAAACATTTACAATAGGGCAAAATGATATTTTTCTAGTATCTTTGAAAAACTCCATTCTTTATATTTTAAAGTATTAAAAATAATCAATCCATTTGTTCAACATCTCTATATCTTTTTGTGTAATAACATTGTTGGCATATAAATTTTTATAAATTAAAATTAATAATTCTTTTGTAGAAATTACATTTGTTGTGTCGGTTTCAATATATTCTAATATTTTTTCACCATGAATATACATTTCATATTCATTCTTAAAATCACTTATTAGGTTACGTTCCTTTTTCTTTTTAGTTACATTCGCCGATGAATACATCATATAACTATTTGTTTTTTTAAATATTATATTATTAATTATTCCTCGCAAAATACTACAATAACGAAATGACACAGAACATGGAATTAATAGACAAATAAACAATTCCGTATTCAGCCAGAATGTATTTTCAGTATTAAATACACATATATTTCTATTGTCTATTAATATACTTTTATTTTTATCCAATTGAATAGTATGATGGTGGTTACAGATAATTCTAGAAATGGCATCTACATCATAGTCGTTATCGACCAATCCATTTATTATAGAAGGCTTTTTATTTACATATTTAATTAAATACTTTGGCTCATTTTTGAATAAACTTAATGGGAATCCTCGAGGACATATATACGCGTTATTTGCAAAATATTTTAATATGTTAATCCATACATTATTTTCCTCTGTTATCATATTAATATTATTGTACTGTAAAATATTATCGAAATTATCATAAGGAAAATTACCGTCATCCGTTTCATAAATTATTTTATATCCCTTCTTAATAGCATAAAGATAACCTAAATTTTTTCTACAGTAATGGTTATGTGGTAATAATTCACTTAATTCTGGAAAAAGTTTTTTTTGTGATTGGGTATCTAAATAAATACAATTTAAAATTTTATAATCATCTGGTGTTTTATTATCTCCTACAATGATAATATCATATTCTGTATTTTGTATGTGTTTCAAAATAGTTTCGGTAGGTTTATTTATAGTTGTTATTATAACGCATTTATCCTTGCAGAAAATATCTTTTAGCCATTTTTTACTTAGTGTATTCTCATTAAATTTTATTGGGTGTAAAATAAAATTGTGATTATGATTTAAAGAATTGTAAACATAGTCTTTGTTTAAAAATTTTGCTCTATTGTTATGTTTCCATAATATATCGTTGGTAAAAAATTGAAATTGAGAATTATCGATCTCTATGTTGTGAATGATAGATGGTATAGCAATTTCTAAAAATACTTCGTGTTTAGAAAATAATTCAAATAACTCAAATAGGTTGTCTGTCAAGTATTTTTTTGGTAGATAAAACCAATCTGAAAACCCACCACTAAATTTATCTATATTGTGTCTTTTAAATTCGTTGTCGTTTATTAAATTGTTTATATATTCTTTACTTGGATCCCAATGCCATGTAGTGTGATTATATATATAATCTAGCTTAAACCACGATTTGTCTGTTGTAATACAGTCTTCTATAACAATATTCATATCACAATTTTCTGTATTTGCAGAATAAAATATAATTTTTTCAGTGTCAAATAAATTTAAAATGTTTATATTTATAATATTATCGTCCATTGTATAGAAAAGACCGTCACTGTTGTCTATAATAGATTTGTATTTTTTATAAAAATGATTAAAAATTTTATGTGTATTAAATCCCTTGTTTATATTAATAAAATTTATTTCGTCGTCTAGAATTATTGGATAATCTGAATAAAAAATTATTGTTTTGAAAGAATTTTTATAAATATCTTTAATTATATCCTTATTATAAACGCAATTTGAATAATTAAATACTACAAGTAAGATACAATTACTAAAATTATACATTATTTTATATATATATATAATAATTTTGGAAATGTGGTACGTATATTTATATCGTATAGATTAAATTTTTGTTTCATCTGTTAAATTTCGAAATAGTAAAAAGTGTGAAATAAATGTCGTTGTGAAATATAGATTACTACCATGGATAATTTGTTAGATGAAGTAGATATTATAAGTGAAAATAAGAATGAGCTTACCGAAAAAATACAATTATTAGAACATGTAAATGATATTCTGCATATTACAAGATCTCGTTTGAATAAAATAATATTCGTGTATTCAAAACCAAAGGTGGGTTCTACATCTTTAGTAACATCGATAAGAATGTTTGCGTCACATTTATTTATGGTTATTCATATTCATGACGAAGAGATGTTGCAAGTTTTGGGAAACATTAAAAATATAACAATAAACGATATTATTTCTTATAATCAATCCATTGGAAAGGAAGTATACGTTATCGATGTTTATCGCTCGCCGATAGAACGTAAAATATCCACGTTTTTTGAGAAAATCGATTCTTACCATTTTAATAATGTTTGCAGTGAAATAAATAAATATAACATGGATCGCGTAATAAATCGTTTTAATAAAATTTTTCCTTATATCGGTACAGGAGATCATTTCTTAGATACCTATAATATTCCTATCCCAGAAACATTTGATCATAATTCTAAATATTTACTGGTAGAACATGATGGTATTCGATATATAAAATTGCGTCTAAGAGACTCTGGAATATGGGATAAAATTTTAAGTAAACTTTTGAGTGTGAATATACGCATCATAACCGATTACGAAACTGTAAATAAACCCATAAAAGAATGTTATTTGAAGTTTAAAGAAGACTATAAAATACCTTCAAATTTTTTGGAAGAACTTGCAAAATGTAAGCATTTGAATTATTATTATTCTAAGGAGGAAGTGAAAGAATACATCGATCAATGGTCCGCAAAAAAGGGTGACATATTTGAATCATTTACAAAAGATGAATATAATATCTATGAATATATTTCGTTGGAAAATTCGCATATGGATATAGTGCAATCAAGACATTATTTAGATGAAGGTTGCACATGCAAAGCCTGTTCTATCAAACGATATAAAATTACGCAAAAGATTTTAAAGGGAGAAGTTGTAGATGAGGTTGTCATTCACGAAGATGCTAAAAATGAACTCATGTTTAATAGATTAGAACGTGTGAAAAGGGTGAATCAATTAATTAATGTCTTTGCAAAAGGAAGCGCCAAGAAAAAAATAATTGATTTGAAAAACAATGTAGGAATTAAATGAATCAAAAACGTGAAATATATAGAACAAATCTATAAAGTTCTAACAAAAAGTAATTGAAAATGGGAGAAGAGATTTTCAATTACAAAAATGTGGACTATGTTATAGTTATCGGCAAGGATAAACAGAACAATTGGGATTTATTGGAGACGTCTAATCCAACTGATATATGGTTTCATGTAGCAGATTCTTCCTCTTCTCATGTATTCTTGAAAACAGAAGAAAAGATGAAGGATATTCCTCGAGCGGTTATCGTTCGATGCGCATGCTTATGCAAGAGTTATTCGAAAAGTAAGGCTACGCAAAAATGTTCTATTATTTATACTTGTGTAATTAATGTAGAAAAGGGCAAGCATGTGGGTGAAGTTCTAACAAAAAATGTGAAAACAATAAGTATATAGAATCAATAAAAAATTGATTTGTTACACGCACATAGTATAAATAGTATAAATATATACACGATCATATAATGACAACAAAGACTCAACCAGCGACAAGTGATGTATTAGTGATGAAGATGGTCGTGTCGAATCATTCTATCCTTCCAGCAGAAAACATAAACGTTGAATGCTATTGTTTCTTTGATCCCTACGAAGAGGAATACTTTATTTGCGGTAGTTCGAGTATCAGTGGGGACAGAGATGCTGGGGTATACAAATATTTCATAAAAAAGCGCAGTAGCGTGTTGGAAATGCTAGACGTGATTGCTTATGAAGAATCGAATAATAGGTTTCAAGATTCTACATATGAGGTATCGCTTGTAAACTTTCCCAATTTGTTGATGGAGGAATACATAGATTACGCTGTATTGAACGGAAAATTCCATAAACACAAAATGAATTACGAGGTGGATTGTTATAATAACAATAAGACCTATTATGACAACGAGTTCAATATTGTAGCAGTTCCGTCTATTATAAGCCAAATGTCATACGACAAGTACAACGATGATGTATATGAAACTATGGAGAAATATGTGAGACTACTAAAAAAGGTGAGATGGTAGAAAAGAATATAAAGAATATAAATAGTATAGTTTATACTTTGTAACTTTTTTCGTTTTTTTTACATTTCAAATACATTTTTTGAAATATAAATTTATGCGTTTTGGATAAATTCTCCGTTCTTATAATAATTATAAGTAGGCGTATATCCAGTGGTAGTTTTGCCAAAAATTTCAATTATATTATTTGGATGCTTTATTGATTCCTCTATAGCCTCTTCCTTTGATAAAAATATAACCACGTCTTCCCATTCACATCCATAAAGAAATACATAAACAAATTCCATTTATCTAATAAATATAGATGTGTATTTTTTATATTGTAATTTGATGTGAATGTAATCCTTAGTTTCGGTTCCACTTTTTACCTTTTTTACCGAAGGTTGTTTGTCTTTTACCTTTCCAAAGGTTGTTGTTTGTCTTTTACCCTTTTACCGAAGGTTGTTTGGCTCCACCTTTTCAAAGGTTGTTGTTTGTCTTTACCTTTTTTACCAAAGGTTGTTTGGCTCCACCTTTCCAAAGGTTGTTGTTTGTCTTTTACCCTTTTACCGAAGGTTGTTTGGCTACATCTTTCCAAAGGTTGTTGTTTGTCTTTTACCCTTTTACCGAAGGTTGTTTGGCTCCACCTTTCCAAAGGTGGATTAAAAAGTGTATATGGGTAAAAAAAAATTGAAATGTGTAAGTATAAGAATAGTGTGGGTAAAAGTAAGTAAAATGATATCAATCGAGAAAGTGTTTTTA
>Ga0209550_10001718_pt1 | contig 21004 bp, 7 predicted proteins | sample LauGreSuBDMM15SN_2_FD_187567 | JGI IMG/M metagenome (GOLD analysis project Ga0209550, IMG submission 187567) | Freshwater lake microbial communities from Lake Michigan, USA - Su13.BD.MM15.SN (SPAdes) (version 5) | ecosystem: Environmental > Aquatic > Freshwater > Lake | place: Lake Michigan, USA... | reverse complement strand
GTCTTTCATCGCCGGCAGGTATTCCTTTAGGGCCACCGGACGCGGGTCGTGCATTGCGCGGAGGGCACTAAGCAAGCTAAAGGGCTTATCGCTTAGTTCGTAACCTAGGAGAAATATAGCAGAGGGGAGTGACAAATCACAAGAAACTGGAATCATTGGACAAAATACGCGAATGGGAAAAACTTGAATCAGAAGAATCAAGAGGAGCTTTCAATTGAATGGCTCGCTACCGAGAATGAACTGGAATAGTTCACGTCAATGAGTCAATTTGAATGGTCTGCTGACGACCTAGATTCAGGAGGAAATTGGGATTCCCGAATTCTAGGATCTATAGCAACGAATTTAACACAATTGAGAACATGGGATCAAGCAATTAAAGAGCTTGTCCAAAATGCAGATGATGCCGAAGCTACAGAAATCACTTTATCTGTTTCCGATGAAGGGTTGCTGGTTTATAACAACCAATATATGAGCTATTGCGATCGCCCTGATGAAAATTACATGTCCTGTAGTTTTAAGGAACAGAGCAAAAAAAATTATTTCTGTGATGTTCATGCAATAAAGACATTATCAAGCCAGAATAAGAAAAGAAATTCAGACGCAACGGGTAAGTTTGGAATAGGTTTCGTATCAACTTTCCTATTTACAGACCAGCCCAGCATTGCCTCGGGAAATTTGAGGATGACCTTTTTACCTGCTGAAAGCAAGATTCCTGTCAAACTAGTCCCTGAATACGAAGTAGGTACTAGTCTTTACTTGCCCTGGGCTACCGAACAAGATTCAGAAATTCGCCTCGGTTTAGAAAAGCCGGCTATCAAGTTAGAGCAAATTCCAGCAATAGTGAGTGAGATAATAGCCTCTTGTGCTAGGTCGTTTGTTTTTGTGCGGCACTTGAGGCGTATTACGGTCTCCATAGATTCAAAAGTTCAATTACATCTTTTACGAGAAAAGAATGAAGATGAAATTGTTATTACTGATGTTTTGCTGGGCAAGGCTACATCTTGGTTGTTATTAAAGTCTGATAGTGAGTCGGAAAGCAAGCTAGAAGAGCTACGCAAAAGTGATCGAAACTTTGAATCCCGCCGGAACGAATTCGAGATACTCATTCCAAGAGAGATTGATAAGAATTTCTCAGGTCTGCTTTATGCGACTCTTGCTACAAATCAGCGTACTTTTATGCCATTTCATATTAACGCTGACTTCTTCCCTGATACCAGTCGAAATAACTTATCATTTAATGATCGAGGAAATGAGCGTGATCCAGCAGCTCTTTGGAATAAGTCAGTTATTTCCCACTGCGCAAAATTTGTGGCGAGTAAAATTACCAACATTCAAGATTTATCTGGCAACAGAATAGTTTGGAAAATGTTAGAAGGTGGTTATGCCATAGCAAAGCAAAGGACCGGCGAAATTGTTCCAGAATGTTTTAATGATTTTTGGACAGAAATCAGAAAAGTAGCAAGATTGACACACCTAATAGAGGATCAAAGCAATAATTTTTGTTTACCAACAGAAGTAAACCTATTAATTCCTCAGAACAAGATGCACGTTTTTGCAATGAATAAATTAGGCTTATCTTTTCAGAAGGAAACAGATTCTGTCTACTTGGACATTTGTCAAGAGATAGGAAGTGAAGTAATCCGTCAGAACGCCATAGCAAATTCATTGATTGAGAAATCCATGTCTGGAAGTTTGATTGAATTTCTAAAAGACGAGGAGTTTCTGGATTGCCTCTATTCGCTTCTTGAGAAAACTCTCCATTATGAGAGCGTAATTATAGATGAGCTCGAAGAATTACCAATTTGGTTAACTAATAAAGACAATTTTGTGGATTTCGAGTCGCTGAATCGCCTTCCGAGTACATTTAATGAAGAGGTTTTTTCAAGCTATTTCCCGAATATGAAACTTTCTTCAAAGATTTTTTTGAATTCACCTGAGTTGAGAGAACTCATCATGCCAATAACCGGCGAGCATCTAGTATCATTTTTAAAAAGGGAAGAAAATCAGGGGGGCTTTCTTCATAGTGAACTCTTCAATCAGGACTCAGCCTCCGCGTTCGATTTCCTTTTTAGGTTGATTTCGGTCGGTCATTTATCGGAAAACTCGGTAGATAAATTGCGCGAAATGATGATATGGCCACATTCGAATGGTCAGTATATGAGTCTGATGAATTCGACATTGCCGGGGTCCTTTACCGACCCCATAGGTGTAGGCCAACTTTTAGATCGAAATCGATTGGGTAATTTTGCTTCAGAATCTCTTGTTCGTGACCTAAGAGTTAGAGAATTGAGTTTGGAAGTCTACGTCTTAGAATTATTGCCAGTCTTCTTCGGTTTGCATGAGCTAGATTCAAGGCAAGCCCAGGAACTGACAATTCAATTAGTGAATCATCAGGAAAATCTCAATGAACAAATGATTAGCAAATTGCAAACCTTTCCGTTGGTTCTTGCGTCAGGCTCTCAGGTCCTTAAACCGCTTTCTTGTCTCTTTCCAAGCGATTCCCTTCGTAAACTCTGTTCTAGCAAATATTTCGATTTTGTTGATGTCAGTGTTTTGGGATCTTTGAAGTTCACTGATAACAAAAAATTAGAAAGTTTTCTAAGCAAAATTGGAGTGGTTTTTGATGTCGGTCTTGAACTATTGATTTTGTCATGGAGATACATTCAGGAAGATATTGACAGTAGAGATTCTGAAATTCAACGATTGACAGATATTGCTGAAGGAATTCTTGAGCTTTCACAGAAAAAGGCACGCGGTGCCAAGCCTATTGAAATTTTGCCATCCGCTGTGAGTTTACGTTGGCCATGCAAGAGTGGTTGCAAATCCTGGCACCATTCATCTGAATTAGTTCAATCTAAATGGTGCAAGGTAGTTTGTGACTTAGAGAATCTGCATGAAGTTGGGGTCTCATTCGGAAAAAGAAATAGCGAAGCAATTGAAGAAGTTTTTGCTATCGTAAACAAGCCAAGTGCTTCAAAAGTAAACGAGCACCTACAACACTGCATCTTTGAAGGACGGCATCCAGGAGATACCTTTTATGGATACCTTAATTGGCTCGCAGACAAAGGGGATCCTTTTGAAGTAAAGCAAGTCGAGCTCTTAAGGGATGTTCCTTTAATCTTCCAGGAAGGGAGTTTCTGGATTCCGCGCGATATCTATCTGTCTATTCCAAAGCACTTAAACTTTTTGGCAAGTTTTGTTCATTTCGTGGAAAAACCACCCAAAGGCTTAGAAGCTCTTTGGAGTATTTTGGGAATAGGTTCTCTATCTGAGAGTGATGTTACTAGGTATTTTCCAGATATAAAGAGTGAGATATTGAGTGATCCTGATGAAGAAGCTTTTTTATCAAAGTATTTGATTGCATTATCCACGGTCGGTATCGCTTATGAATCCCGTGAACTTTGGGCTCTAAATTTTCTAGAAGAATTCAAGAACTTGGAGTATTTATTGTCAATTTCAGGTTCATGGATAAAGCCAGAATACGGTGTTATCGCTGATAATAAAGATTGGGCAAGCGCCTTAAACCAGAATTTTGCTTCCAACTTAGTACAAATTGAGGCCGCAGCATTTGAATTCTTAATAGCAGCAGGCGCACAACGATTGACTGATGTTTTAGAAGTGCATGAGGAGAGCTTGAGCATTGTTGGAGATCCTGATTTTGTTTTAACGGGGAACTTTCAGGAACGGTCAGAGGAGATTTATGCCTTGCTCGCTAATCAACTTATAGATTCCCCCGGGGGTAGTTTGCAGATGTATGAAAGCGCCATACCTCGGTTAGATAAAATGAGAAGTCTCACCATCAATCCAGTATCTGATATTCAAGTACGGGTCACGCTTAGTATTAATGAGGATACTCGATCAGTAGAAATATCTAATGCTCCTCCGATCTATTTGTCGAATTCAAATGCCGTTATTTTCGTTAGAAACGAAAAGGAACCCATTCTTGCGATTTTTAGTGCGATTCTTTTCGAAATCATCCCAAGGCTCACTTCAGATCAGATTTTGGATTCCGCTAGTAAATTTCTGATGATTATGCATATAGACCAGAAGGATTTAATGAACTGGTTGCATACAAATGGTTACCTTAAACATGATATTACACCTCCACGCGACATCGACTTGAAACCTACATCAATCGATATCAAAAATAGACATGAAACAGAAGAAGGGGTCATAGGCGAAGAGGAAAAGTATCTTGAAACTGAGACTCCTCATGAAACTGATGAAACGGAATTTCAGTCGGCTGAAGAAGATTGGTCGGACAAAAATCAGGTTCGTATTTCAACAGATTCTGATTCAGAACCTAATCGGAAGCTTCCTGGTTTGAAGAATGGTGGCAATCATCCGGATACTTCCGAATTACCCCCGCGCAGTTCTTCGAGAGGAAAAGCTGATTTACCGGATTTCCTGAGGCGATCTGGAAGTATTTCGTCGAAAGAGTCTGAAAACGGGGCCACTAGACAGGGGCAAGCAAATCCGACTGGGGAAGGTGGTGATACCAGGAACGGCAAACAGAATTACAAAGGTAGAAGGCGTAGAAGTGGATTTGTGCACGCAGAAGCTGAAAAGGGTGACGGTCACGGGAACATTCACAACACCGCGGTTGATAAGGCTGGGGTCGAGTGGATTAAGGCCAAGGAGTGGGAGATTGGACGCACCGTTATAGACATGAACGAGAGAATTAAGAATCACGAAGGTTTTGATCTTATGAGTGTTAGTGAATCGAATCCGAGTGATGTCAGATATATCGAGGTAAAGTCTTGCTCTGGAAATTGGCCTGAACTTGGAGTTGGATTGAGTAGAAAACAATTTGAGAAAGCAATCTTGGAAGGTTTTCAAAGCTGGCTATATGTTGTAGAAAATGTAATGGAGTCTGACTCCATGAAGAGATTGCACCGAATTCAGAATCCTTGGGAAAATATACGGTCGGTCTATTTTGACCCTGGCTGGAGAGATATAGCGGAAGTCTCGACACAGCAGAACCCAATTAGCCTAGTGAAGGGCTTACGTATTCTGTACCAAGGGAAACGGTTCGGTTGGCTTACCACAGAGCCGACAAGACAAGGTCATTCGATTCATTGCAGAATATTGTTTGATGACACTTCCCGTGAAGAACCGATTAGATGGGACGATCGCTATTTTGAAGTCGTAACAGGCGAAGATGATAATTCCTGAGTTAGCTGAAGCAGAATTGAACTCACTGGAGTCAAGCGCGGAAGCCAAAGTGTATAAGGCGATCAGAGACTCCTGTCCAAAAACCTACTTGGTGCTTTTTCAAATTGGGTGGATAGCACCCCATGAAAACTCTGGGTACGCTGACGGCGAAAGCGACTTTGTCATCTGCGATCCGAAGAGAGGATTTCTGGTAATTGAGGTGAAGGGTGGAGGGATATCAAATGACCCCGCTACAGGAAAATGGTATTCAACAGATAGAAGAGGTCTGGAACACCCGATCAAAGACCCTATAAAGCAGGCGCTGAATGCAAAGCACGCTATTTACAGAAAGTTGAAGAAATTCAATAAATTAAGCGATTTCCCTTTTGCCTCTTCTTCCAGTGGGCATTCAGTATTCTTTCCAGATATTAAGTTCAACAATTCACTTGTCAAGCCAGATTGCGAACGAGAGATGATTGGAACGGCAGAGAATCTCACAAACATGGGTGACTGGATAGAAAAAGCATTCGAGTTCTGCTCGTCGGATCACTGCAAAGGACCGGGAACTGCAGGAATAGAGTTAATGAAACAAACTTTTGGTAGACAAGTAACCGCGAATGCCTTGACTAGTTCCAGTATTGAGTTGTCAGAAAAGCGGGTTTTAGAGCTGACTTTGACGCAGAGTTCATTATTGTCCTTCATTAGGTCACGCCGAAGAGCAATAATCAGTGGCGGTGCTGGCACGGGAAAAACGGTTCTCGCTGTCGAGAAAGCAAAGGAGCTTGCGGCAGACGGTTATAACACCCTCGTTACATGTTACAACCGACCCCTTGCTGATTTTTTGAGGCTTAACTTAGCTTCTGAAGAGAATATTTCAGTGCTGGATGTGCATCAAATAGCTAAGCGCTTTATTGACGCTGCAAATGCCGCGACGAGACGAAACCTAATTGAAGAAATAAGTCAAACGAACAGAAATGCCGATCTTTGGGATGTAGTCATGCCAATAGCATTTTGGGATTCTGCAGAATTCGTACAAACGCGATTCGATGCAATTGTCTGCGATGAGGGGCAAGATATCCCTGAAGATTTTTGGATGCCTCTGCAAAGAATTTTATCTGATTTCGATAGTTCGCCATTCTTCATTTTCCGGGACGAAAACCAGGACATATTTAAGCGTACAACTTCAAGCGTATTTGAAGAGATACCATTTAATCTTGGGATTAACTGCCGTAACACCTCTGAAATTCATGATTTTGCTTATCAAAACTACCGCGGTCCAGCTGTAACTGCGCCAAATGTCTCTAACATTCCAGTCACCAATTTAACAACGCGAGGATTAGTTGAGCAATCAGATCTAATCAACATTCAAATAAGGCAAATGCTGACAGATCCTGGAATTTCTCCAAGCGATATTGTCGTGCTTGTCTCATCTTCCGAGAATTCAACTCGTATGAAGGGGGAGTTGGCGCAGAAAAAAATATCTAACTCAATTAGTTGGACAGCGAACCATCGACAGACCCGAAATGAAGTGTTAATCGAAACGGTGAAGAGATTCAAGGGACTGGAGGCAAGAATTGTCATACTATGGTTAGACGATGGTGGTTTTTTGCCAGTTGAAGGTGAAGAGTTGTATGTTGGCGCATCACGAGCTCGCTCGCAACTCGTCATTGTTTCAACAAATAGTGTTTTGGATTAAATCGGAACTTGTTTCTGTTGGACTGAGAGAGCGTGCATTGAGTGAGAGTGATGGGCCCATTTTGGTGCACGGGATCGAAGGTATGGACAAGGCCAAGCCTTGGTTTCCATCGGCAGCAGGGGCAAAGCCGTATCCAGCGGTTAGAGGACAGATTGAATGGATTTATTGACTAATGATTAGGCCATATTGATCCAACCCGTCAATCTCGGCTGGGTATGTTGAGTATGCATCTTGAATTGCAAGTGCTTGAAGAACTTTTAACAGATAAGCACCTTTCAATTGCTAGACGGCATTGCTAGTCTGCGCACTATTAACGGAGACAAATAGAGGTGCTTGTGGGCAAAGTTCCAGTCGAGGGCGAAGTTGTTTTGGCTCGTGGAAGTTATTGGGCTGCAACAGAGGTCAAAGCACAGGGCCTTCCCCGTAGCTCAGCTGATGAAAGTGGGCAGATCCAACATTTAATCACCCTCTCGAGCGTTTCTGAAGATCGACTCGGTGAAGAAATACGTGTTATCTGGGAGTTGGAGATTGGGGCATTCGTCCTCCCGGACATCGGGCTTCCGGACATGAACCCAGATCACATAGATGACCCGAAGCGGTTCGCGGCTTTTTTGGACGCTCTCCGTTGGGGCGCGGTCACTTCTGCAGATTCACGAACTTTACAAGCACCCTATAGAAGTGGTGCGATAGTCGAAGCGTATCAACTTGAACCTGTACGTAGAGCGCTTAACAACGCGCGAGCAAACATGCTTCTTGCCGATGATGTGGGTTTAGGTAAGACGATTGAGGCAGGTCTGGTTATTCAAGAATTACTTCTGCGACACAGGGCACGCACAGTCTGCGTTGTCTGTCCTGCGAGTCTGGCGATTAAATGGCAAATGGAAATGCGCGATAAGTTTGGACTGGATTTCGTGATAGTCAACTCTGAAACTATGCGACATACCCGTCGCACTCATGGAACTCATACAAATCCTTTTAGCCTTCACCCGAGAATCATCGTTTCAATGCAGTGGTTACCTGGAGATCGTGCTAGTCGACTTCTAAACGAGATTTATGAAAATGTAGATCAAGATGTTACAGGCCGATCGCGGGTCTTCGATATTCTTGTGGTCGATGAGGCCCACCACGTAGCACCTGCCTCGCCGCAATCAACTAGGAACGGAAGAAAAGGCTACGCTGTTGACAGTCAACGAACTAATGCTGTTAGGAAATTGGCCGAAAGATGTGAACATCGACTTTTTTTAACAGCCACTCCTCACAACGGATACAGAGAATCATTTACTGCACTGCTCGAAATGATTGACAACCGTCGGTTTGTCCGAGGTGCAACAATTGATAAAAAGAACCTAGCTGAAGTTGTCGTCCGCAGACTTAAGAAAACCCTTTCGGAAATGGGCGTAAAGAGTTTCCCGCCACGACGAGTTTTGCCTCTCGAATTTGATCCAGCGGAAGATGAAATCGTCGCGTACAAAAAACTTGAAGATTTTTTGACTCGCCAAAAAAAGGCTAGCAAGAATTCCAATTCAAGCGATTTAGCATCTCTCTTATTCAAAAAACGATTTCTATCATCGCCAGTTGCTTTTGCAAATACAGTAGATACCTACCTGCAATCTCGGGGCGGCTTTTTTGAAGACACTTCTGATTATGATCAAGTTCTGGGGGTTAACTCTGATGACCTTGAAGAAGGTCTCACCGATCAGACTGAAATACTTGTTCTATTGGAAACGAAATCCACTGTCCCTGATCTTACTCAAGAGGATAGACGGGATTTGAAGTGGCTAGCTGATTGGGGAAGGGGCTACAGAGGTTCGCCAGATTCACGCCTCACAGCTCTCCTAAATTTTCTTGATAGCGCCACCCGAACTGCAGACGGAGACTTTTTAAATGAGAGGGTTTTGATTTTCACCGAATACGTGGACACCCTTAAATGGATACACGATAATTTAAAAATGCGGGGCTTTGATGATTCTCGAGTTTCAGTCATTACTGGTTCGGTGGATGCTGAGGAAAGGGAAATCATCAAGGCTCGTTTCCAAGAGAATCCAAGTCAAGAACCAGTTCGAATCTTGTTGGCTACCGATGCTGCTGGAGAAGGAATTGACCTGCAAAATCATTGCTACCGTCTTGTGAATTTCGATATCCCCTTTAATCCAAACAGACTCGAACAGCGCGCAGGCCGCATTGATCGATATGGACAAAAGCGTGAGCCGCAGATTTTCCATTTTGTTCCAGTCTTCGAGAAAGACACTGTCACGGGCGATTATGGAATGCTCGCAAGGATTGCTAAGAAAATAGTGCAACAGGAAGAAGATCTGGGTCCCTCCAACGAGATAATTGCAGATGCAATTAGATCCAAACTTATTTCTGGTCAATCCAATACCGTCGAACCAAGAAAGAAGGGTGATGAGTTAATCACCATGATTATGCAAGGAGATCGAGAGGTCAGGAAAGAACTGACTGAACTTGAAGAATCGCTACAACATAATCGCGCACAACTCCATGCTCACCCAGGAAATATCGCTAGAGTCGTCGAAGAAGCTCTAAAACTAGATCATCAACCAAATCTGAAAATTATTGGCGATCAGGACACCAAGGCGGAAGTGTTCAAAGTTCCAAGCCTTTCTTTGCAGTGGGAAATGACCATTCTGAATCTCTATAGTCTCACTCATCCAGATTTGCGCCGTCCCATCACCTTTGATCCGGATGCAGTTGGCGATCGAACGGACCTTGTGTACGCACACCTTGGACATCCTTTAGTTCAACGGGCGTCTCAAATGCTTCGGTCGGCCATGTGGCGCGATAACGCAGGCATAAATCGCACAACTGGAGTTATAGTTCCTGAACTTGAAGAGTCAATTGTCGCTGCGGTTTGCCGAATGGTAATGATCGGTAAAGGTGGAATCCGGCTTCATGAAGAGATTTTTTTAGCAGGAGCTAGATTGAAAGGAGGACGTGCTTTGGGTGAAGAAATTAGTGAGTCCATTCTTGAATCAGCGCTCGATGGAAACAATTTACATCTTCTCGAGAAGTTAAAGCTCAAAGACTTAGCCACCTCTTGGTCAACTAATACCTCAGATACCGGATTGAAATCAAAAGTTAATGCAGCAATTCTGCAAAGGACATCTAAACGTAAAGAAGAGATTCAAAGGCTATTGGTACGTCGCCAAAAAGAAGACCTAAAAAGAGTAAACGAAATATTTGAACGCTTTGAGATTGTTCTTACTAACTCGCTCGCCGAAGCCGCTCGCGAGGCAGATGAGGCACTCCAACAACTTTTTGATGATGAAAAGCAGCAAAGGCTTGATGACATCGAGCGCTGGTCTGTACGCCTAAAAAGTATTCGAGATGAGCGCAAGAGAGAGATTGATGCCGTCAATCTCCGATATGAAGATCCTCAACCATTTGTCTTTCCAGCTGCATTGGTTTTTGCTTTAACGCCTGAGGATGGCGCAAAATGAAAAGACGTCCAGCATCTATTAGTCCAGCTGATCAACATAGAGATTGGCTCAGTTTGGTCGATTCCGAAGGTCCATTTCTATCCGTCCCGGTGCTAGCAAGAGTTTGGCCAAATGGCATGGACCGGTCTACTGCAGCTGACTCAGAATTTTTGGAATTGATGGATGTTCACAAATCCTGGCTTAAGTCTCAATCGGCGAATCATGAAAAGTGGATCAAAACTGTCCTCGTTACTGCCGCTAAATGGAGTGACAATCTTGTACTGGGAACAAAAATTCCGAGCCGTCTGCTTGTTGAAGTTCCTGAACATCGATCACAAATTAGCCATTGGGGCGTCCTCTTCGCGCCCGACGCCGACCAAGAAAATGATGTCCCGCTTGCTTTGGTGCAGACAGTTGCCCCTGGCCGTTCATTAAGAGGTCTTGCACCGGAAGGTTGGTCTGCTTCGCCAATTGATCGGATGTCAATTGCTTTAAGACGACTAAATGTTCCAATTGGAATTGTGACAAATGGCAGATGGTGGTCGGTTGTTTGGGCTGAAGGTGCAACATCGACTGGCTCGGCAATATTCGATTGCGCAATTTGGGGTGAAGAAAAACTTCTTCGAGATGCCTTCTTTTCACTAATCGGCATTCAACGTTTTGTCGGCGTACAAGCCGAAGATCGACTGTCCGCTTTATTTGCAGAAAGTCTCTTACAACAAGAGGATATAACCGAAGAACTGGGCAAACAGGTTCGTAAAGCAGTTGAGCTTCTTATTCAGTCCTTCTCTGAAGCACGGATCGAAGAGCTTCGACAAGGAAAACTTGATCCAATTCCTAACAAAGAGCGAGAGCCCTATGAAGCAGCTGTAACAATTATGATGCGTATTGTTTTCATGCTTTTTGCAGAAGAACGCGGACTACTTCCAGTTAATCAAGAACTTTATGGAAATGCTTATGCCATAAGTGGGACATTGAATTTGCTCGAAGATCAAGCTAGAGATAATGAAGATATGCTTGATTCATCGACATCCGTCTGGCACCAAATCCTTTCAACTTCAGAAGCACTTTTTCGTGGCGCCACTTTCGAGGACATGCGCATGCCTGCATACGGTGGCTCACTGTTTGACCCCGCTCGCTTCCCATGGCTAATTGAAACGGATTCCCAAAGCGGACTGCGGCTAGCTGTCTCTGATCGAGTAATGCTCCACGTTCTAAGGTCAATTCAGATCGTAAAACAATTCGGCCAGGCTCGTAAAATCTCTTTTCGCGAAGTAGATGTCGAACAAATTGGATATATTTACGAAGGCCTACTGGGTTATACGTCAAAAAATGCGGGAGATCAAACAATATTAGGACTTATCGGAAGCCCTGGCCTTGAACCTGAGATTTCTTTAGAAAAATTAATCGTTTTACGGAAAGCCAATAAAAGTAACGAGAATTTCATTGAGTCCCTTATGGAAAGTGTTGAAGAAGATCAACCAGGTTCGAAACTCTCAGGGAAGAGAAGTTTACTCTCGGCGCTTGATAAAAAAGTCGAAAGTGGGCCTGCAAAATCCAAGTTGGGTGCAGTTACTGGGCATGATAAGGATTTGATCGAAAAAATTCTTCCCTTTTACAACCTACTTCGGCTAGACCTTCGCCAGTTACCATACGTTGTTCCGCCCAATGGTCTTGTTGTGACTGAAACGCGATCAAGAAGAAATGCTGGTGCGCATTACACCCCACGATTCTTGGCTGAAGAAGTGGTTCTTCATGCTCTTGAACCACTCGTTTACTCTCCTGGCCCTATGCAGACCGAGGATCGCACTAAGTGGAAACTTAAGAATAGTGCGGATATTCTGGATTTAAGAATTGCTGATATTGCAGTCGGCTCCGGCGCATTTCTGGTTGCTGCGGCTCGATTTCTTGCAGAGCGTCTCGTCGAGTCATGGCAGGAAGAAGGCGTAATTGTCTCCAGATTGGGTGATAAGAAATCAGACAATTCAGAGGATCCGCTGGCTGTTGAAGCAATGCGCGAAGTAATTTCAAGATGTCTCTATGGGGCAGACATAAATGAGATGGCAGTTGAAATGTGTAAACTTTCCCTTTGGCTCGTTTCTTTGGACCCAGGAAAACCATTCACATTCTTGGACGACAAGGTACTTCACGGCAACTCACTATTAGGCCTGACAAGCGCTAAGCAATTGGAACAATTACATATCAATCCCGTCGACGAGTCAGAAGTGATTCCACAACTTTACAGATTTGATGTACAAGGTCCCCTTAATGAGGCCATTCGACTTCGTGAGGAAATTGCATCCTCTCCAGTAGACGATTTCGACGCACACCGGTCTGCAGTCCACAAATCAGCACTACTCTCTAAATCTCATGAAATTACAAAACAATTAAATCTTCTTGCTGACGGCGTTATTGTGGCTGGGCTAATTCAAGGAGGTAAGCCTGGTAGCAAGCTTGAAAGTGCATACCAAGCACTTTCCTATCTAGCTGAACGCGCTTTTGGTTTAAGTAGCAAAAAGGACCTTGAAAAATTTTCTGAAATCATTTCCGATGGCTTGACCCCAACTGTTCCTACTGATTATGAACGCTGGAAACCATTGCATTGGATCCTCGAAGTTCCAGATGTTATGGAACGCGGAGGCTTCGACTCTATTATTGGGAACCCGCCTTTTCTCATGTCAAAAAAAATTGGAGGAGCCATGGGATCCAATCTAAGGGAGTGGAACGCAAACATAATTGCACAAAAACCAGGAAAGGCAGACCTAGTAGCCTATTTTTTTCGACGTGCCTATTTCCTTCTTAGAAGCGGTGGAACACTAGGTCTAATTGGAGCGAAAGCGATAAGTGAAGGGGACTCAGTCGCTGTTGGCATTGAACCAATTGTTGAGCAACAAGGTTGCATCTTTCGAGCGGACAAAAATCGCGTGTGGCCAACTAGGAATGCAGGAACTAACATTTCTCTTGTTTGGATCTCAAAATCGATAATTTCTGTGACTTCTAATTTGGACGGTGAACAAGTTCAGGGAATTTCGGGATTGCTAACAAACGTTGAATCAAATTTAACGAGACCTCGTCCGCTCAATAGAAATATGCACTACTCAGCCGGAAGCTACTTCCTTGGAGACGGTTTTCTCATAACTGAAGAAAATGCACTCGAGATGATCTCGCTAAATCCTCAAAATCGGAAGGTGATATTTCCATATGTAAATGGAGAGCTATTGAACTCACAACCAGATCGTAAAGGTGTAAAATATATAATTGATTTTCGTCAGCGCTCTGAAACGCAAGCAAAAGTCTTTAAGGAACCCTGGTCTTGGGTTCAAAAATATGTAAAACCTGAACGCATGAAAAAGGACCGCATTAAGTATCCAAAAATGGTAGACCAATGGTGGACGCACTGGAATGACCGACCCGAACTCTATTCAATTCTTGATGCTAAAGAAAATGCAGTTGTTATCTCGATTGTAAGTTCATATATGGTCCCAGCATATGTTGAAGCCAATTCTGTTTTTTCCAGCGCACTTGCAGTATGGCCGAATAGTGACTTTGCATTCTTTGCAATTTTGTCATCCTGGCAACATCGTTCATGGGGTCAATGGTGGGGTTCCAGCATGCGTGGTGACTTCAGATATTCACTTTCAGACTGTTTTGAAACTTTCCCCCTTCCTAAACGAACATTAGAGCTCGATAAGTTCGGGCGAGAGATAGATGAACTCCAAAGGTCCATTGCACTGGATCGATCAATCGGTCTGACAAAGATTTATGGACTAATTAATAAGGGTGCTTCTTCAGATGCGGACATTTTGAAGTTAAAAAATCTGCACGAGGACTTAGATCGTGCAGTCGTAAGCGCTTATGGCTTTAATATTGAACTCGGTCCGTATGAGCTTTCAAATTTCTGTAACGTTCAACAGTGGGGGCCTCCCGCGTCCCAGAGGATTGAAATTCTCCAGCTACTCTTAGCTGAAAATGTAAGGCAGCAAGCGGAGGGCGTAATCGAATGGCCAAATTAACTGAGATACGAGGCGAGCTTCAAGATCTGATTGTTCGCGACCTTCTTGGTCCATGGGAAGGTGAGAGCGAAAAAACTAAAGCATCGCCCAAATCTAGATACCTCGTCGGAATGCTGGCACCAATCGTAACTAATCCAGAACCTCAGAAAATCGTGACAGAAGAGGACGAGACCTTAGAGGAAGTTGCCACGCAAGACGATAAATCATTAGTTAGTGACAACGCAGAGGACGCGGACGAAGATGCATCCGCAACTGGATTGCTTATGCACCCGTCGTCCATGGGATTACGATGCCAAGTCCCTTCAGATACCCAAGTCCTCAAAGTTGTAGCGCGCTGGGGAAAATACGACACGGATAGCGCGACGAGCGAGGACGGAACAGCATCTAAGTTATTCGCTCGTGATCAATTTGAGGTCACGCAAGAAATCGATCTTCGAAAACAAAAATCTGATTATATGATTGCGAGCCAAGCGGCAAGAATTCATGTTGAAGTATATGAGCAGGGAGGACGCCGTGTTGTCGAAATTGCTTTAGTCAACGAACTCCGGCACGAAAAGAAAGCACCAGTAAGTAGTTGGATGTTTCAAGCCGGATTTACCGTAACAAGCGTTGAGAATCAGGCAGTTTTCCTACCAGTCAGTGATGCTTTGGAGGATGCCACAATTTCCACCGACAACGAATTACAGCATCTCTCCCTTCTTTACCGTGATCAATTGGAGTTTGCTATCGGGAGAGCTTGTTCGGCTTTGGCAGATAAATCACCGACAGAAAGACGGGCTGTAGCAGTAAGAACAGAATGGCTACCAGTAACGGATATTGCTCAAACAAGGGCAGGCCATTCAGGAGGAATTCTTCTGGATATGAAAGCTCTTTCTGAGTCATCCCCAGGCGAACTTCAAATAGGGTTATCTCCGATCCTTGTAGAATATGAAGTATGGATAAAGTCGCAGGAAAAATTAGCGGCGGAACTTCCTTCGCACCTGACGACAATTGCAAAAGATGCTATCGACCGAGCATCTTGGACACTAAAGAGACTTAAGAAAGGCTTGGATCTTCTAATTGAGGATTCAAACGCTGGCGAGCAGGCGCGCCAATCTTTTGCATTCATGAACCGTGCAATGTATGAACAGCGAATACGTTCAGAGGTTGTACTTGCGCGCACTAATGACGCCACCTTGACGGCAAAAGATGCTCTAAGAATTATCCAAGATCGAGGCCCAGTGGTTGCTTCTTGGCGACCTTTTCAGATCGCATTTATCATTAAGCAGATACCTTCAATGATAAATCCTGCTGATGAACTTCGGAGTGGCGACGCTGCCGCTGCAGAACTGCTTTTCTTTCCCACAGGCGGTGGTAAGACTGAGGCATACTTGGGGCTTGCCGCTTTTACCTTTGCAATTCGTCGATTACAGGGAATTGTAGAAACTAGTGAAGGAAAGTTTGACGGTGGAGCTGGCGTTGGTGTCCTCATGCGCTACACGCTTCGATTGTTAACTTCACAGCAGTTTGTACGAGCGACTACTCTGGTGTGCGCTGCAGAACTTATCCGCCGTGAGAAACCTGAAGTATGGGGTACAGCTCCTTTTCGAATTGGACTGTGGGTAGGATCAAGTGTTACACCAAAGAAATTTGAAGATGCGCGCCGTGAAATCAACGAAGCACGAGATGATGAATCTAGTGGACATGGTCTAACTGTTCTTCAGGTGAAGCGCTGTCCTTGGTGCGGAGAAATGATCAGCAGTAAAAGAGATGTGACCGCAAATGACGATTTACGTCGAATTTACGTTCATTGTGGTGATCGATTGGGCTCATGTGAATTCTCCAAAGCCGGCATAGTAGGCGACGAAGGGCTTCCCCTTCTAACAGTTGATGAAGAAATTTACAGATTTCCACCATCATTTTTGCTTGCGACAGTAGACAAATTAGCGAGATTAGCAAGAGAGGGACAAGCTGCAAGTCTCTTTGGTTACGTCAGAGAAATGTGCGAAAGGCACGGCTACAGACATCCCGATTCGAATGTAGCCGTGTGTTCAGGCGCTGGTTCGCATCAAGCCAAAGGCAAGTTACCTGCAACAACCGCAATTCCAGTAATGAGATTGAGGCCGCCCGACCTCATTATTCAAGATGAACTCCATCTCATCACGGGGTCACTTGGAACCGCAGTTGGCTTATTCGAAACTGTAGTCGATGTTGTTTGCAATTGGACAACCGCTGACGGAAATGTAGTTAAGCCAATGGTGATCGCATCTACTGCCACAAGCCGTAATGCGGAGAGTCAGATTAGGCGTCTATATGGGCGAAGTTATGAAATCTTTCCACCGCAAGTGCTCTCTGTCTCTGACACTTACTTCTCCACCGAAGTGCCTGTCACAGAAGACAATCCTGGCCGACGCTATATCGGAGTTTGCGCGCCAGGGATTCGTCTAATAATTGCGCAAATCCAGATATTTACTATTCTGCAGTTAGCCGGACAAAAATTATTGGATGATTACGGCAAAGACGCCGATGCCTACATGACTTTGGTTGCGTATTTCAATGCAACTCGCGAACTTGCAGGTATGCGGCGCCACGTTGATGACTCAGTTACAACCGCAGTATCTGACGGTCGCACAATCACAGGACTCCCTCGAAGAACCACGTCGACGCTAAATGTTGGCGAACTAACTTCACGAATTTCGTCGTCTGATATTGCAAATACTCTTGATCGGTTAGGATTTCCATTTGATCCCAACCTGGACACCACGGCAGCAAGAGCCGAATGGTTTCAAAAGACCAAAGCCGCAAAAGAAGCCGGTAAAAAACTTCCACCATCCACTCGTGGTCTGCGCCCTTACGATGTAGTTCTCGCAACTTCCATGCTACAAGTGGGTGTAGATGTTTCACGCTTGGGGTTGATGCTGGTGGTTGGTCAACCCAAGAACACGGCTGAATATATTCAGGCTTCATCCCGCGTTGGTCGTTCTCCAGATCAGAATGGGCCCGGGCTTGTAATCACGCTGGCAAATTGGGCGCGACCTCGAGATATGGCTCATTTTGAACAGTTCGATTACTACCATCGCACGTTCTATTCGAGTGTCGAAGCCCTGTCGGTCACTCCCTATTCAGATGCAGCACTTGAGCGTGGACTTACAGCAGTTCTTGTAAGCGCCGCTCGGATACTCGATGCTGCGGTACAAAATCCGTCGTTATCCCCAAATGAAGGTGCTGCTTTTGCGCAAACGCGACGTAAGGCAAACCTCGATACAGTTGTTAGAGAGATAACTTCACGTGCAGCAAATGCCTCTCAATCAGATGAAACAGCTGAACGGGTTCGAGCCAAATTAACAAGTCGTGTAGATCTTTGGGTTCAGCAAGCTCAAACAGGACTCATGTATCAAAAGCGCAAGTCGCAGACGGTTGTCACCACAGGTCTCTTAATTAGTCCTGAAGAGATGAAGGATACTCCGACAAACCGCATCTGGCGTGTGGCCAATTCGATGCGTGAGGTACAGGCAGAGATTAATGTTGTTACTAAGCCTTCCCAAATGATGAGCCCGTCAATTTTTGGAGACAAAAGGTGGCGCTTCCAATCTGCTAACAAGGCTGAAAAGGTTGACGAAAATGATTGAAAATATTCCGCAAGGTGATTTCGTCGTTTATGACCAATCAATTGAAGATTCAGATGAAGTAAATTCAAAGAACCGTGCTCGTATTGGAACTGTTCGTCCTTCCGCCCTGCTGTACACATCAGGCATCGGTTCAACAGTTGATTTGCCGCACCTATCAGTAATGATTCAAGGTATTGAGTACTGGGATCGTTATTACAAGATGCTAGATCACGTTGAACTAATTCTGGAACCGAGATTGCTACAAGCGGTCCAATCTCAATTGGGGCCGGCGGTTCGTGAACTGCGCCAGCCACCTTGGATGCAAGCAGATGTTGACCAAAATGCCGCCGAGAGAATAGGTGTACCAGCCACATTGTTCCCAAGATGGCTCCGCTGTACCGGATGCAATCTTTTGTCACAAGCGAATTGGGGCGATTTTGTTTATGAAAACACAAATCGTTTCCGCCCTGATCAAGCTGGCTTCTTTCATCGAGATTGTCGTGGGCGTGGTGAAAATCGTCAGACAGCTTCAAAGCGCGCAACTATCCCGGCCCGTTTCTTATTAGCCTGCATTGATGGTCATCTTGATGAATTCCCCTATGTCGAATGGGTTCACCATGCCACAACAGAAGGTTGGACTTGCCTTCCTGGCGTTTCACAACCCAAATTGGAAATGATTGAATCACCAAGCAATACGGGACCGCAGATAAAAATCCTTTGTCGCGCCTGCAAGAAAACTAGATCCATGCAAGAGGCAACAGGCGAGCAAGGAGAACTGAAACTTCCCTTTTGTCGAGGGCGCCACCCGCACTTGGGCACTTACGGCAATTGCGAAGAAGGAACAAAATTAATGCTGCTTGGCTCAGCAAATCAGTGGTTTCCTTCGGCAATTAGTTTGCTCGTAATGCCTACGATGGCAGTTCGTACTCAGAGCGAGATAAATTCGCTTGTTGCAGCTTTGCCAAATGTGATTAAAGAAATTGTCACAGGTCCTGAAGTAATCCCCGCCGCGCGAATGGTGCTAGCTCATCATGGACTAGATCTGGAAGGAGTTAGCGATGATTCTCTTTGGCTAGCTTTTCAATCGCTTACTTCTGCAGTTGAAATGCCAGTGAACATCAAGGAGTTCGATCCAATCGATCTGCTTGAACCCGAATGGAATGTAATGATGGATTCGACCCTCTTCCCAAAGATTTCAGAAAAATCTGTATTTAAACTCGTGAGCATGGGAACTCCAAGGGGACTATCACCAATAGTAGAAGAAGTTGTCGCCGTGGAAAGACTCAAGAAAGTTAATGCCTTTGTTGGTTTTACTCGAGTTGACGCAGAGGATCGCATTGGTGATGAACGTGAAAGAGTTGTTCCTATTTGGCGTGGTGAGAAACCGCAATGGGTCCCTGCTACCGAAGATCGAGGTGAAGGAGTATTTCTCCAATTCCAAGAAGCGGCTGTCCAAAAATGGGAGGAGGGGATTTACGCTTCACAAAGGTGGCAAAAACTGAGAGCTGCCCATGAAAGAAACTTCAAACGTCGTATGAGTCGCAGTGCCGTCATGATTGATGCAGACACACGTTTAGCACCACCCCGTTACTGGGCACTGCACACACTTTCTCATATTCTGATCCGTGAAATGGCGATGCATTCTGGGTATGGCGCAGCCTCTCTAACTGAGCGAATCTATGCTTGGGAAGGCAAAGGGGAGAGAGGTCCTGCGGCAGGAATTCTCATAAGCACCACCTCTTCTGACAGCGAAGGTACATTGGGTGGGCTGGTTGAACTTAGCAATCTTGGAATGATTACTGAAATCATGCAAGATGCGCTACAGAAGGCGGAACGTTGTTCATCCGACCCAATATGTGGCCACAAGTTACCAGTCAATCCCGAAGAATATCTTCATGGTGCAGCTTGCCATTTTTGTCTCTTTGTCTCGGAAACGGCTTGTGAAAAATCCAATCGATTCCTTGATCGTGCAATGTTGCGAACGTTAGATGGCACAGAGATCGCTGGACTTTTCCAGGATATAGAAATCAATTAAAAGGTGACGTCTCTAAGTGAATTAGCAAGAATTCTAGAACCCAGAGAAGCCAAAATCCTCGGTGCTGAACTTCGAGCGGGAAAAAGTCTAGGGATGGCGATCTCCGCAGTTTCTCAAGAACGCAGGGCAACCATTAGACCACTACTCGAAATTCTTTGTAGCACCATGGAACCTACTGTGGTGGGAGATGCATTATCTGCTATCTCAATTTCTGCCGAACTAGCCACAACTCAAATTGATGTTGTATGGAGTGGTCCGACTCCTGAGGGATTCATGGGAAGACGGACTTGGGCCGTTGCTGAAGACCTGATATCAAGAGCAAAAGAATTTATCTACGCAGCGACATATTCAGCTGGAAAGGATTCACCCTACATAAAGGCACTAAAAAATGCGATTGCACGTGGGATCCGTGTTGTTTGTCTGGTGGATCCGCATGCCCTGCCTGAGATCGCTCAAATGTTAAGGCAAGAATTAAAGGGCGCAGAAATATTAGCAATTGCCTCGTCATCAGATGGCCGACACCCTCTTATGCATGCTAAATTTTTGGTGATTGACGGCGCACACACATTTATTACGAGTGCAAATTTCAGCGTCGCAGCCGCCGATTTGTCGCTAGAGACTGGACTATGGGTTCGAAATGAATTTGTATCGGTGCAAATTAAGGATCATGTGGATCATCTTTGGGAAATTGGTATCCTCACAAAATTCAACTCACTTGGAAGCTAAACATGCCTAGCGGGGGTCACTCTTCATCTTCGGAGTCATCATCGGACAAATCTTCTGAGCCCTCAGCTCCGACCATCTCCTTGTACTTTTCGCGGAGGTCGAACATGCGCTCCCTAGGGGATTCCTGTACGAGCCAGAACGTCCAACCATTGGTGTTTTTCTTACGAATGTGAATTCCCGCGAGGGAAAGGGAATCGTAGATTGAACCCTCAATTTCTATTCTTCCGTCAACCAGAATTTGTGCGTTACGTCCTTTGTAAAGATTCATCTTTGGATAGAGTGTTTGCCCTGGTTGGACTAATCCTGCAGATATTAAGTCAATTACATTTATCTTTTGTACAGTCTCTTCGCGCTCT
>Ga0209550_10001717_pt1 | contig 21011 bp, 12 predicted proteins | sample LauGreSuBDMM15SN_2_FD_187567 | JGI IMG/M metagenome (GOLD analysis project Ga0209550, IMG submission 187567) | Freshwater lake microbial communities from Lake Michigan, USA - Su13.BD.MM15.SN (SPAdes) (version 5) | ecosystem: Environmental > Aquatic > Freshwater > Lake | place: Lake Michigan... | reverse complement strand
GTTGGGGATGTCAAAGCCGCCTGTGGTGGTGTAGGCATCGCTGTAGAGCGAGACCACGTCGGCTGCGGCGGCGGTGGGCGCGGTTGGCGCCGTTGTCGGGCCTTTGCCAATCGCTGGCCCCTGATACAGCCTCACATAATCCACCGCCATCTCGTAAGAGAAATTGCCGGCAGGCACCGTTCCCCCCAGTGTCCCGCCTATGGCCAGGTTCAGGATGATGTCCATGGGGTTGTCAAACGGCCAGTTGGCCGGTGTGGCGCCGTTGGGTTTTTTGTACTCGTAGTAGGCGTTGTCGTTGTTGCTGTCCACACCAAAGCGGATGTAGTCCTGCGTCCACCACACTTGGTAGGTGTGGAAGTCGGTGATGGGACTGCTCAGGGTGGTGCTTTTCTTGAACTGGGTGTCGCCATATGACTGCTTGAAGTGCAGCGCAGCCTGTACTTCCGAAGTGCCGAAATATTTTTGCGTCCACTCCATCACGTCGATTTCGCCGGTGTCAGGCCAGGTGCCTTTGCCCAGCATCCAGATGGCAGGCCACGCGCCTTGCGCGGCGGGGATCTTGGCGCGCACTTCCATGTAGCCGTAGGGCTCCATGTCGGCCACCGATTTCAGGCGGGCCGAGGTGATGCTGTCGCCGGTTTTGTTGGCCACGATGCGCAGCGCGCCGTTTTGGACATAGGCGTTGTCCAGGGTGTTGGTGTAGGTTTGCGACTCGCCATTGCCCCATCCGTCACCGTTGGGACCTTTGCCTGTTTGAAGCAGCCATTTGCTGGCATCGGGCGTGGCTTTGCTGGCGTTGCTCACTGACGCGATCTCGCCGCCAAACTCGTCGCTGAAAGCCAGGGTGTAGCCTGCGGGCACTGCCTGTGCAGTTTGATAGGCAATGTCCAGTGGGGCCGCACCTGGGCTGGCTTTGGCATAGCCCAGCGCGTCAAAGTGATAGGTTTGAGACGTGAGCTTGGTGGAGCCCAAGTCGAAGAAGACATTGAGCATGTCGTAATTGACGCTCGACTTGAGAGCGGTCGTGCCCACATAACCGCCAGAGCCGCCGTTGGCAATGAAGCGGCTGCTGGGCGCGCTGAAATCGAAGTTCAGGTATTCCCAGCCCGCCTTGGTGGTGCTGGACTCCACTGCCACCCAGTTGTTGTCTTTGGGGTAGCCGCCGGCCGCCGAGTCGCCAATTTCCAGCCGTACTTTGGTGCCCGCCTGCGCCGAGTGCACCCACATGCCCAGTTTGGTGGTGGTGGAAAAGTCAAATGTATTGAGCGTGCCCAGCGTACCGACCTTGCCGGTGGACAGGGTCGCGCCGGCATTGGCGGCACTGCTGCCGGCCGCTTTCACAAAGCTCATGACGGTGTTGTTGTCGCTTTGCACCACGGCCGCAGCGGTAGCCCCCTCAAAGGCATCGGCCTTGACATTTTGGGCCGCGTTGAAGTTCAAGGTCTCAAACACCACCAGCTTGGGCACCACGGCGTTGGTGGCCTCGGTCTGCACGTTGAGGTTTTGCAATGCCGCGACTTTGCTGGTGTTGCTGGAGTCTTGTACGGCCTCTTTGACCGAATTTGCCACTGTCGATTGCACGGCCTTTTCAACCTTGGCCATGTTCTCCAAGGCCACCATGGGATCGGCTCCAGAGGACTGTGTCATCAGCTGGGCGTTGCCGTCTTTGAGTTTGTTGGCCGCATGCCCCACCACAGTGGTGAGGGCATCGCTGGTGCTCACCGACGATGCGCTCAGGGCCTGGGTCAACACGGTGGTGACGGCGCTGGCCTGGCTCAAGTCCAAACCCGTGGGGTTGTTTTTGATGGAAGTGACCAAGCTGGTGACCACGGCGGCTGAAAAATCAGCGCTGGCCGCATTTTTGGCCCCTTGAATCAAGCTGCTGCCCACGTCCATGAGGTTGGAGACCATCACGCTGGCAGCCTTGACCTTGAGGGCTTGTGTTGCAGCGGCAGCATTGCCCGTGGTGGCGCTGGACACGGGGTCGAAGTTCAGCAGCGAGGTGCTGGGGTCTATACCGAAGGCGGTTTTGAGCATGGATTCGGTCATGCCCGTTTTCGCGCCCGCCTCAATCAGGGTTGACAGCGGCGAGATCACTTTGGCATTGGCCGGCGCCTTGAAGACGCTGGTGACTTTTTCACCGGTGGACATGTCTACGGTGTTGGCGGTCGACAAGGTCATCAAAGACGCGCCCGCTGGGTTGGCACCCATCAAGTTGAACTTTCCGTCACTGCCCGTGATGGCGTAGGGCTCTTCGCCGGCTTCGTCCACGCCGTCTTGGTCGTTGTCCAGCACGCCGTCACCATCGTTGTCCTGAAACACGATGGCTTTGTCGATGTAGCCATTGACCAGACGACCTGCAATGCTTGTCTGCACACCAGGCGCCGGCGTCTCAGTGCTGCTCGACAGGCCCGCTGATTTACCACCACCTTGGCCGCCAGCCAGCAAGCCCAATGCGGCGGCTCCTCCAAACAGACCCGCCAAGCCGCCAAATGAAGAACTTGCCGCTGGCCCCGCGCTGCTTGCGGCAGGGCCTGCTCCTGAGGGTGCGGGCGGAAGGGTGGGTAATTCCAGTTGGGCGACCAGCACCGACTCGGACATGGTGAGACCGCTGCCACTGAACGCAGCAGACGGCTCGGCAGGCAGGGTGTGCAGCTCAAGCGCATTGGCCGCACTGAACGCCTGCTCGGTGTTTTCAATCGCAGTGTCTGACTCAACCAGGGGCAATTCATCCTGGTCGGTGATGCGCCTCCTGGCGCTTGGCAGCTTGCCCCGGGGTGCGCCATGGGTATGGGCCGTGGCGGCATTGGCCTCTGCGCTCGATTCTTTGCGGCCCAGAGCGCGGCTCGCAGGTGACCACTCGCCCACTGATGCCGCAGCAAGCTCCCCAGGCTGGTGCGCGAGTGGCACAGCTTTGAGTGGGGTGGTGGGTTGCGTTGCGGGCAGTTTGATCTCGGCCATGGTCATCCTTAGGTCAGTGGTGCGCTTGCTTTCGGTCGGTTTCAACAGGGCGCAGGACCCTGAAATATGAAAACGATGAAAGCGATTTCAGAAAGCGATTTCAAGCTTTGAACGATAGGGCCATTTTTTTACCCCTTCCATTGGCGTTTTCCCTAGAAATCAAGCCTTTTCAATCTCTTCGGCGGGCCTCGCCCTGTGAGCGGTTGTTTTTTAAAAAAAATACAATTCCGCATATTTTTTGGCCGGTTTGACACCATGTACTGGCTTGCTACTGTGCCTTGATCTCCAATGAATCAAGGGTTTTCTCTAGGATACTGAGCGGGTTTGACGGTTGACTGATTGGTGTGGGCGGCAGAAACTCGAGTATGAAAGGGCTTTCAAGAAATGACCTCCAGTCAGTTCGTCAGCCTGCTTTTCTTCATTTTTCGAGTTGCCGCACATGAAAACAATCAACCGCCCAGCCCTGGCGCTGGTTCTGTCAGCCCCAGCGGCCCTTATGGCAGCCAACTTCGACGGCCCGGATGGCCACAAGTTTGAGATCACTGGCTTTAGCAAACACGAGTTCAGCCGCAGCGCGGCGGGCGCGCGCACGGTGGCCAACGAGGCGTCGGTCTATTCCTTTGACAGCCGCAACGCGCAATCCAAGCCCAGCATGGCGCAAACCAGTCGGGCAGACAGAAATTCTGAGCTGAGCATGCAGCAACTCACCTTGGGCTGGAGCCATGAGTCTGCTGGAGCCGTAGGGATTGAAGCCAAGTTAACCTACCGCTGGCGGGGTGACGAGGTGGCGCGGTTTTTCAAATCCCCTGACGTGGACTACCGGGAAGACGGCTCGGGTTTGCTCAGCCGTGACTTCACAGAACGCTTTGTGGGCATCAGCCGGCCAGACTTGGGCTCGCTCAAACTGGGCACGCAGCTGTCGCGCTCGTGGTCGCGCTCCGATGCCTTTTCGTTCCCCATTGGCCTGTCTGGGGTGTGGGCCGATTCTGGGGCTGGTTTTGGCATTTTCCCAACGGCCGTGCGCCTGACCTCACCCGTGTGGGAGGATGGTTCAGGCAAACTGAGTGTGGAGCTGACAGCGGCCTCTAACGAACGCAACACCTTCATGGTGGACCAAGCCCGCAAAGACTCCTCGGGGCGGGCGTTTTCCCCCAACCCCACCAAGCCCAGCGCCTTAGAGCTATTTTTTCAATTTTCAAACGCCAAGAACTTGGTGGAGCTGACCGTACAGACGGCCAAGGGTGCCAAGCAAAGCGCGTTTGGCAAATCGGCTTTGGTGGGCTGGATCGGGGACCCAGACACACTGCCTTCAGACAACTCCACCCCCCGTCGGGCCAATGTGCCCAGCCAAAGCGTGGTGGTGTTGCAGGGCAACCACTGGCCCAACCCCCAAAACATGTTCACCTGGGGTGCGCGCCGCAGCCAGTGGTCAGGCTCGGCTGCCTCGTGCAACTACAGCGCAGCCCTGAGCACCTGCTTGTTCGGCCTGGACCCGGGCTTTAACTACGGCCCGAGTTCGGCCGCCTACCAGGGCTACAAAGCCACCGCCTACGACGCCATGCTGGGCTGGAGCCACTACCGCGGGCTCTACACCTACACCGTGGGTGGAGTGTATTTCCCGCAAGCCTCGTCCAAAAACCCCCAAGAGTGGGGTCAGAGCAATTCGGCTTTGCACCTGAATTTGGGCGCGGCCCGAAAAGTGCCGGAAATCAGCAAAGGCCTGACCGTCACGGCGGGTGTGGCCAGGGCGCAATTCCAAAAAACGGGGCCTGCGCCCGTGAGCATGCCCAACAACGGCTTTTTGGGCGTGAACCCGCTGTATGACCGTGTGGGCCACAGTGCCACCGTGGGACTGACCTGGACCTTTTGATGCGCTCGACTTTGTGGAGGGCCTCGCGAGGGGCGGCTGTCTTGTTGGCTTGTTCTGCGCTGCTGATGCCTTTAGTCCAAGCGCAAACCGCGCCAGTAGGGGCGGGTGCCATTTGGCTGGCCCCCAAGCCAGGCGAATCGGAACGGCCCAAGCCCGCGCCTTTTCGCGCGGGCGACATGCTCAAGCAAGCCGTGCCCACCAACACCTGGTATTCCTCGCTGATGTACGGCCAGTGGTCAGACGTGCTGCATGCCCACCCCTTGAGCTTCAAGGCCACGCCGCAAGGCATGGAGATGGGTTTTCCGCAGGCCCAAGTGGGGCCGATTTCTGCACTTAAAAATTGGGCCAAAGGCAGCACAGGCAAGACCGCCGTCACCTACCCGCATGTGGCCGACTTCACGGTCTCCCCCCAAGACTTTGAGCCCGCCGATGCCCGCTTGCTCAAGGCGGGTGACTGGAACATCACGGTAGAAATGCGCCAAGGGCAAGACCATTTGCGCAGCCACCTGCTGCACGGCAGCCCCATGGCTTACTTTGAAGTCAGCCGTGGCGATGTGACGCTCAAGCTGGGCCAGCAGGTGCAGGCGGCTGAGCTTGCGCCACAGACCCTTGGCAACAAGCAGGTGCATTACTTCAAGGCCCATGGCGCGTTGTATGGCCTGTATGTGCCTGTGGGTACGCGGCTCACTCAGGGCGCACAGGGCCTGGTTCAGTTGGCGTTTGAAGGGCAGGCGCGCTATTTTTCCATCGGCGTGTTGCCACAAGGCGACGCCGCCACCCGCCAAGCCTATGCCGAGGCTGCCTTTGCGTTTGTCGACCACACCGAGGTGCAGTGGGCCTATGACGAAGCACAAAGCCTGGTAAGCACCCGCTACCTGGTGAGCACCCGCGCCATGGACGGTGTGGCCGCGCCTGCGCTGATGGGCATGTACCTCCACCATAGGCGGGCCCAAGTGCCGGCACAGACGCAGGCTGTGGGTCATTTGCCCTCGGTGCGTGGCCCCATTGCGGTGGTGTCGGGCAACGAGTTTCGCACCGAGTTGCGCGTCAATGGCTTGATGCCCATGTGGCCCGCGCTGCAGGGCGCGCAGAAAAAAGAGGCGCTCAATGAATTGCTGGTGGGCGACAGGCGCCGCGCCAACAGCTTGTTCGGGAAAATGGGCAATGGCACCTACTGGACGGGCAAGGCCTTGGGCGCTGTGGCGCAACTCATGGCGATTGCCGAGCAACAAGGCCAGGAGGCCAGCGCCCTGGAGCTGGAAAAAATCCTCAAGCAGCGCATGGAGTCTTGGTTCTCTGGGCGGAGTTTGAGCTATTTTGCGCACGATGCGGGCATTGGCAGCGTGCTGGGCTACCCGGAAGAGTATTTCAGCGTGTCGGCCATGAACGACCACCACTTTCACTACGGCTACTGGATCATGGCGGCTGCGCATGTGGCCAGGCGTGACCCGCAGTGGGCGTCGCAGCAGCGCTGGGGCGGCATGGTGAATTTGCTGGTGCGCGACATTGCCACTTCCCAGAGAAAGCGCGCGGATTTTCCTTTTGTGCGGAATTTTGATGTGTACGAGGGCCATTCTTGGGCGCGCGGCAACAGCGAATTTTTTGGCTTGGGCAACGACCAAGAGTCTTCTTCAGAGGCCATTCATGCCTGGGCCGCGGTGGCGCAGTGGGGCGAGGCCACTGGCCAGCCTGAGCTCAAAGCCCTGGGCATGTACCTGTACGCCACCGAAGTCTCGTCGGTGCTGCATTACTGGTTTGATGCGCACGGCAATGTGTTCCACCCGGATTACCGTCAGCCCTTGGCCAGCATGGTCTTTGGCGGGGGTTATGGTTTCAGCACTTGGTGGACCGAAGAGCCCCGCCAGGCCATGGGCATCAACTTGTTGCCCATCACCCCGGCCTCGGTGTATCTGGCCCAGTTGCCCAATGACTACGTGGCGTCTTTTGCGAACAAGGCCGAGGAGGCCCGCAAAGCCTACGATGCCTCGGGCCAAAGCGATGAAACGACCAAAGACATTTGGCAAGACATCTATGCGTCCCTGTTGGCGCTCAAAAACCCAGAAAAAGCCCTGCAAATTTGGAACCCGAGAGGTTCGGTGGAGTTGGGTGAGACGCGCTCACACAGTTTTCTGTGGTTGCATGCTTTGTCAGAGATGGGCGTGCCCGACACCTCGGTGTGGGCCAATGTGATGTCGCATGCCGTGTTCAAAAACCCCGCAACGGGCCAAAAAACCTACTTGGCCTACAACCCCTCTGACGCAGCCATGGACGTGCGGTTTTCTGATGGTGTCGTGCTCAGCGTGGCGCCCAAAAAAGTCGCCCGCCGCATGGCGCCTTGAGATTGGTCATATGTTTTGTATATTCTGAGAGTTATGCCTCCCAATGTGGCCCTCGCAGGACTTGGGTCAGGTCTGTCGATGACGTTTTAACCCTCACCCTATTTTGAGCACCATGCCCAAGCTCAACATCCCTGACAGCCGCCAAACTCGGCGTGCCAATTTGCCAGGCTCCGGTCAGCGCACCACTTTGACCATGGTGGCGCAACGTGCTGGCGTGTCGCCCAGCACGGTCTCGCGCATCCTCAATGGCACGGCGCAGGTCAGTCAAGAAAAGCAAGCGCTGGTGCGCTCGGTGATTGAGGAGCTCAACTTCAGGCCCGACCCTGCCGCACGCAGCCTGGCGGGTGGACGTGCCATGAGCATTGGGGTGCTCACACAGTTCATTGACAGCCCCTTTTATGGCGAGGCACTGCGCGGCATCGAAGATGTGCTGCAGCAGGCCAACTACTCGCCGCTGTTTGTCAGTGGCCACTGGAACGAGGCCGAAGAAAAAGACCGGCTGCTCATGCTGCAAGAGCGCAAGGTTGACGGCATCATTGTGCTCACGGGCAAACTCACTGACGACACCTTGATCGATGTGGCCCGCTCTGTTCCTGTGGTGGTCACGGGCCGCAAACTGATGGCCAGCCAACTGCACAGCATTGACTTTGACAATGTGGAGGGCGCCAGCCTGGCGGTGCGCCATCTTCATGCCCTGGGTCACCAGCGCGTGGCCTTTATTTCAGGCCCCCTGGACCACTCCGATGCAGTGCAGCGCGTGGCAGGATTTCGTGCCGAGTTGCTGCGCCAACACATGGTGTGCGACGAGGGTCTGATTGTCTACAGCGACTTTCAGGAAGCTGGCGGCTTTCGTGCCATGAACCAGTTGCTGGCCACCCACCAGACTTTCACGGCGGTGATTGCGGCCAACGATCAAATGGCTTACGGCGCGCGTTTGGCTTTGTACCGCGGGGGCATTCGGGTGCCGGAAGACGTCTCCCTGGTCGGCTTTGACGACTTGCCCCACTCGGCGTTTACCTTGCCGCCATTGACCACGGTGCGCCAGTCCATCTATGAGGTCGGCGCCAGCGCTGCGCAGGCCTTGTTTGAACTGATGCAGGGCAAGATCCCGGCGGTCTCGCAGATACCGGCCGAGCTGGTGGTGCGCGAATCTACGCGCATTCATCGCCGCTAGTGAGCCGCCCAGCAGGTATGGCTTGCGCTGCTTGTTTGAAGCGCCCCGCCTTGGTCAAACAGCGACAACACACGCCAGCACAGCGGCCTGCAGCACAGCGTGTGCCGGTTTTTTCATGGTCAAAGAGGGTTTGCTTTTTTGCACAGATGAAGCAGGGCAATGAAGCCGCTCAGGTAACCGTTTTGTAACCTGGTTACTCCAGAATTGGTGAAAATAACCCATATATCAAATGCGATGGTAATTTTGTTACTCGTCCAACGCCTGTTGGCTGACCTCCTCTCACCAAGATGACCCCTGCCCCAGAACCCGCTCTTGACCTGCTCATCTTCGGTGGCGCGGGCGACTTGTCGCTGCGCAAGCTGCTGCCTGCGCTTTACATGGCCCATCTGCATGAGCGCCTGAGCGCGGCCACGCGCATTGTGGGCACAGGGCGCCAAGCGTGGAGCCGCGCCGAGTACCTGCAGTTTGTGGCTGGCCAGTGCCCGCCCTTCATTGAGCCCAGCGCGTTCAGCGAGCCCGCTTGGGCCACCTTTTTAGACCGGCTGGACTACGTGGCCATGGATGTGGGCCAGCCCGAGGCCTATGAAAAGCTCAAGCTCGCGCTGCGCGTGCAGGCCCAGCGCGTGCTGTACCTGGCCACCGCCCCCAGCTTGTTCACCAAGATTTGCGCCAATCTCAGCGATGCAGGGCTGATTGGGGCAGAAGACCGCGTGGTGCTTGAAAAACCATTGGGCACCGACCTGGCCTCGGCCCGCCTGATCAACGCCGAAGTGGCCCGGCATTTTCAAGAGCGGCAGATCTACCGGATCGATCATTACCTGGGCAAAGAAACCGTGCAAAACCTCATGGTGCTGCGCTTTGGCAATGCCGTTTTTGAGCCGCTGTGGCGCGCCCCTTACATCAAGAGCATCCAAATCACGGTGGCCGAGACCGTGGGCGTGGGCTCGCGTGCAGGCTTTTACGACGGCGCAGGTGCGCTGCGCGACATGGTGCAAAACCACTTGCTGCAGCTGCTGTGTATTGTGGCCATGGAGCCGCCCATCTCGCTGGACGCCGACGATGTGCGCGACGAAAAACTCAAGGTGCTGCGCTCGCTGCGCAAGATGGATGCGGACAGCGTCAAGCAGGACACCGTGCGCGGGCAGTACAGCGCTGGGGCCAGTGACGGGCAGGCGGTGGTGGGCTACCTGCAAGAGGCCAATGTGCCACCCGACAGCCGCACCGAAACCTTTGTGGCGCTGCGCGTGCACATCGACAACGCCCGCTGGGCCAACGTGCCCTTTTTGCTGCGCACAGGCAAGCGCATGCAGTCGCGCCGCTCGGAAATCATCATCGAGTTTGCCGAGCAGCCCTTTTCCATTTTTGGCAAAACGCACAGCCAGCAGCCCAACCGGCTCATCATCCGCCTGCAGCCTGAAGAGTCCATCCACCTGGGGCTGATGGCCAAAGAGCCTGGCTCGGGCATGCTGCTCCAACCGGTGGAGCTGGGCTTGGACTTGCAAGGCTCGTCGGACAAGCGCCGGGCCGAGGCTTACGAGCGCCTGCTCATGGACGTCATCAAAGGCCGGCTCACCCACTTCATGCGCCGCGACGAATTGGAAGCCGCCTGGACCTGGATAGACCCTATCTTGCAAGCTTGGCAAACCCAGGGCGACAAGCCCCGCCACTACCCCGCGGGCAGTTGGGGGCCCTCCACCTCCTCGGCCCTGGTGGCACGCGACAAGCTCCAATGGTTTGAGGACGCGTGATGAACGCGCCACTTTCTTCGCCCTGGCCAGCTTCAGTCACCCTGCACAGCGCCAGCGCAGACAGCCTGGCCGTGGCCATGGCCCAAGACATTGCCCAGCACTTGCGACTGGCGCTCACCGACAGGGGGCAAGCGCTGCTCAGCGTCTCGGGCGGCCAGTCGCCGGTGGCCATGTTCGAGGCGCTGCGCGAGCAGCCGCTGGACTGGTCGCGGGTGCGGGTGAGCTTGGTGGACGAGCGCTGCGTGCCCGCCAGCCATGAAGCCAGCAACGCGCGCTTGGTGCGCGCGCATTTGCTGCAAGGCGCGGCCAGCGCAGCCCAGTTCACGCCCTTGGTGCCGCAAGAACACGGGCGCTTGCCTTCGGCCACCGAGCTGGCGGCCGCCGCCGACCAGGCGCTGCAAGCGCTGGGGCCGGCCGACGTGCTGGTGCTGGGAATGGGCGCCGACGGCCACACTGCCTCGCTGTTTGCCGATGGTCAGGAGTTGGCGCAGGCGCTGGACTTGGCTTGCCCGCAGGCCTGCTTGCCCATGCACCTGGCCCGCCCCCCGGCGAATGCGCCTTTTGCCCGCGTCACGCAGACCTTGGCGCAGCTGCTGCGCTCGCGCCAGCTGGTGCTGCCCGTGGTCGGGGCCGATAAACTCGCCACGCTGCGCCTGGCTCTGCAAGCGCGCAATGAGCAGCTGCCTATTTCTTGTGTGCTGCACCAAGCGCAGGCGCCTGTGGCTTTGTGGGTGGTCGGATCCACTGGAGAGGCGGGTCCGCTGCCCGTTCATCCATGACTGCGCCAACGCCTCACTGAAAATGTTTGAATCGCATTCTGGTCAACACACCCCGGCCTTCCCCCGCTGGCTGGGCGACATAGGCGGCACCAACGCCCGCTTTGGCTGGCAAGTCCAGCCCCAAGCGCCCATCAGCCATGTGCAGGTGCTGCCTTGTGCGGAGCACCCCACCTTGGTGGACGCGGCGCGCAGCTACCTTCAGGCCCAGGGCTTGGCGGCGCCGGCCTGCGCGGCCTTTGGCATCGCCACCGCCGTCCACAGCGACCAAGTGGCCATGACCAACCACCACTGGGCTTTTTCCATTGACCATGTTCGCCAGGCTTTGGGCCTGCAGCGCTTGCTGCTGCTCAACGACTTCACGGCGCTGGCGCTGGCACTGCCGCAGCTGCGGCCCGAGCAACTGCGCCAAGTGGGGGCGGGCCGCGCAGCCGCAGGCGCTGCGGTGGCGCTCATAGGCGCGGGCACGGGTTTGGGGGTGTCTGGCCTGCTGCCCATGGGCCATCCAGGCCAGTACCTGCCCCTGTCTGGGGAGGGCGGCCACGTCACGCTCAGCGCCCAAAATGAATTGGAATTCAGGGTCATCAGCCTGCTGCGCAAGCGCTACGGCCATGTGTCGGCCGAGCGCGTGGTCTGTGGGGCAGGCCTGGTGGAGCTCTACCACGCGCTGTGCGAGTTGTGCGGCGACCAGGGCCTGGAGATCACCACGCCCGCTGACGTGATGGCGCGCGCGCAAGCGCAGCCTGGCTCCACCGCGCACGAGGCGGTAGAGCTTTTTTGCGGCTTTTTGGGCAGCGTGGCGGGCGACTTGGCGCTCACCCTGGGGGCTCGCGGCGGCGTCTACATAGGTGGCGGCATCGTGCCGCGCTTGGGCGAGCGTTTCAAGGACACGCCGTTTCGCGCCCGCTTTGAGGCCAAGGGCCGCTTTGCCGCTTACCTGCAGGCCATTCCCACCTGGGTCATAGACAGCCCGGTCTCGCCCGCCTTGGAAGGGGCCTCACAGGCCTTGACGCTCTACGCCCCAAGCGACTGAGAGCGCCTGAGAGCGCCTGTGCTCCAAGCTGGGCCATGGTGGCTGGCTTGGGTGCCAAAAAAAGCTGCCCGCAGGCAGCTTTTTTTGTTCAAGGCAAAAGCCGCTTACTTTTTGCCGCTTGGGACCTTGCCGTCCACACCCTTGACGTAGAAGTTCACGCCGGAGAGGAACTTGTCGTCGGCCACCGCGTCTTTGGCGAGGATTTCCTTGCCGTCTTGGCCCACGATGGGGCCTTTCCAGATGGCAAAGCTGCCGTCTTTGAGGCCAGCCCTGATTTCGTCAACGCGCTTTTTGGTCTCTTCGGGGATGTCGGCCGCCACCGACACCATGTCAATGGCGCCTTCTTTCACGCCCCACCAAATGCCGCTGTTGCCTGTCCACTTGCCGTCCAGCGCTTCTTGCGTGGCCTTGATGTAGTAGGGCGCCCAGTTGATGATGGCCGAGCCCAGGTGGGCTTTGGGGCCGTAGGCGGTCATGTCCGAATCCCAACCAAAGGCGCGCTTGCCCATTTTCTCGGCGGTTTGCAGCACGGCGCTGGAGTCGGTGTTTTGGAACAGCACGTCGGCACCCCCGTTGATGAGCGAGGTGGCCGCTTCGGTTTCTTTGGGTGGGTTGAACCACTCGTTGACCCAGACCACGCGAGTCTTGATTTTGGGGTTGACCGACTGTGCGCCCAAGGTGAAGGTGTTGATGTTGCGGATGACCTCAGGAATGGGGATGGAGGCGACCACGCCCAGCGTGTTGCTCTTGGTCATCTTGCCAGCGATCACGCCCGCCATGTAGGCGCCTTCATAGGTGCGGCTGTCGTAGGTGCGCATGTTGTCGGCTTGCTTGTAGCCGGTGGCGTGCTCAAACTTCACATCTTTGAAGTCGGCAGCCACTTTGAGCATGGGCTCCATGTAGCCAAAGGTGGTGCCAAAAATCAGCTTGTTGCCCTGGCCGGCCATGTCGCGGATCACGCGCTCAGCGTCGGCGCTCTCGGGCACTTTCTCCACAAAGGAGGTGACGATCTTGTCGCCGAATTCTTTTTCCAGGGCCTTGCGCGCGTTGTCGTGGGCAAAGGTCCAGCCGCCGTCACCGACGGGGCCGACGTAGGCGAACGCAATTTTCAGCGGCTCAGCTTTGGCCACGGGCGCGGGGGCAGCCGCTTTAGGTTCTTCTTTTTTGCCGCAGCCCACGAGCACAGCAGCCGCCACGGTGGTGAGGGCTGCCAGCTTGAGGACTGAGCGCTTGGAAAAATGGGTCATGTCTATTCCTTTGGTGAGAAGACAGGGGGGTGAGAAAAAGCCAATAACAATTATCAACCGGGATCACCCAGGGTGAAAAGGTTTGCCCAAAGAGGCCGGCATGTTGACCCTGATCCATGTGGGGTTGCGCGAAATCAGGGCCAGCACCACGATGGTGGCCACATAGGGCAAGGCGGTCAGCATTTGGCTGGGCACGTCCACGCCCGCGCCTTGCAGGTGAAACTGCAGCATGGTCACGCCGCCAAACAGGTAAGCACCTAGCAAAACCCGGGCCGGCCGCCAGGTGGCAAAGGTGGTGAGCGCCAGCGCAATCCAGCCCTTGCCCGCCACCATGCCTTCGACCCACAGCGGCGTGTAAATCACAGACAGGTAGGCCCCGGCCAGCCCGCACAAGGCGCCACCTGCCACCACGGCCGCCAGGCGGATGAGCCGCACCGGGTAGCCCAGGGCGTGGGCCGAGGCGGGCGATTCGCCCACCGCCCGCAGCACCAGGCCGGTGCGGCTTTTGTAGAGGAACCAAATCAGTGCGGCAGCAATCAACATGGCGCCATACACCAGGGGGTGTTGTTTGAACAAGGCCGGCCCCAGCAGCGGGATGTCGCCCAACACAGGCCAGCTGAATTGCGGCCGTGGAGGCAGCTTTTCTTGCACATACTTGATGCCCACAAAGGCTGAAAAGCCCACGCCAAACAGGCTCAGCGCCAAGCCTGTGGCGTACTGGTTGGTGCCCAACCAAATCACCAGCACGCCAAACAAGGCCGCCAGCAGCGCCCCGGCGCCCATGCCAGCGGCAAAGCCCAGCAGGTCGCTGCCGGTGTGCACCACGGCGACAAAGCCGGCGATGGCGGCGCACAGCATCAGGCCTTCGGCGCCCAGGTTGACCACGCCGGCTTTCTCGTTGATGAGCAGGCCCAGCGCGGCCAGCGCCAGCACGGTGCCCGCGTTCAGCGTGGCGGCCAATAAAAGTGCGTAGGCTTCCATCAGGCTTTCCTCAGGCGCAGGCGGTAGGTCACCAGCGTGTCACAGGCCAACAGGCAAAACAGCAGCAAGCCCTGGAACACGCCCGTGATGGACTTGGGCAGCCCCAGGCGCGACTGCGCGAGCTCGCCGCCTATGTAGAACATGCTCATGAGAATGGCTGACAGCACCATGCCCGCGGGGTGCAAGCGCCCCACAAAGGCCACGATGATGGCGGCAAATCCGTAGCCTGCGGGCACGTAGGGGGTGAGCTGGCCAATGGGGCCGGCCACCTCCAGCGCGCCGGCCAGGCCGGCTGCGGCGCCCGAGACCAAGAGCGCCGTCCACAGCGCGCGGCGCGAGGAAAAGCCCGCATAACGCGCAGCCGCAGGCGCCAAGCCGCCCACTTGCTGGGCAAAGCCTGCGCGCGTGCGGAACAAAAACACCCACAGCGCGGCGGCGGCCGCCAAGGCCAGCAGCAGGCCCACGCTGACCCGCGAGCCGCTCATCAGGCGGGGGATTTGTGTGGCGGCCTCAAAGGTCTTGGACTGCGGAAAGTTAAAGCCCGCCGGGTCTTTCCAGGGGCCATAGACCAAGTAACTGAGCACCATGTCGGCCACGTAGACCAACATCAGGCTGACCAAAATTTCGCTGGCATTGAAGCGGTCGCGCAGCACCGCCGTCAGGCCCGCCCAGGCCATGCCGCCCAGCATGCCTGCGGCCACCACGGCCAGCCACATCCAGCGGCCAGATTCCTTGTCGGCCAGCAGGGCCACGCCGCCTGCGCAGACCGCGCCAATGATGAACTGCCCCTCGGCGCCAATGTTCCATACATTGGAGCGAAAGCACACGGCCAGACCCAAGGCAATGAGCAAGAGCGGCGTGGCCTTGACCATCAACTCGCCCAGGGCGTACTTGGTTTTGATGGGCTCCCAAAAAAACATTTGCAGCCCGCGCACCGGGTCTTTGCCCAGGGCCATGAACAAGAGCACGCCCAGCAGCACCGTGATGGCAATGGCCAGCAAGGGCGATGCATAGGTCCACGCGCGAGACGGCTGGGGCCGCGCTTCAAGCCTGAGCATGAGCGCCTCCCGTGTCCAGCTGCGCAGGGCTGGGCCACAGCCCGCTCATCCACTCGCCAATGCGCGCCACCGTGGCCTGCTCGCGGTCCAAGGAGGGCGACAGTCGGCCCTTGGCAATCACATGGAGGCGGTCGCACATTTCAAACAGTTCATCGAGCTCCTCGCTTACCAAGAGCACGGCGCAGCCGGCGTCGCGCAGGGCCAGCACTTGGCTGCGAATTTGCGCGGCCGCCCCCACGTCCACGCCCCAGGTGGGTTGCGACAAGATCAGCAGCCTCGGTTGGGCCTCGATCTCGCGGCCCACAATGAATTTTTGCAAGTTGCCACCTGATAGCGACTGCGCCGCCGCGTGCGGCCCCCCGGCCTTGACGCGAAAGCGCTCAATCAGGCCGCGCGCCTGCTCGGCCAGCGCGCCTGTGCGTATCCAGCCTCCCGCACCCACAGACTCTGCGCGCGTGAGCAGCAGGTTGTGGGCCAAGCTCATGGCGGGCACCGCGCCCCGGCCCAAACGTTCTTCAGGCACAAAGTGCAGGCCCAGCTGCCGGCGCGCTTGCGGCCCCAGGCCCACCAAGGAGGCGCCCTCCATGGACAAGCTGCCCCCCAGCGGCCTGGCGTCTTCGCCCGACAACGCGTACATGAGTTCCCGCTGGCCATTGCCCGACACCCCGGCAATGCCCACCACCTCGCCGCTGTGCACCTGCAGGTCTATGCCCTGCAGGTCCATGCCAAAGGGGTCTTCGCTGACCAGGTTCAGGCCTTGGGCCTGGAGCACCACGGGGCCGGGCGCGCGGGCTTTGTGCGCCAGGGCCGGCGGTTCAGCGCCAATCATCAGCCGGCTGAGCGAGGCATTGGATTCTTGGCGCGGGTCGCACACGCCCGTGACTTGGCCGCCGCGCAGCACCGTGCAGGCGCTGCACAGCGCGCGGATTTCGTGCAATTTGTGGCTGATGTAGAGCAGGCTGCAGCCTTGGCTGACCAGCTTGTTCAGCACCATAAAGAGCTTGTCCACGGCCTGCGGCGTGAGCACCGAGGTGGGCTCGTCCAAAATCAAGAGCTGTGGGTGGGTCAGCAGGGCGCGCAAGATTTCCACGCGCTGCATCTCGCCCACGCTCAGGGTGTGCACGGGCCTGTCGGGCGCAATGTCCAGGCCGTACTCGCTGGCCTTGGCCTCAATGCGGCGGGTGACCTCGGCCAGGCTCAGGGACTTGTCCAGGCCCAGCCACACGTTTTCAGCCACGCTCAAGGTGTCAAACAGGCTGAAATGCTGAAACACCATGCTGATGCCCAAGGCCCGCGCTTGTTGCGGGTTGCGAATGTGCACCGGCTTGCCGTTGAACTCGATGTGGCCCTCATCGGGCTTGACCGCGCCGTAAATGATTTTCATCAGCGTGGACTTGCCCGCACCGTTTTCCCCCAGCACGGCATGGGCCTGGCCGGGCTCGACCCGCAGGTCAACGTTCTGGTTGGCCACCACAGACGGGTAGCGCTTGGTGATGCCTGCGAGCTGCAAGCGAGATGCTTGGGAGGGTGAGCTCATGGCGCGGTCTGGGTGTCTGGCCCGAGCGACTGGGCCACGCCCTTGATGCGCTCGCGCAGCCAGCGGCCAGAGGCCGAGGCGTGCGTGCGTTCATGCCAGAGTTGGTAGTACATCATGCGGGGAAAGCTCAAGGGACAAGGCAAGATGTTCACCGGCAGCTGCGCGGTAAATCGTTCGCAGTACTGCCGGCCGGTGGTGAGCACCAGCAAGCTGGAGGCCACCATGGCCGGGATCAGCCCGAAATAGGGGCAGCGCACCACCACTTGGCGGCCCAGCCCCAGGCTGGCCAAGTGTTCGTCAATAAAGCCTTTGGCGCCTGGGTGCGTGGGGGTGGGCGCAATGTGCTCGGCACCCAGCCAATCGTCCAGCGTCCAGCCGCGGCGGTTGGCGGGGTGGTCTTTGGAGACCAGGCAGACCACCTCGTCGTCAAACAGCCGGCCCATGTGCAGCTCGTCCGGGGGGCTGGCCCAATTGCCAATCACGATGTCGGTGCGGCCTTCGCTCAGCTCGGTCAGGTAGTTGGCCTCGTTAGACAGGCTGCGCAGGTCTATGCGCGTGTGCGGCGCTTGCATTTTGATTTGCGAGACCAGCATGGGCAAAAACAGCGGGTCCAGGTAGTCGCTGGCGGTCAGGCGAAAGCGCTCTGTGCTGGTGGCTGCATCAAAGCTGCGGGCGCTTGAAAAAAGCATTTCGGCGTCCCGCAAAATATGGGCCGACGGTGCAATCATGCGCAGCCCGGCGTCGGTGGGCACCATGCCCGAGCCCGAGCGCACCAGCAAAGGGTCACCCGCCAACTCGCGCAGGCGGCGCAGCGCAGCGCTGACGGCAGGCTGGTGCATGCCCAGGCGAAAAGCCGCTTTGGAAACGCTGCGTTCTGTGAGCACGGTGTTCAAGACCCGAATGAGATGGAGGTCTATCTTGTCCAAAAGGCCCTGGTCTTTCATACCCGCTGACGCATACGCTTGATACGATGTTTTGTATGGAGGATGCAGGGTCTTTGGATACCCTGACGCGCATGACAATCGATTCAAGCAGAACCATTCGTTTTTTCAGGCGCGGGCAGACCACAACGCTGTGCAATGTACCACCCACCCGCACGCTGCTGGAGGTGCTGCGCGAGGACCTGGGCTGCACTGGCACCAAGGAGGGCTGCGGCGAGGGCGACTGCGGCGCCTGCACCGTGGTGCTGGCCGAGCCGGCTGGTCCCAATGGTCAACACCTGCACTGGCGCGCCGTCAACAGCTGCATACGCCTGGCGCACTCGGTAGACGGGCTGGCGCTGTGGACCGTGGAAGACCTGGCCCAAGGCATGAACCAAGATGGCTCCCCAGGCGCACTGCACCCGGTGCAAGAGGCTTTGGTGCAAGCCCACGCCACGCAGTGCGGCTTTTGCACGCCGGGCTTTGTCATGAGCATGTTTGCCATGTACCAGCGCCATGTGCTGGCGGGCCAGCCCATCACGCGGGAGCTGGCGCAGCGCGAGTTGTCGGGCAATTTGTGCCGCTGCACGGGCTACCGCCCCATTTTGGAGGCGGCCCAGCGCATGGCCGAGCTGCCGCAGGTGCGGGTGGACCAGGCGGCCGTGCTGGCGGGCTTGGCGCGCATTCAAAGCGAGTCCCCTGCGCCCCAGGGCGCCTACCTGCAGCCCACCAACATAGACACCTTGCTGCGCCTGCGCGCCGCCCACCCGCAGGCGCAGCTGGTGGCCGGTTGCACCGACGTGGGCCTGTGGGTCAACAAGCTGCACAAAAACTTTGCACAGGTGCTGGACCTCAGCCGCGTCAGCGAGCTGCGCCGCATCAAGCCCCTGGGCCGTGTGCTGCGCATAGGCGCGGCCGCCACGCTGGAAGACGCGTTTGCCGCGCTGGTGCAGGGCCGACCCGAGCTGGCCGTGTTTGCCGCCCGCTTTGCCGGCTTGCCCGTGCGCAACTCGGGCACCCTGGGCGGCAACGTGGCCAACGGCTCGCCGATTGGCGACAGCATGCCGCTGCTGATCGCGTTGCGCGCCCGCCTGGTGCTGGCCAGCGTGCGCGGCGAGCGCGAGATGGCGGTGGAAGATTTTTACACCGGCTACCGGCAAAACAAGCTGGCCAGTGACGAGGTGCTGGCCTTCATTGATGTGCCCCAAGCCCCGCCGCAGACGGCGGCTGGCCATTGGCTGCGTGTCTACAAAATCTCCAAACGCTACGACGACGACATTTCAGCCGTGTGCCTGGCCATAGAACTTCGTTTGCACGGCGGCAAAGTGGCGCAGGTGTCCATAGGCTGCGGCGGTGTGGCCGCCACGCCCGTGCGGGCGCGGCAGACCGAGCCGGCGCTGCTGGGCCAGCCCTGGACGCCTGCCACCGTGGCCTTGGGGGCCGCAGCGCTCAAGCAAGAGTTTGAGCCCATCTCCGACATGCGCGCCTCGGCCGCCTACCGCGTGCATGTGCTGGGCCAGCTGCTGCAGCGCTTGTGGCTGCAGACCCAGGGCGCCAGCGACATCAACCTCGAATCTCTGGGGGAATTGGCATGAACGCGCCCGACTTCAAGCCTTTGAAAGCCCACAGCCCGGCCGCCGGTCAGTCGCTCATGCACGAAAGCGCCCGCGCCCAGGTCTGCGGCAGCGCCCCTTATGTGGACGACATCCCCGAGCTCAAGGGCACGCTGTATGCCGCGCCCATTTTGTCCACGGTCGCGCATGGGCGCTTGAAGGGCGTGGACGCCAGCGCCGCTTTGGCCCTGCCCGGCGTGCGCGGCGTGGTGCTGGCCGCAGACATTCCGGGCGACAAGCTGTTTGCCGCCTTCGGCCATGACGAGCCCATTTTTGCCGACGATGTGGTCCAGCATGTGGGCCAAGTCGTGGGCCTGGTGGTGGCCGACTCGGTGATGCAAGCGCGGCGGGCGGCACGCCAAGTCAAGCTGGACATCGCGCCGCTGCCCGCCGTGCTCACGGTCCAAGAGGCGCTGGCTGCGCAGCACTATGTGCTGCCCCCCGTCACCGTGCGCCGGGGCGAGCCCGAGGCGGCGCTGGCCCGCGCCCCACACACCCTCACCGGCACGCTGGAAGTTGGCGGCCAGGAGCACTTTTACTTGGAAGGGCAAATTGCTTATGCCCTGCCCAAAGAGCAGGGCCAGTGGCTGGTGTACTCCAGCAGCCAGCACCCGGGTGAGGTGCAGCACTGGATCTCGCACGCGCTGGGCACCGACAACCACAACATCACCGTCGAATGCAGGCGCATGGGCGGCGGCTTTGGCGGCAAAGAAACGCAGTGCGGCCACATGGCAGTGTGGGCAGTGCTGGCGGCGCGCAAGCTGGGCCGGCCGGTCAAGCTGCGCATGGACCGGGACGACGATTTTTTGGTCACCGGCAAGCGCCACCCCTTTGAATACGCCTACACCGTGGGTTTTGACGGCACGGGCCTGCTCACCGGCCTCAAGCTCCAGATGGCGGCCAATTGCGGTTTCTCGGCGGACCTGAGCGGGCCTGTGGCCGACCGGGCGATTTTTCATGTGGACAACGGCTACTTTCTCTCGGACGTGGAGATCAGCTCCTTCCGCTGTAAAACCCACATGCAAAGCCACACGGCGTTCAGAGGTTTTGGCGGGCCGCAAGGCATGATCGTGATTGAAAAAATCATGGGCGACATTGCCCGCCACTTGGGCCTGGACCCGCTGGCCGTGAGGCAGCGCAACCTCTACGGCATTGGCGAGCGCAACGTCACCCACTACCAAATGACGGTGGAAGACAACATCTTGCAGCCGCTGCTCGAGCGGCTGGCCCAGACCAGCGACTACGCCCAGCGGCGGGCGCAGCTGCAGCGCTGGAACGAGAGCAGTGCTGTCATCAAACGCGGCATGGCGCTCACGCCGGTCAAGTTTGGTATTTCGTTCACGGCCACCTTGTTCAATCAGGCGGGTGCCCTGGTGCATGTGTACACCGATGGCAGCGTGCTGGTGAACCACGGTGGCACCGAAATGGGCCAGGGCCTGCACACCAAGGTGGCGCAAATCGTGGCCGACGAATTGGGCGTGCCCATGCACCAAGTGCGGGTCAGCGCCAGCGACACCTCCAAAGTGCCCAACGCCTCGGCCACCGCCGCCTCGGCCGGCACCGACTTGAACGCCCGCGCTGCGCAATACGCTGCCGCGCAAGTGCGCAGCAGCCTGGCGCAGTTTGTGGCCGGCCTGGACGGCTGCGGCGCCGGCGCCGTGCGCTTTGCAGGCGGGCAGGTGCACACGCCCCAGCGCAGCCACAGCTTCAACGAGGTGGTGCGCCAGGCTTACGCCAACCGCATTCAGCTGTGG
>Ga0209550_10001716_pt1 | contig 21020 bp, 13 predicted proteins | sample LauGreSuBDMM15SN_2_FD_187567 | JGI IMG/M metagenome (GOLD analysis project Ga0209550, IMG submission 187567) | Freshwater lake microbial communities from Lake Michigan, USA - Su13.BD.MM15.SN (SPAdes) (version 5) | ecosystem: Environmental > Aquatic > Freshwater > Lake | place: Lake Michigan... | reverse complement strand
GTACATATCCGATGACGGTGCCTGGCTTCATAAGACCTTCGCGAAAAAGCCAATCCAACGCTGTCCAAGTTGAGCTAAAGAGATCCGCGTCGATGTCCACGTACAGTGCCGGCCCCATGCCCCTCAGCGCCGCTAGCCCAGGCACGAGGGAGTCCTGGAAGCGACCCTTGATGGCCTGCACGCGACGCTTGAGATGGCCATCAGGAGCTCATCAATACCACTCAGTGGCACTCGTGGCACTCGTGGCACTCAGTGGCACTCAGCGGCACTCCATGTGGACGACGTCATCGTGGACATCACCTGCACACGGCTCCTCAAATGGTTGGCGAGGAGGGGCAGTTTCTCGGAGCCTGCGAATTGGCCGCGCCGCCAGGTCGTTCGAAAGGTTGGCTCGCCGCTCTCGGGCAGCGGCATCCCCTCGTAGGTGTCGAAGGCCCAGGCGCGCGTCTTTGTGAAGATCTGGAGCAGGCTGCGAAGGCTGTAGCCCTCGGCCACTCCGAATTGGTACAGATCTCCCGTCTCGAGAAAACTGAGCGAACTGGTACGCAGCGGCCCACTGGGCACCCAGAAGCCACCGCCGAGCGCCCAGCACGTGCGCGAGTGCTTGTGCGCGATGCCGCGCATGGGCGCGACGTCCGCATTCGATGATGGAAGGTGTCGCTTCCCAGAAGGTGCCGTGCGAAAGCTCTGCGCTACCTTTTCGGTTGGTTGACTACGATGCAAGTTTGTGACGTCGCAATTCCGGAACCATGAGCAATCGCGCTCCTCGCGAGATACGGACATGAAATTGCATCCTTGGCACATCTCGCACCGCTGCTGGCATGTTGTCAGAGCATCTTCCCACGTGCGGGCCTGCGGCAGGCTTAGTCTCCACGCGCCGCTCTTGCCATGGAGACAGGTGCGCTCGAGAAAAGGCTCATCAGTGAATTGCGTGGCGTTGCAATAGCCAGGCTCCGCACGTTGCAACCATGTGGTGACTCGCTCGCGGTAGGCCGACGGCTCAGCGCACATGCGACCTCAAGGTTTCGTTCGATTCCCATGGGCAAAAACACCACATCGTTCACACTCGCTTCATTCCGTGAAACGCATTCCCGGCTTCCCCCCGGAACCCCCTAGCCATGTTCACACCTCGACGTTGTTTTGACTTTTGAGCTTGCCGTGTTCACACCTCAATGTCACCTCGACAGCTCAAAACCACAGTGCCACTTAGAAGACACGGGGGGCAGCCGGGACACCCACGGTTCATACACAAGGACGATCGACCTGCACCGGTCCGACGCGCACGCACCCGTTTTTGAGTGAAACGAGATGTGACAATGGAGATGTTCGCAACGTGGTGCGTGAGGCGAGCTTCGGGGGGACCCCGTACCGCGTGTCGTCGGTGGCGCCGGGGATTCTGGCGCGCGCGCGTACGCGAGTAGGCGAAGCACTTGTAAGGTCACGTACGTGGCCGCGCCACCTGGTCACCGTTTTGGGAAAAAGGCGGTCTCCTTTGGTTGCCGCCGCGGTTTCTTGAATACAAAGGCCCCTCCGACACGTCTTTGACCAGCGATCATGGCCGACGTTGCCGTCCCTGTTACGCTTCTGGCCACGCCCACTGTCGACGGTGCGCCCTCGGCGGCGCAAGTGGTCGTGTTTTCGGCGCCTTCGGAGGAGCCGGCGCTCATCGATGAGCCTGACTCGACCGAGGAGAATGACGACGATGATGATGACGATGACGACGACGACAGCGATGGGGATGAGGACAAATGCGGACTCGAGATGTATGGCGCACTACACGGCCTCGAGCCACTTGCCCCTGGCGCCGAGCCTCGGCAGCGCATTGGCACGAGCAAGTGCGGCATCAGCAAGAAGTCGTGGACAAAGGCTGAGGACCATATCCTCACCGAGATCGTGACGCGCAACGGCGCACAGCGCTGGTCGAGCGTGGCAGCGCAGCTTCCGGGCCGCGCGGGCAAACAATGCCGCGAGCGGTGCGCGCACACCCTCTCACACTCACCCAGGCGCATTGTGAGTACCGCGCAAGCATCCTCTTGCTCGCCTCGTGCACGCCTTGCGCTGAGGCTGTCCCTTGTCTCGCCTCGCAGCTGGTTCAACCACTTGTGCCCTGAGGTGAAGAAGGGCGCATGGACGGCGGAAGAGGATCGCGTGATCATGGAGTCGGTCGCGCGCTACGGCACGCGCTGGTCCAAGATCGTCAAGCTCATGCCCGGGCGCACGGACAATGCGATCAAGAATCGGTACAACTCAGCCATGCGTCGACAGAAGCGCCTCGACAAGCTCAAGAATGGCGGCGAATCGCCGCCCAAGCCGCAGCGGGTAGTGCTGCAGCCGGCGAATGCGATCATGCTCGCAAGCACGGCCGCAGCGATTGCCGTCGCGCTCCCGGCTGGCACGCTCACCACGACGGCCGTGGCCGTGCCCACCGAGGTTATGGCCGTCGCGCTTCCGCTCCCGAAGCCGGTGAAGCGCAAGCGCGAGGACGCTGCCGAGGGCGCCGCGCCCGAGCCCGTCGTCTTGTCAGTCAGCGGTGCGGGCTCCGCCGGGTCAGAGTCGATGCCGCCTGTGGCGCCGTCGGTGCTTGCGCCCGCGTCGGTTGCGTCTGCCGACATTGTCGGCACGGCAAGGTCGATGGAGGTGGACGTGCCAACTGCGGCTCCTACGTTGGTCACGCCTGCGTCCGCGCAGCCATCTGCCACTGCCCTGTCCAAGGAGGCCAAGGCGGCGGAGCGGGAGGTCAAGGCGGCCGAGAAGGCGGCCAAGGCTGCAGCCAAGGAGGCGGCGGCAGCGGCCAAGGCTGCCGCCAAGGAGGCTAAGGCGGCGAAAGACGCCACTGAGATGCCGCCGCCCATTTCCAAGCCGGTCAAATCGCCGCGCAAGTCGCCCAAGAAGCCAAGCGCCAAGAACGCCTTCTTCAACTTCCCCTCCCAATTCGATGAGAACCTGCGCATGGCGGGCTTCTCGCCGCCCAATGGCGTGTCGCCGCCCGCGCTCGCCGCACTGCTCGCATCGCACGTGCCTGTCGGCGATGACCCGACCTTCTCGGCGCTGCAGGAGCTGCTGCTTAACCACGTGTCGCCGCCGCCGCCCCATGCGCAGCAGCCGCCTACCGAGGACATCTCGCCCTCCTCGCAGATCATGATGCTGCTCGAGGAGAATGGCATTACGGGACCCGTGGTGGCCAAGGAGGAGGCCGCGACCGTGGGGGCCTCCCCCTTCGACTTCAGCGGCGCGTATTTTTCGGGCGCGAGCAGCGGCCACCCGAGCGCGGGCGGTGCGATGGGGCCACCGCCTCCCATGCCCCACGGCGGCGGCAAGGCCAAGGCCAAGGCGGAGGCGGCGAGATGGGCCGAAGGCGGTGCGCCTGCAGCGGCGATGGCGGCCATGGAGGCTGGCCTCGAGATCCCGAACCAGCGCCGCGAAAGCGGCGAGGGGGAGGAGAAGCGGCTGTCCGCGGGCACCATCCTCGACTTCTACACCTTGGCGGACCCGACCGACGAGAGGCGCCTCTCCATTGGCTCCATCGGACCGATGGGCAAGACGCCGCCTGCTGCCTCCATGCCGGCGCCGGTACAGGTGGGCGAGTCTGGCAAGGCGGATGGTACCTCGCCCACGGTTGGCGAGATGTCGCCGTTGGGGGCCTTCTGCGATGTGCTCACCGCCTTCTGAGAGGAACGACGAGCGGCCCTGAGGGGCGTCCACGCGCTCGCGTGAGATGGCTGTGAACAGTGACTGTGTGCCGTCCGGAGCATGCTGGCCTACGCCTGGGGTCTGCCGCGCTACCGTCGATCATGAAGGCAGCTGCGCGACCGGGTACTAGCGACCGGGCGGATCGGAGGTAGGTGGTGATGGGGCATGCCGATGAGCGACGAGATGGCCACGCGAGCTCGTGAGCGCTGGCGTGTGGCGATGATGAGAGCAATCGGATGTTGACGACTCCGAGATGTCGATATTGTAGCTGATGAGCTGTGGCCTGTGCTTGGGCCGTGTGAGGCAGCGGGCAGAGATCCCGAAAATCTCATGGGAGGTTCCTAGGGGCGGGGGGGGGCGACGAGAGCAGCGCTGCTCGAGCGCGCGAGTCGTGCCAGAGCGCGACTCCCCCCGGCGCCCGCGGGAAAGTATGTTTGCGACACAAACGAAAGTACCTGTACAGATCATTTCAGCGTATAGCTTCGCTACTGCGTACTGGATCTGTTTTTTCAAAGCGAAAGTCCGGGTTACTCATAACTCAATACAAAGCCGAATGCGTACTCGACCCCCACGAAACACTTTCCTTATCAGCTCCTGCACCTAGACGCACCGATCCTGTCCCGGCTCCCCCCGGGGTTTTGAACCGTTCCAGGTCCTCCTCGAATCATGTGTGTTTCGTCGCTCTGCGGCTGTGCTGACCATTGTTCTTACGAGAATGCGAGCAACGAAGTTCACAAGTCAAGAGTCGGCATCGGGGTCCTTGACGAGATGCTCCCCGTGCGCGTCACTGACCTCGCCGACCATCACGTGGACGACATCGAGACGCGGTACGAGTTTCTCGAGGAGATCGGCCAGGGCGCATCCTCCCAAGTGTACCTCGCGCGACGTCGCGACTCCACCCCTAGCAGCCCAGGTGGGGCTCATTCGCCCGTGATTGACTTTGCGCGCGAAGTGGCCATCAAGGTCTTTGACACCGAGGAGCTCGACGATGACGACGTCTTCGAGGCTGTAAAGACCGAGGTGGAAGTACTCAGGCGCGTCAGGCACCCATACATCGTCAGGCTGGTCGAAGTGATCTGCGACGCGTCTTCTTTCGCTGTGGTCTCTGAGGCACTCACAGGGGGCGACATGCATGCGCGGCTCACCGAGGAAGGCGCGCTCACCGAGGACGGAGCAAGCGAAGTCTTCGCGCGCGTGGTGCTGGCAGTGGAGCACCTTCACTCGGTCGGTATCGCTCATCGCGACCTCAAGGCCGAAAACCTCGTGGCCCTCTCCATGGATGCCGAGTTCGAGAACGCCTACAAGCTCGTCGATTTGGGCAGCGCCTTCCAGCAGCCGCCGAGCAGCGTGGGCACCAGCCCGATGAGGATCACTGGGCTGGCCACGAGTGCATCCTACTGCGCGCCCGAGGTGGCGCGCTCGGCGGGATATGGCGATGTGGAGGGCACTGGAGCCGCGTACGGCGCCGAGGCTGATTTATGGAGCCTCGGCGTGCTGCTCTTCGTGATGCTCTCGCGCCGGCTGCCGTTTGCGTTGGATCCTACGTCGGTGGATGATGAGGACGAAGAGGGCGACGACGAGGACGAGGGAATGGAGGCACAGATCCTCGAGCGCGTTGCCGCGGGCAGCTTCATCTTCGCCCCTGTGGCCGCATGGCGATCAGTCTCCGCCGACGCCAAAGACCTCATCCGAAGGCTACTCACGATCGAGCCTACCCGACGGCTCAGCTGGGAAGGGGTGCGCCGCCACCCATGGTGCGCGCAGCCGATTGCCACGTGCGAGGCTACACTCGCCATGGAGCGCGGCGCACTCGCCACGCCGCCGATCGCCCTGCCGGAGACGCCCACGACGACGCGCACGCCCCTCTCCCGGGAAGGTTCGTCAGAAGGTTCGGTCCTCCGTCGCCGCAGCAGCCTTGGCAAGGAACAGGCCGAGGCCGCCATGGCGGCGGCCGCAGCCGCTTCCGCCGCGCCGCCAACGCCTACCGAGAGACTGTCCAGCACCGCAGGCACGCCAGCGGCGCTCTTGTTTGCCCCTGCACATGAACCTGCAACGAGCATGTCCGCGGTAGCGGTCGTCGTGGGTGGCTGCACGATGGCCAAGGACTGGAGCGAGCACGCGAGCTATCGACGCGCCTCCGCGGCCGCCACGGCCGCTGGACGCCTGCACGCGATCCTCGAGCGCCGTCGCGTTAACGCCGTCGAACATCATTATGCAGTCGAGAACGCAGTCGAAAATGCAGTCTCGTACGGTGATAGCTACGACTCGTAAAACAAAGGACTCCATGCGCCAAGGGAAGAGTATTCACAGTCAATTCACACTGAAGACGCTTCTGCTTTAGCTTCGTATGCGACTCTCCACCTTGCCCTCTCTGCTGTCGGCGGCTTGGCCCGCGTTCGGAGCGGCGCGATGGCGTTTCGCACCAGCTGTCAGGCGCCGCAATAGAGCCAGGCATTCGGCTGACCCCCCAAGGGTCAAAGGCCGATGGACTGATTCGCTTCTGCTCTCACACGCACCTCTGCTCTGAATGCGCAGGCGCCATGAGCACCTGGAAGAATGTGGGCATGACGTACCTCAAGTACGCTGACCTGTGCGCCACCCACGTCCGTAATGCGCTCAAGGAACCCGCCAAGACGAAGGCGATGGCCAAGAGCGACATGCATGCGCGTGTGATGCAGTGGACGAACGGCAAGCGTGGCACGCCGGGTACGCTGCGCACAATCAAACGAAAGCGGCGACCACCGCATGCGACGACGCCAGCTGCCCGCCTGCGCTGAGTGCGCGTCGGCCAAGCGTGGCACTGATGACCCGCTGCCTGCTGCTCGCGAGTCACGGATGCCGTTTCGAGTGGAGCTGTGGAGCTCACTTCTCTCACGGTTGTCCTGCGCCCCCCGCCGGTGCTCGCAGAGATCGTCACGAAGAAGTCGGCGACAGCCGAGTAGTAGCGCACACGACTAACTGTGCTACGATGCGATAGGCGGGAGGTTGCCATGCCGCGGACTGCGCACACATAGGGTCATGCGGAGGGCAGTGTGGCCACCAACCCCGTCCCCAACATTCTATGTTTCGCCCGGCCATGATATGCTGGTGCTAGTACACATGTGTCACTAGTGAAAGTGCGCTCTCAAAGGTTTTCCAGCGTGCATGACCAACCTCAGATCCACACTACACCGCATGCATGACATTAAAGACTCGCTGCCCATGGACGCGGTTCCAGGACGGCGGAGGCCCCCGGGGAGCGTGCAAGGCGCGGCCCCCGAGTCGCAATACAGAAGGGCGAGGGGCGCACGGGCGATGGGCGGCTCCAAGTCACACCGCGCCACCGATCTATGGATCCGCGAGGACCCTCAGCAGCTCGTGTTCTGTGCGCACCCGCCGGCCCGTCTCGGCAGATCTCACTTGAGCGTCGAAATGATCTCCTCGAGCTTGTTGATCTGCTTGAGAAAGTAGTCGGAGTGCTTGCGCACGAGGCTCGTGTCAGCGACGTGCGCAACCTCGCCGTCGACGAAAAAGTCGACCTCCGCCGACGAGGCCCACGAGCCCGTCAGAGGCGCGCCGCCCGCCCACGACAAAGTGTGTGTCTTGTGCTTCAAGCATTGCAAGTGCTCGCGGAAGGTCGCCTCCTCGACCTCTGTGAGCGCAGCGAGCTTGGGGATGCCGATGGTGGTGTACAGCTTGAGATAGCTTCGGATCGTGGGTAGCAGCTTTTGTTGCGCCACCTCGACCATGAAGAGGCGCAGCTGCAGCCGGAAGGCCTCCTGCGGGTTGTACTTCTCGGACGTCTTGCCTTCATCGTCAAGAGGCGGTGGCACTGGTGAGATAAATTTCGGGCAAGCGAAGGTGAAGAGGTCCTCGAAGCAGGCGAGGTCGACCACGTTGGACTGCATGCGGCTCATCCGGTCCGCGTACTTGTCGCGCAGCGTCGAGACCAAATTCTCATCGAGGGCGTGCTGCGGCGAGAGCGACGCGGCTACCGCGAGCAGCGCATACATCTGATCATTCTTCTTGAGGATCTGGTCGTACTGGTATGAGCGCGTGTGGTACTGCTTGGTACGCGCGATGTAGAACAGGATGTTTGAGAAGGTCTTGATCGCGTCCGTGTACCGCCGGAGCATCAGGTAGCACCAGCCCACGTAGTAGAAGATGGTTATGTGGCAGAGCGTCACGCGTGTGAACAGGCCGTGCGGCGCAGGCCCCTTGCGCGCGAGATCGATATCTTCGACCACCTTGAGTGCGAGCCGGTAGTCGGCGAGCAGGCAATGCACGCGCAGCAGCCCCACGAGCGAGAAGTAGCCCAGCATCGTGTACAGCGAGCTCGCCACGAAGGGGTTCCCCACAGCGGAAGGCTCGCCGCGCAGGTGTGCGCGGATGTGCGACTTGTCGATGAGCGCCTGCAGGTAGTGGAGCACCTTGAGCACCGACCACGTCTCGGGCATCTCTTTCAGCCGCGCGAGCTCATCTTCCGTCCTCGAGCGCGGGCGCGCGCGGTACTGCCAAAAGGTCTGGAACTGGTAGATGAACTCATCGATCATGTCCCAGAGCCACTGGTTGGGCAGCTCGAGTGCGAGCGGCGTTTTGGCGTCGAGCAGCAGGTCGAAGATGGCGCAGTAATTGCGCCACGATTCGATGCGGTGCTCGAGCGTCGGCTGCAGCTTCGAGTAGATATGCCGGTAGTAGAGCTCCTTGTACAGGAGCAGGAACTGCGGATCGCTGTCGACGAGCGGCGAGATGGCCTCAGCGGGGGGCCACACCGAGTTCTTGTAGTAGCGGTCGCTCAGCTTGTTGAAAGATGTCTCGTAGATGGAATGCACCTCGTACACGTTGCGGTCGGTCACCTGCTTATGAAAGAAGACAATGAACGAGCGGATGACGTCTGGCATCTCATAGTGCTTCACGGTGTCGTCCCAGCTCGTGGCGGAGCTGTCGGGCGCGGCCGCCGCGGCCTGCTCGACGTCGAAGGTCTTCGCGCTTTCGAAGCGGAAGTTTGGCAGGTCATCAACGGCGATCTCCTCTTCCTGGTCGAGGTCCATCCTCACAACAGCGTCGACGAGCGGCAAGGGAGGGCAACCTTCGGCACGTGGTCGATCACGATATCGAGGTGTTCACCATTCACACCGCAGTCGCGCCGAAAACGTCTTCACACAGACACTCTCAGTACCTCACAGAACAGAGTCTGCTCTCTCCCCTCTCTCTCCCTCTCTCTCCCTCTCTCTCTCTTTCTCTCTGTCGGCCTCTCTCTCTGAGAGACCGCCGCGCCGCGGGAAATAAAGGCGGTCCATGGCGCGCGCCGGTGCCACGCCGTCACGCCGAGGGCACTGACTTATAGGTGCCACGTAATAATTCCTTCTCTCAGCACATCATGGACCGCGTCGGCCGTCGCAAGTACCACTACCAGCATGATTTAACAGGTTTTCATAATACTACCGTTTACTACCGTACTGTGGAGTGTGTGCTACTACTGCGATTTTACTGCGATTGCTACTGCGTCTGTCCTTACTGTCAATGCACTGAGCCCGCCGAATGCCGAATCGGTCCCGATCTCGAAGTTCGCGCAGCGCGAAGCGGGCGGGCGCACACGGCACACCCGTATACCTGTAACTGCTAACTCTCCAAATGTTGCTGAGCACGGCTGCGAATCGGGTCGTCTCTCTTTCGTCACCCACGCCGCTGACCAGCACATGGCCTTGGGCGCCACATCTCACGGCGCGAGCTTGAGCGTGGGCAGCTCGAGTCCCACCCACGGGCGAGGGTCGACCTTTTCCAACGTGACCACGAGCGCGGTGCTCCCCTTGCCTTCATCAAGGCTCCACGAGCACTGGTCGGGCGCCACGCGGTCAAAGAGCTTCTCGATCTCGAGCACGGCCGCGCCGTCCACAGCCACTTTGAGCGACTCGCCACGTCCATAGCTCACCTTGAGGCGCTTCTTGAGGTGCGAGGCCGGCCCCAGCGGGATGCCCACGAGAACGCGCACCTCGACGTCCTCTTGCGTCTGCGACCACGTGTACCGCCCTTGCTCGTCCGCACCCGAGGCGAACGCGAGGGCCTTCTTGTTCGGCCCGTTGGCGGCGGCCTGTGCCGCCGCATCGCCACGCGCCTCCTTCACCTTCAGTGCCTGCGCCACCCACGGGCTGTTATGTGAGAGTTCGTCAATCCGGAAGTCGATGTTGCGTTCCTCAGTGTGCCACTTGCCAAAGTACTCAATGCGCCCGACGTATGCATCGCCGTGAATGGCGACGTCAGCTTGTCCAACGGCCGCGCACAGCGCCTCAGCGCGTGGGTTGCGCCCGCGCCGGCGCAGCGCGCCCACCTCATCAATGTAGAGCTTGACCGCCATCCAGTCGGTCTGGTCCGACGGGTTGGCAAGGGGCCACGCCTCGCAGATCCCGCCCTTCGCCTGCCTGTCCAGCTCGCTCGCCGACGGCGTCCCAAACCCGCCGGTCGGGTCGTACTTCGCACTCGCGCCGTCCGCGTCCGAGCCCTCCTTAGCGCCTTCCTCGGCCGTCTTGCTATGCGCGTCAGCGATGCTCTTCATCTCCTTGAAGCGCGCGGCGGACTCGCGCGCGACGACCTCGGGGTCGAGCGAGACCTCCGATTTGAAGAGTGGCGCGAGCAGCTGTGGAAGCACGTCGCCATCCAAAAGGTCGAAGCCCGTCTGCTCCTCGATAGGCAGGCTGCAGTCGGCCGGTAAGCGCACGAAGGTGAACATGCGATGGCCGCCCATGCTCTGGAGCATCTCGGCCCTGGTCGCGGCGGCCGCCGATTTGGATGCGGCCAACTTCGCCGCCGCGCCCGCGCCCACAATCGGCCGCATGTCTGCCGCCGATCCGGATGCAGCCGCCAGAGGAGGGGCAGGTGGCGCGTCGGTGATGTCGACGATCCGCTCGTCGTCGTCAATGTCGTCTAGCGCGGAGTCGTTGAACTTGCTGTAGTCGATGGATGCCTTCTTTGCAGGCGTCGCGCATGCCGCGGTGGCAGTCGTCGTGGGCTTGCTCGGAGCCGGTGGCGGCGGCGTTGGCACGGGCGCAGAACATGCAGCCGGAGCCCCCTTGGGCACAGCGGGTGTTGGCTTCGCCGGCGATCTGCCCCAAATCTCGCCCTCGCTGTACTCTTTGTTCGGATCGAGCTCCATCATCCGCTTGAGCAGCCCGCCCTTTTCGTGCCGGAGGAGCTCCTCTTTGGTTGCCGCAGACATCTTGGCGATCGTATCTTGGATGTCTTTGACTGATGCAGTCCTATCGAGCTTGTAAAACGCGTCCAAGGCTGGATCCTGGGCTGGCTGCGAGGCAACCTTCGTGGGTTTCTCATCGTCGTCCGAGTCCGCGTATTTGTCCCATTTCGAATAGTTGGTCGGCATGATGTCACGATCGACGACTTCTCGAGTACAGAGCTTTCTCGATCGTTTTGGCCCGTTTTTCCAGAGGCCCCCCCAGAGGTGTGAACGTTCACACGGTACGTTAGGAGCGGAGGCTCTAGGCCCGTCGAAGCCATACTTGTACATGTATCGCACGGAGGCTATCCTACGCCCTCTCTCCGGGTCTCTCCATCCAATGCTCGCATCATCAGCGTCACCTCGTTCTTGTTGCTGAAAAAGTGCTTGACGCGCACCGCATAGCCCGCCTTCTCCGCCACGCCGACGGCGCGTTGTAGCGCGCCCCAGTCGGGATCGCCTTGGAATTTCATGGTGACCACGGCCTGGGTTGCCCACCGCTGGGTACACCACCTCTCCAAGAGCTCACTGACGCGCTCCGGATAGGCGATGACGTCGCTCACGAGCCAGTCGACGGGCGTGGGCGGCTCGAAGCTGAAGGCGTCTCCTTGCACGAACGTGACCGCCCCGTCCTGCATCAGATCTGGAGCGAGGGGCGAGCGATCGACTGCAGTGACGGTGCACCCGTACCGGCGCAGCGCCGCCGTCCAGCCACCTGGGCATGCACCCAGGTCGACACAACGCGCGCTTGCAGCGGGAGTCGTCTCGAGACAAGCGAACGACTCGATCAGCTTGCGATACGCCGACGAGGGCATCAGCCGATCGGTCACGTCTGAATCAGCGAGCCCCGCGGGCAGCAAAGAGGGCCAGCGCCCGAGGCCACCCGGCCGCTCAAGCGCACGCTCGAGTGAGACGACGAGGCTCTCAGGATCGAGGAGCAGGAGCTGAAGCACCAGCGCGTACGAATCGTCGGCGGCACAGCCGCCGTCAGCTGCGCCTGTCGCCTGATGCCGTCGCGCGCACGGGTATCGAACGCGTAAGCTCTCGCACACCTCATCTGCTACCGCCTCGCAGCGGCGCAAAAGCTTGGCTTTCTTGCTCGGCACGCCGCGTAGCAGGTCTGGCACCAGCGCGTGTAGAACGAGGCTGCCCCGCGGCCCAGCTGAAAGCAGCTCGCGGAGGTCATCAGTCGCTTGGAGTGCGTCAGCAACGTTGGCGGCGAGCACTCTGATGGATGCGCCAGAGACCTCGAATGCGCGCGGCAGCACTTGCAGTGCATATGCTGGGTCTGGTGTGTGACCGAGCTTCTGCGGCTCTGGCGCCTCTGCTCGCACCAATGCAGTGCCATGCACGGACGTGGCCCATTTCGACTGGGACAGTTCGTCCTGAAGACATTGTTCGTAGCCAGGGCGGCACGTGAAGTAGTGGATGCGACGTGGGATGACTGGCTGACGAGCGGGCTCTGAAGGCGGCGCCATCGTGATGAGCGCCAGGATGGAAAACATAGTGCGAAGGCGACCGTGGTAGTGACGGCCTGAGGCTACGCTGTCGGGCGAGCGAGCGAGCGCGGTGGTCGCGGACACTTGGGCTGTCTTGTGCCTGAGAAACCACAGCCGGAATCTTAACGCGGTGAGAGTTACGGTTCAAACGGTCTGTTCACGATGATGGGGGGTGAATAGAGTGTGAACAGTGCCGAGATTCCTCCGGCCCTCGTGAATCCATCCATACAAACGTCTTGAGTGCACGCGGAGAAACATGCTAGGCATGTACCTTGGCGGGACGATGGAGCTTCTCCTCGGCGTCATCTACCCCGTGTACGGCTCCTTCAAGACGCTCCGCTCAACAAAGGACAAGGACGCAGACAATGCGAAATGGATGCCGTACTGGATCGTCTTCAGTCTCTTCTCGGCTACCGAGTTCATTCTGGATTTCCTGTTTGCCTTTTGGTGTCCGTTCTGGTACGAGTTCAAGATCCTCTTCGTGGTGGTAAGTCCAGTGAAGACCTGCCCGCGCAGCCCTCCAGAGGCGCTAACCCTCTGCGCGCCTGCCTACTGATTCGCAGTGGCTCCAGCCTAACTACTTTGACGGTGCTCATAAGGTGTGGACCAAGTACATCGAGCCCGCCATCGAGTCCAAGGCGCCGTATATCGACGAGAAGACGGAGTTCGTCGTCAAGCGTGTTCGCAACATCTCGGCCGATGACCTCACCCAACTGATCGACTGGGTCACCGTCCAGGGCCAGGCGGTCGTTGGCATTAAGGTGGCAGACGCGCCAGCGAAGAAAACGGCGGCGCCGGCCGCGGAAAAGCAGGAGGACAAGCCCGATGAGGCTGAAGAGGTCCTCGTGGAAGAGGAGAAGAAGAATCTGTAGAGAGTTTAGGGCCTCACGGCTCTCCTGCTGAGGAAGAAGAGCGTGCACGTGGGGCATTGAGGTGGAGACGAGGACGTTGCGCCTGGCGGTGGTGCCCTGGCTGGGCAACGGGCCCCAGGCGACCATTCACACGGTGCCATCTCGATCCCTGGCACGCACGAGCGGGGCAGGGCCGCCACCCGCGAAGGGCGGGCCGGGTGTTTGTGCTTGCCGCGCCGTATCTGAACCCGAACTGATCGCGCGCACCCGGAGCGTGACATCTATTCATCTTCGACTTCGCGTTCGTCGGACAAGGGAGGACGTGTGTGAACTGAGATTTGAGCCGAGGAGCGACTGTGAGAGGGTTAGAGGTCCTCGCGCAGCGCGAATACGAACCCGGTATAGCGTGTTATAAGCCATGATCCTTTTTAATCGCGATTATCGATTGACGATTCGGGGGCATCGTGTTTCGCGCGACAGAGATCCTTCGCGTCATCGACGTCATCGCCTGTGTATTCTTAAAATGTGTTCTGAGCTCTGAGCTTTCAATCATTCAAAGAATGTTCAATTATATATTATTTTTTGAGCCGCCCCATCGTGCATCGAGCATCTCGCAGTGTCCATTTTTCGTCGGCCGCAAGCGCCATGGCTCATGCGAATGTCATGCGGGACTGAATGCACTTGGGGCGGCCAGCGAGGAGCGTGTGATCTGTCCCCCTCTCTTTCCACGCTGCGGATGCCATAACCTTGGTAGTTGAAGAAAGGGAAGGGAGGAACACGGTCTCTCGTCGCCGCACACTGCACGTGCATGGGCAGCGCTCACCACGGCGCTCAATTGCCGGTGGGCTCAAGGGCTGCGATGTTAAACTTGACGCACTCGACCAGGTTGGACTCGCGGTAGTGGAGGCCGTGCTTCTTGAAGAAGGCGCGCACGAGCGGCTGCGCCTTGTCGAGATGCGCAGTAGGCATCATGGGGAAGAGATGGTGCTCAGTCTGCAGCGAGATGTAGCCCGTCAGCACGTTGACCACGTGACCGCCGGTGATGTTGCGCGAGGTGAGCGCAGTCTGCTCAACGAGGGTCATCTTGTGGTTGCCGCCCTCGAGGTGCTCTTCGCCGTAGTGGGTGGCGAAGACCACGATGCCCGTGAGGAAGCCGCGCACGAGCGTCATGAAGAGCAGCCAACCCCACATGATGCCCTGCTCGTTAGAGAAGACGAAGCCGAGCACCGCGTAGTGGACGACCATCAACGACCACTCGAGCCACGTCTCCTTGAGCTTGCGCGCGGTCAGGTACTGGATGCCCTCGAGCCGCCAGTACACGTCGAGCAGCGCCATCAGCGGCACGTAATAGTACTGCTGCCACCGCTGCACTGCGTTGAGCGTCTTGGCAAGCTTCGCGTTGTTGCGCACGAAGGTGAGCGCAGGAGCCGTCTTGATGTCGGGGTCGTTGCCTTTCTCGTTGGTGACCAGGTGGTGCGTGTTGTGGCGCGCACGCCACCAGCCCGGCACGAAGCCCTGCCACATGCCGAGCACGAAGCCCATAATGTTGTTCCACAACACAAGCTGGCGCTGCCCGTTCTTGAGCACACCGTGGTGAAGGTAGTCGTGCGCCGTCCAGCCGGACATGTAGAAGCTGAAGCCGATGAGGAATGCGCCGAGGCAGGGCATGCCCGCGTGCAGCAGCCGCGCGCCGTAGATGCCCGGCGCCAGCGTGATGAACAGCTTGAAGATCTCATCCTTGTAGTCGGGCTTGTACAGGCCCATCTCGAAGAACTTGAGACGCAGCGCCTCAAAGTCCTTGCCGATGACGGAGCCGAAGACATCGGACTCGGCAGGTGCGGGAGGCGCATTCTGCGCCATCAGCTGCATCTTTTTCGTCGCCGCCGGCGAGTGGTACATGAGGAACTGCTCCGTTGCATCACGATCCTTGAAAATCTTGAGCGCCTTGGCACCGCCAGGGTGCTTCCGCAGGAAGCTCGTGACATCGACGCGCTTGCCGAAGAGGTGCACCTCAACCTGCTCGGGCTCCGTGGGCACGGCGCCCTTGCCGCCAGCGAAGCCTCCCTTGCCCATAAGATGCGGTCCGAAATCTCCTCACAGACGGCGATCTGCATCAAGTTTCGTCGCGACGGTTTGGGGAGGGGGGTGGCGGGCCGAACTCTGCCGTCGTTGTCTTGAACCCGTCTTCTGTTGTCTTTGCCGCCGCCTCCGGCCTCCGCGCCTCCCTCGGCTCCCTGGACCGCTGGACCCCCTGCGCGCCCCGCCCCTGAACGCGCCTGGCCGCCTGCAGGGCCTGCTCCCTACCTCCCTTTCTCCCTGCGGAGTGCGGACGGACGCCGTTTTGGAGAACGCCGCACCTCTCGCGTCCGACTCCGCCCTGCCCGGGACCCGCGGGCGAGCGCGAGCGGCCGGGTCAGCATCATCGATCATGAAGTTGAAGATCTGGGGCATCTTCGGATCAAGTAGAATCGAGCACGCTGTCGTCCCGCTCGAGAGACGAGACTCGTAAAATAAAATAAAGTAAGTGAGCAAAACACGCCTATCGTCAGCGTGCTACACTGGCGAGAGGGATATCCCCAGGCATACAGAGCGTGTATGGAGGTATTTCACTCGAGACTCGCGTCCGCGCGCTCCGTCGTTAAATCAAGTTAAATACCGGGCGCACGTACCGGACTCGACCCCCTCACTACATGTCGTACATGTAGCTGTAAGCTCAAACCCCTGGAGCCCCCTGGTGAACTGCTGTGGAGTGTAACAGAACACGCAAACCGACCGAGGCGGCATCGATAGTACAATTTCTACATGCCTTACCCTCGCGGGCGGCGGGCGCACTAGAACACTAGCGGAACCGCGGCGTCGCGCTTGCCCATGCCGAGGCCGCGCAGCCACCCAATTTAACCCATTGACGCACCGACCGGTATGTGCGCGTCATGTCCGTCATGACTCACATGCGATGCGGTGCTGTACTACGCACTCCGTGTCTTATCCGGTGTCACATGTCTCGCACGTGGTAACGCACGTGGTATGTGTCATGTGTGCACACATTCACGTCACATAAGTAATAACCGCACAGAGCGGGACCACGGTCGCGTACTCTAACAAATTTGGAACGCTCCACACGACACAACAATGACACTCAACAGGCATTCCAGGCACTGTGCAGTTTTGAGAATGCTACATGTGTCCATGTGTCCAGTGGTATAGCGTCTGTCCAGACTCCACAGTACACATGTCCACGGAGTGCCACGGGTCCATCGCCAGACTCCGTGACTGTGGCACCGAGTGATGAGCTGATGACCATTTGACGACGAACGGCCTGTCGACTCGGCTGCAGCCCCTGCGGGCGGCGACGCCCTTCTCGTCGTCATCGTCTCGTCGGCCCTCGTGTGCTTTCAGAGGCTCACCTTCAACTTCACCATGCCGTCGCTAGGGTTAGCGAGCAGCCCGACGCCCTGTGAGGTAGGCCGCTCGGCGCTGGCCTCGCCGCCCAGCGTCCTGGGCAGCAGCTGCATGGCCGGCTGCTGCGTGAGGGAGGCCAAGAGCCGAACTTGCCTCGACGAGCTGTATCCTCCGGATCCTCCGGAATCGTCGTCGCACTCGGATGAGGACTGTGAGAGCGCTGATAGAGAGTCTTCGCTCAGATTGCGCGGGATCGAGCCGGGAGTGCTGAAGGAGTCTGGGCTGGAAAAGGGGGACTGCGTCGCCCCCTGCATCGCGGCTGCCGCCCTCGCGGCTGCCGCAAGGGTCTCCTCGGTCAACTGGTCGAGCTTCTTAAACTGGGCTGGGTGAGCGGCCGCGAGGCTCGTGAAGAGCATGCCACCCTTGATGCTTGGGTCGGGAGACTTGGTTGTGGTTGCGTGGTTCTCACACGTCGTCGGCCTTATGCGCAGCGCCGAGGGCATGATCTGCGACATGAGCTGCGACGCGCGTCGGCGAGCGCCGGCCGAGCGCGAGGAGCTCTGTGTTGCTCCCTGTCCGTCCGAGGAAGAACTGTCCACTTCTTTCGGATTCCTGCCGCCGACGATGCACACGCACGTGATGTCGTCCCGTAGCCCTTTCGCGCGCAAAGCCTTCGACACGATCCGTTCGGCGGCCTGACGCACGTCCTTTGCCTTGAGCGCCGTCTTGATGGCCGTTTCACGCGGGATGGCGTCCCACACCCCGTCACTCGCGATCAGCACGCATGCATTCCCCTCTGGGAAAGGCATGACGGTGATGTCCGGCACGGCGCTCAAGAACGGCCCGCAATCACGGTCGCCGAGTGCGCGCGCGCAGCACACTCCGCCCGGGAAGGCGCGCAGCGGCCCGGCCGGCTGCCCGTAGATGGTGGCATGCCCGAGCTTGCCGCCCGACGCCACGACGCGTGCACGCTCGTCCTCGCTATCGGCGAGGCGGTGCTCGCCAGTGAGGGGAATCGCGGGCAACAATGTGGTAGTGGCGGCGCAGAGAATGGCAGCCGAGTCGCCCACGTGCCCCGTCGTCACCTCGCCCCGCGTCTCGTTGATCAGGCAAACGGTCGCCGTAGTGCCTGATGTGTGCTGGTCGTCCTCGCACAGCAGCACGTGCAGCCGTTGGAAGGCGAGTTCCAGGGCCTGAGAGAGCGCGCTACCGCTCGCATCGGCATGGCTCTCCTCGATGATGAACTCGATGATGTGGTCTACCACGAACAAGGCCGCTTCATGACCGCCATGCCCGTCCACGACGACCGCGCAGAGCACGGCATCTCCGCCAATGTGGAGGCGCTCGACGCGCAAGCCGTCTTCTCCCTTGAGACGCAGCGCGTGCGAGGCAAAAATGCTGGTCATGAGCACGCCCGGCCGCTCTGTGGGCTCTTCTAGCATGGGCGCCTGCTCCACGGCCGTGGCCGTGGAGCCGGCGTCGATTGTGTACAGGGCCCTCTGCTCCAAAGAGGTCGAGCCAATGTCTGACACTGACGTTGACAATGCCGTTGAGGCGCAGGATACAGTCGAGGAGGAGAGGGATGAATGTGATGCATCACTAGTGGAGGCGGTCTGAAGCGTCGGATGTCCTGGCGCGCAGGTGTCGTACTCCTGGTTATCCTGCCTCAAGGAGCTCTGCTCTTTGCCCATCGCCGCGGGACTGGGCGGTAGGAGCGAAGTCCTATGAGGTTGAAGGCTATCGTTCGGGGTTGGCAAATCGAGGCACGGCAGCCAAGCCAAGGAATTCGTTCATACTTTTCGATTCGCATTCGATCTAGAAAACGGAAATACAAGGAATAGCAAATCAATGAACCACTGGAACGACAACCAGGTCCCCCCTCAATCCACAATCGTGTGGTCCTTCGCCGCCGCCGGGTGGAGGGGTGGTTCGATAGTTCGCTTGCGACGATTCCGGCACCGGCGAGCTCTCGAGAGCGGTCGAGCGGCCGGCGGTCGCACACCTCACTGTTGCGCCGCCGGGAGGTACTTGGAGATTTACTGGTCAGGGCCGGGGCTGGCTGTGCCACAGAGCCACACGGCCCGCACATATTTATGGCGCGCGGCCTTGTGCGTGGCGATCAACGGGCAGCGCGGTTCGTCGTTCGACAGATGAGTAATGAACCAGGACTGACTTGGTCTTAGGACCCCGCACTACATTGTATGGGTGAAATCTCGTCGGCGAGACCCGCTTCGTCACACAGGCCTCCAAAACCAGACCGTCCACTCGCGTTCGGCCCCTCACTCGTGATTGGTGCGCGGGACATGGGCGCCCAGTGCAGCAGTCCAGAACTAGCACTATCAGCGGGGCAAGGTGCGAAGCCACTATCTGATCATCTTCTCCTGGCCTCGAGGGCAGGAAGTCCACCAGCTATCATCAGCGCGGCGCCCAGCAGTGCAGACATTTTGAGGCCTCAGCCACGGCGCCCAGCAGTGCAGAGGCCCGCGCCATGCTGGCGCCCATCGGAGCCGGGGACGGTGGATAGCGAGGCGTGGGCCGAACAGGTCGAGAGGGAGCTATTCCAGGCCTGCAGACTTCGCGACGAGTGGCTGCGTAGCGACGCTCAAGGCGAGGCATTTCAGGCTCTGTGCGGCGAGTGGCTCTGCGAGCGTGTCGACGCGCGAAAGGCGGTGAAGCAGCACGGTGGCGGCAGCCTTGAAAGCATGCTCATCCATTGTGACGGGTCAAGAATCACAGCGGTCGTGCACGCGTCGCCCGTGGCATCCATCGGCTCGATCCTCTTCCAGGCGGACGCTCACGACCGCACGGTCGCTCAGTTTGGAGTGCCAGGCTACAATGCGTCCTTCAACTCCAAGCCGTGCGTGCTGCTCATCGAGGAGACGGGGAAACACACCGTTCTCTACTTTTACGAGGGGGCGAGCTGCTGCCTGCGCTGCTGGCGCAAGAATGGCACCGCTGACAGCGACAGCGAAGAAGGGACCACATCGAAGCCGACCGTGACGAAACCCAAAGTGGGCCGGGCTGCAGCTTCGGGAGGCGGCAGTGAGCGACAGAGGAGCGCCAAGCGACGGCAGAGCGCCAATCCCACTTCCTGCTTGCGATCGTCGGCGCGCCCCTCGGAAGACGAGGGCATGAGCTGCGAGGAGGCACCCCGCCGAGTGGCCAAGTGGGCAGCAGGGAAGGACCTCGTCGCGCTGCTCAGCACGCTGGGCGAGTTCTCAAACTCATTCGCCGTCGCGCTGCCGCAGCCTACGCCCCGCATGTTGCAAGGCGACCAGGCAGCGCTTCGCAAAGCCTATCTTCGTGCCTGCCTGCAGCTGCATCCGGACAAGCAGGTCGGCGCGTCGGCAAGCACGCAGGCCATCGCGCTCAGTCTCTTCCAAAGCCTCTCCGCAGCCTTTGTCGCCATGCAGCCGCCTGCACGCGATCTTTCATGCTGATCCACTCACAGGTTGGTGAATGACCATGCATTGAAGTTCAGCTGTAGGCTACGCCTACGCGACGGTGTAGCGAACGACGCAGATCTACGCACGGCCCTTAGATACGCAACCGCGGAAGGGGAAGGTGCTAGGTGGTGCCGCTGCCGGGTGGTGGCGTGGTGCACACACCACACTCGAGTCTCGACGCGCTCAGAACTACGTATAACCGGGTTGTGCGACGGCGGCGGCGGGGGCCTCGGGTTTGCCGCGCGCGCGCGCCGTAGCAAAACGGCGTTATATACGGTTATCACATCATACGCATCGGCATCCGGACGTGTTCCGTACTTCCGATCACCTATACGCTCGCGATACGACATACGTGTATACTTAGGGAGCTTTTACTATGCGGACCGAGATCACATGTATATACTTAGGGCTTACTATGTCGGACCGAGAAACGCACAAACGCAGACGAGACGCGACGATTTCATCACGTGATCGAGATATATGCCGGTCCGCATGCGGATGTGTGCGATCGGACGGGAAGGTATGAGGCGAGTCAGCACGGTACAGTAAGCCCGCACGTCGCCGCGGGAGACGGAGCGAGCTCTCAAGAGCTACTTAAGCGTCCAAGCGAGTCATCATCCCTAACCGCGTCACCACGGCGGCGACTCTCGCGAGCGGTGTGGCCTCTTCGACGATGCCGGCACCGCCGCCTCCAGGCCGTGCTCCTCAGACAGGAGGTATGGCGTATCCTCGTCCTCGGACACGGGCGCCTCGGATACGGGCGCCGCCTCCTCGGACACGGGCACCGCCTGTTCGGATACGGGCGCCGCCTCCTCGGGCGCCGCCTCCTCGGGCGCCGCCTCCTCGGGCACCGCCTCATCAGATACGGGCGTGGCCTCCGCGGGCGCCGCCTCCTCAGATACGGGCGTGGCCTCCGCGGGCACCGCCT